>ERZ1740065.73-NODE-73-length-44030-cov-5.804684_pt1 | contig 44030 bp, 49 predicted proteins | sample MGYA00581738_ERZ1740065 | MGnify/ENA primary metagenome ERZ1740065 (study PRJEB43018, sample SAMN04849749) | marine metagenome | isolation source: floating plastic debris | place: Pacific Ocean | collected 2008-09-01 | study: EMG produced TPA metagenomics assembly...
CCGATGATTTCGGGCTACTACACGGCCTTGGAACGTACTCTCTTTGTGGAGACCGTGGATGCGGCCAGCCTCAAGATCTGGGAGGCCAATGTCGCGGCCCATGAATACGGGATGAGCCTTTTGAAACCCGGCGTGTCCTGCGCCGATGTCACCCAAGAGATCAACAACTTCTTTGCCGAGCGCGATCTGCTGCAGTACCGCACCTTTGGCTACGGGCATTCTTTCGGTGTGCTGAGCCACTATTACGGGCGCGAGGCGGGGCTGGAGCTGCGCGAGGATATCGACACGGTGCTGGAACCGGGCATGGTGATCTCGATGGAGCCGATGCTGACCATCGCCGATGGCAAGCCGGGGGCGGGTGGGTATCGCGAGCACGATATCCTCGTGATCACCGAGGAGGGCAACGAGAACATCACCGGTTATCCCTATGGCCCGGAGTACAATATCGTGGGATAGGTGCCGCGGCCGTTGAGCCGCGGCGCGCAGGGTCAGGCCAGTTCGGGCGTAATGTCCAGGCTGCCCTTGGTGGCGTGGCTGTAGGGGCAGACCTTGTGGCCACCCGCGATCAGGTCTTCTGCCACGGCGGTATCGACGCCGGGCAGGGCCACCTTGATTTTCACGTCGAGACCGAAGCCAAGGTCCTCGCGGGGGCCGATACCGACGGTGACATTCACCGAGGCGTCGTCCGGCACGTCGATCTGGTTCTGACCCGCGTAGAAGCGCAGCGCGCCAAGGAAGCAGGCGGCATAGCCGGTGGCAAAGAGTTTTTCGGGGTTCAACGCATCGCCACCTGCGCCGCCCAGCTCCTTGGGCGGGACCAGGCTCGCGGTAAAGCTGCCGTCATCGAGGGACGACGTGCCTTCGCGGCCGCCGCCGGTGGCCGTGGCGCTGGTACTGTAGAGGATCTTGGTGGGCATGGGTGTCTCCTTTTTAATCGAGTACGTTAATATCGTGTACGATATAAATGAAGGAATCATTATTGTCAATCTTGCGATCAAATCGTCTGCGACATAAATTGCGGATATGGCAAACGATCTGACACACCCCATTCCTGCAGACCCGATGGCTCCGATGATCTGCTTTGATCTCTATGCGGCCTCACAGGCCTTTACGCGGGTCTACAAACCGCTGCTGGCGCCCTTGGGCCTGACCTATCCGCAGTATCTAGTGATGCTGAACCTGTGGTCTGACGCTCCGCTGAGCGTGGGCGAGATCGGGCGGCGGGTGAGCCTTGAAAGCAACACGCTCACGCCGCTGATCAAACGGTTGCAGGAGGCCGGGTGGGTCACGCGGACGCGGGACCCCGAGGACGAACGTCGCGTGGTGGTGGCCCTGACGGATCCGGGAAAGGCGCTGGAGGCGCAGGCAGCCCATGTGCCGGGCTGTATCCTTGAGGCCACCGGCATGCCGCCAACGGAGATCGAAGCGCTGCAGGGCACGCTGCGGGGCCTGACCCGCCGGATGCTTGACGCCGCCGGATCAAAATAGGCTTCCCAATGGCAGGGACATTTGCGATGGAACGGGCAAAGCAAGGGCGCCCGGGATGTAAAGACACTTTACATCTCCTATATTGAACGCGGGCACGCCGCACAAAGGAGATCGCAATGGCCGCACTGGCACGAATGCTGTTCATCGGGTTTATTGTCCTGACGATCATCTACATCTGCCTGTCATTCTATTCGCGTGCCGTGCGGCGCGGTAAGCTGGAAGCCGAATGGGACGAGGCCAGAGGTCCGGGCGATCGCGAGAGTTTTGTGCGCGCCGGGTTGGCGGAATACGATGGTTCACTGCGCCGCAAGCTCATCCTGGGGGTCTACGTTATCCCGTCGATTGCGGTTGGTTTGCTCATCTATTTTACGAATTTCGCCTGAGGGGGCTGGGCCATGTTCTACGTCAAATGTGGTTTCATCATCACCTTCTGGCTGTTGATCGCCTCCTTTTTTCATTACACGCTGCCGCAGGTCGATATCGCGCGGGTGACGGACACCTATGAAAAGCGGATCGATCCGGGCGAGAACCGGCTGTTCTGGGCGCAGGCAGATGCGGGCTCCGACCCCAATGCGCTTAGCCGGGATGTGTTCTTCATCCAGACGCGCCGGGCAGATGGCACTGTGATGGTCTACCGGAATGAAGACACCGGCTGGGGCTGGCCGCCCTATTTCAAGTTCGACACCTCGAACCTGCAGGCAGAGGCGGCGGATGCAAAGTCAACGGCTGCGTCGCCACAATACATGGCGATCCGTCACTATGGCTGGCGCAATGAATTCTTCTCGATCTTTCCCAACGCGATTTCCGTCTGGCCGGTGGACGGGCCGGAGGCGAGCAAACCGCTGCCCTGGCTGAACGTGCTGATCCTGACGATCCTTGCGGCAATCTGTTACGGCATCTGGGTGCGCTGGCGGCGGTTCCGTGAGAAGCGGATCGATCCAAAGCTGGAAGAGATGCAGGACAGCTGGGAAGCCACCGAGGACAGCCTTGCCGAGAAACGCAGCCGTCTTCGGCGCTGGTGGGCGGCAAAGCGGCGGGGCTACTAGCCTCAGGCTTTCGTCAGCATGCGGCCCAGGGGACGCCCGCCCAGGATATGCACATGAAGGTGCGGTACATCCTGCACGCCGTTTGGCCCGGCGTTGGAGATCATGCGGAACCCGTCGCCCGCGGTCAGCGTGACACCTTCGATCCGGCATACTTCGGCAATCGCGCGCGTGTAATCGACGATCTCGGCCTCTGATGCCTCTGACGCGAAGTGATCGTAGCTGACATAGGCGCCCTTGGGGATCACCAGCACATGGGTCGGGGCCTGTGGGTAGAGGTCGCGGAAGGCGAGGCTGTGTTCGGTCTCCAGCACCGTTGTGTTCGGGATCTCGCCGCGCAGGATCTTGGCAAAGATGTTCTGGTCGTCGTAGGCGTAGCTCATGTCGGATCCTCAATCGGCAAAGAGATGCGGGCTGTTGGCGATCTCGCGCGCGGATTCCTGCGAAATGGACAGGAACTGTGCCAGCGCCTGTGCATTGTCGTCCAGATCGCCGGTCTCGCGGACACGGTTGTAGTTCTTGAACTCGGCGTCCCTGATGCGATCGCTTTCGAATATCATGTCGTTGCGGATGGTGGGCAGCAGGCGCTCCAGCGTCTCGGTGGAGGTTTGCTCGCCCGCAAGACCCACGCGCATGGCGTGGCCGATGAGGTAGTCATCGGTAAAGCTGCATTCGATTTCCAGCAGCCGGGTCACGGAGCGGTCCGCGGCGAAATCCTGCAGAAGCTCGATGTTGCCCGGATCCATACAGACGATCATGCGGTCGGTTTCATAGTAGTCAAAGAGCATCCGCATCAGAGCGCGGCGGTGGCGCGTGCGCTTCTCAAGGCTGGTCTGGATGCCACCGAGATCGGGCAGGGGTGTGTCCTCTTCGTTGAAGAGGTATTCCACGGCGGGCACATTCGTGGTCTGCCGGATACGCTCCAGCACCCGCTTGGCCACGTGCCATTTTTTGCAGACGACAACGAGCAATTCCCGCTCGCGGCCCAGCGTCGACTCCGTCTCCCAGAACCGCGAGGCAAAGCGCCGCCCGATGCGGCCGCGCCCGGTGAGGAATTTGAAGAGGCTTGGGCCTTCGCCGGAAATCTGGAAGTCGACGCCGGAGGCGGCATAAAGCAGGCCGAGGCGGCGCTTCAGATCACTTGCCTCGGGGCTGATCTTGCGCGCAAAAAGGTAATCCTGGCTGATCAGCATATCGTAGTGATCGTTGTAGAAGGTCACCGGCATACCGTAGTCGGTGAACATCAGGAAGGTCAGGGTGCGGCTGCGGATTTCGGTCTCGGGCACCAGATGCGGCACGATGGTCTGGAAAAAAGTTTCGTCCGGTATCCATGTGGTCGAGAAGAACCGCATCACATCGCGGCGCTCTTTCAGGAAATCGAGCAACTTTTCGATCGTTTCGCGGCGCAGGCACCACCACTGGCTGCCGATCCTGATCTGGATGTCATCGGGCAGTTTGCGATCCAGCTTCAGCCGTCGTTGCAGGTCCATCGACGCATAGAACAGGCGCTTGTATTTGCGCTCGTTGAAGAAGTGGCGATAGATCAGCCGCTCTTCCTTCATCCCGGTCTTGATCCAGTCGCTTTCGAAATAATCGAAGCTCTCGATGAAGTCGGCGGCGTTGTCATCCAGAAACTGATGGGTGTATTCCGCTGTCTTGATCGCCATGCAATCGCCTGACAGCATGTAGAAATGCGTGGCGCGCGGATAGGCGTCTACCGCGGCCTGAACCGCGTTCAGCGTGGCCTGCACCAGCGACCATTCCCCCCATCCGCACCGGACACGTTTGCGGGCAAAGGTGACATTCGCGTTTCCATTCAGCGCCTTACGAATTTTTTCATACTGCGCGGGATCGGCGCGGGCATCGAAGTGGATGGCCATGTAGTCCCCGGCCGCAGTCAGCCTGTCCGCTTGCCGGATGATGGCATCGGGGTCCTTATGGCACAAAAGGATGTAGGCGATTTTTGCCACGTGGGTCCTGATCTGCTCTTATTGTTGCCACTCTATATGTTGATAAGCATGAAGGCACATTGAATAAACTGCAATTATTTGCTTTTTTCTAACCAAATCGGGTCGATAACCCAAAAACGGGCAGACCGGGCAGGAGTTAATCAGTATGGGTTTCCCAGGAACCTGGATGACCACAAGTGAAAGCATGGTGTACCGCGTGGTGCCCAAATGCGCCTGCTCGACCATTGGCCAGATCATGTTCTATTCGGATCACGGCACGTTTTTCGAAGGGGACATCCACGACGCCAAGGACGGTCTGCACAAATGGGCGCTGGACGACAGCCAACTGCCGATCACCGAGAACGTACAGCAGCACAAGTCATACGCCTTCACCTGCGTGCGCAATCCCTATACGCGGATCCTGAGTTCCTTCTTTGACAAGATTTGCGGTATTCAACGAAACGGAAAGCGGTATCGCGGCAATCTTGTGCCTGTGCTGACCCAGAAGTACGGGATCGATGTGGGCGGGGACGACGGGCAGGGGGAGTTCGACCAGATAGCGTCTTTCCGGCGCTTCCTGCTTTTTGCGCGCGACACCATCCGGTTCCGCAAGCCGATGGACCCGGACATTCACTGGTCGGCCATGTCCGGGCATGTGAGTACCTTCATCGTGAACGGCGGGACCTATGACAAGATCGTCTGGACCGAGAGTTTCAATGACGGGATGCAGGACGTGCTGAACGCCATTGAAACACCTTATGCGATTGCGCTGGACGAGGTGCCGCGGTTCAACGAGAGCGAAGGTCATGGTCCCAAGCGCGCGCATCCGGTGGAAGACTACTTCGACGATCTGTCTATGCATCTGGTCTATGAAATCTACAAACGGGACTTCGAGCTGTTCCGCTACGATTTCGAGAACCCGGGCAACAAGATGCCCCTGTCCGAGATTGATCTGGACGAGGTGCACGCAAAGCTTGGCGATTAGGATCTAGCGCCCGGCAAACGGTCCGAGCACGCTGGTGCGGTGATGGACCTGAAAGATGTGGTTGTAGAGCTGCGCCACCCACTGCTTGCCTTCCATCGTGTGTTCCAGATGTGCCAGCGCCGGACCGATCAAGGGCTGGACCTGCGCCCAGAAGAAATCGGGGAACTTTTCCATCAGGTCGACGGCGCTCCGGTACCCGAGTTCCTCGGCCATGCCGGTTTCCTTGAACTCCAGATAAAGCGCGCCGATCTTGCGGTGGTAGAACGGGTCGGCCATCTGCCCGATCAGGTCAGCCGCGCGCACCAGCGCAGGTTCGCTGGTGGTCGAGGCATACTGCGCACCCTGGGGCACGGGGAACCGCGTGTAATCGATGGCGGCCGCGATCCTCTCCTCGTCGATCAGCGCTGAATCCGCAAAGCGTTGGCGGGCATACATCATGCCACGGTCCACATGATAGGGGGCGAGATAGGCATCGGATGCTCCGCGGGGAGGTGTGACCGTCTTGCCGGAGGCATCGACCACGACGCTGGAGCCTGCATCGCCTTCGCAGATGTCGCGCATGTAACCCACGTCGTGCACCAGAAGTGCGACGATGTAGTGCAGCCAGTCGCGGGGTTGAATGGCTTCGGTGACCAGCCGTCCGCGCATGATCTGCTGACCCACCAGCGTGACCATGATTGTATGTTCGGCGTTGTGGTAGAGCGCGTCCGAATTGGCCAGACGTTCCAGTACCATCTTGGCGCAGCCGTTGATAAAGGCCGCATATTCAGGTTCCCGCCCGGAGAAGTATTGCAGAAACGTCTCCGACAGATGGTCGCCGAAGGATGACGCCAGTGTTGCCGTCGGGTTAAACATCTGGACCTCCCGGGCCTGTCTTCTGACGCCGTCATACACCATTTATCGAAATGCGCCTAATGGCGGTCTCCCGGTGGGATCGCGTCCAAGGCGCCGCCTGTCTCTGGCCGCTTGCGTGGCGCTGGTGCAGCGACTACATCTGCACGCATGGCCCAGGTGAAATCCGCATCGAAATCCGACCCGAACTACAAGGTGGTCGCCGAGAATCGGCGGGCGCGCTTCGATTATGCCATCGAAGAGGATGTGGAGTGCGGGATTGTGCTGGAAGGCTCCGAGGTGAAAGCGCTGCGCGAGGGCGGTGCCAATATCGCCGAGAGCTATGCCGCGGTGGAGGACGGGGAGTTGTGGTTGGTCAACAGCTATATTGCGCCCTACAAGCAGGCCAAGACGTTCCAGCATGAGGAACGTCGGCGCCGCAAGCTGCTGGCCTCGCGCAAGCAGTTGGCGGATTTCTGGAACGCGACACAGCGCAACGGCATGACGCTGGTGCCTCTGGTGCTCTATTTCAATCATCGCGGCATGGCCAAGATCAAGATCGGCGTGGCCAAGGGTAAAAAGCTGCATGACAAACGGGAGACTGCCGCCAAGAGAGATTGGTCGCGTCAGAAATCGCGGCTGATGAAAGATCACGGATAGCAAAGGTGGCCTGAAACCCACCTTACCTGCTGGAGGTGAGGTTTGCAGCAAGCAGGTCGGGTGGGCTTCAGGCCACCCGCGCGAGCAGGCTTGCCACTATGGCTGGCGAAGGGTACCCAGAAGCGGATTTGCACCGCGAGGAGAATCTCATGTCCGATGATCCGAAAACACTGGTTTCCACGGCGTGGTTGGCCCAGCATCTCAAGGATCCGGACCTGCGCGTTCTGGATGCGTCCTGGTACCTGCCCGACGCAGGGCGTGACCCGAAGGCGGAATATGATGCCGCACATGTTCCTGGTGCGCGGTTTTTCGACATCGACGAGATCTCCGACCATCGCTCCGACTTGCCGCATATGGCGCCGCCGGTGGAGAAGTTCATGTCGCGGCTGCGGGCGATGGGGGTGGGGGATGGCCACCAGGTGGTGGTCTACGACGGTGCAGGCCTGTTTTCGGCCGCCCGCGTCTGGTGGCTGTTTCGCTTAATGGGACAGGAGAACGTCGCGGTGCTCGATGGCGGTTTTCCCAAGTGGCAGTCCGAAGAGAACCCGGTGGAGGACATGCCCGCGGTGATCCGGGATCGGCACATGACGGTGCGGTTGCAGAACCACTTGGTGCGCGATGTCACGCAGGTCTCCGCCGCATCGAAGCTCCGAGATCACGTCATCGTGGATGCGAGGTCGGCGGCCCGGTTCCGGGGCGACGCGCCGGAGCCTCGGGAGGGGCTGCGCGCCGGTCATATTCCGGGGTCACGGAACGTGCCCTACTCCATGCTTCTGAACGATGATCACACCATGAAAAGCCCTGACGCCTGCCGTGAAATCTTCGAGGCAGCCGGCGTTGATCTGGATAAACCCGTCATCACCTCCTGCGGTTCGGGTGTGACCGCGGCCATTCTGGCGCTTGCGTTGGAGCGCATGGGGCATATGCAGTGGTCGCTCTACGATGGATCGTGGACCGAATGGGGAATGTTTCCCACCGTACCAGTCGCAACCGGAGACGCCTGATGTTTGAAGCCCTGACGACCCGCCCTGCCGATGGCATTCTTGCCCTGATGCAGATGTACAAGGAAGACCCGCGCCAGACCAAGATCGACCTTGGTGTGGGAGTGTACAAGGACGCCACCGGCCTCACCCCCATCATGCGCGCCGTCAAAGCTGCGGAGAAGCAGCTATGGGAAGTGCAGGACACGAAGGTGTATACTGGCCTGGCGGGTGATCCCGCGTTTTCAGACGCCATGATCGCGCTGGTTCTGGGCGATGCGGTGGCGCGGGAGAACGTCGCTGCGGTGGCCACGCCGGGTGGCACTGGCGCGGTGCGTCAGGCGTTCGAACTCATCCAGATGGCACGACCCGACGCCCGTGTATTCGTCTCTGACCCCACCTGGCCCAACCATCTGTCGATCCTGGGGTATCTGGACGTGGAGGTGGTGCAGTATCGCTACTTCAACGAAGAGAGCCGCGGCGTCGATTTCGAGGGTATGATCGAAGACATCAGGGCGGCAAAGTCTGGCGATGTGGTGTTGCTGCACGGGTGTTGTCACAACCCCACCGGGGCCAATCTGAACATGACGGAGTGGCAGGCGGTGATCGATGTGCTGCTGGAAACCGGCGCGGTGCCGATGATCGACATTGCCTATCAGGGCTTTGGTGACGGGCTGGAAGAGGACGCGGCAGCGACCCGGCTGGTGGCGGCGTCGGTACCCGAATGCCTGATTGCGGCAAGCTGGTCGAAGAATTTCGGGATTTACCGCGAGCGTACGGGGCTTTTGATGGCGATCAGCCAGAACACCGAGGCGCGAAAGCTGCATCAGGACACATTAGCGTTTTTGAACCGGCAGAACTATTCCTTCCCGCCGGATCATGGTGCTCGGGTAGTGACGATGATCCTGAACGACGATGCGCTTAGGGCGGACTGGATGGCGGAACTGGAAGAGGTGCGCACCAGCATGCTTGATCTGCGCAGCCAGCTGGCGCGCGAATTGCAGCGCCTCTCCGGGTCAGACCGGTTCGGGTTTCTGGCGCAGCACCGTGGCATGTTCTCGCGCCTCGGGACCACCCCGGAAAAGGTGGTCGAGATGCGGGAGCAGCATGGCATTTACATGGTGGGCGACAGCCGCATGAACATCGCCGGGCTGAACGAACATACGGTGCCGATTCTGGCGCAGGCCATCGTCGAAGCAGGTGTGTGACTGCTCTCCGGTGACGGAGAGATGACGCTTCCGGCGAGGCGCATTGTGCGCTGTTCGATGCGGAAGACAGAAAAAACCCGGGCGGAAACGCCCGGGTTTTCAGTTTTCTTGACGGTTTCCCCGACAGTCAGCCCTTGGTGAAGTCCGGGTAGGCTTCCATACCAAGCTCGGAGGTGTCGAGACCGTTTATCTCGTCCTCTTCGCTGACGCGGATGCCCATGGCGGCCTTGAGGATGAACCAGACCACGAGGCTCGCCACGAATGTGAAGATGCCGTAGGCAATGATTCCCATCAGCTGCGTGCCGAGCGAGGCATCGCTGTTGTAGAAGATCACCGCGATGGTGCCCCAGATACCGGCGAATAGGTGAACCGGGATCGCGCCGACCACATCGTCGATCTTGAACTTGTCGAGCATCGGAACGGCGAAGACGACGATCACACCGCCGATGGCCCCAATCCAGAGCGCACCGAAGAGGGTGGGCGCAAGCGGTTCGGCCGTGATCGAAACGAGACCTGCCAGCGCGCCGTTCAGCACCATCGTCAGGTCAGGCTTCTTGTACAAGACCTGGGTGAGGATGAGCGCCGTGACGGCACCGGCGGCAGCGGCCATGTTGGTATTGGCAAAGATGCGCGACACGTCGGAGACATCTCCCACAGTGCCCATGGCAAGCTGTGAGCCGCCATTGAAGCCGAACCAGCCGAGCCACAGGATGAATGTGCCCAAAGTGGCCAGCGCAAGGTTTGAGCCGGGCATCGGGTTGACCTTGCCGTCCTTGTACTTGCCCAGGCGCGGGCCCAGCACGATGGCGCCCGCCAGGGCCGCCCATCCGCCGACCGAGTGGACGACGGTCGAGCCGGCGAAGTCGGAGAAACCCGCTTCGGAGAGCCAGCCGCCACCCCACTGCCAGGAGCCGGAAATCGGATACAGGACACCGGTCAGGACGATCACGAAGATCAGGAAGGGCCACAGCTTGATACGCTCGGCAACCGCGCCGGACACGATCGACGCCGTGGCCGCAACAAAGACGAGCTGGAAGAAGAAGTCCGACCCGACCGATGCGTAATCCAGCGCCGCGTCTGCCGCGGCCACACCCACGGGATCAAGCGTCGTGGTCGAGAAGAAGGGGCCGACCCAGCCGGTCATGATCCAGCCGTCGCCCGGATACATCAGGTTGAAGCCGATGAGCCAGTACATGATCGCGGCAAAGGAGTAGAGCGCGATGTTCTTGGTCATCTGCATGGTCACGTTCTTTGACCGGACGAGACCACCTTCGAGCATGGCAAAGCCAGCGGCCATGAAGAACACGAGAAAGCCTGCCATGCAGAACAGCAGGGTGGTCATGATATAGGGGCCGATCTCGTCGAAGCCGGGCGCTGCATCCTGTGCAAGCGCCAGCGTCGGCAACGCTGTCAGCGCGGCAGCCACTGCGAATGTCTTGATGTTTGTCATTTCTGGTTATCCCTGGATGAACTGTTTCGCGATCAGAGCGCGTCTTCGTTGGTTTCGCCTGTGCGCACGCGCACGGCCTGATCGACGCTGAGGACGAAGATCTTGCCGTCGCCGATCTTGCCGGTCTGTGCTGTCTTGGTGATTGTGTCGACCACCTGATCGACCACGCTTTCGGCGACCACGATCTCGATTTTGACCTTCGGTACGAAATTCACCGCGTATTCCGCCCCGCGATAGATTTCCGTGTGGCCGGATTGAGAGCCGAAGCCCTTGATCTCCGTGACCATCATGCCGCGCACACCGGCTTCGGTCAGTGCTTCGCGCACCTCCTCCAGCTTGAACGGCTTGATTGTTGCAATGATGAGTTTCACCTCGTATCCCCTTCGATTGGCAGAGTGATCTGCAAAGTTTGCGCCTGAAGAAAACGCCAGAGCGCTGCGCACATGGAAGTTCTCGGGGCTGTGCGGGGAGAGAAACGAAGGATATTTGCCTAAAAAATAATCATAAAAAGATTAACGCATAAAGTTTGTGCATATATTTAATTGTGATTCCGCGCCGCTGCGCCTCAACAATCGGGTGCAGAGCGGGTAGACTGCGTAAAACAACAGTGAGCCGGGCAGGTTCTTCATGAGTGATTCACGTAAAGGCAGACGACCGCTGGTCGCTGACAAACGCTACGCTGCGCAACCGACAAAAGCGCGCAAGGCAAAAGCAAAGCCCAAGCCGAAACCGCGCAAGGCCGCGCGGCGCAAGGCGCCTGTTCGGCGGCGGGGCGGACTCATCGGATTGTTCCAGCGCCTGATTGCGTGGATTTTGCGGCTGCTCTGGCGTGTCGTCTGGCGGGTTGGGGCCGTGGTCTGCCTGCTGCTCGGGCTGATGGTCGGCTATTACTATACAACTCTGCCCGATGTCACAGAGCTGCTCGACGGGCGCGCGCGCGGGTCGGTGACGCTGCTCGATGATGCCGGTCAGGTCTTTGCATGGCGTGGCGACCAGTTCGGCGGCGCGATTACGGCGGATACCGTGTCGCCGCATCTGCGCAATGCGATCATCGCGACAGAGGATAAACGATTTTATCGTCATCTGGGCGTAAGCCCGCGCGGTATTGCCAGCGCGGTGCGCATCAACCTCAGCGAGGGGCGCGGACCGCTGTCCGGTCACGGCGGATCGACGATCACGCAGCAGGCGGCAAAGCTGCTCTGCCTGGGCGTGCCCTACGATCCGACCGTGCAGACGGAGGCGGAGTACGAGACGGAATGTCGCCGCGGAACCATTAAGCGCAAGGCGTCCGAAGCGATCTATGCGCTGGCGATGGAGGCGAAATACTCCAAGGATGAGATTCTCACGATCTACATGAACCGGGCCTTTCTGGGCGCCGGTGCGCGCGGGTTCGAGGCGGCAAGCCAGCGGTATTTTGGAAAGTCAGCGGCGAATGTGACGGCGGCGGAATCGGCGATGCTGGCGGGATTGCTTGTCGCCCCGACCAGATTTGCGCCGACAAACGATCTGACCAGATCGCAGAACCGGGCAGCAACCATCGTGCGCCTGATGAAGGAACAAGGCTATCTCAGCGAGGAAGAGGCCCGTGCTGCCCAGAACAACCCGGCGGAGTTGTCCGAGGCGGCAGAGGCGCGCGCGGGGGGCTATTTCGCCGATTGGGTGATGTCTTCGGGGCCGGAGTTTTTCACCCGGAAGACAACCGAGGATGTCATCATCAAGACGACGCTGGATCAACGCATCCAGCGGGCGGCGGATGAGGCCATGCAGTGGGTTTTCGACAACAAGATCCGCGAAGGCAGCAAGGCGCAGGCGGCGATCATCGTCATGTCGGCGGATGGCGCTGTGCGCGCGATGGTCGGCGGACGCAAGACCAAGGTCGCCGGTGCCTTCAACCGGGCGGTTCAGGCCAAACGCCAGACCGGTTCCGCCTTCAAGCCCTTTGTTTACGCGGCGGCGCTCGATCTTGGATATTCTCCAAACGACACGGTGACCGACGAACCGCTGACGATTGATATTCCCGGCTCCGGCCCGTGGTCGCCGCGCAATTACACCAACCGTTTTTACGGCAAGGTGTCGCTGACGCAGGCGCTTGCGGACAGTCTGAATATTCCGGCGGTCAAGGTGTCCGAATTCGTCGGGCGCGATCTGGTGCGCCAGGTCGCCAGCGATTTTGGGCTGGAAAGCGATCTGGCCGCTGGTCCGGCCCTCGCCTTGGGGGCGTCTGAAAGTACGCTGATCGAGATGACAGGCGCCTATGCGGGAATTCTGAACGGCGGCTCCTCCGTGCAGCCCTATGGGCTGGTCGAACTTCGCTTGCTGGGCGAGGATGAACCCTTGATGGGCACCGGCGGCGGGATCGGCGAGCGGGTGGTACAGGAATCCGCCGCGCGGCAATTGATTTACATGATGGAGAAGGTCGTGTCAGAGGGCACGGGCGCGCGTGCGCAGTTTGGCGGGCGCCAGCTGGCGGGCAAAACCGGTACCACACAAGCGGCCCGGGATGCATGGTTTGTCGGATTTTCTGCCGATTACGTGGCCGGTGTGTGGATGGGGTATGACGACAACACACCCCTCACCGGTGTGACCGGTGCGGGCTTGCCAGCGGACATCTGGCGCGAGACCATGATGCGGGTGCATGAAGATGTGCCGCTGAAACCATTGCCGATGATGCTCCCGTCCCAGGCGGGCGAAGTGCGCGAACCTTCGGGCGGTCAGCAGGGCGGGGGCGGTGCCGTCGGCATTCTGGAAGGGCTCTTGCGCGACATTCTGGGCGGCGGTGGCAGCAGCGACCGCCAGCGCGCACCCAATGTCAGCGGCAGCGACCGCTAACCCGGTTCAGCCTGCGTTTCTCAGATCAGCGATCATCGCGTTGATGTCACCGCCGCGCCGGTCGAGCATCGCACCGATTTCGCTGCGCTCCGTCAAAAGCAGATTGACGCCTTCGATGTAGATGTTGAAGAATTTCCGGCTGCCGGATTTGTCGGACATGTGGAACGTGACTTCGAACGGGCCGTCGCCCCGCAGATAGGCCAGCGTGTTGATCTCGTACCCGGCCTTGATCTGGCGGGCGGACTGCACTTCGACACGCCCGCCGATGAAATCACGGAACTGCTTGCCGTATTTGCGGGCGATATAGGACGTGAACGCGTCATTGAATGCCCGCTTCTGCGAGGCTGACGCCGAGCGCCCGTCCGCGCCCAGAGCATATTGCGCCATGATGTTGACGTCGGCATAGCGCACGAAGAGCTTCTCAAACTCACGCAGGATCGCAGCGTCGGATTGACCGGAGGTTATGACGCGGTCGATGTCTGCGACCACTTGATCGACAAGCTGGCGCGCCCCGGATTCGGTCAGCGCGGCAGCAGGGGTTGCCGCGATCAGGGCAGCGGCAGCGGTACTCAGGAAAAAATCTCGGCGGGAGAGATTACTGGGCATAAGGATCCTCGTAGGGGTCTGTCTCAAAGGGGTCGGTATCTCTGGCTTGCTCCTGTCCAAGCTCGAACCGGCGGTTCTGCAGGTAAATCGAGCGGGATTGCGCGTAGCTGTCCGCGCTCTCGTAAAGCACGGAATCGATGGTATCGCTGAATTTCTCGCGATCGTTCAGGACCGAGGCCGTTGCAGTTGCCGGCGGCACGCTGCGCAGGTCGTCATCGAACTTGTTGTTGGAGTTATTGGTCAGCGGATTGGTAAAGAAGTCCACGACAAGCCCAACGGTATCGCGCTGTGTGGAGGGTCCGAAGACCGGCAGTTCAACATAGGCGCCTTCACCGGCACCCCATACGGCAAGTGTCTCGCCGAAGTCTGTCTGGTGCTCGGGAATGTTCAGCTCCGAGGCCGCGTCAAACAGACCGCCGATCCCGATCGTCGTGTTCAGGGCAAAGCGCAGCGTCGCCAGCCCAGTGCCCCGCGCGTCTCCCTGAAGCAGGCTGTTGACGGCGACGCGGGGCATCGACAGGTTTTCAGAGAAGTTATTCACCGTGTTCCGAATTTCCACCGGCACGACGCCATAGGCTTGCGAGACGGGACGCACGAGGTTCTTGTCCAGCCCCTTGTTGAACCCGTGAATCTTGCGGTTCTGTTTCTCGTAAGGGTCATTGATGCCGTCTGAACGGGTCGCAACGTCCTGGGTAGTGGCGCATGCGCTCAGCGCCAATGTCATGGTGAGCGCCAGGGCAGGCCGCGCAAAAGCCTTCATTTGGGGAGTACGGGACACTGGGTAAATCCTGTGAAATTGACTGACGGGTAGATAGAACTTTTTACGGTGATGCCCAGAGGGCGGGAATGTGGAATTCGTATGATGTGGCACGTGCGCGACAGCGCAACAATAAAGCTATTGGGCGTATACAGTCTAGAACTGCAGCGGCAAGAACCGATTTGTAAGCGGAAATGCGACCAATGCAACCCGCGAGGGTTTTTTGCCGCCTGTTGCACGGGTATTCCGACCGTGGCACGTGGCGCGGCGTTCTGATGTACGCTGCCCGGGATGTCGGCGCGAACCGTCATCCGGGGGTGGCACTTGGGTCGCGATCTTGCCGCTTGTGGATCGTGGCAGACTGGGCATACTCCACGCTGAGTGTCTGGCTCGCCGACACGCCAATTTATCCTGAAGGACCCCGATATGAGTATTGCTTCCCGCCTTGCTGAACTGGGCGTCAGCCTGCCTGATGCGCCCGCTCCCGCCGCAAATTACGTGCCCTTCGTGCAGGTTGGCAGCACGCTCTACGTCTCTGGTCAGATTTCAAACGGTCCGGATGGGCGCGTGACCGGTAAGCTGGGCGCGGACATGGATGTCGATGCGGGCGCCGCCGCGGCAAAGCTCTGTGCCAGCAACTTGCTGGCGCAGGTCAAAACGGCCTGTGGCGGTGACATCGAGCGCCTGGTGCGCGTGGTAAAGCTCACCGGCTTTGTGAATTCCACGGCAGATTTCGAGGATCAGCCGAAAGTGATCAACGGCGCGTCGGATTTTCTCGTCGAAGCCTTGGGCGATGCCGGTCGGCATGCGCGGTCTGCCGTGTCTGCTGCAGCGCTGCCCTTGGGCGTCGCGGTCGAGATCGAAGGCATTTTCGAGATCAGATGAAGGTCCCCCTGCCAGAGGTCTTCCTGACGATCCCGCTGGCGCACCGTGCCTTGCACGACGTGACAGATGGTCGTCCGGAAAACAGCCGCGCGGCGATCCGTGCGGCAATTGATGCAGGCTACGGGATCGAAATCGACGTGCAGCAGAGCGCGGATGCGCAGGCGATGGTGTTTCACGATGATACTCTTGATCGGCTGGCGGATGGCAGCGGACCCGTGCGGGCGCAGACGGCGGGGCAATTGTCCCGCCTGAGATTGCGTGGCGGCGACGAAGCGATACCCGACTTGCCTGAAGTCCTCGACCTTGTTGCGGGCCGGGTGCCGCTCCTGATCGAAATCAAGGATCAGGATGGGGCGATGGGCCCGGACATCGGACCGCTGGAAGAGGCAGTGGCCGCAGCACTCAAAGGCTACACCGGGCCGGTGGCTGTGATGTCGTTCAACCCGCATTCCGTGAGACGCATGGCCGCTCTTTGCCCGGACTTGCCGCGTGGGCTGGTGACCGATGGCTACGATCCCGCCCATTGGGAACTGCCTGTCGCGATCTGTGAGAGGTTGCGCGGCATTCCTGACTACGATGCAGCCGAATGCAGTTTCATCAGCCACAACATGCATGATCTGACACGACAACGGGTGACCGAGCTGAAAGCCAGCGGCGCGTCGATCCTGTGCTGGACCGTGAAATCGCCCCAAGATGAGGCGCTGGCGCGCGAAGTCGCCCAGAATATCACCTTTGAGCAATATCGCGCGGCGCTTCCCGCTTGATCCCGCGCCTGGCGGGCACAAGTAAGGCGTAAAGGGGCGATGCGGATGCAGCAACAGGAAGTCGAGATCAGGGTGGTGCCCTCGCTGCGCGCAATCGACGCCAGCGCGTGGGATGCCTGCGCGTGTCCGGAAGCGTCTGACGGCAGTCCGCCGCTGGATCCTTTCACGACACATCGTTTTCTGAGCGCGCTGGAAGACAGCGGATCGGTGGGCACCGGCACAGGCTGGCAGCCGCAGTATCTGACGGCCTACCTGGCCGGGCAGCTGATCGGTGTTGCGCCGATGTACGTCAAATCGCACAGCCAGGGCGAATACATCTTCGATCACAATTGGGCCCATGCATATGAGCGGGCGGGTGGGCGCTATTACCCCAAACTGCAGATCGCGGTGCCGCACACCCCTGCAACAGGTCGGCGGTTGCTGGTGCGCCCGGGGTTCGAGGAAACGGGCACGGCGGCGCTCATCCAGGGGGCGGTGCAGCTGGCGGATACCAACAAGCTGTCCTCGGTGCATCTGACCTTCTGCACGGAAGAGGAGGCGCGGCGCGGCGAAGAGATGGGTCTGTTGCTGCGCAAGACGCAGCAGTTTCACTGGCGCAACGAGGGATACGCGGACTTCGACGCCTTCCTGGCGAGCCTCAGTTCGCGCAAGCGCAAGAACATCCGCAAGGAGCGGGCCCGCGCGCAGGACTTCGGCGGCACGATTCAGACGTTTTCCGGCGACGATCTGCAACCGGAGCACTGGGACGCCTTCTGGCGGTTCTACCAGGATACCGGGGCGCGGAAATGGGGCACGCCCTACCTGACGCGGGCGTTTTTCGACATCGCACAGGAGACGCTGCGGGACGATATGGCACTGGTTCTGGCGGAACGGGAGGGGCGCTGGATTGCGGGTGCATTGAACTTTATCGGCGCTCAGACGTTATACGGGCGGTACTGGGGATGCACGGAGCATCATCCTTGCCTGCATTTCGAGCTGTGCTACTACCGCGCGATCGATATCGCCATCGAGCGGGGGCTGGCGCGGGTCGAAGCGGGCGCGCAGGGCGAGCACAAACTGGCGCGCGGCTACCTGCCGACGCCGACGTGGTCGTTGCATTGGGTGAATGATCCGGGTTTTGCTGATGCCATCAGCGCCTATCTCAAGGCCGAACGGGACGCCGTGGATGAAGAGATCAACGTGCTGACAGAATACGGCCCTTTCAAACGGGCCGAAGTCGAGGAACAGGAATGACAGAGAAATTGAGCGAAGAAACCCGTGGCCCGTTGCTGGCGCCACTCTTCGAGACGGGTTGGGAGATGGTCGAGGGCCGCGATGCGATCCGCAAGACTTTCGTTTTCAAAAACTTCGTCGAGGCCTTTGGGTGGATGACCCGCGTCGCGATCTGGGCGGAGAAGTGGGACCATCACCCGGAATGGCAAAACGTATATAAAACCGTCGATGTGGTGTTGAGCACCCACGACGTGGACGGGCTCAGCGCGCTGGACGCGAAACTGGCCCGCAAGATGGACAGTCTTTCGGAGTAAGGAATGCAAGAGTTGCTGCAAACTGAAATCTGGCAGGGCAAAACCCTTGCCGATCTGCTTACCATTGAATTTCTGATGAGCGCGGCGGGATCCGTTCTCGCGGCCATTGGCATTCTGATCATTGGCTGGTTCGTCTCGGCCTGGCTGCAGCGCCGCGTGCGCAACATCGGTCTGCGCCACCGTCATCTGGATGACACGCTCTTTGATTTCCTCGCCTCCATCGTGCGCTACGTGGTGCTGGGCTTCACGGTGCTCTTCGTCCTGAACACCTTCGGCGTGCAGACGACCTCTGTCGTGGCCGTTATCGGTGCGGCGGGTCTGGCCATTGGTCTGGCGCTGCAAGGCACGCTTTCGAATGTCGCGGCCGGTGTGATGCTGATCCTGTTCCGTCCGGTAAAACTGGGTGATTTCGTCGAAGTTGCCGGTGAGATGGGCACGGTCAAAGCCATCACGCTCAATTTCACGGAACTCGCGGATCTGAGCAACGTGCAGGTGATCATTCCGAATTCCGAAGTATGGGGGAACGTGATCACCAATTACTCGACGAACGATATGCGGCGTGCTGAATGGACCTTTGGCGTGGGCTATGGGGCCAATCTGGCAGATGCCGAGCGTATCATTCGCGACACAATCATGGCCGATGGGCGGTCGAAGAGCGATCCGGAACCCTTCATTCAGGTGAATAACCTCGGGTCCAGTTCCGTCGATTTCCTGGTGCGCGTCTGGGTCGAGGCATCCGAATACTTTGCCTATCAGGCGGACATGAAACGGGCGGTCAAGGAAGCGCTGGATGCCGGTGGCATCGATATTCCCTTTCCGACGCGCACTATTGTGCGGGCAGAGGAAGATGGCGGCGACGCGCCGGAAAGTGCCCAGAACGGCGCGGCGCGCACGGGTTTTGATGGTGATGCCGAGGACGAGCGGGCCTGACACGCGCCATGAAGTGTCAGGTGTTTCAAAAAAGGCCCGGAGGGATGCTCCGGGCCTTTCGCGTCTCTACATGTTTTCCAGCAGGGCTTCACCGGCGGAGACTTCGCACATGCCGGGGCTTTCCTCCGGCTGGAACAGCGTGACCTTACCGTCGTCCACCAGCATCGCGTAGCGCTTGGAGCGGCCCATCAGGCCTGCGGGCGGGGCGTCGAAATCCATACCGATGGCCTTGGTGAACGAGCTGTCGGCATCTCCCAGCATGGTGATCCCGGCGGCTGCGGCACCCGTCGCCTCGCCCCAGGATTTCATCACGAAGGGATCGTTCACGGAAACGCAGATGATCTCGTCAACACCCTTTGCGTCGAACTGGTCCTTTGTCCTTACGAAGCTGGGAACATGCGCCGAGTGGCAGGTGGGCGTATAGGCGCCGGGCACGGCGAAAATCACCACCTTGCGGCCTTTGATCTTATCCGAGAGCGAGACGGGTGCTGGTCCCTCAGCGCCCAATTCCATCAGAGTTGCGTCGGGAAGCTGGTCGCCCTGTGAGATCGTCATGTGATACGCCTTTCTTGCAATTGCGTTTGTCGCTGCGCTGGATATAGGTTGCGGCCTGAGGCAGGGCCAGAAAAATCGGGCATGATGAAGGACAGGACATGAGCCACGTTATCGTGATCGGCGCAGGGCAGGCGGGTGCGTCCTGCGTGGCCAAGCTGCGCAACGGTGGGTTTGATGGTCAAGTCACCCTGATCGGGGCCGAGCCTGCGCCGCCTTATCAGCGCCCACCGCTGTCCAAGGCCTATCTGATGGGAGAGATGGCGCTGGAACGGCTTTTCCTGCGGCCCGAAGCCTTCTATGCCGACAATGACATCACCCTGCGCACCGATGCAGAGGTGACATCGATTGATCCGGCGCAAAAGCGCCTAGCTCTTGGGATCGAGGCTCTCACCTATGATGAGTTGGTGCTGACGACCGGATCGGTGCCGCGCCGTCTGCCCGCCAGTATCGGGGGCGATCTGGGTGGTGTGTTCACGGTACGCGATCTTGCTGACGTGGATGCGATGGCGCCGCGATTCAGCGCGGGCAAGCGTGTGCTGATCGTGGGCGGTGGCTACATTGGCCTTGAGGCCGCGTCGGTTGCGGCCAAGCTGGGCCTGGAGGTTACCCTGGTGGAGATGGCTGACCGGATCCTCCAGCGGGTAGCGGCCCCCCAGACCAGCGATTACTTCCGCGCTTTGCACCAATCGCACGGGGTCCGCATTCTCGAAGGTGTCGGACTTGACCGGCTGATCGGCGAGGGCGATGTCAGCGCGGCTGTGCTGAGCGATGGTACGGACATCGAGGTCGATTTCGTGATTGCGGGCGTCGGGATCGCACCGGCAACGGCGCTGGCCGAAGCGGCAGGGCTCGACATCGACAATGGCATCAAGGTGGACACGCATGGCCGCACATCCGACGCCCACATCTGGGCGGCGGGCGACTGCACGTCTTTCCCCTACCGGGAGGGGCGGATCCGCCTTGAAAGCGTGCCGCATGCGATTGATCAGGCGGAGCTGGTGGCCGAGAACATCATGGGCGCGGGCAAGGAATACACCGCCAAGCCATGGTTCTGGTCGGACCAATATGATGTGAAGCTGCAGATCGCGGGCCTCAACACCGGCTATACCGATGTCATCAGTCGGGTTGGCGCAGGGCAGACCGCATCTTTCTGGTACTATGACGGTGATGCCTTGCTGGCCGTTGACGCAATGAATGACCCGCGGGCTTACATGATCGGCAAGCGGTTGATCGAGGCAGGCAAGAGCGCAGACCCGTCGGTGGTGGCCGACGCGCAGGCTGATCTGAAGCCGCTTCTCAGCGCGTGAGAATCATTGCCGGTCAGTTTCGTGGCACGGCCCTTGCGAGCGTCGGCAAGGGCGACAAGGGCGCGCATTTGAGGCCCACATCCGACCGCGTGCGCGAAAGCCTTTTCAGCATATTGGCGCATCATGACGTGATCGACGGAGCCCGAGTCCTCGACCTGTTTGCCGGAACCGGCGCTTTGGGCCTGGAGGCGCTGTCGCGCGGGGCGCTCCACGTCAGCTTCGTGGACGACGGGCGGGTGGCACAAGGCCTGATCCGTCAGAACATTGCCAAGCTGCGCGCCGATGATCAGACCGATCTGATCCGACGGGATGCAACCCGTTTACCACCGCGAGATGCCGCAGCCTATGACCTGATCTTTCTCGATCCGCCTTATGGAAAGGATCTGGGCGGCAAAGCCCTGGCAGCGGCTGCAACGGGGGGCTGGCTGTCGCCCGAGGCCTTCGTGGTCTGGGAAGAAGCCCGGCAAATGCCGGCACCTGACGGGTTTGCGCCCGTCGATCACCGCAGATACGGCGAGACGCATATCACCTTATTGTCGAAAATTTCATCGTGATGTGCTAGGCAGCACCCCATGTTCGCAAGTGCTGCCTCTTTCTTCTGGTCCTCTACATCTGACACTGCAGCGACGTCAGACCCGCCCGCGCGCCGTCCGTCGCCGGTGTTCATCGGCGATGCGGTCCAACCATGGGGGCGTGAGACGATGCTGTTTGACATTCTGCGCCGTGATGCAGACGCAGATACAGATCATTCCTTGGAATAAGTCGGGTGAAACAGCCCGCCGGGCGATATGGTGAAAATCTCCGCTCCGTCCGAGGTCACCCCGATTGAATGCTCGAACTGCGCCGACAGCGACTTGTCGCGGGTCACCGCTGTCCAATCGTCTGACAGGGTCTTGGTTTCGGGTCGGCCGAGGTTCACCATGGGCTCGATCGTAAAGAACATCCCCTCTTCCAGGACAGCACCGGTGCCGGGCCGCCCGTAGTGCAGCACGTTCGGTGGGGCGTGAAAGACGCGGCCCAGCCCGTGACCGCAGAAGTCGCGGACAACCGACATGCGGTGGCTTTCCACATAGGACTGGATGGCATGGCCGATATCACCAAATGTTTTTCCGGGCTTAACCGCTTCGATCCCGCGCATCAGCGCGTCGTGGGTGACCTGTATCAACCGCTCTGCCTTGCGCGGCAGCTTACCCGCCACATACATCCGGCTGGTGTCGCCGTACCAGCCATCGACAATCACGGTCACATCGATGTTCAGGATGTCGCCATCCTTGAGGGTCTTGTCACCCGGAATGCCGTGGCAGACGACATGGTTCACGGAAATGCAGCTGGCGTGCTGGTAGCCCTTGTAGCCGATGGTGGCAGAGGTTGCGCCCGCCTCCTCGACCATCTCGGTGATCGCCTTGTCGATGGCCCCGGTCGTCTGACCGACAAAGACATGGGCGGCGATATCATCCAGAATGCGCGCGGCCAGCGCGCCGGCGGCATGCATGCCGGCAAAATCCGACGGATTGTAGATGCGTATGCCGTCTTTGGTGTGACGGCCCCGAAGGTCTTCGTTCACGAAAGTGCTCCATCGTGGCTGTTCGACGCGGTTTTACCGCGCAATAGACCCGAGAACCAGAGGGCGCTCAGGTCGAAATTCGCAAAGCATCGGCCAGATCGACGCCCGCGGGATTGATATTGGTACCATAACACAGAGTTTCAACGCCTGCTTGTCGCGCTTCCTGATAGGCTGCGGCATAGTTGGGGTCGATGTCTGCCGCCAGTGTGAAATTGTCGCAATCAGTTCGCTGCACCAGATAGAGCATGATCGCGCGATGGCCCTGTGCGGCCATCTGCGCCAGTTCCTGCAGGTGCTTCGCGCCACGCGCGGTCACGCTGTCGGGGAATTCTGCCAGACCGTTCCGGCGTGCCAGCGTGACGCTCTTGACCTCGACATAGGCGTCCGGCAGATCGGCGCCGCTCAAAAGGAAATCGATACGGCTGTTCGCGCCGTATTTTACCTCCGGTCGCACCACATCATAGGCCGAAAGGGCGGCAACACTGCGCGATTGCAAGGCCGATTTGAGCGCGCGGTTGGGCAGGGAGGTGTCCACGCCGGTAAAGTGCCCGTTTTCGTGATCGACCAGACGCCAGCCGTATTTCAGCTTCTTCTTGGGATCGTCGTTTGGCTCCAGCCAGACCCGTGTCCCCGGCTCTGCCAGCCCCATCATCGAGCCGGGGTTGGCGCAATGGGCGGTAATCTCCAGGCCGCTGTCCTCAAGCACGCAATCGGCGAGGAAGCGTTTGTAGCGGCGGGTCAGCCGGGCAGGCACAAGATCGGTTTGAAAGCGCATGGGGGCAGGTCTATACCTCGCATCACGCAAGACGCAAGGAGAGCCGACAGATGCCCAACCCGACAGCCGCGATGATGGTGATTGGAGACGAAATCCTGTCCGGTCGCACGCGCGACGCCAATATGTATCATCTGGCCGGTCAATTGACGGAGGCAGGCATTGATCTGCGCGAAGTCCGCGTGATCAGCGATGATCGTGGCGCCATCATTGCCGCCGTACAGGCGCTTTCGGCGGTATATGACCACGTGTTCACCAGCGGTGGCATCGGCCCGACACATGATGACATCACCGCGGATTGCATTGCAGCGGCATTCAACAAGCACATCGACGTGCGCGACGATGCGCGCGGCATCCTGGAACGGCATTACGCCAATTCGGGCACCGAGCTGAACGCCGCGCGGCTGCGCATGGCGCGCATCCCGGAAGGGGCCGATCTTATCGACAACCCGGTCTCTGCAGCGCCCGGGTTCACGCTTGAAAACGTACATGTCATGGCCGGGGTCCCATCAGTGTTTCAGGCCATGGTGGAAAGCCTGCTGCCGACCTTGACCGGGGGCGCGCCGCTTGTGTCCGAAACGCTGCGCATTGATCGCGGCGAGGGGGACATCGCGGGCCCTCTTGGCGCGCTGGCCGCCGAATATCCGATGCTCAGCATGGGGTCTTATCCGTTCCAGAAAAAGAGCGGCAAATACGGATCGAATGTGGTCATCCGTGGGGCGGATGCGGCTCTGGTACGTAAGGTGAAGAATTTGCTTGCCGAAACCTTCCCGACATGAGTGAAGACCCGATCTTTGCGGCGATCGATGCCACCTGGCCCGCTGCACGCCTTCTCAAGGTGGGGCCCTGGCAGTTGCGTGATGGGCAGGGCGGCGGCAAACGCGTGTCTGCCGCGACCGCCGCCGCTGCGGTCGGTCCCTCGGATGTCCCAGACGCCGAAAAGGCGATGCTACGGGAAGGCCTGCAGCCGCTTTTCATGATCCGGCCCGGAGAAGAGGCATTGGATGCGGCGCTTGATGCCAGAGGGTACGGCGTTCTGGATCCGACAACGGCCTACAGCCTTCCAGTCGCCGGGCTGACGGATGTTCCCGTGCCCCGGGTCACCGCTTTTTGCATCTGGGAGCCTCTGGCGATCATGGAAGAGATCTGGGCGCAGGGCGGTATCGGTCCCGAGCGTCTGGCGGTGATGGCGCGGACCAGCGTGAAAACCGGTATTCTTGCCCGCTGGAATGAAAAACCCGCCGGGGTCGCATTCGCGGCACTTCATCGGACGACATGCATGGTGCACGCGGTGGAAATTCTGCCAGAGCAGCGCCGGCAGGGGGTGGCCGGATGGGTGATGCGCGCTGCAGCTTTCTGGGCGCAGGCGCAGGGGGCCAAAGATATCTCGGTACTTTGCACGCAAGAAAACACCGCGGCCAATCGCCTTTATTCCTCTCTGGGCTTTGTTCCGGTGGGGCAGTACCATTATCGCTACAAAGACCTGCAAGAGGTGCAATGACATGGCCGACACCGCCCTTCCCACAGCGTTGAACCTGCCCATTGTGGACCCGCTGCCCGCACCGACGCAGAAGTATTTCGACGTGTGTCAGGAAAAGCTTGGCATGATCCCGAATGTGCTGCGGGCCTATGCCTTCGATGTCGAAAAACTCGATGCCTTCACGGGTATGTACAACAACCTGATGCTTGCGCCGTCCGGCCTTTCCAAGCTGGAGCGGGAGATGATCGCGGTTGTGGTCTCTTCCATCAACAAGTGTTTTTACTGTCTCGTGGCCCATGGTGCGGCGGTGCGGGCCATGTCGGGCGACCCGAAGCTGGGCGAGGCCTTGGTGATGAACTACCGGGTGGCTGACCTGGATGCGCGGCAGCGTGCGATGCTGGATTTCGCCGCGCGGATGACCACCGCCAGCGCGACGATCGAAGAGCAGGATCGCGATGCGCTGCGCCAGGTCGGCTTCACCGATCAGGATATCTGGGACATCGCCAATGTGGCCGGGTTTTTCAACATGACGAACCGGGTGGCCAGCGCCACGGCAATGCAGCCGAATGATGACTACCACGCGCAGGCCAGATGACATCGTCGCGCCTGTCATTGCTTGTGGCGTTTCTGACGTTCGGCCAGGGGGCGGTGGCGGCTGATCTGTCGCTACCCCCCGCCGCGCAGATGACGGTTGAGCGGGCCACTGATCTGGACAGTTTCGAAGCGCCTGTTGCCGGGTTTCTCGATGGGACTGTGCCTTCGCAAACGCTTGAAGGGGCGGTGACGCGTCGCGCCTGGCGCATTGGAACCGGCGGGTTGACACCGCTGCAGGTGATGGCCCCGCTGCGCGATCAGATCGACGCGCTTGGCTACGATATCGTGTTTGAATGCAACAGTATTGCCTGTGGCGGGTTTGATTTTCGTTTCGGCATCGAGGTGCTGCCGGGACCGAATATGTATGTGAATATTGGGTCTTATCGGTATCTGACCGCCTTCAAAGGGCCGCGGAGCGCGCCGACCGAGGCCTTGACTGTTCTGGCCAGCGTGACCGCGGCCTCGGCCTATGTTCAGATCATTCACACAACAACGGATGTGGCTGCGCAGCCCCCGATTACAGCAGAAGCGCCTTCTCCTGCGCCGACGCCGCCTGACCGACCGGCAGAACCGAGTGACCCGGAAACAGGTCTTTTGCAGCGCGGCTTTGTCGTTTTGCGCGATCTCGATTTCGACACAGGGACCACGGCGCTGGGACCCGGTCCGTTTACTTCGCTGGACCGTCTGGCAGAGCTGCTGCAGGCGCGGCCCGAGCTACGAATTGCACTGGTGGGCCACACGGACACGGTTGGCGGTCTTGCGCCGAACGTCACCCTGTCGCGGGAGCGGGCACAGGCGGTGCGCACGCGCCTGATCGATCAATACCGGATCGATCCTGACCGGCTGGAAGCGGAGGGTATGGGGTATCTCGCGCCTATTGCCTCGAACCAGACCCCTGAGGGGCGGGATCAGAACCGGCGGGTTGAAGCCATTCTTCTCAACACCGAATAGCGTCATCGCAACCAAAAGTCCTTCGGTACGGGATCCGTACCGAAGGAAGTGTCACCGAGGCGGTGTTGGTCCGTTTACCAGTCCGACGGGCCTTTTTCAGCAAAGGCATGGACAAGGAAATCAATGAAGGCGCGTACTTTGGGTTGCGTGAAGCGGCCCGGGGGATAGACGGCGTAGATGCCTTGCGTCTCCAGCGGCAGATCGGGTATCGCATCTTCGATCAGGCCCTTTTCCATCGCATCCGCGTAGAGAAAACTCGGCAGGTAAGCGATGCCGAGACCGGAAATCGCAGCATTCAGCAGCGATTGGCCATCGTTCACGCTCAACCAGCCGGCGGTCCGCACCTGGCGTTTTTCGCCTGACGGTGCGGTCAGTTTCCAGACGTTGCCGGATGACTGGTTGGAATAGTGCAGCAGCTTGTGATTGTTCAGATCGTCGATCTTCTCGGGCCGGCCGTATTTTTCGAAATACTCCGGGCTCGCAATCATGCGCTTGGTCGTCTCGGTCAACTTGCGCGCGCGCAGGGTGCTGTCCTCCAGCTCACCGATCCGAACGGCCATGTCGAACCCTTCGGAAATCAGTTCCACATAGCGGTTGTTCAGCACCATGTTCACGGTGATGTCTGGAAAATCGGACAGGAATTCGCTCAGCACCGGTGACAGGTGGTTCACGCCGAAATCCGTCGCCACAGATATGCGCAGAAGGCCGGAAGGCGCGCTTTGCATCGACGTGACAAGGGCGGCGGCCTCGCCGGCGGCATTCAGAACGCGGCGGGCACGGTCATAATAGGCAAGCCCGATCTCTGTCGGGCTGACGCGGCGGGTTGTGCGGTTGAGAAGGCGCGCTCCAAGGCGTGCTTCGAGGGAGGACACGTGTTTTGAGACGGCAGATTTGGAGATCCCCATCTTTTTGGCCGCATCGGTGAAGCCGCCCTGGTCCACAACCGTGGCGAATGCTTCCATTTCAGTGAGGCGGTCCATTGCCTTCCCCTTTTATTCTGTCAGTTCCAGAGACGGGTATGCCGGTCAATTCGGGCAGGAACGCGGCGCAGGTGAGACAGTATCGCGGTTTTTGCGAGGATCGTTGAGGGCGTGGAAACGAGATGGCCACAATTCCGGCGGAAATCCGCGCTTAGAGTGCCGTGGCAAAAACCTCTGCTGCCTGTTTAAGAGGCAGCGGATCCATGTCTCCGATCAGCAAAAAGCCATGATTGTCCCGGTTCCACCGCACGGTTTGCAGGCCCTTGTTCTCGCCTTCGGTCAGCGGCATCGGGTCCTGCGAAGGTGACAGGATGATGCAAAGCGCCACCGGCGTACCATCGGCACGCTGGTATGCGATTTGCACAAGGGGCTTTCCCTTGAATCCCAGTATCTGCGCGCGTTTCAGTGTCATCCCCTCCACCTCCGGCAGATTGCCATGGTCCAGTCCATTCGCCTCTGAGACCTGCAAAAGCTGTGCCTGCGTTTCTGCCGGTTGCTGATCAATCGCGTTGAGCGTTTCGGCAGTATAGAGCTTCTGGTAGCTTGCAACGAACCCGGCCCAGCCTTCCGGTGGGGCTGGTTGCGCAAAGAATGTGGCAAAAGTGAAGGCACCGATGGCCAAGCCCGCCACAAGCCCGGCGCCGAACATACCCAAAGGCGCGCGCGAGCGGTTGGCTGCGGGCAGGGAGGGCATCGGCGGTGGCGGTGGGAAGGCGGCCAATGCACTTGCGCGCAACATGTCCACATCCAGTGTCAGCGCTGCAAGGCGTGCCTGCAGCTCGGTATCCTTCTCAAGGGCGGCAGCAATCTTAAGGCGCAGCGCATCCTTCGCCTCCCCATCGAGGTAGGCGGTCAGGTCCTCGTCGCTAATCCATGTGCCTTCCGTCATCGTGACGACCTCTTTTGATCCGGCATATTCTGATTCAGCGTCTTTCGTGCTGCGGCCAATCGGCTCATGACAGTGCCGATCGGAATTTCCATGATATCGGCGGCCTCGCGGTAGCTCATCCCCTCCACATACACCAGTGACACCGCGTGGCGTTGCGCATCAGGCAGGGTGTTTATCTGGGATAACACCTCGGAGACGAAAATATTCGTTTCAGCGGCAGGTGTTTTCTGGTCCGCCACATCGATGTCTTCAACCGGCACAAGTCCACCGCCGGTTCGCACCTTGCGGGCGCGTAATTCGTTGAGCCAGAGCCGATGCGCAATGCGCATCATCCAGCGATCAAGGTGGGTGCCCGGTTCAAACCCGTCTGCTTTCTCTATGGCACGCAAACAGGTCGCCTGCAGCACGTCTTCGCCCCAATCCCTGCGACCGGTCAGCGAGACGCAAAACCGCCAGACCGCAGGATAGGCATCCTGCATGCCATCCCGCACGGCCTGTTCTCCCGATTTTTTTCCGAAAAGCGCGATGGGATCGATCCTGCAGCAACCTGGCGTTCAGACTACTGCATGTTTCGGTCGCCAACAACGCGGCTTGTCATAACGTCGCCGCGAGCCGGGTGCCCTGATTGATCGCGCGTTTGGCATCGAGTTCCGCCGCCACATCGGCACCGCCGATGACATGACAGCTCTTGCCCTGCGCCTCCAAAGCGTCAGCGAGGCTGCGCTCCGGCAACTGACCGGCGCAGAGAACGACGGTATCTGCCTCGATCAGGGTCGGGTTCTCCCGCGCCTCGCCATGGGACACCAGAATGCCGCCATCCTCGATACGTTCGTAGTTCACGCCGCCGATCATCTTCACGTCCTTCATCGCCAGGGCAGCACGGTGAATCCAGCCGGTGGTCTTGCCAAGCCGCTTGCCCGGTTTTTCCGCCTTGCGCTGCAGCAGCGTGACCTGCCGCGCGGGGGCCTCGGGCTGCGGGCCCTCGGGTGCGAGGCCGGAGCGGTGCTCTGCCGGATCCGCCACGCCCCATTCGCGCATCCAGTCGGGCAGGCTCTCTGTCGGGCTCGTCCCTTCATGTACGAGGTATTCCGCGACATCGAAGCCGATACCACCGGCGCCAACGATGGCCACTTTCTCGCCGACCTCTGCCTTGCCGCGCAGCACGTCGATGTAGCTGAGCACATGGGGGCTGTCCTGTCCGGGAATTTCAGGGTCGCGTGGCACCACCCCGGTTGCAATGATCACCTCGTCGAAACTCTGCAGGTCAGTGGCATCAACGTCGCGGCCCAGTTCCACCGAGATACCGAGATCGGAAATCATGGTCCGATACCAATCGACGAGTCCCCAGAACTCTTCCTTGCCCGGGACCTGTTTGGCCATGTTCAACTGCCCGCCAATCTCTGTCGCCCGGTCGAAAAGCGTCACCGCATGCCCGCGTTCCGCGGCGGTCATGGCTGTCGACAGCCCGGCAGGACCAGCGCCGACAATGGCGATGGTCTTTCGGGTCTCGGCGGGGTTGATCGTCAGTTCGGTCTCATAACAAGCGCGCGGATTCACCAGGCAGCTGGAAATCTTGCCGCTGAAGGTGTGATCGAGACAGGCTTGATTGCAGGCGATGCAGGGGGCGATCTGGTCGGATTTGCCGCGCATGGCTTTGGCGACGAAATCCGCATCCGCCAGCATGGGCCGCGCCATCGAGACCATATCGGCGCAGCCATCCGCCAGCACCTCTTCAGCGACGTCGGGCGTGTTGATGCGGTTCGAGGTGATCACCGGGATGCTTACCTTGCCCATGAGCTTTTTGGTGACCCAGGCAAAGGCCGCGCGGGGGACTGATGTGGCAATCGTCGGGATCCGCGCCTCATGCCAGCCGATGCCGGTGTTGATGATGGTCGCCCCTGCCTTCTCGATCTCCTGTGCCAATTGCACGACCTCGTCGTGGGTCGATCCGTTGGGCACCAGGTCGATCATCGACAGGCGGTAGATCAGGATGAAATCGGTGCCGACGGCCTTGCGCACGCGGCGCACCACTTCGATCGGCAGACGCATGCGGTTCTCATAGGAGCCGCCCCAGTCATCTTCACGCTTGTTGGTGTGGGTGACGAGGAACTGGTTCAGGAAGTAACCTTCCGAGCCCATGATCTCGACCCCATCGTAGCCTGCCTCTTGCGCCCGCAGAGCACAGGATACGATGTCGCTGATCTGCTTTTCGATGCCCTCCTCATCAAGGGCGGTAGGCGGGAAGGGGGAAATGGGTGACTTGATGGCCGAGGGTGCCACGCATTTCGGCCCGTATGCGTAGCGGCCTGCGTGCAGGATCTGCATGGCGATCTTGCCGCCTGACTCATGCACGGCGCGTGTGATCACGGAGTGGTTGGCGACGTCTTCATCGCTCACCATCATCGCCGCACCGGGCAATACGGAGCCGTCCCGATTAGGACCGATCCCGCCCGTGACCATCAGCGCAACCTCGCCGCGGGCGCGTGCGGCGTAGAATTCCGCCACCCGGTTCCAGTCCTTGGTTTCTTCCAGCCCGGTATGCATCGACCCCATCAACACCCGGTTTTTCAACGTGGTGAAGCCCAGGTCGAGCGGTGCCAGAAGATGCGGATAGTCGGCCATGGTGAATCCTCCCCGGATGCTATTGGCACGGGATCACATTTTCACATATGTGCTGTCACGTCGAACGCAGCGTCACGTCGGACCACTGCATTCAGGAGAGACAGCGATGATCAGGTGGGCGACATCAGAGGATGCCGAAGCGCTGGCGCAGATTTTCTACAAGGCGGTCCATGAAGGCCCTAGCCTCTACACACAGGCGCAACGCAACGCCTGGCTGCCTGAGCCCCCCGGCGGTGCGGATTGGACGGCGCGGCTCGCAGATTTGAACGTTGCCGTGGCGGAGATGAACGGCCGCCCCATCGGGTTCATGAGCGTGGAGTCCGGCGGCTACATCAATCTGGCGTTCATCCTGCCTGAGCACCAGGGCACCGGCGTCTTTCGCCGGCTCCATGACCGCGTGGAGCAATGGGCGCGCCAGCAGGGCGAAGCGCGGCTGTGGACCCATGCAAGTCTCATGGCGCAACCGGCCTTTCGGGCAAGGGGGTTTTTCGTTATCCATCACGAGACGGTCGAGCGGAACGGTGAGAGCCTGACGCGCGCCAAGATGGAGAAGACACTCACATGACCCCCGAAGAGATCGAGAAGCTGCCATACCGTCCCTGTGTCGGGGTCATGCTGGCAAATGCCTCGGGCGGCGTCTTTGTCGGTCAGCGCAGGGACAGCGAGTACGACGCCTGGCAGATGCCGCAGGGCGGGATCGACAAGGGGGAAGCGCCGCGCGCGGCTGCGTTGCGCGAGCTCTGGGAAGAAACCGGCGTGACGTCCGATCTGGTTCGCATCGAGGCGGAAAGCGCACATTGGCTGCCTTATGAGCTACCGTACGATCTGGTGCCGAAACTCTGGAAAGGCCGGTATCGCGGGCAGGAGCAGAAGTGGTTCCTGATGCGGTTTCAGGGTACCGATACCCAGATCAACATCGCCACTGAGCACCCCGAGTTTTCAAAATGGCGCTGGCTGGATGCCAAGGTGCTGGTGGAGAACATCGTCCCCTTCAAACGCGACGTCTATGCAGCGGTAATGGCCGAGTTCGGAGATCTGCTCTAGGAGCGCAGTAACGGCACATTGGTTCCTGCTGTTTCGGGCAAAACACCAAGGGTACGCGGGTCATCAGCGATTTCCACCGCCCTGCGAACAGGCACAAAGCCACTGCGCCTGTAGAAATCCAACGCCTGGGGGCTGTCTATCGTGCAGGTGTGTACGTGAAAGCGCGAGATCGGTTGGCTCCACGCCCGTTCGATGGCTTCGTTCATCAGGTACCGCCCCAATCCGCTGCCGATGAGATCCGCGGTCAGGCCAAAATACGCCAATTCGCAGGCCCCATCCTGGCGAAAGTCCAGTTCCAGCAGCGCGTGGTCTGCGCCGTCGCGCGACAGCGTGTAAAACTCCACCTTTGCATCGGTCAGAATGGCCTCCAGCGCCGCGTCATCCAGCAGCAGGCGCTCATACCACAACCAGTCCAGCCCGCCGACCCGGGTGAAGATATCGCGATACCATTCCAGATCGGGCTTTACCCGCCGAAACGTCACCCCGTCGCTCAATGGCCTGGGCTTCGTGGCCACCTTGGCGGTCATCTCCAGGTAGGTCACCACCATTGCGACCTTGCCGGGCGGGACGTCGTGAATGCCATCTGTCAACATGTTCAGACAAGGCTTTCCTGTTTGAAAACCTGCATCATGTCGATCTGTGGGCGTGGTCCCACATGGCTGATGACCTCTGCGGCGCAGAGATTGCCCATTTTTGCGCAGGTTTCGAGATCGCGTTGCGTGGCCAGCCCATAAAGGAATCCGGCGGCGAATTGATCGCCTGCGCCGGTTGCATCGACGGGGACCACCTTTTGCACCGGAACATCGATGCGCTGCCCGTCCGAGATGACCGTGACGCCATCTCCCGACCGCGTGCAGACGACGAGGGAGCAGATCTCGGCGGTCTTGGCGAGAGAGGTTTCGAGATCTGTCTCGAAAAGCGATTCAATCTCGTGCTGGTTACCGATCACATAGTCCAGATCGTGCTCGATCAGGGAGAGGAAGTCGGCCCGGTGGCGTTCCACGCAGAAGGGATCGGAAATGGCAATGCCCGCCATGCCACCCCCCGCTTTGGTGGCGCGCGCCGCTTCGCGGAAGGCGGTTTTGCCTGCGTCATGGTCAAAAAGGTAGCCTTCGAGGAACATGATCTTGGCCTTTCCGGAGACGGCCTCCGGGACGTCTGCGGAGGTCAACCCGGTCGAGATGCCGAGATAGGTGTTCAGGGAGCGTTCCCCGTCAGGCGTGACGAAGATCATGCAGCGCGAGGTCGGCACCTCGCCGTCAGCAACGGGAGGGTTCACGAAATCAATGCCGTTGTCGGTCATGGCGCTGGCGTAGAAGCGGCCCAGAGCGTCATCGCGGACCCGTCCGATGAACGCCGTCTGCAACCCCAGCGACCCCACGCCTGCCACCGTGTTGGCCACCGCCCCGCCCGGTGTCTGAAGCCGGTCGTTCATCGAGGCAAAGAGCTTTTCCGAACGGTCCTGATCCACCAGCTGCATGATGCCCTTGTCGATGCCCATATGGTCGAGAAAGCTGTCATCGGCATGGGTGATCACATCGACAACGGCGTTTCCGATGCCAACGACTTCGTAGGTTTTCATAGGGTTTTTTCCTCAAATGGGCAGAGATCGCGGATGATGCAGGTTGGGCACAGGGGCTTGCGCGCCTTGCAATGATAGCGCCCGTGCAAAATCATCCAATGGTGGGCATGCAACTGAAAATCAGCCGGAATGTTGTCTTCGATGGCGCGCTCGACGGCTTCGACCGTCTTGCCGGGCGCAATGCCGGTTCGATTGCCGAGCCGGAAGATATGGGTATCGACGGCCTGTGCCGGATGCTGCCACCACATGTTGAGCACGACATTGGCCGTCTTGCGACCCACGCCCGGCAATCCCTGGAGGGCGGCGCGGCTGTTGGGAACTTCGCCGCCATAATCATCGACGAGGATCTGGCTCAGCTTCATCACGTTCTTGGCCTTTTGTCGGAAAAGGCCGATGGTCTTGATGTGTTCGGTCAATTCTTCGATGCCGAGATCCAGCATCTTTTGCGGCGTGTCGGCAATCTGGAAGAGTTTGCGCGTGGCCTTGTTCACGCCGGCATCCGTCGCCTGCGCGCTAAGCGCCACCGCCACGACCAGCGTATAGACGTTGACATGCTCCAGCTCCCCCTTGGGTTCCGGATCAGCCTCCTGAAAACGCGTGAAAATCTCGCGTATCGTGTGATATCCAAGCTGCTTCGCCATGGCCACGGTATGCGGGCTTTCCCGCCCATGGGCAAGACCGTCCGCCATTGATCGCTAAAATGCGTCTCAAAACTCGGCGAATTTTTCAGCAGTATCTTCATTTCGATGTGACAGTCTCGCGTGGTTACCTGTTTTCGACCGAGGGCTCGTATGGCTTCGAGTACATTTTACGGCTATTCGCCAAACGCGCTGGTCTACAACCCCAGCAACGGGACCTTTACGCTCGACCCCGATTATGACTTCCGCACGGATCGCGTGTTGTTTGACATCACTGATGATGACGACTTCCTCGATGGTGACGAGAAGAACGACGAGGTGGGCGAAGATGCCAACCAGACCGGGATCGTTACCTCCGCCGATGGAACGCCGATCTCCTCCGGGCTGATCTATGGTGAGCAATATGGCGTGCTGCAGGCGCCCGATGGGTCATATGTGACGATCGACCGTATCGAGATCGATGGCGTCAACATGGGTTATGTGCCATCGGAACCGCTGGAACCGGGTGTGACCTATACCTACGTCGGCGGTCGGGATATCGACAATCGGCTGGGCGGGCCGGATGGGGATGACACGCGCATGTCCTATTCCGGATACGAGCAGAACAGCGTTCCCTGTTTCGGGCCCGGCACCATGATACGCACGCAGGACGGCGAAATTCCGGTGGAATGGCTGGAGACGTCGGACATGGTCCTGACCCGGGATCATGGGTATCAGCCGATTGTCTGGATCGGCCGAACCCGGATGGCGCCCGGGTACTTCATGCAATATCCAGACGAACGGCCGGTATGCGTACCCGCCGGGGCCCTGAGCCGGAACTGCCCGACCCATGATTTGCATGTGACCGGCGACCATCGCATCCTTTTCACCTCCGCCCGGGCAGAGTTGCTTTACTCTTCCAATGAAGTGCTGGCGCCTGCCAAAGCATGGGTCGATTCCGGGCGGGCCTTCCAGATCACGCCAACGCGGAACTACACGGTCACGCATATCGCCTGCGCAAATCATCAGGTCATCCTCGCGCAGGGGGCCTGGGTCGAAACCATGTTCCCGGGCCCGGAAACCCTGCGCCGCCTGTCGCCGGAGGATCATGATCGTCTGGCGAATGCCTTGGGCAAGGAGGTGATGGACCAGGCAACGGCAAGACCCTGCGTGACGCGGAACGAGGCGCGGCTGCTCCTGCCGCCTCTAGACACGGCAGAGCCGCATTTTGAGGCTCTGCCTTTGCTGCGCAGTGCCTAATTCGCAGGTTCCGGGTCGCATGAAAGTCGCCGATTTCCTAGATTGGCGATATGACACAGCATCAAACATTGCCGGATGAGTCGGAAACCGCCTACCACTACCAGGTGGTCCGCCGCGCCATTGACCTGATAGATCAGGCCGAAGACACCCTGTCGCTCGATCAGCTGGCCGCCGAAATGGGGATGAGCGCTGCGCATTTCCAGCGCCTCTTCTCGCGTTGGGTCGGCGTTTCCCCGAAGCGTTACCAGCAATACTTGAAATTAGGCTACGCCAAGACGCTGCTGCGGGACAAGTTTACCACGCTGGAGGCCTCGCATGCCGTGGGCCTATCCGGCAGTGGGCGGCTGCATGATCTCTTTGTGCGCTGGGAAGCGATGAGCCCAGGTGAATTCGCCCGGGGCGGTGCCGGTCTGAAGATCTTCTGGGGCTGGTTCGAAAGCCCATTTGGCCCGGCCCTGGTAATGGGCACGGACAAGGGCATTTGCGGCATGGGGTTTGCCGCCGAAATGGGGGAAGAGGCCACCTTGCAAGACTTGGTTGCACGCTGGCCACAAGCGGATTTCGTTGAAGATCCCATGATGTTGCGGCCATGGGTTTTGCAGGCCTTCGGGGCTGGAGACGGGGTGCTGGACAAAGCGCCGCTGTTCCTCATCGGTGCCCCTTTCCAGATCAAGGTGTGGGAAGCCTTGCTCAGCATTCCCTCGGGCCAGGTGACGACTTACTCCGAGATCGCGCAGGCCATCGGAAACCCACGCGCCGTGCGCGCTGTCGGCACGGCGGTTGGGCGCAACCCGATCAGCTGGCTGATCCCCTGCCACCGGGCTTTGCGAAAATCCGGCGGGCTGGGCGGCTATCACTGGGGCTTGCGGATGAAACGCGCCATGCTCGCATACGAGGCCGTACACGCAGAAAATTGACGCAATGCGAGCGGCGGCGGGTTCTTGCCGAGCTCTTTTCCCCTTGGTTTGTTGGGGAACCCCCGCCATATATACAGCGTTCACACCGAGACGCCCCGCCCGAACGGGGCCGCAACTATTGAAGGCAGTACGCTATGACATTCGTGAAATCTCCGTTGATCCTTGCACTTTCGGGAACTTTGGTGCTTGCCGCCTGTACGGACCCTGGCCAATTAGGCGCCAATTCCAACAATCCCAAGACACAGCAGGGTGCGCTTATCGGCGCGGGTGCGGGCGCGCTGCTGGGCGCCCTCTCCAGGGGCGATGGCAACAGAGGCGACGGCGCCCTGGTTGGCGCGGCCGTGGGAGCCGCCATCGGCGCGGGCATCGGCTACAACCTGGATCAGCAAGAGGCTGAACTGCGCCGGGATCTGGACAATGACGTGATCATCACGAACACCGGTGACCGCCTGATCCTGAACATGCCGCAGGATATCCTGTTTGCCACCGACAGTTTCTCGGTCCGGCCGGATCTGCAGAATGATCTCTACGCCGTGGCCGCAAGTCTGAACAAGTATCCGCAATCGACGGTGCAGGTCATCGGGCACACCGACAGCGATGGCGACGCGGCCTACAACCAGCAGCTGTCAGAGCGACGCGCCAATGCAGTGGGCAACGTGTTGCTGAACGCCGGTGTCCCGAGCGGTCGCCTGCAAACCTTTGGCCGTGGTGAGAACCAGCCCATTGCCAGCAATCTGAATGCCGCCGGAAAGGCGCAGAACCGGCGGGTAGAAATCGTCATTCTGCCAACGGCCTGACAAAACAGCTGATTTTTTACACAAGAGCCTCGGAAAAAATGCCGGGGCTCTTGTTTTTTCGGGTCATCGCCTCAGGGTTACACGAAATGGATTTCTGAGGGACATTCGATATGGCGAAATATTCCGTGCTGGGGTTGTCAGGCTCGCTGCGCAAGGCTTCGACGAATACCAGGCTGTTGCGCGAAGCCGCGCGGCTGTTTGAGGACTGCGACTTCCATCTCGCCGATTTGAACTTGCCGCTTTATGACGGTGATTTCGAAGCGGCGGAGGGGGTGCCGGCGGCAGTCCAGGCCTTGGCAGACCGTATTGCCGCCGCAGACGCCGTGTTGATTTCAACGCCGGAATACAACAAGGGCCCGTCCGGGGTTTTGAAAAATGCGCTCGATTGGATCAGCCGCACCAAGGGACAGCCGTGGAGTGGAAAACCCGTTGCGGTGATGTCCGCCGCTGCCGGTCGCGCCGGCGGGGAGCGCGCGCAGATGGTTTTGCGCGGGTTCATGGTGCCCTTCCGACCGCGTATCCTGCAGGGCCCCGAGATACATCTGGCAGACAGCGGCAATCAGTTCGACGCAGACGGCAAGCTGACGGGCGAGATTTACCTGCGCGAGTTGACGGCGCTGATGCAGGCCCTGCGCGCCGAGATTGATCGCTAGTCGCGGGGCACCGACACCTCGATCAGGTTACCATCGGGATCGCGCAGGTAAAGCGAATTCATCGGGCCCGTCGCGCCGGACCGGGGCACCGGACCGTCCTCGATTTGCACCTGATGGGTGGTCAGATGCGCCATCCAGTCGGCCAGTGGCGCGTCAGTCAGAAAACAAAGATCAGCGGTGCCTGGATGTGCATGTGCCGCTTTCGGATCGAACTCGCGACCTTTCTGGTGCAGGTTGATCTTGCTCTGCCCAAACAAAAGCGCCCAGCGTCTTGTCCCATCCGCCACTTCGAATTGTTCGCCCCGCATCCCCAGCACCTGGGTGTAGAACCGCACCGTTTCCGGAATACTCTTTACGGTCAGGACTAGGTGATCGAGCATTCGAACGCGGCTCTGGATATCGGAGGCGGGCATGGTGCAGACCTTTGAAGCGGGGGTTGAGGCAAGATGCAACTAAATCCCACTCGGGTCAAAAGGATGTCGCGTAGCGGGTCGCCGCTGCGATCCGTACCGGACGGTCGGGTTACAAGGAAGCTTCGACTTCGAAGCCTTCGGGAATGGTGTCGTGACCGTCCAGAACGAGGTCAGCCATCACCTGTGCGATCTTCGGCGCCATACCAAAGCCGATTTTGAACCCGCCATTGGCGATGAAGTGGCCAGGTCTGTCTGGGTAGGGCCCCAGCATCGGGGCACGGCTGCGCGCGCGGGGGCGCACACCGGCCCAACGCGCTATCACCTTGGCGTCTTGCAGCGCTGGCACCGCAGCACGGGCGTTGGCGACGACAGCGTCAAGCTGGTGGTCGGTTGAACCCGGATCCTCAAACTCCTGCTCTGATGTCGAGCCTACGGCGACCGTGCCATCGCCATGCGGGACGATGTGAACGGAATCGGCAAATATCTGCGGCGCGCCCCGCGCGTCGATATTCAGCACGGCGGCTTGCCCTTTCACGCCATTGCCAACCGAGCGGTGGGTGCGAGCGCCGAGTTCCTGCAGCCCGGCGGTACCGGTGGCCCAGATGACCGCCCCGGTGTCTTCGCCATCTTCTTCGATCCTGGCGCCCTTGGCGATGAGAGCGGCAACCAGCGCCATGCAGCCTTGTCGCGGGTGTAGATGCGCGCTCAGGGTATCGTGGATGATCCAGCCTGTTGGTGATTTCGGGCACCACGGCGTGGCCTCAGCCCGTTGAACGCACCACTCTGCTTGCCCACGCCACAGATCTGCGGCGTTTATCTCTCGCTGCCTGGCAAGGTTGAGTGCTTTTTCATCGGCGATAGGCTGCTGCCGGCCACTGCGCGTGTAGCCCGCCGACGTTCCACCAGCGGCCTCTACGTCTGCCCAGAAGCGTTCTGCCGACAGCAGGCTATCCAGCTGAAAAGCTTTCTTTGCGTTCCAGTTTTCCGGGACATGGGGGGCCAGTGCACCCACAACCCCGCCACTGCTGCCCGCCGCCGGTCCGTTCGGGTCGATTATTGTGACACGTGCGCCGCGCTCTACGCAGACCCAGGCGATGGAAAGGCCGAAAATACCCGCTCCGCGTATCGTGATATCGGCCATTGCCAAAGGTCCCTGTCTCCCCCAATGTCGCGCCAGATTGCAGCCACCCTACAAGGCCCCTCCGTGCAGAACCAGACGGCAGATGTGACATGGAGCGCGAGAGGCGTTCCGGTTTCAGATCGCTTCGACGATCCGTATTTCAGCCTGGAGAACGGATTGGAAGAGACGCGACATGTCTTTTTGCACGGCAACCGTCTGCCCGAGCGGTTCCGGGACGGTTTTCACATCGCGGAGCTTGGGTTTGGGACGGGGTTGAACTTTCTCGCGACACTCCATGCCTGGCAAATCTCCGGGACGCCGGGCAGGCTGCACTATACCAGCTTCGAAGCCTATCCGATGACAACCGGCGATATGGCGCGTGCCCTTGCACCGTTTGATGCGCTGGCAGCTCAGCGCGACGCTCTTATCCGGTGCTGGTGCGCCGAGGGTGGCGTTTTCGACGTATTGCCAGGTGTCACGCTGAATGTGATCGTTGGCGACGCGCGTGAGACTTTGCCGGCGTGGCGCGGAGCAGCGGATGCCTGGTTTCTGGATGGGTTTTCTCCGGCCAAGAATCCTGAGCTTTGGGGCGACAATCTGATGCAGGCCGTTGCCGACCACACACGGCCCGGCGGGACACTGGCAACCTACACCGCTGCCGGCTTTGTCCGCCGTTCGCTGGCTGCGGCGGGATTCGACATCCGGCGCGCTGCTGGGTTTGGCCGGAAACGGCACATGACCACGGGCGTCAAGCAGACATGACACAGTCCAACAATGTACGTCTCGGCGTTCTGTTGATGCTGTTGACCACGATTGTATTTGCAGTGCAGGACGGGATATCCCGACATCTCGCCGACGCGTATAACGTCTATCTCGTTGTAATGGTCAGGTATTGGTTTTTTGCGGCCTTTGTCATCGCCATTGCCCGCCGCAAAGCCGGCGGTGTACGCGCGGCGGCGCGCACCAGGCAGCCTGTGCTGCAGGCTTTCAGGGGTGTCCTGCTGGCGCTGGAGGTCTGCGTCATGGTGACCGGCTTCACACTCCTCGGTTTGGTGGAAAGCCACGCCGTATTTGCATGTTATCCGCTCCTGGTGGCGGCCCTGTCGGGGCCGGTTCTGGGCGAAGCGGTCGGCTGGCGCCGATGGGCGGCGATTGCCGTAGGCTTTATCGGCGTGATGATCATCCTGCAGCCCGGCGTGTCGGTGTTTGACCCCTATGCCATCGTACCGCTCGTGGCTGCGTTGATGTTCGCGCTCTACGGATTGCTGACCCGCTACGCTGCGCGGCAGGACAGCACCGCGACAAGCTTTTTCTGGACCGGGGTCGCGGGCGCGGTGACGATGACGCTCATCGGCGTGTGGTATTGGGAACCGATGACCGGGGTGGATTGGCTGTGGATGGCGCTGCTTTGCATGACAGGGGCGTCGGGCCACTGGTTGCTGATCCGCTGCTATGAAGTGGCGGAGGCCAGCGCCGTGCAGCCCTTTGCTTACTTCCAGCTGGTCTTCGCCTCACTGCTGGGCATTGCCGTCTTTGGCGAGACAATCCGCCCGAACGTTGCGCTGGGTGTGGCGATTATCGTTGCGGCCGGGCTATTCACCCTTTGGCGCGAACGCCAGAAGCGATGATCCTGTGAGTTCTTCGCGGAAGGGCACGGGCATCGGATCCTTTCCAAGCCGCGCCCGATAGATCGGCAGGCTTTCGGTGACGCGCATCACGTAGTTGCGTGTCTCGCGGAAGGGGATGTGCTCTATCCAGTCGACTATGTCGATCTCTCCCTTGCGTGGATCTCCGTAGGTAAGCATCCAGCGATCCGGCCTGCTGGGCCCTGCATTATAGCCTGCGGACATCATCACCACATTGCCACGGAATCGCGCGGCAAGGCCCGAGAGGTAAACCGCGCCCAACTCGGCGTTATAGATCGGGTCGGAAATCAGCCTGTCGGTGCTGTGCTCGCCCTTGCGCCCCATGGACGCGGCCACCTCGCGCCCGGTGGCAGGCATGATCTGCATCAGTCCGCGCGCGCCGACGCCGCTTTGGACACCAGGGTCGAATTCACTTTCCCGGCGGGCGATTGACAGAACCATTTCCGGCGCCATCGGCAGATCCCGTTCGGCAACCGGATGAAGCGGGTAGTATCCGCGCGGCACGACAACGGCACGCCGCGCGGTGCGCTTGCCGATCATGACGGCCAGATGCGGTTGATCCACTTCCAGCGCAGCCTCGGCCAGAAGGCCGGCTTCCTCCCGGTTCAGGCTCTCGGCCAGATGGGTCCAGAACCTCTCAGCAAGGTTGAGTTCTCCGGAGGCTTGCAAGAACATTCCTGCGACAAAAACCGGATCGGAAGCGATCGGCGCATTACGCCAGTCGCCGACAACGGTTTCGGCAGCCAGCGCAGTGTCGAATGGCAGCCCGGCACGATCCGCCGCAAGAAGACCGTAAAAGGATGTCTGATATTGCGCGGCATCGGTGTAGGCCTGATCCGCCGCCGCGACATCGCCCATCGCCTCCAGCGCCCGGCCGCGCCAATAGCCCGAACGGCCTTTTGAAATCGGTGATCGCACAGCGGCATCATGGTTGCGGAAATGCTGCAAGGCTGTTTCCGGCTCGTTCAGTTTGCGCAGGGCAATATAGCCTGCCAGCCATTCCAGATCCGCGTAGTTTGACCCGGACGTCAGGAAATGTCGCGCGGCGATCTCATATGCCCGCTCCGCGTCACCTTCGCGCATCTCGTCACGTGCCATGGAGCGGCGGCGATTTGCCCAGGCTTCGGGTTGGCCCAGGGCGGCCGCGCTGGTCGATGTGGCCAGAAGCAGGGACTTGGCGTCATCCCAGCGCCCTTTGCGGGCCCGCCAGACAAAGCGCTCGTATTGCAGACCGCCGGTTTCGGCATGGTTTTTCGGCACCTGGGCAATCAGCGCGTCAACACCGTTTGCGCGCCCGCGCAATGCGATTCGTGCTTTCGCAACGGCAACATCGGCTTTCGAAACCAGCGGGTACATACGACGGGCATTCTCGAACGCGCCCGCCCAGAGCATCGCATCCAGTCGCGCGCTGTGGTGATCTTTCACCAAGTCCCCATGGGTGGCCAGAAACAGGGCCTGCGCGGTGCTGCCCATGGGCAGCTCCCGCCACGCCTTGACAATAAGTGCGTCAGCGTCGGCTTGGGCATTTGTGCGCGACAAGGCCGCGGCGTGGCGCAACACACCCTCTGGTGTCTGGGCGTCCATTTGTCCGAAAAACGCAAGTACCTGAGTATCTTTCTGAGCGATGACAACCCGTTCCGATTGCTTGCGCAAATAGGGCTCGCCCGGCCAGTCCGGCCGCCGCTCCAGAAAGGCGATGACGTCCGCATAGGTGCCCTGACCCGATCGCAGACGCGCCCACTCGATAACGTCTGCGGCAACGTCGCCGTCGCGCGCGGCAATCTTCGCCGCCCGCTCCCAATTGCCATCGCGCATCGCATCCATCGCCCAGGCGAGCGGTCTGGGACGCTCCGCCATGGCAGGGGCTGCGGTCGCGAAAATCAAAAACAGTGCTGTCAGCCAACGTCTGATCACTTGCAATTCCCGGCGTTTGAAGGCTAGAGCCTCTGATACATACAGCGTGATGGGTGCTGATCAAATCACGATTACGCTGAAATATGGTTAATCTCAGGCCATTTGCCGGCCAAAATAAAAAAGGAGCGTGCACATGTTCAAAGGCTCACTGCCTGCCCTCGTCACGCCGTTCAGGAACGGCGAGCTGGATCTTGAGACCCTGAAGAAACTTGTCGAATGGCACATCGGCGAAGGCAGCAACGGTCTGGTCCCGGTCGGAACCACCGGTGAAAGCCCCACATTGACCCACCGCGAACACGAGATGGTCGTTGAGGAAGTGGTCAAGGCCGCCGCGGGCCGCATCCCGGTCATTGCCGGAGCCGGGTCCAACAATACGATCGAGGCGATGCGTCTCGTGCGCCATGCCGAAGCCGTGGGGGCCGACGCGGCCCTTGTGGTCACGCCCTACTACAACAAACCGACGCAATCCGGCCTGTTGGCGCATTTCACCGCGCTGCATGATTGCGCTGAACTGCCGATCATCATCTACAATATTCCCGGGCGATCCGTGGTCGATATGTCGCCGGAGACCATGGGCGAGTTGGCCAAGCTGCCGCGCATTGTGGGGGTCAAGGATGCGACAGGCGATCTGGCGCGCGTGAGCGACCAGCGCCTGACCTGCGGTCCGGATTTCGTGCAACTCTCCGGTGAGGATGCAACCGCCCATGGCTTCAACGCGCAAGGGGGTGTGGGGTGTATTTCTGTCACTGCAAATGTGGCGCCGAAGATGCTGAGCGAGATGCAGGCGGCCTGCCTGGCAGGCGACTATGCCAAGGCGCTTGGCGTTCAGGATCGGCTGATGCCGCTGCACAAGGCGATATTCACGGAACCCGGGCTGGTGGGCGTAAAATACGCCATGTCGCAGCTTCGGTTGTGTTCTGACGAGGTGCGCCTGCCGCTGGTTGGCCTGTCCGATGGCACGCGTAGACTGGTGGACGAAGGCCTGCGTCACGCGGGCCTGATGAACTAGGCGCTGGGACGCGAAACGCAAAAGGGCGTGGGTTTTCCCACGCCCTTTTGTTTTGCGGCCCGGATCAGCGTTTGCCGTAATAGAGCCCGACCACATGTTCGGCTTCGGCAAAGAACAACCAGCGTGCGGTCAACACGCCGGCGATGTGGCTGAGAACCGCCAGCACGCCCAGAATATGGGAAAACGGCAGCGCCAGCAGCAGAACCGGAACAACGGTCATCAACCCAAGTGCGATGATGCGCAGCTTCTGACTGTGTTTGCGCCCAATCACATGCACGAATTCACGCAGCAGGTAATTCGTCCCGGTATGCGGCGGCTCGAAAGCTCGGACCGCGCCGATGTTTCCCAGGCCCGTTGCAGAGGCCATGTCCGTTCCGGAGGCGGCGAGAGCCGTGTCCCCTGCAACCCAGGTAAAGACCTGCACGAGTCCCGCAATCACCAGCAAAACAAGGG
>ERZ1740065.75-NODE-75-length-43617-cov-6.415132_pt1 | contig 43617 bp, 42 predicted proteins | sample MGYA00581738_ERZ1740065 | MGnify/ENA primary metagenome ERZ1740065 (study PRJEB43018, sample SAMN04849749) | marine metagenome | isolation source: floating plastic debris | place: Pacific Ocean | collected 2008-09-01 | study: EMG produced TPA metagenomics assembly...
GGCCGGCTCGATCCGATCAAGCGGTTCGACGCGTTGGTGACCTCGTTTGCCCGTCGATTCGAGAACCGGCACGATGCGCAACTAGTCATTGTCGGCGACGGCCAAGAGCGCGACACGCTGACGCGGCTTGCGCAGCGGCTCTCCAATAACGTCGATCTGGCTCTGGATCTCAACCGCCTGCTCGTCAAAAAGCAAGTGAAGGTCGCGGAACCGCGGGCCTTTGACGTGCCAATGGAAGCTCTTTGTTTTCACATAGAGCGCGAAATGATCGGCCAACAGGCCGTTGAGCTCACCGATCATCTGCGCGGTGGCGTTGGTTGGGGTTTGGATGGCGGGATCAACCATAATTGTCCTCCTTTGCGGCGTGGCCCACTAGGTGGGCCTTGAGAGAGGCCGTGGACCAACGCCGCCGATATGATCTCTGCACGAAGCGATGAAAAGGGGTTAGCCAGGCCGAAAGATTGCCTCTGTGTAATCGTTTAAATCGATCAAATGGCCCCATAACGAGCGGTCAAGCCGATAAAAGTCGCAGCAATAAAGAGCGCAGCGGCAAAGCCTCGGCGCAGCCAGCGCAAAGGCCACCGCGAAAGCTGTTCAAAGCCAAGGGTCCAGCCCACGGTAACGGCCAATGCGCCGCCCAGCGCCCCTCCGATCCAAGCGGTCAACGGATAGGTCGCCGCAGCGGCGAAAGCGAAGATCGCAAAGCGCGCCGCATCCCCGATCTGGCGCCACAGCAAGACCAGAGCGATGGCGGGGACCGACCGCGTCGGCTCGTTCACTCGCTTTAGACGCACCGGCCAGGCCAGCTCGAACGCAGCAAAGGCAAGGGCCAGCGCCACCAGCATTAAGGCGGCGCGGCGCGGCAAGATTTCGGCGACAAGCGCCCCACCATACGCCATCGCGCCCGCCGTCAGGGCCGCGCTGGCAAGGCCCAGCGCCAAGACCGGCACCGGGCGTCGCATGTCTTGCGCCTTGCCTTTGGCCAACGCGTCGGAAAGCTGCGCGACAATCAGCTGATCGCGCCCGCCCAGCGCGATCGCGATCACCAGCAACAGGCAGAAGAGAAAGCTGTCCATCGGGGCTTGCGTCTCCAAAACGCTCGAAACCCGGCTCTACACCCAAATGGTTTATCGCCAAGCCACCAGGCTGGCCATTATGTACAATCCTTTGCCTCGCCAAATCGCGACACTTAACGTGATCCGTCGGGAGCCGCGGCCTCGGCGAATAGGGGAGAGTGCGCGATGGCTAAGAAAACGTCGAAGAGCAAAGGCAACACCCAGCCTGATGCGAATTTGAAAGAGGCCTTACGACGCTATGTGCGGACCAATGGGCACAAATTTCTAAAGGACCCGAACGTCACCTCGATTGGCGTTGGCCGCAAGAACGGCGCACCTGATGGCGAGATCAGCCTGGTCTTCACCGTCGGTCAAAAGGTTGAGACATCGCAGCTGGAATCGCTTGAGGTCCGAACCAAACTGCTTCCCGAAGAAATCGAGATCGCGCCGGGCATCACAGTGAAAACCGATGTCGAGGAGCGCCGGTATGAGCAGTCCCATTCGGTGGTCCAGCCGCAAAGCCTTAACGATCGCAAGACCCGCCAAGACCCGTTGAAGCCGGGCATCAGCGTCGGCCAGTTTGAACGCTCTGCCGGAACACTGGGCGCGATCGTCTTTGACGAAGACAGCGGGGCGCCATGTATCCTTTCCAATTGGCACGTCCTCCACACCGATGCGGGCGACATTGGTGACCAAACCGTGCAGCCCGGCCACTTTGATGACAACAACACCAGCGGAAACGACGCTGGGCTTTTGCTGCGGAGCCATCTGGGCGCCGCCGGAGATTGCGCTTTGTCGCGGATCCGGTCGCGTGGATTCGACCGAACGATCCTGGGGCTCGGGGTTAAGCCATCGCGCATGGCCGATGTCGAGCTTGACGATCCGGTGGTCAAATCGGGCCGCACGAGCGGGCTTACCTTTGGGGTCGTTCGGCGCATCGAGGTGATGGTCAACCTGTTCTTTGGACCCAATGCGGGCTTCGTCGATGTGGGCGGATTCGAGATCGGTCTCACGCCCGAGGCCGCGCTTCGTCCCGCGGATGGCGAAATCAGTCGCCCGGGGGATTCCGGATCGCTATGGATGATCCGCGAAGGGCGCGACGCGACGGATATCGTCGCCGGCTTGCATTTCGCTGGGGAAACCGCCGACAGCGACGATGAACACGCGCTCGCCTGCTACCCGCTTTCGGTGCAGAAAAAGCTGCGCTTCACCTTTGATCCGCCCGCAAGCCCAAGCGCCAACGAAGACGAAGCTGCGACCGAAGCGGAGATTCCCCGCTCTGGCTATGACACGGACTTTCTGGGCCTTGCCGCCCCCATGCCTGAAATGACGCTTTCCCAAAAGCGCGACGCGGTCAACTTCGGGCGCGCTCAGGTGATCCCCTACACCCACTTTTCGGTGTGCCTGAGCGAAAAGCGCCGTCTTGCCCGTTTCGTTGCCTGGAATGTGGATGGCGCGCGCAAGGTGGTGGTGGGCGAATCCTCCTTCCGGTTGGACCAGCGTTATGATGCAAGCCTGCAGACCGACAATTCGCTCTACAGCGACAACAAGCTTGACCGCGGGCATATCGCGCGGCGTGCGGACCTGGCATGGGGCTCTATCCCCGAAGCGCGCCAGGCGAGCTGGGACAGCTATTTCTACACCAATATCGCCCCTCAGCACGAACGCTACAACCGCTCAAACCGGGCCGGTGTCTGGGGCAAGCTGGAAAACCTGATCCTGCAGCAGGCCGCGGATCAGGACATTCGCTGCTCGGTGATCGCTGGGCCGATCTTTGGCGAGGATGACCCTGTCTATCGCGGTGTCCCTATCCCGCGCGACTATTGGAAGCTGATCGCCTATCGCAGCGCGCAAGGCGAACTCAAGGCCTCGTGCTTTGTGCTTTCGCAGAACACGCTGCTCAGCGATATAGAGACGCTCGACTTTGATCCCTTCCGCATGTTCCAGGTCTCAGTTGCCGACCTGGCAGAGCGCACCGGGATGGGCTTTGGCGCCTACGCCGCAGCCGATGTCCTGGCGAGCCCGACCGACGCGGCCTGCGGGGCGTCCGAGCGAGTAGCGGAAGCGCTCGGGTCGAGCCGAAACAACCTTGGCGGCGTGATCAGCGTGGAAATCATGGAGGAAGAGGATCTGATTTTCTAAGCGCTCTGGTAAAAAGCGGGCTCGGTCAGTCGCCAGACTGGGCGACAGCCTGCGCAGCGCCTCTCGCTCAGAGCAAAACTGGACGCCACAAGCCCACTAGCCAGCAAACCAACCCCCAAGCAGCCAAGAGCCTCAACACGGTTAGGTGTTCGCGCCCTTGCCCCTCGCCTTTGGAACCCAGAGCGCCGCAGGACCTATCGGCCCCACCATCACAGAAGGCACCATGAAGAACAGCGCCGATCCGTTGCGACAAAGAGCGTGTTGGCAAGCGGAAAGTCTGCCAGGCGAGACGGCTCTGCCCTGTTCATTTGGACAGCTCATTGGGCCCTCATTTGGCTTGCCTTGATGCGATCGAACCGGCAGTTGAGGCCAAAAGGGAGCGCGCCGGGATCAGACAGCGCGCGTCACAGACGGAGAAGCAAACCCATGCGTCAGATTGACCATTTCATGCCCACCGCCAGCCCCGCGCCCGCGCGCACGCACAAGGTCTGGAACCCCTCCACCGGCGAGGTACAGGCTGAGGTTGTTCTGGGCGATGCGGCGCTGCTCGATGCGGCGGTGGCGACGGCACAATCCGTCCAGCCCGCCTGGGCCGCGACCAATCCGCAAAAGCGCGCGCGCGTGATGTTCAAGTTCAAGGAACTGGTCGAGACGAACATGCAATCGCTCGCCGAAATGCTCTCAAGCGAGCATGGTAAGACGGTCGATGACGCCAAGGGCGATGTCCAGCGCGGGCTTGAGGTGATCGAGTACGCTTGCGGCATTCCGCAGGTCTTGAAGGGCGAATACACCCAAGGCGCTGGCCCCGGGATCGATGTCTATTCGGTCCGCCAGCCGCTGGGCATCGGCGCTGGGATCACCCCGTTCAACTTCCCCGCCATGATCCCAATGTGGATGTTCGGGATGGCGATCGCCGTGGGCAACGCGTTCATCCTCAAGCCCTCCGAACGCGACCCATCGGTACCGGTGCGGCTCGCCGAACTCTTCATCGAAGCGGGCGCGCCCGAAGGCCTCTTGCAGGTCATCCACGGCGACAAGGTGATGGTGGACGCGATCCTCGATCACCCGGCGATCAGCGCGGTGAGCTTTGTCGGCTCCTCGGACATCGCGCATTACGTCTACCGGCGCGGAGCGGAGAACGGCAAGCGCATCCAGGCCATGGGCGGGGCGAAGAACCACGGGATCGTGATGCCTGACGCTGACCTTGATCAGGTGGTGAACGATCTCGCGGGCGCGGCGTTCGGCTCGGCGGGGGAGCGGTGCATGGCGCTGCCCGTCGTCGTCCCCGTGGGCGAGGACACCGCCAACAAATTGCGCGAAAAGCTGATCCCCGCGATCAACGCTCTGCGCATCGGCGTCTCCAACGATCCCGATGCGCATTACGGCCCGGTCGTCACACCCGAACACAAAGCGCGGATCGAGCAATGGATCACCACGGCCGAAGAGGAAGGCGCCGAGATCGTCATCGACGGACGCGGCTTCAGCCTGCAGGGTCACGAAGACGGCTTCTTTGTCGGCCCGACGCTGATCGATCAGGTGACGCCCACTATGGCAAGCTATCAGGAGGAAATCTTCGGACCCGTTCTCCAGATGGTGCGCGCCAACGATTTCGAGGACGCGCTGCGCCTGCCGAGCGAGCACCAATACGGCAATGGCGTCGCGATCTTCACCCGCAACGGCCACGCCGCGCGCGAATTTGCCAGCCGCGTCAATGTCGGCATGGTCGGCATCAACGTGCCGATCCCGGTACCGGTGGCCTATCACTCCTTTGGCGGCTGGAAGCGTTCGGGTTTTGGCGACATCGACCAATACGGCACGGAAGGGCTCGCCTTCTGGACCAAGCGCAAAAAGGTCACCCAGCGCTGGCCCGACGGCGGCGGCGATGGGTCGAACGCCTTTGTCATCCCGACCATGGGGTGAGCGCCGATTGCACGGCGAGGGGCGTCCGACGGAGTCCGAGTTCCGTACCCCTATGGTGGGTGGCGAGGATAATTGCGAGGACTGATCATGCGCGCTTCTATCACCCCCATAACTCTCCTGATCTCGTGCCTTTGCCTTGCGGGGTGCGAGGCGGCCTCTGAACACGAGATGGCAGACGCCGAAGAGCAGCGAGAGGATCTCAACGCCGAACCCGCGCCCTCGGGCCCTGGCCTCGACACGGTCCCCGAAGTCGCCGACGAGGACGACAAAAGCCGGGAAATGGCGAAGGCAGACGCTGGACCCAGCGCTCCCGTTTCGCAATAAAGAGCGCGGAAGAGTGAGAACGTCTGCACGACACCGAGGCCGCTAAGCCCGAACCTGTTGACGCGTATCCTAGCCAAAGATGTGAGGTTCAAGATGAAGAAGACGCTGGCCGTTGTCGCGATGTCTATGGCCCTCATTGGTGCCTCCTCGAATGCGCAGACACCCCCAAGCGCTTGCGAGCCTAAACCCGGCCAGGCCTTTGTCGGCGGCCCGGCGACACAGCAGACAGGCATGCAAATTCAGGCAGCCACGGGCGCTACGATCTTCCAATGGGTGTTTGAAGGCAGCCCGGTAACCAAAGACTATCGCCGGGAAAGAGTGCGCGTGGTTTACAACCGCGACATGCAAGTCCTCTCGGTAACCTGCGGATGACACGCCAACGCACCACTTCCGGGTCGCCTTACGAAGAGCGTTTCGGATTTTGCCGCGCTGTGCGGGAAGACAACCGCATTATCGTTGCTGGCACGGGCCCGATTGATCCCGATGGCCAGACCACACCCGGAGGCGCTGCGGCGCAGGCGGCGCGGTGTTTTGAGCTGATCATTGCGGCGATTGAGGATCTGGGGGGGCGTGCCGAAGATGTGGTGCGAACACGGATGTTCCTGACCGATTTTGAAGATCAGGACGCTGTGGGAGAGGTCCACGCCCGATACTTCGGCAAGGCGAAACCGGCGGCCACGATGGCCGGTGTCGCTTGGCTGTGCGGCGCGGACTGGAAGGTTGAGATCGAAGCGGAGGCTTTGCTGCAAGAATGATAAAGCGTGTTCTTTCATACAGCGCCGCGGTCGTGCTTGGCGTGGCGGCGGGCGTCGTCAGCGCTCTGGTGATGTCGGGTCTTTGGTCCGGCAAGCAGCCGATGGAATTCAGCGATGTGAACGTCGATGGCTGGGTCAGCGACTTCGCGGTCGGTTCGGATCAGGCCAGCCCCTATGTGCGCGCCCGAGTTGCCCGCAACGGATTGCTCGCGTTGGCTACGAGCGAAGCGGTCTATTTCATGCGCAACGCCGACAATGAGGGCCGGCCCCTCTCAGAGGATTGCGACTACCAGATCTCGGGCGGGAAGCTGCCCGCCGGGTGGTGGTCGATCACGCTCTATCAGACCTCGGATAGCTAGCTGCCCGATAATGATGACGCCGCGCTCAGCATCGATGCGACCAGCGTAATTGCCGAGTCTGGGGCCTGGTCCACGCTCGTTGCGCCGCAGCGCCCCGATGGCACAGCCAACTGGATTTCCAGTCGCAATTCGGAAGACTTCGACCTGCTGCTGAGACTCTATGTTCCTGATCAAGCCCTGTTGGATAGCCCCGAAAGCGCGCTCAGCCCGCCGACGATCGAGCGCCTGAGCTGCAAGGGGGAAGCCGCATGATCCGCTTGATCGGACCGCTCAGCGTCTTCATCATCACCGCTGTAGGCCTGCATTGGGCCGCTCTCGTCTACACGCCGACCGTGATAATGGACCGCGCACTCTCAACGCTCAAAAATCGCGGGGTGTCGGAACACGCTTTTACAACGCCTCAGCGTATCACCCCGCAAACGCAGGCGGTGGTGCGCAGCTCGCCGGACTTGTTCTATTCGCTATGCCGGTATGATTTGAGCGTGCCGGGCAGCGTCCTAAACGTGACGATGGGCGAATGGCCAGACTACCAGTCACTGTCTTTCTTTGACGCGGAGACGAACAACTTCCTTACCCGGCGTGGCTCGGGCAAGAAGGTTGAAGTGCGCCTCACTGGTCCTGAAACGCAGGCACCAAGCGCCGAGCAAAGCCCATCGACAAGAGGCGTGATCCTGATCAGGAGACTTGCCCCCACGCAGGAGCGATTTGACCTAGCGCTTGACGCGGCGAAAGCCGACACATGCGTGCTTGAAGCGGGCTAGGCCGCGCTCGGAACCGCCTCACTCGCCACGCTGCCGGGGGCTAGCTTAGCGCTGACCCGATGCATGAGTTGGTCCACATTGGCCATCACGTCGAGTTCGCAGTTCGCAATCAACACGCGCGGCTCCTCGCCCGCTTCGCTGATCAAGATCGAGGGCAGCGCGACCTCTCGTACGCCACCTGTACCCAGCGCTGGAAAGTCCTGTGTGAAGTCATCGCGGTGGTAGAAATCGACCTTGGCGTCGAGCGCCTGCCAGAACGCCTTCCAATCCCCGCGCATCGACACCGCGCCATAGGTCAGCGCGCATAGCGAGCAGGGATAGGTGTCGGGCCACACCTGTTTGTGCACGGCGTGCATCAACGCCTGTATCAGGCCCGTGTCGGCGTTGTAGACGAGAATGAGGCGGGTCTGCTCTTGGGTCATGGCTTTAAATACGCACGAACGGGCCTCTTGGTTACACAAAATTGCGCAGACGCCGCATGCGCCGCAGCGTAATGACACTACTGTTTTGTGCACTTTAATCGTGGCGTGCGAGCGGCTACCCATCCCGGTATGCAAGGACAATTTCAACTGACCGACGACCAGCTGGCGATCCAGGACATGGCGCAGCGGTTCACCGCCGACCAGATCACGCCGTTTGCGGGTGAATGGGACGAGAAACACATCTTTCCGATCGATACGATCAAAGCGAGCGCGGAGCTGGGCTTTGGCGCAATCTATGTGTCGGAGGAATCGGGCGGGATTGGCCTTGGCCGCCTCGAAGCCGCGTTGATCATGGAGGCGATGGCCTATGGCTGCCCCTCCACATCCGCCTTCATCTCGATCCACAACATGGCCGCGTGGATGATCGACCGGTTCGGCTCGCAGGCGGTCAAGGACAAGTACCTTCCCGATCTCGTCACCATGGACAAGATCGCAAGCTATTGCCTTACCGAGCCATCGAGCGGATCGGATGCATCGGCGCTCAAGACCACGGCCAAGCGCGACGGCGACCACTACGTCCTCAACGGCACCAAGCAATTCATCTCCGGCGCGGGTTCGAACGAAGTCTATGTTGCCATGGTCCGCACGGGCGAAGATGGCCCCAAGGGCATAACCTGCATGGTGATCGAGAAGGACTTCGAAGGCGTCAGCTTTGGCGCGAACGAAAAGAAGCTGGGCTGGCACTCGCAGCCCACCGCGCAGCTGATCCTCGAAGACGTGCGCGTTCCGGTCGAGAATGTGGTCGGCGGTGAAGGCGAAGGCTTCCGCATCGCGATGATGGGGCTCGACGGTGGGCGTCTTAACATAGGCGCGTGCTCGATCGGCGGCGCGCAGCGCTGCTTGGACGAAGCGATCAAATACACCAAGGAGCGCTCGCAATTCGGCAAGGCGGTCTCCGAGTTCCAGAACACCCAGTTCACGCTGGCCGACATGGCGACCGACCTCGAAGCTTCGCGTGCGCTGCTTTATCTGGCGGCAACCAAGGTGACCGACAACGCGCCCGACAAGACGCGCTTCTCCGCCATGGCCAAGCGGCTGGCGACAGACAACGGCAGCGCCATCGTCGACCGCGCGCTGCAGCTCCACGGCGGCTACGGCTATCTGCAGGACTACCCGATTGAACGCTTCTGGCGCGATTTGCGCGTGCACTCGATCCTGGAGGGGACGAACCAGATCATGCGCATGGTCGTGGGCCGGGATCTGCTGCGGCAATAAGGAGACTAAGGATGGATCGTCGGGGAGTGCTATCGGGTTTGTCGACCGCCGCGTTGCTGGCCCCGTTCATCAGCTTGCACGGTGCGATTCAGGCGCAGGAAGCCAGCGCAGCGGCGTCATCGCACAATGACCTGAGCGCGCTTCCCGATCTGCAAATGATGGGCAGCGAGCGAGTTGCGATGGTGATGTTTCCCGGGTTCACCGCGCTCGACCTGGTCGGTCCGCATTACTTTTTTGCCTGCATGATGGGTGCGCAGGTTGATCTGCTTACCACAGCTGCAGACACCAAGCCCGTTGCCAGCGATCTGGCTCTGGCCATCGCTCCTGATCGCACAGTTGGCCAAGCGACAGACCAATATGATCTGCTGTTTCTGCCCGGCGGCACAACGGGCGTCATCGCAGCGATGCAGGACACTGCGCTGCTCGACTTCCTACGCAACCAAAGCGAGGGGGCGCGCTATATGACCAGCGTGTGCACCGGAGCGGCGATCCTTGGGCAGGCTGGACTGCTGGCCGGCAAACGCGCCACTTCACATTGGGCGATTCGGGATCAACTGGACGCCTTTGGAGCCATCCCCACCAACGAACGTGTGATACGTGACGGCAAGGTGATCACAGGAGCAGGCGTTTCGGCAGGCCTCGATCTGGCGTTGGAGATCGTCGCGGAGCTGCGTGGCAAGGACTACGCCCGTGCGCTGACGTTGCAGGCGGAATACGCGCCGCAGCCGCCTTTTGAGGGCGGAACACTGGACGGCTCCAAACCCGCTATCGCCGAAAGCATGAAAAGCATGTTTCAGGGATTTTCCGATGAAGTGCGAACATTGGCCGCACCAAGGTCGAGCGCAGCCCGCTCCTAAGCCGCGGACTTTCAAGGTAGTATGGAGACCCTCGCCACCATCACGCTGGTCGTGCCCGACTATGACGCGGGAATCGCTTTTTACCGCGACGCTTTGGGCTTTGAGCTGACTGAAGACACCGACCTTGGGGATGGCAAACGCTGGGTCGTCGTCGCTCCCCAGCAGGGCGCGCGTCTCCTCCTCGCCAAGGCCGAGGACGAAGCGCAGCGCGCCGCCATCGGCAATCAAACCGGTGGGCGGGTCGCGTTCTTCCTCCAAACCGATAGTTTTACCGATACCCATGCCCGGTTTACGGCCGCGGGCGTGACATTTCTTGAAGACCCGCGCAGCGAGCCTTATGGCACCGTGGCTGTCTTTGGCGACCCATTTGGCAATCGCTGGGACCTGATCCAACCGAAAGCTTGATCTTTGAATGACTGACCAAGTTCTAACCCGCAAAGACGGCCCGATCGGGCACATTTCGCTTAACAGACCTAAGGCGCTCCACGCCCTCACGCTGGACATGTGCCACGCCATGACCGCCGCGCTCTCCGAATGGGCAAGCGATAACGAGGTCAAGGCGATCATCATCGACCATCACGAAGGCCGGGGCTTTTGCGCCGGGGGCGATATCGCCTTTCTGCGCAACAGCGCGCTCAATGATGGCGGGGTTTCAGGCCGCCAATTCTTCCACGCCGAATACCAGCTCAATCACCGGCTCTTCACCTATGAAAAGCCGGTGGTGGCCTTTATGGACGGGATCACGATGGGCGGCGGTGTCGGCATTTCGATGCCCGCAGCCTACCGCGTGGCGACCGAAAACACCCGGTTCGCCATGCCTGAAACCGGTATTGGCCTGTTTCCCGACGTCGGTGGCGGCTGGTATCTCTCACGGCTGGTTGGCCGTTTGGGACCGTTCCTCGCGCTTACCGGTGCGCGGCTCAAAGGCGAGGAATGCCTGTGGGCGGGCCTGGCCACCCACTATGTCGAACACGCTATCGTCGAGGACTTAAAGGCGCGCATCACCGAACATCCCGACCGGATCGCCGGCATCCTTTCTGAGCCGACCGGCACCCCTCCCGAAGCGCGGATCGCTGCCAACGCCGACAAAATCGCCAAGCACTTCGCCTCCGACACTTACGAAGACATTCTCGCCAGCCTCGACAAGGCGGCCGATGACGGTGACGATTGGGCGATGAAGGAACGCAACACGCTAGGCACTAAGAGCCCGCAGACCTGCAAGGTCGCGCTGCGCCAGCTTGCGACCAGCCTGACGCTGGAGACCTTCGCTGAGAACATGGCGATGGAATACCGTATCGGCGCGCGGGTGCTCACGCGCCCCGACTTTGCCGAGGGCGTGCGCGCGGTGATCGTCGACAAAACCAACGACCCCAAATGGGACCCGGCGCTGCCGGAAGACGTGAGCGAAGATCTGCTCGATCAGATCTTTGCCCCTCTGCCCGCTGACGAAGAATGGAAAACCCAATGAGCTTTGAAACAATCACCGTCGAAACTGACGCACAGGGCACCAAAGGCGTCACTCTGATGACGCTCAACCGGCCCAAGTCGCTCAACGCGCTCAACACGCAGGTGCTGGCCGAACTGGTCGAGGCTTTTGCGGCCTATCAAGCCGATGAGAGCCAGCTATGCGCGGTGCTGACGGGCTCTGGTGAAAAGGCCTTTGCCGCCGGCGCGGACATCAAGGAAATGCACGACAAAGCGGCGGCCGATTTCTACCTCGCTGACTTCTTTTCACCTTGGACGTCTGAAATCGTCAAGAAGACCCGCAAACCGTGGATCGCCGCGGTCAACGGATTTGCGCTGGGCGGCGGGTGCGAACTGGCGATGATGGCCGACTTCATCATTGCCTCGGACAACGCCAAATTCGGCCAACCCGAAATCAAACTGGGCGTGGCTCCCGGCATGGGCGGCTCGCAGCGGCTCACCCGCGCGATTGGCAAGTCCAAATCGATGGAGATGTGCCTCACCGGCCGGATGATGAGCGCCGAGGAGGCCGAGCGTGCCAATCTGGTGGTGCGCGTGGTGCCACAAGCCGACCTGATCACCGAGGTGCTCAAGACCGCTGCGACCATTGCTAGCATGCCACCTATGGCGACGATCGCAAATAAGGAGATGGTCAATTCCGCGTTTGAAATGACGCTTGATCAAGGTCTGATCGTCGAACGCCGCATCTTCCAGATCCTGACCGCGTCCGAAGACAAGGCGGAAGGCATGGCCGCGTTTATCGAGAAGCGCGAAGGCACGTGGAAGGGGAGGTAATGCTGAACGGCATCATCTTCGTCGTCTTGGGGGGCGGCGTCCTATATCATGTGGCGCACCTCTTGCGGGGCTGGCGACTACGCATGAACGCTTCGGAGCCGCCCATGCCCTTGGTCGAAAGGCTTCCGATTTTCGCAGCGATCGGCGGTGTGAACCTTCTTGCGCTCGCAATGATATTGTGGGGCGTGATCAAGATATTCCAATAAAGCGGAGAGGGACGCGAACATGAAAATCGCCTTTATCGGGCTTGGCAATATGGGCGGCGGGATGGCCGCGAACCTTGTCAAAGCGGGCCACGAAGTGCGCGCGTTTGACCTTAGCGAAGAGGCGCTCGCCGCCGCGAAAGACGCCGGATGCGAGACCTTTGACACCGCGCGCGAGGCCTGCGCGGAGGCCGAGGCCGTTGTCTCAATGTTGCCCAACGGCGCGATTGTGAAGTCGGTTTATGAAGACGAAGTTTTTGCCCGCGCGCCCGAAGGGGCGATCCTGCTCGATTGCTCCACCATTGACGTCGCCACCGCCAAAGAGGTGATCTCCAAGGCCACCGAACAAGGCTACGCGATGGTCGACGCACCCGTCTCCGGCGGGATCGCCGCGGCCAATGGCGGCACGCTCACCTTCATGGTCGGTGGCGCGACAAAAGCCTTTGAGCGCGCTGAGCCGATCCTCAATGCGATGGGCAAGGCGGTGATCCACGCAGGGCAAGCGGGCGCCGGCCAGACGGCCAAGATCTGCAACAATATGCTGCTCGCCATCACGATGATCGGCACCGCCGAGGCGATGATAATGGCGCAGAAGCTTGGCCTCGACCCGCAGAAATTCTACGAAATCAGCTCCCAAAGTTCAGGCTACAACTGGTCGCTCAACGCCTACACGCCGATGCCGGGCGTCGGCGTCGAAAGCCCGGCGGATAACGACTACGCGGGCGGCTTTGCGACCGCGCTGATGCTGAAGGACCTAAGGCTGGCGATGGAGGCGGCGAAAACCGCGGACGCGACGACGGCACTGGGAAAGCACGCCAAGGAACTCTACGAAGCGTTCGCAGAGCAAAATGGCGCGCTCGATTTCTCCGCCATCATCAAGACGCTTTGATTTCGGCGATCACACCATCAAGCCAGTCTCGCGGGGCTTGACGCCGACCGATATCCGCAACGAATTCCTGACCCCGAGCAACGCTCTTGAGTGTGCCCCCACGCAGCCATCGGTCGGCGCGATCGTGATAGGAAAGCCCGCCACGCCTCAGCCAGTCAGGCCGCCACCATAAGGTTGGGGGCCCGCCCGGCACGGTCAGGCGCAGGGCGTCGCTGGCGCGCGCCGCCACCCGCCCCTCGCCGCGCCAAATCACATCGTTCGAACCATGCGTGCCGAAAGCGTGTGGATGTTGGAGAGCCACCATCGCTTTGGGGACACCATCGCGCAGAGCCACGAGGGTCTCAACGCGCAAGTAGCCGAATATCCGGTGGTGCGGTTCGCCCGTTTCCTCATCCGCAAACAGGCCAAAGAACACAAAGACATCGCCCGGCCCAACACTCTGACGCTCCAGATGGGTCTGGGCAGCCCCCGCCTGTCCGAAAGCGCATGTCCCATCGGCCAGAAACATCGGATCGTGGTGGCAAAGATCGTGCGCGCCCAGCTTGCCCCGACTGGCCCGCGCCACATGCTCACCGAGCCCGATCGCTCCATAAGTGGTGCGCGAGAAGCCCTTTGTATCGGGGATCGGCAAACTCAGCGGAGCCCCATTCACAATGGGAGACGGCCCGCCCCCAGCGCTTGAGTCAAAGCCTTTGCGCGAAAAAATGATCCGCATGGTTTGAGCGCTAGCCCTTCCGCTGCGGCAATGCGACCAATTGTTGCACAAGACTCTTCAATCCTTGCTTTGCCGCGGCCTCAATTGAGGGTAGGGCCTGCAAGGATGGTTGAGGAAACGAACGTGACAGCGCTCATCATGGCGGGCAAACGCTCTGGCGTGCTTGATCCATTGGCGCAGCGGGCCAATGTCGCGCAAAAGTGTGTGGTTCCGGTCAACGGCGTGCCGATGGTTGCGCGCGTGACCGAAGCGGTCTCGAAGGTTCCCGAAGTTGGCGCGATCCGCATCGTCGCGCACGAACCTGATGAGATTGCCGCGCAACCGGTGGTCGCCAAGCTGATTGACGAAGGCCGCCTGAGTTTTGCTGAAGGAAAATTCAACATCGTCGACAGCGTCTTTTCCGGCGCTGAGGACGCGGATTTCCCGCTGCTCATAACCACGGCGGACAATTGCCTGGTGACGCCCGAGGGCTATTCAGAATTCATTAGCAAATGCCTCGCCGCCGAAGCGGGCGGCGCCGCAGGGCTGGCGCGCAAAGAGGATGTGAAGGCCGCCGATCCGGAGGGTCAAGCGCGGTTTTACGAGTTTCGCGACGGGGAATTCTCGAACTGCAACATGTATTGGATAAGCTCCCCCAAAGCGCTCGCCGCCGCCGAGATTATGCGCGAAGGCGGGCAGTTCGTGAGGTTTCCCCGCCGTATCATCAAGGCGTTCGGCCTGATGAACCTCATCCGTTTTCGGCTTGGCACAGGCTCCAAAGAACGGCTCTTCGAGCAAATATCAAAGCGCTTTGGTTTCAAACTCTTACCGGTTGAATTGAGCGACGGTCACTACGCGATTGACGTGGATAACGAGCGCACGTTTACGGTAACTGAAAAAATTCTGAAGCGCCGCGAAGGGGACAGAACCGCGGTCTGAACGCGGCTTGCGTAAGCATGAAGCGCCTTTTTTCCAACATTGGCTGGCTTTTGGGCGGACGTGGATTCAACGCCGTGATGAGCCTTGTCTATCTCTACCTTGCCACGCACACGCTGGGTCTGGAAAGCTTTGGACACTTTGCACTGATCGTCGCGCTGGGGCAGACCGTCACCGGATTTGCCAGTTTCCAGACCTGGCAGTTTATCGTCCGCTGGGGTGCCAACGGCGATGGCAGCCCAGAACATCCAGACCCAAAGGCGGTTCGCGAGGCGACCGGGTTCGCCATCGCGCTCGATTTGCTGTCGGTCCTGATAGGGACAATAGGCGCCGCGCTGCTTATCCTCACTGCGGGGTTGTGGCTGCCGCTTCCGGAAGATCTCTATCCACTGGCCTTTGGCTATTGCGTGATCTCCTTGCTCTCCATTCGCACCACGCCGACCGGGCTTTTGCGCCTGCGCTTCAAGTTTGCGATGGCCACGGCGGCGGAAGCGGTGCAACCCGCCATTCGCACGCTCGGAGCGTTGCTTGCGGTCTTCTTAATGCCGAATGTAACCGGCTTCATCCTGGCATGGGCGGCTTCGGAAGTGGCTGTGGCCCTTGCCTTGTGGATCGCTGCGGGGCGCGAGGAGAGCATAGCTTTCACCGCGCTCAGCCTGCGCACCATACCGCGCCGTTACACCGATGCCTGGGCGTTTGTGTGGTCGACCAATATGTCGGGCAGCCTCACCACCGCAGGCAAGCAGGTCACGATCCTGCTGGTCGGCACCTTTGGCGGAGCGGCGCTGGCAGGCGGTTTCCGGGTTGCCTCACAATTGGGGCAAGCGTTGGTCAGCCTTGCGCAAACCGTCTCCAAGGCGATCTTCCCAGAGCTGGTCCACGCCAGAGAGAACGCGCTGATGATGGCGCGGCGCATGGCCAACATCGCTTTGGTCGCAGGCGTTGTTGCGGTTGTGGTCGCGTTGCTCGGCGGTCGCTGGGCTCTCAGCCTCATCGCCGAGGCGGACTTTCGCGCCTTCTATTGGGCGATGGTTATCTTGAGCGTTGCGGGCGCGGTCGAACTGATCGGGGCGAGCTTGGAATCGCTGCTGGTTTCTGCCGGGCGGGCGAGCACCGCCTTCGCGGTCCGCGCGGTGCCGACGCTGTTGGCGCTGATTTTCCTGGACGCCGCGATTGACTGGAATGGCGCAAAAGGCGCGGCCTTTGCGGTGCTCGCCTCAAGCTCGCTTGCAGTGATCGGGTTCTACGTCGCGATCTTGAACCTGAAAGAGATCAGGATTGAGGTCGAGCCTGAGGGGGACAGGGGTTAGCGAGGGCTTTAGTTCTGGCAGGATCCAGGAAACCACCCAAGATATTCCTCAATTGAGCTGAGCTCCATCTCAGCCCGAAGTTCGTTGAGGCGATCCGGCTCTTCCAAAGCATCCGGTGCATGCTCACTGTCGACACAAGTAACCTGCGTACCATAGCGCTGCTTTCCCTGCAGCTTCAGCATGATGCGATCGTAGAGATACGCATAGTTGCTCTTGGATACCTCGCCTTCTGCAACCATGGGCTCCATCATCTGCAGGGCACGATATTGGAAGACAGGATCGTGGTCAGCGTGCTGCGCCAACAACCACGCCGCGTCTGACGCCTTTTCGCCGACCTCAGATAGCTTGGGCCAACCACCCGCTTCCACCTTTTGCTTTAGCCAGCGCGTGTTCTCGCGATCGACGCGTCCCGTTTCACCCAGGACCAGGGTGTTGAAAGCTGTCGCTGCATCCTCGCTCATCTGCGGCAAACGCGGTCTATCGTCCGTCACACGCGTCCAGCTATAGGAGAGGCGAAGCAACTGTTCACCCAAGGTTCGCGTTTCGAGTTCGCGCGCAAAATTGGACTCCACCGAGCCGACTCGTTGCTCCACGAGGCGGATCGATTCGACCAGCGTGGCAAATACCAGCCGCGCTTCACGGGTGGCTGCCTCCAGGTCCTCAAAGGTGGCAAAACGATCCTGAAATTGCTCGCCGCGAAACACCTGACGGCACAGCGAAGCTTGCGCGCTGGTGTAGCGGTCGAATGCGAGCGACAGGCCAAGCTCGGCTAATTGCGCGTCCAACCGCTCCCGCCCGCGCGGGTCGCATTCCTTGAGCCAATCGACAAGCTGCGCGTATTGGGCCCGCTCTTGGGCGTTGGCCTCGGGAAAATAGCCGCGCAGATACTCGAAATTCCCTGGCTCAAACCGGCCATCGACCATCCGGTCAGCGATTAGCGGTGGCGGCTCGGGATAGTCCGACCCAAGCGGAGACGTGGGAGGCTCGTCCGCAGCGATCAGCGCGAGGCTGAGAACGCCGACGAGACCTGACCACATCGCCCGACCCATCACGCCTCGGGATCTTCCCAGGCCAGCTTGGGCTTCCTCGCCGCGGCCGTTTCATCGAGACGCCGCCGCGGGGCGAAGTAAGGCGCCTGCTTGAGCGCCTCGTCGCCCGCCAGCGCGCGCTCGGTCACATGGCGGAAGGCGGTGATGAACTGGTCGATCGACGCCTTGCTTTCGGTCTCGGTCGGCTCAACCAGCATTGCGCCATGGACGACCAGCGGGAAGTACACCGTCATCGGGTGATAGCCCTCATCGATCAGCCCTTTGGCAAGATCGAGCGTCGAAAGACCGCCGCCAAAATCCTTATCGCCAAACAAAGCCTCGTGCATGCACGGGCCGCTATCCGCGAAAGGCGCGTGGAGAATATCTTCCAGGCTGCGCAGGATGTAATTGGCGTTGAGCACCGCGTCTTCGGCGACCTGCTTAAGCCCATCAGCGCCATGGCTGAGCATATAGGTCAGCGCGCGGGTGAACATGCCCATCTGGCCGTGAAACGCTGTCATCCGGCCAAAGGTCTGGCCACGAGTGACTTCGCGCGCTTCCTCTTCGACAATCTCATAGGCCCCGTCCTCGTATTGGCGCACAAAGGGCAGCGGCGCAAAGGGCGCAAGCGCGTCGGAAAAGACCACCGGGCCCGACCCCGGACCGCCACCCCCGTGCGGGGTGGAAAAGGTCTTGTGCAGGTTGATATGCATCGCATCGACGCCAAGGTCGCCAGGGCGCACACGGCCGACAATCGCGTTGAAGTTCGCGCCGTCGCAATAGACGTAGCCGCCCACTTCGTGAACGGCGTCGGCGATGGTGCGAAAGTCTTTCTCAAACAGACCGCACGTGTTGGGATTGGTGATCATCACAGCCGCGACATCCGGACCGAGTCGAGCTTTCAACGCCTCGACATCGACCCGGCCCTCAGCGGTCGCGGGGATGTCTTCGACCTTATAGCCTGCAAAGGCGGCGGTGGCGGGATTGGTTCCGTGGGCGCTTTCCGGGACCAGCACGACCTCGCGCGGGTTTCCGGCGGCGGTGTGCGCGGCGCGGATAGCGAGGATACCGCAAAGCTCCCCATGCGCACCGGCCTTGGGGCTCATAGCGACCGAAGGCATGCCGGTCAGCGTCTTTAGCCAGTCGGCGAGTTGATAGATGACTTCAAGAGCCCCTTGCACACTGTTTTGCGGGGCGAGCGGGTGAATGTCCGCAAAGCCCGGCAAGCGCGCCATCTTTTCATTGAGGCGTGGATTGTGCTTCATCGTGCAGGAGCCGAGCGGGAAGAAACCGAGATCGATGCCGTAGTTCTGACGGCTCAGCCGCGTGTAGTGACGCACCGTCTCGGGCTCGGTCAGGCCGACAAGGCCGATGGGCTCGGCGCGGTCAAAGCCGCCCATGCGATTAGGCGCGGAGGCGTCAATCTCAGGCAAGTCAACACCGGTGGTCTCCGCATGGCCAAACTCGAAGATCAGCGGCTCTTCGAGCATCAGCGCGCGGTTACCAGTGGTGGTGACTATCTCGCCAGACGCCTCAGCGACTTCCAGCGCGTTATTCATCTGGGGCTTCCAGCCGGACTTGTTGGGCGCGTTCATTGGGCAGGCTCCAGCGAAAGAATGGCTTCGAGTTCAGAAGCGAGTGTTTCGATGTCTTCTTCGGTTGTCGTCTCGGTGATCGCGACCAGCAGCGCGTGATCAAGCGCTTCGACGCCCGGATAGAGGCGCCCAAGCGAAACCCCGCCCAGAACGCCGCGATCCGCGAGATCGCGCACGATCTCGCGTGCGGGCTTGCCATCGAGCATCAGCGTGAACTCGTTGAAGAACGAGGTGTTGAGGAGGCTGACACCCGGCACCTTCTCCAAGCGATCTGCGGCCACGCAGGCGAGCCTGTGATTCTCAGCGGCCAGTTGGCGCAGGCCCTTCTCACCCAGCAGCGTCATATGCGTGGTGAAGGCGAGCGCGCACAGGCCCGAATTGGTGCAGATGTTCGAAGTCGCCTTTTCACGCCGGATATGCTGCTCACGCGTTGAGAGGGTGAGGACGAAGCCGCGCTTACCCTCCGCGTCGACCGTCTCGCCGCACAGACGCCCGGGCATCTGGCGCACATGCTTGGGATTGCGCACGGCGAAAAGGCCCAGATAGGGCCCGCCAAATTGCAGGCCTACACCCAATGCCTGGCCTTCACCCACGACAATATCGGCGCCCATTTCGCCAGGCGACTTCATGGCACCCAGCGCCACTGGCTCGGTGTTGACGACCACCAGCAAAGCGCCCTTTTCGTGCGCCGCCTCGGCGATCTGGGTGAGGTCGGACGGACGGCCAAGGATGTCGGGATATTGCACCACAACGCACGCGGTCTCATCATCGATGCGCGCGGTGAGGCCTGCCAAATCCGCTTCTGGCTGGATCGCGGGCGCGCTGTCGGCGATCTCGTCCCCGGTGAACTGCGCCATGGTTTTGACGACCTGCGCGTAATGCGGATGGAGCGCGCCCGAGAGCACCGCGCGCTTGCGCTTGGTCACGCGCGTCGCCATCGCGACCGCCTCCCAGCACGCGGTCGAGCCGTCATAGAGCGAGGCGTTGGCCACCGCGCAGCCGTAAAGCCGCGCGACCTGCGTCTGGAATTCAAACAGCATTTGCAGCGTGCCCTGCGCAATCTCGGGCTGATAGGGCGTGTAGGCGGTCAGGAACTCGCCCCGGCTGATCACCGTATCGACGCTGGCTGGGATATGGTGACGATAAGCGCCCGCGCCGAGGAAAAAGGGCGTGTTTTCGGCGGCCAGATTTTTGGCTGCGAGGCCCTTCATATGCCGCTCGACGGCCATTTCGCCCGCGTGCATCGGCAGATCGCGGATCGGGCCATCAAGCCGCGCGACTTCGGGCACGTCGACGAACAGATCATCGATGGAAGAGGCGCCGATACGCTCAAGCATATCCTCGCGGTCGGTGTCAGTGAGAGGGAGGTAGCGCATTGTTCAGTAAGCCCTAATCAGACGGTTGGGTTTAAGTTCTCTGGAGTTGCCCATGCATATGACGTTGCCGATATGGCAGGTGGCGTCGACTTCGGCTTCGATGAGCACCTTGTATCCTTGAGCCTTGGCCAGCATCTCTTTGAAGTCCACGTCGCCACCGAGAGATAGGAAAGCGTAGTCCACGCTGTCTCTTGGTCCTTCAACGAGGTAGCAAGAACTGTACGGTTCGCATCCCGAGACATAGCCGCTCACGAAAACGGTTCGACCGTGCCACTCTATGAGGTTTTCGCTCACCTCTTTGGCCGAATAGGACCGCGCCTCAGTCGCAGTCACGCATCCGGCTAGGGCCATCGGGGGCAAAAGGAGTGCAAGGCGAACCATCACAGCCCCTCGACAAATTCCTTATACGCGGCCTCGTCCATCAGGCCTTCGAGTTCGGCCTTGTCGGCAACGCTCATGCGGAAGAACCAGCCGTCTTCTTCGGGCGAGGAATTGACCAGAGCGGGCTCGTCTTCGAGCATAGCGTTGCCTTCGGTCACTTCGCCTGAAATCGGCGCGTAGACGTCGCTTGCCGCCTTGACGCTTTCGACCACCGCCGCATCGCCGCCCTTATCAAGGGCGGTGCCCACGGCGGGGAGCTCGACGAACACAATATCGCCCAACTGCTCTTGCGCGTAATCGGTGATGCCGACCGTGGCGGTGTCGTCTTCGACGTCGATCCATTCGTGTTCATCGGTGAAGTAACGCGGCATCAAATCAGCTCCCTCGGTAATAGCGATGCGGGACAAAAGGCATGGGGGACACTTTGGCGGTAAGGCGCTTTTTGCGCACTGCGATTTCGAGGGCTGTGCCCTCTTCGGCGTGCGCAGCGTCAACGTAAGCCATGGCGATCGGGTAACCGAGCGTGGGCGAAAAACCGCCGCTGGTGACGGTCCCGACCTTGGTATCGCCGGCAAAGACTTCGGCGCCTTCGCGCGCGGGCATGCGGCCTTCCAGGGTAAGGCCCACGCGGCGTTGCTTCGCGCCGCCGTTAAAGACCTCCATGACCGGGCCATGACCCATATAGCCGCCCGCCTCGCGCCGCTTTTTGGAAAGCGCAAAGGTGAGTTCAGCGCTCACAGGGTCGGTTTCGGTGGTGATGTCGTGGCCATAGAGCGGCAAGCCCGCTTCGAGGCGCAAGCTGTCGCGCGCGCCAAGCCCTGCCGGGCGAACGCGATCGTCGGCGATCAGTGCATCAGCAAGGCCGGTTACAGCCTCCCGATGCACGGTGATCTCAAACCCGTCTTCGCCGGTGTAGCCGCAGCGACTGACCCAAATGTGGCCCTCTCCCCATTTGAATAGGTCGGCGGTCATAAAGGTGAGCGCGCCAGTGCCTGGGATCAGGTGTTCGAGCACTTCGCCCGCCTTAGGACCTTGCAGCGCCAGCAAAGCGAAGTCGTCATAGTGATGCAGCGTGATCTCGTCGGGCAGATATTCGCGCAGATGGGCGATGTCGTCCCACTTGGTCGCCCCGTTGACCACCAGATTGATGCGCGGTCCAGCGTTGGTGACCATCAGGTCATCAAGAATACCGCCATTCTCATCCAGCAGCATCGAGTAGCGCATGCGCCCGGTTTTGAGTGAAGTGATAAGGCCCGGCAGCAAGTCTTCCAGAGCCGTAGCGCCCTGCGCCGCCGCCTCGGCAGATTCCTCGGAAGCGCCAGCAACACTGAGCTGACCCATATGGCTCACATCGAACAGGCTAGCACTCTGCCTTGTCCATTCATGTTCAGCGACGATACCGCCATGTTCACCTGTATATTGGATCGGCATTTCATAGCCCGCAAACGGGACCATGCGCGCCCCGCGCTCGCGGTGCCATGCATCAAGCGGGAGAGTGCCCAGCGGCACCTCTTCAATGGCGTCGTCAAGAGTATCTGTAGCGCTCAAATTATTGATCCCCGAAAGCAGCCTCAACGCACCTTTTGATGCGTCGTTCCTGCCCCCTCTGTCGGGAAACCTGAGAGCTTCAGCGGCCGCAGACTGTCCGTCCGCTCCCGCCTCCCCTTCGGTGGCCTTGAACCCTTCAGCTCAAGACGCTTTCCAGAGTGCCCAAACCTTTTCGCGGTCCGTTTGCCTGAGAGTTTCCGGGGCGGTTGCTCCTTCGGCGCCAGCCTCTTCGTTGAGGCTTAGTCTCTCCCGCGAAAGACACCGGAATCACTCCCGGCGGGCGTTACTTATGTTGCGGATGCGAAAGGGTGCGTCAATCGCGTTTGTGACCAATTCAGACAGTTTTCAATCGCGGCTGTGGACGCGGTGAAACATCCTTGCGCTCACTTGGTTTGTTTGGTCGCCAAGAGCTCGCGCGCGCGCTTGATCAGGTCCCTCTCACCTTGGGTGAAACCGCCTGTGTCCTCGCCGCCAACCGGTGGCGGAGCTTGCGTGCGGAAGTACGCAATGCCGGCCCCTTCATCGACCAGCCAAAGTCCGGATTGCAGGCCATAAGCCTCTCCCGAATGGCCGATAGCTACAATCCCATCTGATATCTCAGCGAACAGGTTGTCCTTGCACCGATTGAGGGTTCTGTTGATCATCTGCATGCCCATTGCATAATGGCAGAAGAACTCTTGGCCTTTGGTGCGCCCCCCTCCTTGATCAACTGTGAGGAGCAAATCCAAGCTACGCTCGGATAGAAAGCCATCTCGAGTGAGGCCCTGCCCGATCTTGGCCAAATCTATCATCCCGATGCGCACCCCACCCTGCGGTGAGAACACGCTGGCATTGGTGCCGGGCACGTAGTTCTCCAGCGAGCACTCCACGCCCTCGGCCACCGGGATGCTGCAATCGGGCGGCAAATCGCCGGGGTAGTCACGCGCGGGCTCGTCGGTGTGGCGGTAGAGCGCGACCGCGCGGCTCACCATATCGTCCGAACAGCCAATCCAGTTGATGCACGCCTCAACGCCGAGCGGTTCGAACACCAGTCGTTCCAGCAGCCTATCGTACCGCTCTCCCGTCGCCGCTTCGAGCGCGGTGGCCACCACGGGCGAGCCGAGATTGGCGTATTCGAACGGCGCTTCACCCGGAGGGGCATCGGCGTACCAAGCCTCGGGATCAGCGAGCTTTTCCTGAAGGCTGTCGCCCAAGGGGATGATGTAGCCAGCCTTGTCGCGCAGTCCCGCACGGTGCGAGAGCAATTGGGCGAGCGTAACCTTGGCATCGGGGAAGTTGGGTGAACGGACCTTGAAGCCCAGATAGTCCGACACATCCGCATCAAGATCAACTTTCCCCTCATCCACAAGCCGCATGGTGACGAGCGCCATGATCAGCTTGGAGATCGAGGCGATGCGAACCGGGTCGTTGAACTCGACCGGCTCATTGCTCTCGAAATTGCGCACGCCTTCGTTGATGTGCGGCGTTACGTTGTCGCTATATAAAGCGACCGCCACCGGGGCGTGCGGATGATCCTCGGCCTGAGCGGCATTGGGGAGAATGAGCGCGAGAGCGATTAGCAGATAGCGGATCATCCGCCCACACTCGCCCCAATGCGCGACAAAATCAATCGAGGTTCGGTCTCAGCCAGCGTTCCGCGGTTGCCATGTCGACGCCGCGCCGGGTGGCGTATTCTTCCAGCTGGTCGCGGCCAATCCTCGCCACCCCGAAATACTGGCTTTCGGGATGGCCAAAGTAGAAGCCCGAAACCGCCGCTGTGGGCCACATCGCAAAGCTCTCCGTCAAAGTGAGGCCCGTGTTTTTCTCCGCATCCAACAGGTCGAACAGGATCGGCTTGAGCGAGTGATCGGGGCAGGCGGGATAGCCTGGAGCGGGGCGGATGCCGCGATACTCCTCCTTGATCAGCGCTTCGTTGGTCAGCTGTTCGCCCGGCGCATAGCCCCACAAGGTCGTGCGCGTGTGCTGGTGCAAACGCTCGGCAAAGGCTTCGGCGAAACGATCCGCCAGCGCCTTGAGCATAATGTCCGAATAGTCGTCCTTATCCGCCTGGAAGCGCTCGATATGCGGCTCGATCCCATGGATCCCCACGGCGAACCCGCCGATCCAGTCACCCGCCGGATCGATAAAGTCCGCAAGGCACATATTGGCGCGGTCGCGGCTTTTCTTAATCTGCTGACGCAGGAAGGGGAGACGGATATTCTCTTCACGCTGGACGCGGTGGATAATCACATCGTCCGGGCAATCATGGTCGCGCGCGCAAGGCCACAAGCCAGCGACACCCCTGGCGGTGAGCCTTTTCTCGCTGACAATCTTCTCAAGCATCGCGTCGGCGTCGACTTTCAGAGCGCGAGCGCTTTCGCCCACGATCTCATCATCCAGAATGCGCGGATAGGTGCCGTGCAATTCCCAGGCGCGGTAAAATGGGGTCCAGTCAATGTAGTCGACGAGATCTTCTAGGTCCCAATCGTCATAGGCATGCACACCCGGTTGCAAGGGCGGGGCGGGCTTGTCAGAGAGGTAGGCGTCGTAAAAATTGGCGCGCGCCTCCTCGAGGGTCATCAACTGCTTTTCCGCCTTGCCGCTGCGCGCGTCGCGGACATGGATGTATTCGTCGGCAACCTCAGTCACGTATGGGTCGCGCTGCGTGTCGGAGAGCAGCTTGGACGCCACGCCAACCGCGCGACTCGCGTCGAGCACGTGGATGACGGGACCCTTATAGTTGGGATCGATCTTGAGCGCGGTGTGGACCTTGGACGTGGTCGCGCCGCCGATCAGCAGCGGCATGGTCATTTCAGCGCGCTGCATTTCCTCGGCCACGGTCACCATCTCGTCCAGCGAAGGAGTGATGAGACCCGAGAGCCCAATCATGTCGGCGTTGTTGTCGTTGGCCGATTTGAGGATGTCCTGCCAGGGCACCATGACGCCAAGGTCAACCACTTCATAGCCATTGCATTGCAGCACCACGCCTACGATGTTCTTGCCGATATCGTGAACGTCACCCTTTACGGTCGCCATGATGATCGTGCCTTTGGCCCTTGCACCCTCTTCTTTTTCGGCCTCGATAAAGGGGATGAGGTGGGCGACGGCCTTTTTCATGACGCGCGCGGATTTGACCACTTGCGGCAGGAACATCTTGCCCGAACCAAACAGGTCGCCCACCACGTTCATGCCGTCCATCAGTGGGCCTTCAATCACTTCGATTGGGCGGCCACCGGCCTCAGCGGTTGCGGCGCGCATTTCCTCGGTGTCGTCGACCACATGCGCGTCGATCCCTTTGACAAGCGCGTGTTCGAGGCGCTTGGTCACGGTCCAGCCGCGCCATTCAGCGGCCTGTTTGTCGTCTTCCTTCGACTTACCCTTGAAGCTTTCAGCGAGGTTGATCAGCCGCTCGGTCGCGGTCTCCTCCCCCTCAGCCAGGCTCTTGTGTTCGCGCATCAGGATTACGTCTTCGCACGCCTCGCGCAGCACCGGATCGATCGTGTCGTAGACGTCCAGTTGCCCTGCGTTGACGATGGCCATGTCAAAACCAACCGGGATTGCGTGATAGAGGAAGACCGAGTGCATTGCGCGGCGCACGGTCTCGTTACCACGAAAGCTGAAGGAAAGGTTCGAGAGACCTCCGCTGGTCTTCGCGTGCGGGCAAAGGTCCTTAATGTCCTTCACCGCCTCGATGAAGTCGAGCCCATAACGGTCGTGCTCTTCAATGCCGGTCGCAACCGCAAAAACGTTTGGGTCAAAGATGATGTCTTCGGGCGGAAAGCCGATGCCGACGAGCAGATCGTAAGCGCGTTTGCAGATTTCGACCTTGCGCTCTTTGGTGTCCGCCTGACCGACCTCGTCAAACGCCATCACCACGACCGCTGCGCCGTAAGCCATGCACAGCCGCGCGTGCTTGAGGAATTCCTCCTCACCCTCTTTCATGCTGATCGAGTTCACGATCGGCTTACCCGAAACGCATTTGAGGCCCGCTTCGATCACGTCCCATTTGGAACTGTCGATCATCACCGGTACGCGCGCGATATCCGGCTCGGCCGCGATCAGCTTCAGGAAGGTCTCCATCGCGTGCTTCGCGTCGAGCAGGCCTTCGTCCATGTTGACATCGATCACCTGCGCGCCGTTCTCGACCTGCTGGCGAGCGACTTCGACGGCGGTCGCGTAATCGTCCGCCATGATAAGCTTTTTGAACCGGGCGCTGCCGGTCACATTGGTGCGTTCACCGATATTGATGAAGCTGGAGGCGGAACTCTGATCGGTCATGCGTCGCTTTTCTTGGAATCGAATTCGGCCTTCTCCACTGCGCGACGGATCGCGAGCGGATCAGCGATGTCTTTCATCGGTGTGATCGAAAAGCCCGATCCTGTGACTTCAATTGTGCCGTAATTGAGCAAGCGCCCCAGAATGCTCTGGTTCACGCGGACCGAATCGATGGTGGAGAGACGCTGCTCGATGGTCTGGCGCTGGAGAAACCCCCACTTGGCCACCGCTTTGCGATCGGTCACCGCAAGCTCGGTCGTGAAGCTGTAAAACCAGCCCGGGATCAACAGCAGCGCGCCCAAAAGGCACAGCGCAAACAGATATTCGTGAACCAGCGCGCCCAGGCCAAGGCCCAACGCAATGGCAAAAAGGCCCCGCGCGTAAACCACCCAGTGCACCTTGGCGATGTGGATCACCGTTTCATCAGGCCCAACCACTTTGCTCAGATAGGACATTGTTTCATTCCAGCGCTTTGTACAAAGAGACCGCGTGTCAGGAACAGCAGCTTGAGGAGCTGGCCAAAGCGAAGGGTTCGAGTCCCGCCAAGCGCATGGCCGGCTCCAGCGTCGGATTTTCGCGCGGTTCGATACCTTCTACGGCCTTTGCGATGGCGGCAATGTGCTCGGGCGTGTTTCCGCAACAGCCGCCAAGAATGTTGACCTGCCCTTCCTTCGCCCATTGCGCGACAAAGCCAGCGGTGGTGTCGGGCTGTTCATCATACTCGCCAAGCTCGTTTGGGAGACCCGCGTTGGGATAAGCGAGCAACAACGTGTCCGCGATACCAGACAATATCTGGACATGCGGGCGCAATTGCTCCGCGCCAAAACTGCAATTGAGACCCATAGCGGCAGGCTTGGCATGCCGGACCGTGTGCCAAAACGCTTCGACCGTGTGGCCCGACAAATTGCGGCCGGACAAATCGGTTAGGGTAAGCGAGATCATGATCGGCACGTCGTGACCGCAATCCGCTTCAAGCTCCTTGACCGCCATAATAGCGGCCTTGCAGTTGAGGGTGTCGAACACGGTTTCGATCAAGATGAAATCGCAGCCGCCATCGACCAGCGCCTCGGCCTGCTCGCGGTAGATCGCTTTCACTTCATCAAAGGTAACCTCACGAAAACCGGGGTCTTCGACATCAGGGCTGAGCGACAAGGTCTTGTTGGTCGGCCCCATAGCGCCAAGCACAAAGCGTGGGCGTCCGTCTTTGGCTGTCGCCGCATCACACGCCTCACGGATGACCTTGGCGGCGGACATGTTGATCTCACGCACCAGATGCTCGGCACCGTAATCCGCTTGGCTGATCACATTTGCGTTGAACGTGTTGGTCGCCAAAAGAGTGGAGCCTGCAGCGATATATTCGTCGCAGATTTTGCGGATCACCTGTGGCTGAGTGAGATTGATGAGGTCGTTATTGCCCTTCTGATCCATCGCAAGGCCGGTGTCGCCTGTATATTGCTCTTCGGTCAGCTTCTCGTTCTGAATCGCTGTTCCATACGGGCCATCCTTAATGAGGATGCCTTTGGCGGCCGCTTCGTTAATTCGAGCGCGGGCAGTGGCAGAGGCGTTTGTCATTCCGCAGCGTCCTTGACAGCTTGTTCGGCAAGAGGTCGCTTACCCAGCATATGGCAAATTGCGTAAGCAAGGTCGGGCCGGTTCAAGGTGTAAAAGTGAAAGTCACGCTCCCCGCCAGCGTAGAGCCGACGGCACAGCTCGGCGGCAACGGTGGCGGCCACCAATTGCCGCGCAGCCGGTCTTTCATCGAGTCCTTCAAACAGGCCATCCATCCATGCCGGGATGTCCGCGCCGCACGCGCCGGCGAACTTGCGGGCTTGGGCGACATTGGTCACGGGCAAGATGCCCGGCAGCACTTTCTGTGCGATGCCGGTCGCGGCCAGCTTATCGCGGAAGCGGAAGAAGGTGTCGGCGGAGAAGAAAAACTGGCTGATCGCGCGGGTCGCGCCCGCGGCGAGCTTGCGCTTCAAATGATCGATATCAGCCTGCGGGTTGGAGGCGTCTGGGTGCGTTTCGGGATAGGCGGCGACCGAGATTTCGAAGTCGGCAATCTCCTTGAGGCCCGCGACCAGTTCAGCTGCCCCCGCGTAGCCTTCCGGGTGCGGTGTGAACGGCGCGCCGGGCTCACCCGCGTCACCGCGCAGCGCAACAATATGGCGCACGCCAGCATCCCAATACTGTTCGGCGACCTCGCGGATGTCCGCCTTGCTCGCTCCCACACAGGTAAGGTGGGCGGCGGCGGGCAGCTTCGCCTCACTAATGATCCTTGCCACGGTGGAGTGCGTGCGCTCGCGTGTGGAACCGCCGGCTCCGTAGGTTACCGAGACAAACTGCGGAGCAAGCGGTGCAAGCTCAACCACCGCCTTCCACAGCTGCTCCTCCATCTTCGCGCTCTTGGGCGGAAAGAACTCAAAGCTGACATCGATATCGCCCGGCAAGCCGGAGAAAAGCGGCTCGTCGAGGGCCGTGCGGTGTTCGCGCAATTCATCAAAGGTCGGGTTCATGGCAAGGCCTTTTGCGCGGAGGTCGAATTCGACGATGGCATGATTTGGGGTTTTAACGCGGCGCGACGCTGGCCGATCCAGATTTTCACAACAATCTCGCCCCCCTCAAGCGCCACCGGATCGCTCGCGCTAAATCCCGACGCGCGCAAGAGCGTCGCCATCTGGCGATCGGAGAAGCCAAGACGCGCGTGTTGATGCCGCGTGCGCAGCTCTTCGCGATCATGCGCCGCGAAATCAACAATCGCGATACGGCCGCTTGGGCGTGTGACGCGCGCCGCTTCGGCCAGAGCTTGGGCGGGGTCTGCAGCAAAGTGCAGCACCTGATGCAAAAGGACGGTGTCAAAATGGCCCGCATCAAAAGGCAGATCCGCAAAATCGCCCTGCACCAAATCGATCTGCACCGCGGGCAAATGCTGAAGCTTGGCGCGCGCAACCCGCAGCATTTCCAGATTCTTGTCGAGCGCCACAACACGATCAGCGCTTCCAGCGAACAGCTCGGCCATCCGCCCCGTTCCCGTTCCAATATCGAGCAAGACCCCAAGGCTGTGGCCGTTCAGAGCCTCTTGCAAGCGCGTTTCAACCTCGCGATCCGTGCTGTGCAGCGCGCGCAGTTCATCCCATTCACCGGCGTGTCGGGCAAAGTACTGGTTGGCGGCTTCTTCGCGGCCCTTACGAATGGCGGCGAGCTTACGCCGGTCGTCCTCGCACGCCTTGGCGAAGCCGGCTTCCTCTGCCTCGGCAATCGCAAGGACTCGGTCCAAGGCGGCCACCACTGGCCCCGCATCATCGTGTCCGCCTGTGCCGCGCAGGAACACCCAGCTGCCTTCTCGGCGGCGCTCAGCCAAGCCCGCGTCGCACAAGATACCAACATGGCGCGAGACGCGGGGCTGGCTTTGACCAAGAGCCTGAGCAAGCTCGCCGACAGCCAGCTCCATGGTTGCAAGCAATCGCGCGATGCGAAGCCGCGTGGGATCGGCAAGAGCCTTAAACACCGCGTCAATCGGGACAGAAGAGGCAGAGTTCAGAGCCATAATACGCACATGATATAAAGATATTTATATATGTGTAAATGCTTCGTAGCCTGGACCGCTCTCCGCCGCCCGCGCCGATAGGCCGCCTGGGCCTAAGCGGGCGTTACTTCGCGCGCTCCGCCAGCCATAGTGTAGACGTCTGCGCTGGCCCGAATTTGAGCGGTGGAATTGTAGGTCTTCTGCACCGCGTCGAACACGCGTTCCACAGCGGACTTGCGCACAACAGCGACAACGCTGCCGCCAAAGCCCGCCCCCGTCATACGCACGCCTCCGAGCGCGTCGTCACCGTCGCCCAAGGCGGCCCAAACCGTGTCCGTCAGGCGATCGACCTCGGGCACCGTGACTTCGTAATCATCGCGCAAAGACACATGACTCGCACGCATCAAGCGCGAAAGCGCCGCCGCGTCGCCTTGGGACAGCGCAACGGCGGTTGGCTCAACCCGAGCGATCTCGCTCACGACATGGCGCGCGCGCGATGCCAGGACCGGATCGACATCAGAGGAACCGGCTTCGAGCGCATCCATAGTCAGATCGCGGAGAGCTTTTACCCCGAAGTGGCGGGCGGCGGCCTCGGATTCGCGCCGCCGCGTGTTGAAAGCGCTGTTAGCCAATTCGCGCCGAATACCGGAATCGATTATGATCAGACTCAGCTTTTTCGACACCGGAATGGGCATATGCTGCAAGGACCGACAATCCAGCAACAGCGCCGATCCCATGGAACTGGCAGCGCAGGCCATCGGATCCATGATCCCACAAGCGGTGCCTAGGAAAGCGTTCTCAGCTTCCTTCGCGACCATGGCAAGCTCATCGGCGGCCAGAGGAATACGACTCAACTGCGCCAGCGCGAGCGTCACCGCGACAGTGAAAGACGCAGAGGAAGAGAGCCCAGCGCCCATCGGGACATCGCCGGCGATGGCCAACCGGGTGGGCAAGACGCCATAGCCCCGGCTTTCGAGAAATGCGACAGCCCCCCTTATCAAATTGCGCCAGCTGTCCTCAGTGCGTTGGATCGGCGCATACAACGCGATCTTCTCGCGCGCCTGGCCCGCGTCGATCGCCACCGCTTCAACGTAGCCGCGTCCGCCGACCTCCGGGCCTGACCCGGCCGCGACCAAGGTTTCGCGATTGATAGCACACGGAAGCACGTATCCATCGTTGTAGTCGACATGTTCACCGATCAGGTTGACGCGTCCGGGCGCTGCGAAAAAACGCCTTGGTTCGGGGCCCTTGGTACCAAAGGCCAGCCGATAGCCCTGCCTGACGCGCGCGATGAGACGATCGCGCCGGTTCACACTGGAGCCCTTTCAAAATCGCGATAGTGGATCGAGCCGCTAGCCGAACGCAGCGCGTCTGCGGCGCGCTCGGGGGTCAAGTCCCGCTGAGGTTCGGCAAGCATCTCGTAACCCACCATGAATTTGCGCACCGAAGCCGAGCGCAGGAGCGGCGGATAGAAGTGCGCGTGGAGCTGCCAATGATCGATATCGGGCAGGCCAAAGGGCGCGCCGTGCCAGCCCATTGAATAGGGAAAGCTTGTCTTGAACAGATTGTCGTAGCGCGTGGTTAGCGATTTCAAGATCGCGGCGAGGCTCGCGCGCTGGCCCGTCTCAAGCTGCGTCATACGCGCGACGGTAAAGCGCGGCAGCAGCAGAGTCTCGAACGGCCAGGCCGCCCAAAAGGGCACGATCGCCACCCAATCCGCGTTGCAGTCCACGACGCGCTCACCATCGGCCATCTCGCGCTCGGCCGTGTCGAGCAGCATCGGGCCCTTGTAATCCATCAGGTATTGGCGTTGCTGCTGATCCTCGTGCGCGATCTCAAGGCCCCAATGCTTGGTCGCCCAGATCTGGCCGTGCGGATGGGGGTTCGAACACCCCATCATCGCGCCCTTATTCTCGAAAATCTGGACGTTGCTGAAGCGCGCGCCGAGTTCTTCTGCCTGCGCGATCCAAACGTCGACGATCTCCTCAATCGTCGTGAGCGGAAGTTCGGGAAGCGACTTGGAATGATCGGGCGAGAAACAGATCACCCGGCACACGCCTGACGTGGTTTCCGCTCGGAAAAGCGGGTCGTGCTGGATCGCGCTCTCGCCTTCATCCTTAAGCGCCGGAAAATCGTTGTCGAAGACGTAGACGCCTTTGTAGTCCGGGTTCACCGCGCCCCCCTTGCGGGTGTTGCCGGGGCACAGATAACAGCCTTCATCGTAAGAGGGCGCGAGCGGTTCCGGCTCGGCTTCTTCGCCTTGCCAAGGGCGGTCGAGCCGGTGCGGTGAAACCTGCACCCAGCGCCCGCTGAGCGGGTTGTACCGCCGATGGGGTTGGGCGAAATCCACGCTCACGCGGTGGTCCGTCGCTTGAAGCCGACGAACTCTGCGCGATTGCCCATCGCGCGGTTCACTGTCAGAGCTGCAAGCACACTGGTCACCAGCGTCACGACCATAAAGTCGATATAGTGCATCGCGATAAGGCCCTGCGGCTGCCATGAGAAGGTGAACGCCCCGTAGAGCGCGACGCCCCAGATCACACCCGCAATCGCGGCCAGCGCGTCGACATTGCGGAACAACAGCCCGGCAACAAAGGCCGAAAGTATCGGCATCGAAAGCAAACCGTTCAATTGCTGCAGCAGATTGATAATCGAGAAGTCTTCGGGGTCCGCTTGCGATGCGTCGATGTAAACCGTCACGAGCGCGATCGAAGTGATCGTCAGCAGCACGGAAACCATCGCGGCGAGCTTCCAGTGGTCCTTCACCTCGCCCACGAATTGCTCGTGAAAGTCGACCGAATAGAGCGCGACCGAGCTGTTGAGCACCGCGCTGAAGGTTGTGATCACGGCGGCCGCCACCATCGCGGCAAACGCGCCTGAGAGCCACGGCGGCAGCACGGTGGCGATCAGTTGGCCGTAGGCGGCGTCGCCCACGTCTCCGAACAGCTGATAGGCCACGATACCCGGTATAACGACGATCGGCGGCACAATCAGGATGCGGATGAACGCGGCGGCCATTACGCCCTTTTGAGCCTCTTTGATGTTGGGCGCGGCCATGGCGCGCTGGGTGAGGTTTTGGTTGGTCGACCAGTAGAAGATCTGGATGAAGATCATGCCGGTGAACAGCGTGTGGAACGGGATCGGACTGTCGGGTCCGCCGATCATCGTAAGCCGCTCGGCCGGGACACCGGAAAGATCGAAATTGACCGCCGCCAAGGCAAGGAAGACGATGAGCAGCGCCAGGCCGAGAATGCCGATCCCCGAATAGGTGTCCATCACCGCCACGGCGCGAAGTCCGCCAAAGATTGTGTAGGCGCTCGCCACCACTGCCAGGATTGCAGCGAAGCCAAGCACCGGTACACTCTCCCCGAACAGGGCCTGCATGAAGGTGCCGCCCGAATAGAGCACCGCGGGCAGGTAGATAAAGACGTTTCCCAACAGAAACAGCGCTGAAATCAACGTGCGGATCGAGCGACCACCATAGCGCTTCTCCAAGAGCTCGGTCACCGTTGTGCAGTTGTTGCGGTAATAGATCGGCACAAACACAAAAGCGAGGATCAGCAAGCCGGCGAACCCGGCGATCTCCCACCAGGCGAGCAGCGCCATCTGATTGCCATTCATACCGACCAGCTGATCGGTCGATAGGTTGGTCAGCGTAATCGCGCCCGCAACAAAAACCCAGTTGAGTCCACCACCCGCGAGAAAGACGTCCTTCTTCGACCCATCATGCTTGGCTCTGCGGATAGTCAGCCAGGTCAAAAGACCCACAAGAGCGGTGAGGCCCAGGCAAACGCCGATCTGTGTGGCTGTGGTTGTGGGAAGGCTGGCTAACACGGTGGCAATCTCATCGCTTGGGCATCGGGGTTAGAGACGATTGCCATGAGCCAAGCAAGAGCGCATGGGACGCTCTTCAACCGTGGCCATCAGGGAGAGAGCCGGTTTGGACACTGCGCGCGAGTTTGTGCGGCTTGATGGCGGCGAAACAACCCTGGTCTTCGCGCTTGTCGTTGGCGGAGCTGCGGACCTCGTCTATTTGGGGCCAACGCTGCCCGAGCTCGAGGATCTGGTTGCGCTGGCGAAGTCGCAAGGGCGTGTGGGACACGAAAGCCAACCCGACACACCGCCCTGCCCAGGGCTGCTGCCGGAGCAAAAGAATGGGTGGGCTGGCGCTCCTGCCATATCTCTATGCAGTCAAGTCACAAGGCTTGAGACAGATTTTCGTGTTGCAAGCTGGAGCGCCAATCCTGATCGCATCGTGATCGATAGCCGTGACGCGGTCTTGGATGTTATCGTAACAATCACTTGGGCCATCGACACGTTCGGTGTGGTGAATACCTGCCTTCGGGTGACAAACGCTTCGGCGAGGCCGCTTGTCATCCAGCGTTTGGCGAGCCTCGCCTTCCCGATCCCTTCACGCTTTTCCGAAGTCACAGGCTTTTCCGGGCGCTGGGCGGGGGAAATGCGCGAGAGCCGACGCCCGATTGCGCCCGACGGCTTTGCGCGCCATTCCGCCATTGGTAAGCAAGGCTTTACCGGGGGCAATTGGCTGCTGCTCCACGAGCCGCAAGACGGCGAAGTCCTGGGCGCGCACCTGGAGTGGAGCGGCGATTACGAAACCGCGGTGGAGTGCGACAATGTCGGCGCGAGCGATGGTCGTGCGACCCTGCAAATGGCCGTACGGCTGGAGCCCGGAGAAATTTCTCTGGAACCGGGCGAATCTTTCGAAAGCCCCCGCGCAGCGCTCGCTTGCGGCAAAAACCGCGACGCGCTGGCTCAGGCCTTCCAAAGCCATCTGCGCGAAAGCGTCCTGCCCTTTAGCGCGGCCCAGACCCCGCGCAAAATCCACCTCAACTCGTGGGAAGCGCTGGGCTTTAACCTGTCCGAGCCCAAACTCTTCGCGCTGGTCGACGGCGCCAAGGAGTTGGGTGTCGAGCGCTTCGTGCTGGACGATGGCTGGTTCGCAGGGCGACGCAACGATCGCACCAGCCTGGGCGATTGGTTTGTCTCACCCGATGTTTTCCCGAAAGGGCTGACCCCGCTGATCGACCGCGTCCATGCACGCGGCATGGACTTTGGCCTGTGGGTCGAGCCCGAAATGGTCTCGCCCGATAGCGACCTGTATCGCGCGCATCCCGATTGGTGTGTGCATGTCGAGGGTCGCGGCCGCGGAACCATGCGCGGGCAGCTGGTGCTCGACCTGACCAACCCGGACGCCAACGCTCATATCACTGAGCGGCTGAGCGCGCTGCTGAGCGACCACGACATCGCCTATCTCAAATGGGATCACAACCGCGACCTCTTTCCGACAACCAACAAGAGCCACGCGCAAACCCGGGCGCTCTACAGCCTGCTGGAGGGACTTCGCAGCGCTCATCCCAACCTCGAGATCGAAAGCTGCTCCAGCGGCGGCGGCCGGATCGACTTTGGAATCCTCGCGCGCACCCATAGGGTCTGGCCAAGCGACAACAACGACGCGATCGAGCGCCTGCGAATCATCCGCGCGTGGTCGCAATTCCTGCCGCTGGAGGTTTTGGGGAGCCATGTTGGACCCTCGCCCAACCCGATCACGGGCCGACGGCTCGCGATGGATTTCCGGGCCAAAGTGGCGATGTTTGGCCATATGGGCGTCGAAGCCGATCCGGGTGCCATGAGCGAGACGGATCGGGCGACGCTGGCCGCGCATATCGCGCTCTACAAGGAATGGCGCCAGGTGCTTCACGCAGGCAAAATGACGCGGATCGAGCATCCCGACCCCGGCGTTAGCGGTCTGATGGCGATGTATGGAGCGCAGAGCCTCGCGCTGGTGGTGCAGACCCACTTTTCCGCCGAGTTTGATGCGGCCCCTGTCCGCCTCACTGAGGTCGATCCCGAATCGCGCTATCGCGTCAAGCTGGCCAAGCCCTGGCCTGCAAAGGCCTCGATCTACCTCGCCAATCCGGATCAATGGAGCCATGGCCTCGTCCTGTCCGGCCAGTCGCTCCGTTCCCAGGGTCTCGCCTTGCCGTTAAGCCATCCCGAAACCGCCTGGCTGATCAGCCTCGAGAAACTGCCAAAATGAGACCCGACACGTGAAACTAGGTTGTTGCTATTTTCCTGAACACTGGCCTGAGGCCATGTGGGCAGACGACGCGCGCCGGATGCGCGAAATCGGCCTTAGCCTTGTGCGCATTGGCGAATTTGCGTGGAGCCGGATTGAACCCGAACCGGGCCACTTTGATTGGGACTGGCTTGACCGCGCAATTGAGACGCTGGCCTCAGAAGGGCTCTCCATCGTACTGTGCACCCCAACCGCGACGCCGCCCAAATGGCTGGTCGATCAGATGCCTGATATGGTCGCGGTCGACAAACACGGGCGCCCGCGCGGCTTTGGCTCGCGCCGCCATTATTGCTTTTCGCATCTTGGCTACCGAGCGGAGAGCCGCCGCATCTCGACGGCGCTCGCTGAGCGCTATGGCCGACACCCCTCGATCACCGGTTGGCAGACCGACAACGAATTTGGCTGTCACGACACAGTCTTGAGCTTTTCGGACAGCGCGGCTGCCGGATTTCGCATCTGGCTGCAGGAAAAGTATCGCACGATTGAGGCGCTGAACGAGGCGTGGGGCAATGTCTTCTGGAGCATGGAATATCGCAGCTTTGACGAGGTTGATCCGCCCAACTTGACCGTCACCGAAGCGAACCCCGCGCATTGGCTCGACTACCGCCGCTTTGCCTCCGATGAAGTGGTGAGCTTCAACCGCGAACAGGTCGATATATTGCGCGCCCATTCGCCAGAGCGCGATATTACGCACAATTTCATGGGCTTCTTCACCGATTTCGATCACCACGCCTTGGGCCGCGATCTCGATGTGGCCGCGTGGGACAGCTATCCGCTGGGCTTTTTGGAACAGTTCTGGTTCGCTGAGACGACCAAGTGCGACTATGCCCGCCAGGGGCACCCCGACATCGCCGCCTTCCACCACGATCTTTATCGCGGCGCGGCGCCAAGCGGGCGCTGGGCGGTGATGGAACAGCAACCGGGCCCGGTGAACTGGGCGCGCTTCAACCCCGCACCACTCAATGGAATGGTCGCCTTGTGGACGCTCGAAGCTTACGCCCACGGCGCCGAATTCGTCAGCTATTTCCGCTGGCGCCAGGCGCCCTTTGCGCAAGAGCAAATGCACGCTGGCCTCTTACGCCCCGACAGCACCGAAGCCGAAGCCGCGAGCGAAGCGCGCGAGGCCGCCGATGCGCTCAAGCGCTTGGGCGAGGCCGAAGCGCCGGTCGCGCCCGCCGCGATCGTCTTCGCCTACGAAGCCGCCTGGGTCTGTAACATCCAGCCGCAGGGCGAGACATTCAACTATCTGGAGCTCGTGTTTGACTGGTACAGCGCGCTCAGGCGCAAGGGGTTGGACGTCGACATCGTGTCGCCCGACGCGGACCTATCGGCTTATGAGATGGTGTTCGTGCCCACCCTGCCGATCCTGCCCGATGGCTTTGTCGAAAAGCTCGCCGCGATCAAAGGGCCGGTGCTGATCGGACCGCGCACGGGCAGCAAGACAGAGAGCTTTTCGATTCCGCAAGACCTTGCCCCGGGCCGCGTTCGCGATCTTATCCCTGTTACCGTCACACGCGTCGAAAGCCTTCGCCCTGCGATCGAGGAGGGCGGTGAAGACTGGTCCGTCATCCGCTGGTGCGAGGATGTCCAAACCCGCGCGAAAGCCGAATTCTCAGGCCGGCGCAAAGCCGTAGTCTTTAATAGGGACCGCGTGCGCTATGTCGCCGGTTGGCCCGATCAAGGCTTGCTCGACAAATTGATCACCAAGATGGCGAAAGAAGCGCGCGTCGAACTGATCCCGATGAAAAAGGGCCTGCGCCTGCGCCGCACGGCAAACCATATCTTTGCGTTCAACTATTCCGACGCCGCGCTCAACGCCGCCGGCCTGGGGTCGGGCGCGCCGGTGATCGGAGAGACCATCATTCCGGCGGCTGGTTTCACGGTCTGGCGTCGGCGATAGGCCCACAGTATCTCGCCAAGGCTTGCCAAGAGAGCCTTCGCAAACCAAAGGGCCGCGCATGAATTCGAAACGCACCTACGCAGTTATCGGCAGCGGCATGATGGGGTTGGAGCATATGCGCAACCTTGCCCTCGTGGAGGGTGCGGAACTGGCGGCCGTGGCGGACCCAGACGTGGGTTCGCGAGAGCGGGCCGAGGCGCAGGCCAAGGCGCTGGGCCAATCGATTGCCGTGTACGAAGACAGCGACCAGATGCTGGCGCAGACCGCGCCTGACGCGGTCATCATCGCCTCGCCTAACTTTACGCACTCCGACGTGGTGAAGCCGGTGATGAAAGCCGGCTGCGCCATTCTGCTCGAGAAGCCCATGTGCACCACGCGCGAAGACGCGCTGGCGCTGGAACAGGCCGTGCGGGGCTATAACCCTTTGTTTTGGGTCGGCCTTGAATACCGCTTTATGCCGCCCGCCACCCGGTTCATTGAGCGCGTCCATGCCGGCGAGGCCGGTGAGATAAAAATGCTCAGCATCCGCGAGCACCGCTTCCCCTTCCTGTCCAAGGTCGGCGACTGGAACCGTTTCAACCGCAACACCGGCGGCTCTCTGGTGGAGAAATGCTGCCACTTCTTCGACCTGATGCGCCACATCCTGCAGGATGAGCCGGTGCGCGTGTTCGCCAGCGGCGGGCAGGACGTGAACCACCTTGATGAGCTGTATAATGGCGAGGTGCCCGACATACTCGACAACGCCTTTGTGCTGGTCGATTTTGCGGGTGGCGCGCGCGCCGTGCTCGATCTGTGCATGTTCGCCGAAGGATCGCAGGACCAGGAAGAGATCAGCGCGGTCGGCCCCATCGGCAAGCTTGAGGTCAAACTGCCAAGCGCTGATGTGATCTGGTCTCCGCGCGACAAAAGCGGGCCGGATGTAGAGCCCGTCTCTACCGCGCCTGAAGCGCTCGCGGCGGGTTCCCACCACGGCGCAACCTGTTATCAGCTCCACCACTTCCACGCAGCCTTGACCTCCGGCTCCGCACCGCAGATCACCGCGCGCGACGGCTATCGCAGCGTCGTCATGGGTGCCGCCGCGCAGGAAAGCATCGCCACCGGAATGCCGGTCGCCATCGACTTTGAGGACGAGAACTAGACATGCTCGAAACCATGCCCACGGTTGGCTTTGGCCTTTGGAAGATCCCGCAAGACGACACCGCAGACGCCGTCGTCGAAGCAGTGCGCGCGGGCTACCGCCATTTTGACAGCGCTGCCGATTACGCCAACGAGGTGCAAACGGGTGACGGTCTGGCGCGGGCCATGGCCGAGGGGCTGGTGGCGCGCGAGGACCTTTGGATCACCTCGAAACTCTGGAACACGTTCCACGCCGCGGAGCATGTCGAGGAAGCATGCCGCAAGACACTCGCCGACCTTCAGCTCGACTATCTCGATCTTTACCTGATCCACTTCCCGATCGCGTTGCAATATGTGCCGATCGAAGAGCGCTACCCGCCGGAATGGCTCGCCGATCCAGAGGCCGAAAACCCGTTATGGTGCGCGCGCCCGTCCCGCTGCACGAAACCTGGGCGGCGATGGAAGGCCTCGTCGCAAAGGGCCTCGTGAAGCGCATTGGCGTGTGCAACTACAACACCGCGCTGATCCACGATCTGATGACCTACGCGACTATCAAGCCAAGCCATCTGCAAGTCGAAGCGCATCCCTATCTGACGCAGGAAAAGCTGCTCGCCTGCGCGAATATCTACGGCATCGACGTGACCGCGTTCTCACCGCTCGGCGCGCAGAGTTATTTCGAGCTCAACATGGCCGAGGCAGGAGAGAGCCTTTTGGGTGCCGCGCCGGTGATGGTGGCCGCGCAGGCGCATGGTAAGACGCCGGCGCAAGTGCTGCTGCGCTGGGGTGTGCAACGCGGCACCTCGGTGATTCCCAAAACAACCAAGCCCGAACGCATGCGCGAGAACCTGACTATAGACGACTTTGAGCTGTCCGCGGTTGAAATGATGGCGATCAGTTCGCTCAACCAGAACCGCCGTTTCAACGATCCGGGTGTCTTCACCGAAGCCGCCTTCAACACCTTCCACCCGATTTACGATTGAGCCCAATGTCGGAATTCCCAGCTATCATAAGGGGGGGCGGCGATTTGGCCGCGTTTCTGAAGACCAACAAGGCGGCGGTCGACGCGGCTTTGGACGACGCGGGTGCGCTGCTGTTCCGCGGCTTTGATGTGCCCGACGCCCAAGCTTTCGACGCCGCGATTGAGGGGTATGGCGAGCCCGGCTTCACCTACGAAGACTCGCTCTCAAACGCGGTGCGCACCAACGTCACCCCTCGGGTGTTCACCGCGAACGAAGCGCCGCCTTCGACCGAGATATTCCTGCACCATGAAATGGCGCAAACGCCAATCTACCCCTCCAAGCTGTTCTTCTATTGCGAGATCGCGGAGATGAAGGGCGGGGCTACGCCTTTGTGCCGTTCGGACTGGGTGATGGACCGCTTGGCCAAGGAAGCGCCCGACTTTGTCGCTCGGCTCGAAGCCGAAGGTGTGCGCTACACCAACACCATGCCGGGCGCGGACGACGCGGGCTCTGGCCAGGGCCGTTCGTGGCGTTCGACGCTGAGTGTTGAGACCAAGGAAGAGGCGGAGAAGCGCCTGAGCGATCTCGGCTATTCGTGGGAATGGCGCGAGGATGGTTCCTTGCGCGTGACTACCGCTGCGCTCCCCGCCGTGCGTAAAGTGAGCAAGGGTCGAAAGACCTTCTTTAACCAGCTAATCGCCGCCTTCAGGGGCTGGTCCGACAGCCGCAACAGCGCCGACAAGTCGATCACCTTTGGCGGCGGAGAGCCCATTAGGGCCGAACATATGGCGCCCGCCATCGAAGCGGCCGACAAACTGACGGTCAACTGTGACTGGCAGCCGGGCGATGTCGCACTGGTCGACAACTACACGGTCATGCACGGTCGCCAGCCCTTTGAGGGCAAGCGCCGAGTGCTCGCTTCATTGGTGGCTTAAGCCGGGGCGGGAGCCTGCCGCGCCGCGAGGCCCCAATAACCCGCATTGGCGATGACCAAGGCCCCCATAAGTGGGGCAAACCATACGCTCCATCCTCCCACCACGCCAATCGGCGAGAACAGCAGATAGGTTGCGACCACGCAGCTCAGGAGCGTTACAGCGAGCGGCCTGGCAAAGCGCCACTCGGTCATGTCGACTTGCTCATTGCGGGTGAACTGCCACGCCTTTTCGCGCGGCTTCCAAGCCCCGCACGCCAGCATGATGCCGACCTCGATGACAAACAGCACGGCGTATTGGTGAATGAAGTGGAGCGTCACCACGTCCTCCAGCGCAAACCTGAGAAGCCCGTAGGCGATGACGTGGAAGACGATCACGATCTTCGCGCCCAAAGCGGGCACGCGGCGGGTAAAGAGGCCCACCATTACGATGGCGATGGTCGGGATGTTGTAGAAGCCAGTGAACTTGCGGATGACCTGGAACAGGCCTTCGGAGGCAAAGGTCAACATCGGCGCAATGACGAACGACCCCAGCGCAATCACAAGGCTCGCGATCTTGGCGATCCGGACCAACTCAGCGTCCGAAGCTGCGCGCTTCAGAGCGGGGGCGTAGACATCGAGCGCGAACAGCGTCGCCGCTGAATTGAGCAACGAGTTGAACGACGAGAACACCGCCCCCAGCAGCACCGCGAGGAAAAACCCGCTCATCCAGACGGGAAGCACATCGCGGATCAGGCGGGGATAGGCTTCATCGATGCTCCCCAATCCCGGTCCGTACATGTGAAAGGCGATCACGCCCGGAATCATCATCAGGAAAGGCACCAAAATCTTGAAGAAGCCGGAGAACAGCACCCCCTTTTGCCCCTCCGCGAGACTGCTGGCTCCTAGAGTCCGCTGGATCACATATTGGTTGGTGCACCAGTAGAAGAGATTGGCGAAGATCATGCCGGTGAAGAGCGTGCCAAAGGGCGTCGGATCATCCGCGCCACCAATCGCGTTCAGCTTCTCGGTGTTCTCGCTCGTGAGGGTCGCGAGGCCCGCGCCAAAGTCGCCGCCGCCGAGCGCGATCAAACCAAAGACCGGCACCGCAACACCAATGACCAACAGCCCGACACCGTTGAGCGTGTCCGAGATCGCCACCGCGCGCAGGCCGCCAAAGATCGCGTAGACCGAGCCCACAACCCCGATCACCACGATCATCGCCACCAGCGCCTCGAAGTCGCCCAGCCCGGTCAAAGCGGGCACATCGAAAAAGGCGATCACCGCGAGACTGCCCGAATAGAGCACGCTGGGGATCGTCACGAGGCCATAGCCCAGCATGAACAGCACCACCGACATGCGCCGCACCGTCGGGTCAAAGCGGTCATTCAAAAACTGCGGGAGCGTTGTAAACGCGCCCGCGAGATATTTGGGCAAGAACACCAGCGCCATAGCGACAGTGGCAATCGCGGCGGTCACCTCCCACGCCATACTCGACATGTTGTAGCCGTAGGCCGAACCGTTGAGCCCGATGAGCTGTTCGGCGGACAGGTTCGTGAGCAGCAGCGAGCCCGCGATAAAGGTCGAACTCAGCCCTCGGCCGGCCAGAAAATAGCCGTCCTTGGTATCCGCCGTGCCGCGTGTCCTGATCCAGCTGACCCACGCGACGAGGCCCATGAAGAACAGGCAAGACGCCGCCGTGAAAAGCCAACTATCCATAAGCCCTTGGCTTGCCCCCAAAACGCGTCCCTTCTTGTGTGCGCCCTAAGCGCTAGCGGGCGCGGGCGCTTGCGACAATTCCTCGGCGAGGAGTTGTGCATAGTGATCGCGCAGGGTCTCGGTGCCGAACTCGGGGGTCTTCTCGGCGCTGTACTCGCCGGTTTCCGGGTCGAGCAGCAGCATGCTCTGTGTCGCGTAATATTTCGCGATGCGCGCGTATTCGGCCTTTTCCGCGCACCAGCTTGAGATGGGCGCGCCAAGGCCGATGATGCGCGCCGCCCAGTCGAACATCGCAAGGGGCACCGATTTGAACTTGGCCTCCTTACCCGCCACTTCGAACATCAGCTCGCCTTGCTCTTTCAAGGAAATCGCCGGGCCCGGACCACCAATGGGCAGCACTGCCCCAACCGCGCTCGGATCATCCAAGGTGCCCGCAACAAAGCGCGCCAGATCGCCGTCCGAGATCGGCTTGCACCGCGTCAATTCGCCATCGCCAAAGATCAGAAAAGGCTTTCCCGCCCTCACCCGCTCAACCTGGCCGGACAGCGATTTGAAAAAGGCGGTCGGCCTCACAATCGTGTGCGCGATGGGAGAACCTTTGAGCGCCGCCTCAAATTCAAGCTTGGCCCTTTGGAAAGCCAGATGCGGACGCTGCACACAGATCGCGGAGAGCAAGACAAAGCGCTGCACCGCTTGGCTTTCGCTGGCAAACAGCAGGTGCATGTTGGCGTGCAAGTCCACAGCCTCTGCGTCTATCGGCGATACCGAACGCGAGGCGACGCACGAGATAACCACATCGGGTGTGATTTCCGCCAGAACGAGCGACACCTCCATCTGCTGACCAACGTCGACAACCCGCACATCCGCCCCAGCGAGTTCGGCCAGGTAGCGCGCCTGCTCACTCCGCACGAGCGCCGTCACCCTGTGCCCGCGGCCTAAACATTCGCGCACGACCGCGCGGCCGATTGTGCCGCTGGCGCCTGCTATCACCACACTGAGCTGCTGCTTCATCGTGCGCGCGTTGGGAACCCTCTCACGGCGCAAGCC
>ERZ1740065.76-NODE-76-length-43508-cov-6.859549_pt1 | contig 43508 bp, 38 predicted proteins | sample MGYA00581738_ERZ1740065 | MGnify/ENA primary metagenome ERZ1740065 (study PRJEB43018, sample SAMN04849749) | marine metagenome | isolation source: floating plastic debris | place: Pacific Ocean | collected 2008-09-01 | study: EMG produced TPA metagenomics assembly...
TCCTCGCCCTCATCCGCGTCATCGGTGAGGTGGCCGACATCGGTGATGTTGATGACATGGGTGAGCTTGAGCCCGTGCGCGCTCAGCGTGCGCCCCAGAATGTCGGCAAACACATAGGCGCGCATATTGCCGATATGGGGGTAATTGTAGACGGTGGGGCCGCACGTATAGACCCGCGCCTCGCCATCATGGACAGGGGTAAACGTCTCAAGCTCGCGGGTGAGCGAGTTGAACAGGCGCAAATCGTGAGATGTTGTATCATCAGTCATAACTAACGTGCGCTTTGCCACGCTGACCCGCGCGGTCAACGCTTAAGTCCTGGTCTCCGATCTATTCCCAGCCGAGAAACTGGACCTGATCGCCAAGCGGCACACGCTCACGCTCGAAATTGTTCACCGGTGCATCGGGGTCGCGATAGCCGATCGCCATGCCGCAAAAGAACATGGTGCGCTCGTGATCGAGGCCCAGGTGATCGCGGATGACATTGGCGTAGAACGCCATGAATTCCTGGAAGCAGCTGTCGAGCCCTTCCTCGCGCAGGAGCAGCGCCACGGTTTGCAGCCACATGCCGGTGTCGGACCATTGCGGTGACTTCATGAAGCGCGGGAAATAGACGAACATGACGGCAGGCGCGTCAAAGCTGGTGGCGTTGCGGCCCATCGCAGCCATCCGCGCCGCGCCATCGTCGCGGGCAATGCCCAGCGCGTCGAACATCCCCTTGGAGATGCCGTGCAGGCGCTCTTTATACGCGTCCTCCTGCTTGGGTGCGTCCCAATCGTATTCGAGCTCTTGCATGGGCGTGGTGGTGATCTTGGCCTGCAGGTCGGCGAGCGGCTGGCCCGTGAGGATGGTGGCTTCCCAAGGCTGATAATTGCACCCCGAAGCCGCCCAACGCGCTGTATCCATCACCCGGCGGAGGGTTTCCAGATCGACCGGCTTATCAAGAAACTCGCGCACAGAGCGGCGGCTGGTGACGGCTTCGGTTACGTTCATGGCTTAGCCGCTTATCCTGCGGCACTTTGGAGAACAAGAGCGGAAGTGTATTGCATCTCAAGAAGTAGAGACAAAAATTTTCCGGCTACCAAAGACACTTGGAAACTCTTCAATCAAACAAATGAACTCCTAGACAATTGACAGAAACAACAATGCAACTACTCCCAAGCTAGGCAATCTGCTAACCAACAACTGGCTAACGGGGCGAACGAAGTGCAAGAAAATTTCCGCAATAAGGTAGGTCACGTATTTGGCATAAGGAGAGCCTACGAAGTCGAAAACTACGTCTCTCGCAAAGGCGTCGACGATATGTTTCTCGAAGCTCTTGTTAACGGCAAACATGTCGCTGTTTTTGGCGCGTCGAAAACGGGGAAAAGCTCCTTGATTGAAAACAAGATTGGAGACTTCGAACGTCTTTATATCCAATGCACTGAAAGCTTTTCGAAAAGTGACTTTAACGACGCGCTCCTGGAAGCTGTCTACAAGAGAGTGAAGATTGAGGAGGAGTGGATCCAAAGCCGGAAGACTCTTGATACCACAAAAGCGGGCCTAAACGTTAATTCCGCGCCAATAATCGCAAGCATTATGCGCAATTATGAGAAGCGGAATGGCTATTTACTAAGGACGACCGATAAGAAAGAGTTTGACCTCACCAAAATAGGGGACTTCGTTAGCCTCTTTGAAGACCAAGGATACTCGCGCTCTTCTCCAAAGGATGAATACCTCTTTCTAATCATTGATGACTTTCACAAAGCGTCACGCGTCACCCAACGTTGGGTCGCTGATTTGGCTAAAGTGCTTTACGACAATACACGGGTGGTAGTGATCTGTGTTGGAATTTGGATCGAAGAAACCATCTTGAACGCCCTCTGTCCAGAACTCACCGGACGGACCGAAGATATAACCTGTAATGTCTGGGAAGACGACGACTTATTGGAGGTCATAAATGAAGGCTGCAAACGCCTAAAAATTCGGTTCCCGAAGGGCTTCTCAGAGACCGTTGTAAAGCATTCAAAAGGCTCAGTTTTCTTAGTTCAGGAAGCATGTAAAGAAGCTTGCCGACAAGTTGGCGTTACAGAAAGCTTCGAAGAAACAACTATTCTCTCAAAGAGCCTAAATGCAAAGAATATCGTCAACGGAACAATCCGCAAGCACTGCAATTTTACTGACATACACTCTAAATTATTAGCCGTAGAAGGAGATAATACAAAAATACTATTTGTATACTATTCTTTAATAACGAGGCCGGCAAACTCAATCATGATCCCGCTTGACATGGGAAAATTACAAAAACGAATAATTAAGCAATTCAAAAATCTTGATTTTGGTAACAATTTCGCCCACAACGCTTGTGTACGGTTTGCAGTCCATGAATACGCGGATAGGTTTAAGACGATATTTCGTATCTTCAAAGATCTTGATGGCAATGTTGCCATTGCCCTAATTGAACCGTCCTTTTCAATGTGGCTAAAGGGGAAACGACCACAAATTAAGGCTGATATCGAAGAGAAACTCGCCAAATTTTTTGAAGGCAAAGAGACTCTTGATTAAATCGCTCACCGCCGCCCCTTCGGCCCCTTTTCATCCTCGAACAGTTCCGCCAGCTGCTCCATGATCGTGCCTCCGAGTTGCTCGACATCCATGATGGTCACCGCGCGCCTGTAATACCGCGTGACATCGTGGCCGATGCCGATGGCGACAAGCTGCACGGGGGAGACTTTCTCGATCCACTCGATCACGCCGCGTAGGTGCGCTTCAAGGTACCCGGCTGAGTTCACGCTCAGCGTCGAATCGTCCACCGGGGCGCCGTCGCTGATCACCATCAGGATGCGGCGTTCTTCGGGGCGGTAGATGAGGCGGCTGTGCGCCCATAGCAGCGCCTCGCCGTCGATGTTTTCCTTCAGCAGCCCTTCGCGCATCATCAGGCCGAGATTGCGGCGCGCGCGGCGCCAGGGCTCGTCGGCCTGCTTGTAGATGATGTGGCGCAGATCGTTGAGGCGGCCCGGCCCTTGCGGCTTGCCATCAGCCAGCCACGCCTCGCGCGATTGCCCGCCTTTCCACGCGCGGGTGGTGAAGCCAAGAATCTCGGTCTTGACCCCGCAGCGCTCCAAAGTGCGCGCCAGAATGTCGGCGCTGATCGCGGCGATGGAAATGGGCCGCCCGCGCATCGAGCCCGAATTGTCGATCAGCAGCGTGACGATTGTGTCCTTGAACTCAATATCGCGTTCAACCTTGTAAGAGAGCGCGGTGCCCGGCGAGACGACCACACGGCTAAGACGCGCGGCGTCCAGCACGCCCTCTTCCTGATCGAAATCCCAGCTGCGGTTCTGCTGCGCCATCAGGCGGCGTTGCAAACGGTTGGCGAGCCGCGTCACCACGCCCTGAAGCCCCGTCAGCTGGCTGTCGAGATAGGCGCGCAGGCGATCGAGTTCCTCAGCGTCGCACAATTCGGGCGCCTCGATCTCTTCGTCGAACTTATCGGTGAACGCGTTGTAATCGAGGCCTTCGGGAATGTCGGGCGGTGGACGGTTCGGGCGCACGGGCGCGTTGGAGGCGTCGCCCTCTTCGGATGGCTCGCCGTCCTGCATTTCCTCCTCAGAGGTCAGGTCGCTGTCGGCCTCGCCCTCGCCATCACCCTCAGCCATTTCGCCGGCGGCTTCGGCGCTTTGCGGGGCGGCCTCGCCTTCTTGTTGTTCATCGCCCTGATCGTCGTCGTCCTGGCCGTCATCCTCGTCGCTGTCTTCCGGATCGGTCTGCTCGGGCTCTTCGGAGGGGCGCGTGAGATCGAGGTCTCGAAGCAGATCCAGCGAGAGCTTCTGGAACGCTTCCTGATCATCAAGACTCTCAAGCAGCTCAGAGAAATCGCCGCCGATCTTCTGTTCGATATCGGGCCGCACCAGCGACACGCCGCGCTCAGCCTTTTCCGGGACCGGCTCCCCGGTCAGCGCCTCGCGCACCATCAGCGCCAAAGCGGTCTGCAACGGCACCTCAGCCGCGTTGTAGGCGCGCACGATGGAATCGCCGGATGTTCGCGCCTCGGTCGCAGCGTCCAGATTGTCCTTGATCCCGTCAAAACGCTTGGCGCCGATCGCTTCGTAGCGGACCTGTTCGATCGCGTCATAGCACGCGCGCGCGATCGGCTCAGGCGGAGCGGAACCGGCGTGCAGACCCGCGTTATGGTGGCGCAGCTTGAGCGCGAAACTGTCGGCAAAGCCGCGCGCTTCGGTGACCTGCTCGGGCGGCAGATCGCGCCCAGGCAGCGGCACGCGAAAGCGGTTGCCCGCAGCCCCCGGCACATCCGCGCTCCACGCGACTTCCACGTCCGCGTCGTGCGAAATCGCCCGCGACGCGCCAGTCAGCGCCTGTTTGAACAGATCGAGAGGGGATTCTTCAGCCATTGGGAAACGCGGTTAGAGGGATCACAGGATGCTCTGCCGGGTCTTTTCCCAATCCGCAAGGAAGGCCTCGATCCCTTTGTCGGTCAACACATGCTTGAACAGGCCGTGGATCACTTTGGGCGGCGCAGTGATGACATCGGCGCCGATTTTCGCGCTTTCCAAAACATGCGTGGTGTGACGAACGCTGGCGACCAGAATTTCGGTTTCGAACCCGTAATTGTCGTAGATCAGGCGGATGTCTTCGATCAGGTCCATCCCATCAAAGCCGTTATCATCGTGGCGGCCGACAAAGGGCGAGATGAAGGTCGCGCCCGCCTTGGCCGCCAGCAGCGCCTGATTGGCGGAGAAGCACAGCGTGACATTCACCATCGTGCCCTCGCCCGTCAGCGCCTTGCAGGTCTTGAGACCATCGACGGTGAGCGGCACCTTGATGCAGACATTGTCCGCAATCTTGCGCAGCACTTCGGCCTCTTTCATCATCGTCTCATGATCAAGCGCGACCACTTCGGCGCTGACCGGGCCATCGACGATCCCGCAGATTTCCTTGGTCACTTCCATAAAGTCGCGGCCCGACTTGTGGATCAGCGAAGGGTTGGTGGTGACGCCATCCAAAAGGCCCGTCGCAGCGAGGCCCTTGATGTCATCAATCTCGGCGGTGTCGACGAAGAATTTCATGATCGCGTTTTCCCTCAGCCCGTGGATTTGATTCGGTTGAAGCACGCGATGGCATAGCGTATCGCAAGAGGCCAGCGCGGCTGGCGAAAACGTGTCCCGCCCGCCACTCGCCTCTGGAACCCCGCTATGCCGTATCGCCGATTATGCGCTCTGATCGTTCAGGCTCTGGCGCTTGGTTTGGCGGCCTCGCCCGCCCATGCAACCGAAGACGACTTTAACATCTGGACCGGGCAATTCGCGTCTTTTGACCTGAGCGAGGATGTCTATGTGCGGTTCGAAGCGCAGGAGCGTTTCACCAACGATGCGGATCGGCTGGGCCAGCTGCTGTTGCGCAGCTTTATCGCCTATCGCTTGTCCAGCCGCGTAAACGCGGGTGGCGGATACGCTTACATCCTAACCGATCCGATCGGCCCGGCCCAATTCAACGAGCACCGCTTTTACCAAGAGCTCAACATCCGGCTTATCGACGCGAAGGGCATAACCCTCGATTCGCGCACCCGGCTCGAACAGCGCACGTTTGAGGAAGACGACGAGACCGCCTGGCGCTTTCGCAATTTCGTACAGCTCAAAGTGCCGATCAGCGCACGCAACAAGCTGGTTGCCTACACTGAGCCGTTTGTCGCGCTCAACCAAACCCGGCGCCAGCGCGATGGGATTGGGGCCTGGCGAAACTTTGTCGGTGTTTCGGTGCCCCTGGGCGTGGGCATCGAGATGGTGCCGGGCTATCTCAACCAACAGGTCTTTCGCGAAGGTGAGGATCGCTCCGACCATGTTGCCAATGTGAATCTGTTCTTCAGCTTCTGAAGCGCTGGATCGGCGGCCCAAAGCCGTCCACACCAGTGTGTATGAGACTGGTCGGTATGGGACGGGCGGTATGGGACGGGGATGTGAGCGTCGGCAGCGAATATCTCGAACCGGTTCAAACCCGCAGGCGAAACAGCCATCGTGCGCCACCAATGGCGCCTGCGCCTCATCGTTAGCGCGAGCGTAAGCCAACGCGTGACGCCGGGCGCGGGCTATCCGCTGCTCCATGCGGCTCGCCAAGGGCGGGCGGATCGGCTGAGCCATGCGCCGCCGCTGCATCCCAGCTCCCCGTTCTGACCTCCGGCAAACAGGCGTCGATTGCTCGACACCCAGCGCTTGATAGCGAGCCCTCCTCGCGCCCATATGACCAATCGTGAAACCGCGCGTCCGCCTTCTTATCCTGAACGCCGCTCTGGGCCCGCTTGACTATTCCGTGCCCGAGACACTGGTGGTGGAACCCGGTAGCGTCGTCATCGCCCCTCTGGGCCCGCGCAAGGTTCAGGGAATTGTCTGGGATGAGGGCCGCTTGCCCGGCGCCGATGCGCCCGCCGCCAAGCTGCGCCCGATCGTGGAGGTGGTTCCTGTTCCACCGCTGGCACAGCCGCTGCGCCGCCTGATTGAATGGACCGCCGACTATTACTGCGCCCCTCTCGCCAGTGTTGCGCGCATGGTCCTTTCCAGCGGCGGCGCGATCGGAGGGCCAAGCACCACAACCGAATATCGCCTGAGCGGCGGCGCGCCGGAACGCATGACCGCGCAGCGCGCCGCCGCAATCGAGGCGCTTGACAGCGAGCAGGCCACGATCCGCGAACTGGCCGAGATCGCGGGCGTGTCCGAGGGTGTGCTGCGCGGCCTTGTGAACCAGGGCGTGATAGAGCCGGTGACGGTCGCGATTGATCGGCCCTACCCGCCGGCGGATCCAGACCATCACCAGCCCGCCTTGTCCGCGGATCAATTGCGCGTGGCCAAGACCTTGGTGAGAGCGGTTGAGGACGGCGAATACGCGCCCTTCCTGCTCGACGGGGTGACGGGGTCGGGGAAGACCGAAACCTATTTCGAACCCATTGCGCAAGCGATCCGGCTGGGGCGCCAAGTGCTTGTGCTGCTCCCCGAAATCGCGCTGACCGAGAACTTCCTTACACGCTTTGAAGAGCGCTTTGGCGCGCCGCCGGTCCTGTGGCATTCCTCTTTGAAATCCACCGAACGCAGGCGCGCCTGGCGCGCGATCAGCGAGGGCTCGGCTCAAGTCGTGGTCGGCGCGCGCTCGGCGCTGTTCCTGCCCTATGCGAAGCTGGGCCTGATTGTCGTCGACGAGGCGCACGAGATCAGCTTCAAGCAGGATGACGGCGTGCGCTACAACGCGCGCGATGTTTCGGTCATGCGTGCGCGGTTTGAAGGAATGCCCGTCATCCTCGCCAGCGCCACACCCGCTTTGGAAAGCCTGCACATGGCAACCAGCGGGATCTATAAAAAGCTCGACCTGCCCAGCCGCTTTGGCGGCGCGCAACTGCCCGACATCAAGCTGGTTGATCTGACGGTCGAAAAACCGGGAGCGGGCCGCTGGCTGGCGCAGCCGCTGGTGCTGGGCATCGAAGAGCGCCTGGCGCGCGGCGAGCAATCGCTCCTCTTCCTCAACCGGCGCGGCTACGCCCCGCTGACCTTGTGCCGCACCTGCGGCCACCGCTTCAAATGCCCCAATTGCAGCGCCTGGCTGGTCGAGCACCGCCTCTCCAGCCGCCTCGCCTGCCACCATTGCGGCTTTGAAGGGCCTGTCCCGCACGAATGCCCCGAATGCGGCGAGAAAGACGCGCTCGTGGCCTGCGGGCCGGGCGTGGAGCGCATCGCGGACGAGGTTGGCGAGCTTTTCCCCGAGGCGCGCGTCGCCATCGCAACGTCGGACACCTTGAACTCGCCCGACAAGGCGGCGGAGTTCCTCGAGACCGTCCAGAACAAGGCGATCGATGTGATTGTGGGCACGCAACTGGTGACGAAGGGGTTCCACTTCCCGGAACTTACGCTGGTCGGGGTGGTGGACGCGGATCTGGGCCTTGAAGGCGGCGATCTGCGCGCCGCCGAACGCACCTATCAGCAAGTCGCCCAGGTGGCCGGGCGCGCCGGGCGCGGTTCAAAGCCGGGCGAAGTCCTGATCCAAACGCGCCACACCGACGCGCCCGTGATCGCGGCGCTTGCCAACGGAGACCGCGACGCCTTTTACGCCGCGGAAACCGACGCGCGCCGGGATGCGGGCGCCCCGCCCTTTGGTCGATGGGCCTCAATCATTCTGTCCTCCGAAGACGACCGCGAAGCGCGCCTGGCCGCCAACCGGCTGGGTGACACCCGCCCGCGCGCCGATGATCTCTACATCCTTGGCCCGGCGCCTGCGCCCATGGCGATGCTGCGGGGGCGCTATCGCTACCGCTTCCTGATCAACGCGCGCCGTACCGCCAATCTGCAAGAGACCATCCGACGCTGGCTCGACGCGCACGATTTCCCGCCCGGCGTGCGCGTGGGCGTGGATGTCGATCCGTACAGCTTTGTGTGAGGCTTGGGACCGCTCGCGCGGCTGAGGCGTTGCCAACTCATGTCTGACCATCGCGTTCTTGTGCCTATATTGGGCGATCAACTTTCCCACTCCATCTCCAGCCTTCAAGAGCCATCCAAAACCGGCGCTGTCGTGCTGATGATGGAGGTCTGGGATGAGGCGACCTACGTCAAGCATCACAAGCAAAAGATCGCTCTGCTGTTCTCAGCCATGCGCCATTTCGCCGAGGAACTGCGCGCCGATGGGTGGGTCGTTGACTATGTGACGCTCGACGATCCGGCCAACGCGCACAGCTTTACAGGCGAAGTCGCGCGCGCTGTGGAACGCCACACCCCGAGCGCGATCCACGTGACCGAGGCGGGCGAATGGCGCGTGCAGCAAGCGATTGAGGAATGGGCTGACACGTTTGCGTGCGAGGTCGAAATCCTCCCCGACACCCGCTTTATCTGTGACCACGCCACCTTCCGCCAATGGGCCGAGGATCGAAAAGCGCTGACCATGGAGCATTTCTACCGCGAAATGCGCCGCCGCACCGGGCTCTTGATGCACGATGACGGCAAGGGAAATCTCAGGCCCAAGGGCGGCGACTGGAACTTTGACAAGGACAACCGCGAACCGCCCAAAGGTGACATGAATCCGCCGCCCGTCCCCAAGTTCGAGCCCGATGCGATCACGCTCGAGGTGATGGAATTGGTCGCAGAGCGTTTCGGCGATCACTTCGGCGATCTTGAGAGCTTCCGCTGGCCCGTCACCCGCGCCGATGCGCTCGTCGCCGCCGACGCCTTCTTTGCTCAGCGGATCAAGAAGTTTGGCCCCTATCAGGACGCGATGGTCCATGGCTCGGACGACCTTTATCACTCGATGCTTTCCACCAGCCTCAATTGCGGGCTGCTCTTGCCCGTAGAACTGTGCGATCGCGCCGAGGCGGCCTATGACGCGGGCGCAGCCCCGATCAATTCGGTCGAAGGCTTCATTCGCCAAATCATCGGCTGGCGCGAATATGTGCGCGGGTTCTACTGGCTCCACATGCCGGGGTTGGAAAGCGATAACGAGCTTGGCGCAACCCGGCCGCTGCCCGAGTTTTTCTGGACCGGTGAGACCGATATGCGCTGCCTCGCCGACTGCATCCGCTCAACCCGAGAAGACGCCCACGCGCACCATATCCAGCGGCTGATGGTGCTCGGCAATTTCTGCCTCATCGCCGGGATCCACCCGCAGGCGGTGCAGGACTGGTATCTGGCGGTCTACGCCGACGCTTACCAATGGGTGGAGCTGCCCAATGTTTCGGGGATGATCCTCTACGCCGATGGCGGAAAGCTTGCGACCAAGCCCTATGCGGCGAGCGGCAATTACATCAACAAGATGTCCGATTACTGCAAAGAATGCCGCTACAAAGTGGCTCAGAAGACGGGTGAGGACGCCTGCCCGTTCAACCCACTCTACTGGCATTTCATGGAGACCCACCGCGACCGGCTTTCGCAGAACCACCGCATCGGGCGCATCTACGCGACCTGGGATCGGATGGGGGATGCGAAGAAACGCGACTATCTGGACAGCGCCGAGGCGTTCTTGAACGCGCTTGAGCCCGCTCGTCCAGGATGGGCGCGCGAAGCGGCCAAAGCGGAAAAAGAGGCGGCCGGGTAGCGGCTAGGCCGTTTGAACCTCAGCGTCTTCGCGTTTCACAACCTTATGCTCGGTCTCGTTGAGCCCAAGCTTCCAATAGCTCGACGTGTAAAGGTTGGCCGGAGCCACGCCGATCTCATCGCGCAGATAAGCGCGCAGCTTCTTCATCGCCTCAAATTCGCAGGCGGCCCACCCGGCAAGGGTGCCGTGAGGGCGCTCGATCTTGCGCAACGCGTCGACCAGCAGATCGGGATGAAGACCAGGCTCGGGATTGACGATCCATCGAAGGGCCACGCCCTCCGGCGCGGCGATCGCGATGGCGTCCTCCTCGTGCTGGATCTCCAACACCGCGACCCCTTTGGCCGACCGGTCCATGCGTTCGAGATTGGCGCTGATTGCGGGCAGCGCCGACATATCACCGGCAATCAGGTAAAAGTCGCAAGCGCTCGGCGAAGGTTTGGCCGGGCCGGGCCCGCGAATGGTCATCGGATCGCCCAATTCCGCTTCAAGCGCCCAACTTGTCGCCGGGCCCGCTGCGTGGCCGCCGTGGAGCGCAAAGAGCACGTCCAGCGCGCGCGCGCGCTGGCGGCGGATCGTGTAGGTGCGCATCAAAGCCTTCTGGCCTTCGCTTCCCGGCTCCAGGATCAGCTTGAAATAGCCGCCGTCCTGATCCTGAGGGAAGTCCAGCAGCGCGTCTCCCTCCAGCGTGATCTGGTGCATCGAAGGCGAGACGCGGCGTGTGTCCGCTACGGTGAGATTGTAGAAAGCTTGGGCCATAGCCCTCAGTTAATGCGAACCGCTCGCAGTTCAAGAGGGGTGAGACATCGGTCGAAACCACTCAGCGCGCACTGTCGCCGTAAACACCGTGACGCGTTCATGTCGGGAAATCCGGCAAAATCCCTCGACTCTTTGCTTCCCGCGAGCGAAGGGTTGACGCGCTCCGGGGGGACGTAAGTGGGATCAGCAGAACCAATAGACTCAACGCAGCGCATCGGCGAACTTGACGTCTTGCGCGGCTTCGCGCTGTTCGGCGTGTTCATTGTCCATTTTGTCGGCGGCGTTTTTTATCAATTGTCCGTCGACCCGGCCTGGCAGGCGCTCCAGAAAGCGGATCCGCTCCAGAACGGCGCGCTGCTGTTCAGCGATCTGTTTTTTCTCGACAAGGCCAACACGCTGTTCGCCACGCTGTTTGGCATGGGATTTTGGGTGATGATGGAGCGCCTCAAAGCGCGCGGCGTTGCCTTTGAGATGATCTACTTTCGCAGGCTCGTCGTCTTGCTGCTGATCGGCGTGGTGAATGTTTTCCTGATTTTCCCGGGCGATGTGCTGCATGTTTACGCCGTGCTGGGGATGGTCTTGCTGGCGCTTCGCGGTATTCCGATGTGGGCAAAGCTTGGTTTTGGCGTCATCCTGGTGGTTGGCGGAAAAGCCATCGGAGACTTCATCCTGCCCAACGCCAAGCAAGGCGGAACCATGTTCGAGACGGTTCAGGCCGCCGCCTTTGCCCAAGGGGATTACGCAAACTGGGTTCTCACCACCGGTGAAGCCTTCATGCTGCGCGAATTTGTTTATGGCGCCTCTTTGGGATGGGGTCTGTATTTGTTCGGACGGTTTCTGATCGGCGCGTGGATTATGGAGCGCGGCTGGATGGATCGCCTTGGCGAAAATCTTGTGACAATTCGATGGCTGGCGGCGATTGCCTTGCCGCTGGGCCTCGCGCTCGACGCGGCAGCCCTGGCGATTGACGAGAAATTCATCCCCGGGCCAGAGGGCGCCTACACGGCGATCCATCCGTTCTCGGTGCCGTTGCAAGCCTTGGGCTACGCGCTGGTTCTGATCTTGCTGTTCCATTCGCGGTGTAAGGGGATCGTTCTCGTCTTTGCACCAGTGGGCCGCATGGCGCTGACCGCCTACGTGCTGCATGGCGCGGTCTTAATGGCGCTGTTTTCAACCATTGGCCTTGGTTTTTCAGGGGTTATGCCTCCCTTTGCGTGCTTGCTCTTCCTCCTTGCCCTGTTTGGCGTCATGACGGCCGCCTGCCACTGGTGGCTTGCCCGCTATCGCTACGGCCCGCTTGAGTATGTGTGGCGCTGGGCAACCTATGGCGAGCGGCCCAAATTTCGGCTCGCCCCGGCGCCAGTCGCGGCCTAAAGCAACCGCGTATATATTCAGGGAGAGCCATCCGATGCTGACCATTCACCACCTTCGCATCTCGCAATCCGAACGCATCGTTTGGCTGTGCGAGGAGTTGGGGCTTGAATACGAGCTCAAGCTCTACAACCGCGATCCCGAAACCCGGCTCGCTCCGCCCGAACTCAAAGCGCTGCACCCGATGCAGATTGCTCCCCTGATCGAGGACGGCGACCTGTTGCTTGGCGAAAGCGGCGCGATTGTGGAGTACATCATCGGAAAATACGCGCCTGACACCGCTCTGGTGCCCGGCCCTGACAGCCCCGACTTCGCCGATCACCTCTATTGGTTTCATTTTGCCAACGCGACCTTCATGACCAACGGCATGATGCAGATCGCGGTGTCCTTTACCGGAGCGGACATGCCCGCCCCAATGATGAACCGGGTCAACAACGCCTGGGAACAGGTTGAGCGGCGGCTTGGTGAGGCGGATTATTTCGGCGGCGCGCAGATGACGACAGCGGATATCATGATGGTGTTTCAGCTCACCACGTCGCGTGCTTTTCGCGAGATGCCGATCGACGACAAGCCCATTCTTCACGCCTACCTGACGCTCATCGGCGCGCGCGAGGCCTATCACAACGCCATGGCCAAGGCCGAGCCGGGATTCCCGCCCAAGCTGGATTGAACCGCAAGACCCACGCCGCTGCGTCTCTTCAGAAGGGCGCGGCGGCGAATGCGTGTGGGTCAGTAAAACGCCAACTGGTTCGAAATCGCAAGGAGACGCTGATCGCGCGACCAGATGCGCGTGACCTGGCTGAAACGGCCCGAATAGACCCTATCGCTCGACGCCTCGACCAGCAGATAGTCGCTCGCGCAGGCCGCCAGTTCCTCAGCCGAGCACATCACATGCAGATCATACTGAACCGTCGCGCCAAAGCGCGGGGTGGTGTCGACGAAGAACGTGCGCGGCATCGGCGTATCGGACAGAGCCAGCAGCGCTTTTGCATCCCAGGGTCGGTCCGCCGCATCGCGCACCCAAAAGGCGGAATGCGGGCGCTCCTGCGCGGTAAAGGGCTGGCCCAGCGCCACGCGCTGATCGTAGCGACGGAGGAATTTGGGCCCCGGTTCGTTGGGCAGAGGCGGCGCGTCTTCGGGCGCGATCACCTCGGGAAAGGCGCATGTGTAGTCGAGCGGCTTGTCCTTGATATCGCTGAACACATAGTCTGCGGCAAAGACCAGGGCGTCGTCCTGTGCGCCTGTTTCAGGGCTGAATTCGGCGCGCACAAAATTGGTGCGCCGCCCTTCGCGCAAAAGACGGATATCGATCATCATCCCGCTTTCGGGCAGCGGTTTGAGGAAGCTGGCCACCACGCTTGCCAACATGCCGGTTTGCGGGCGCGCCTCTTGCACCGCGGCATAGCCCAGCGCCAAGGCCCACCCGCCAAAGGCTGAGGAGAAGTTCCAATAGGCCTCGCCGCCAGAGGATTTGAACCGGGTCTGCGAAACCGCTTCAAGCGCGGTCGCTTTGTCGAGCGGGAAGTTGGCCATCACAAGCGGGTCCTTTTTGGGCAAGTGGGTTAAGAGATGAGCGCGTTTGCCGCGCGTCCGGATTGTTGAACGCACCTGTTCAGTTTAGTTCCCCGAAAACGAAAAACTGAGCCGATCCGTGTTTGCGCGCTGCCTTTGCGGGCCCACCCCTTGCGCCAATCTATTGTCACGGTATGTGTCGATAATTAGGCCGTGGCAACACTCGGCAAACGGTCCATTACCAAGCGATACCCGATCGCGCTTGCCGCTTGCACTAATGCCCCATATTAGCGTGGGGCGATTGTCGCGTGCCAAGGCGCGGGGTTCGAAAAGCACAAAAGAGAGGTTTGCAATGCTGCGGATAGCGGGTTTCACAATTGTCGGCGTGCTGGTTTTGGTGGCGGCGGTGCTTGGTTCGGCTCTGCTCATCAAGCCGGGCGATCTGCACGATTTTGAGTCCGGCGACTTCTACAAGACCAGCGCCGCGCAAACCGATCCGGGCGACACCGAGCTGCTCGAAAGCCTTGCCTATGATCAGACGCTGGGCGGCGATCTGTCCGCGGCAACTGGGCTGGACCTGCATGTCTATCCCAATTTCCTCCCGCAAGTGCGCCGCTACGCCTGGTATCCCTATCGCTCCGATGACACGCTGACGATCACCCCGACCTGGTCGAGCGACGTTGCCAATGTGCTCGTCAACGGCGAAGCGCACGCGCTTGATGCGCCGATCACGCTCGATGCCTCGGCGCACGGGACAGAGATCGCAATCACTGCGACCAACGCCGATGGCTCGCGCCGCGCGAACTATGCGATCCTGACGATGCCGTATAACTTCCCGCCGCTGCGGACCAAGATCACCGATCCTTCGCAAGTTGCGCCCGGCGTGATCACCGGCATGCAGGCCGCCCCCAACAACGCAACCTATTCGCGCCGCAAGGTCATCCACGCGCTGCTCTATACCCAAGGGATTGGCGGCACGTTCAAAATGCTGGCCAAGGCGCGCAAACAGCCGTTTGACGATTTCATCGGCGTCCCGCTGGAGCGCAATCTCGACTTTGAGAACCGCGAATATCTGCCGTTTGTGAACTTCGTGCTCGATAAATACGGCACCCCGCTCAAATACAACAATTACGCCGCGCGCACGATCTTCCTGCCCTTTACGACCGAAGACGATGACGGCCTGCTGCCCCAACACGGCTTTGCCTATAAAGAGATCGTGATGAACGATGACGCGCATTTCGCCGAAGCGATCTCGCGCAGCTTCATCGCCCCCAAGGGCGAGGCGACGCGCACCGAGGTGCCACGCCATCTCGATCAGTTTGACGATGGCCACCACATCACCGTCACCCCGCACGGGACACTGCAAAACCTGTTCTACCGCATCCATCCCAAAGGTACGGTGATCAAGAATGGCGACACGCTCGACGTGAACGTCACCAGCACCTATCTGTTCGAGCTCAACGATGAAGGCGAGATCACTTGGGAGTGGGATTCGATTGATCATTTCCCGCCTTCGACCACCGGCTCCTACCTGCCGAGCGACCGCTACTCGGAATGGGATTACTTCCACACCAACGGCGTGCGCTTTGCGCCAGGCGGCAAGCAATTGCTGGTCAGCGCGCGCTATCTGCGTTCGGTTGCCAATGTCGAATACCCATCGGGCGAGGTGAACTGGGTGCTGGGCGATCCCGCCGGTGCGATCAACCAGTTCACCTATGTCGATGATCCGCTGGGCGGGGTGAGCTCGCTCCACGCAGCCGTCATGCGCGGCGAGGATGAGGTCCTGGTGTTCGATAACGGCCACTACCCCACGCCCGAATTTAAGGAGGGCACCTACATCTACGGCGCCCCGATCGAAACGCGCCACGATTACACCCGCGTGGTCTCGTACAAGCTCGACCTTGAAGCGATGACCGCGACCTATCAGCGCGAATGGACCTATCCGGAATTCATGGTGCGCACCGCCGGTTACCTGATGTTTGTCCCGCGCGAAGAGACGGGCGAGGATGGCGAGACTGAGACAACCGAGAACCTGCTGATCAGCTGGGGCTCAGGCGGCGCGTTCACCGAGTACAACGCCGATGACGAGCTTATCGTGTCGACCGATACGGGCGGGATGACCTACCGTTTCTACAAGTTCGACCTCGATCATTGGATGGAATGAGCGAAGCTGGCAGGGGGGCCTGGTCTTTCACAGCGAAAAGCAGAAAACCCCCGCGGCAACGCTGACGACCCCGGCCCATTTGAGGCCGGTCATCTCTTCACCCAGGAACGCAACGCCAACCAGCGCGGCAAAGACGATGCTGGTCTCGCGCAGCGCGGAAACGTTGCCCATGCCCGATTGGCTCATCGCCCACACCGCGATGCAATAGCCCAGCGCGCCCAGCATCCCGGCGGTCGCGATTTGGAGGCCGTCTTTGCCGCGCGGCACCGGCATCGGGCGGCGTCGGATCACCAGATAGAGGCTCGCAACCAGACCGTTGCCGATCAGCGCCTGCCACGCCGCGTAGCCTTCCGCGCTGCCGGCCAACCGCACGCCAAGCCCGTCAATCACCATATAGCCCGCGATAAAGCCGCCGGTCGCAATCGCGGTCGCCACCGCCCTTGGGCTGGCCCGCCCCTGCCCGGATGCAAGCGCCAAAATGCCAAGGCACACCAGAGCGATACCGGTAAGGTCGAACGCTTGCGGAAGCTCGCCCGCCACAATGAAGGCGCCCAGCGTCACAAGCAGCGGCGCGCTGCCCCGCGCGATGGGGTAAACCTGCGCCAGATCCCCATAGCTGTAGGCCCGGATCAGAAACAGCGCGTAGCCGATCTGAAGCGCGGCCGAGGCCAGCATGTAGGGCCAGCTCGCCGAGTCCGGTGGCTCGAACGCAAACAGGAATGGCAGCGTCGCGAGCGCGCCGAACAGCGAGATCACGCAGATCGACAAGAGCCGGTCCGAGCTGCCTTTGACCATCGCGTTCCAGGTCGCGTGAATGACGGCCGCTGCGAGCAGCAGACCAATGACGAAGGGCGACAAACCTAAGAAATCCCCTCACGCTTCAGCAATTCGCGCTTGATCTCAGGGCCATAGGCATAGCCGCCGATCGAGCCATCGGCCTGCACCACCCGGTGGCATGGGATAAGGACAGCGATGTTGTTGGCCCCGTTGGCGCTGCCGACCGCGCGGCTGGCCTTGGGATTGCCGAGCGCCGCGGCGAGCTCTCCGTAAGAGCGTGTCTCGCCCGCCGGGATATCGCGCAAGGCCGCCCAGACGCGCTGCTGGAAGGCGGTGCCTTTGACATCGAGCGGGATCGCCGCGCCCCCTCCATTTGGGCCGCCTTTGCCCGGTTCTTCGACCGCGGCGACGACCTGTTGGAAAAGGGACGCAAAATCGTCGCCCGCTTCGACCAGATCCGCTTTGGGAAAGCGCGCGGCGAGCTCCGCCTCGCCCTCATCAAACGCGAGGCAGCACACGCCCTTGGACGTCGCCGCGACCAGCATCGCGCCCAAAGAGGTGGGGATCACGCTCCAATGGATCCGCCGCCCCGCCCCGCCCTTGGCCCAATCGCTTGCGCTCATACCCAATTTGCCTTTCATCTCATCGTAGAACCGCGAGGGCGCCGAATAGCCCGCCGCGTAAAGCGCATCGCTTACGCCCGCCCCACTTGCCAGCTGCGCGCGCACGCGTTCTTCGCGCAAGGCGCGGGCAAACGCGGCCGGGGACAGACCCACAGTGCGGGTGAAGAGCCGCTGGAAATGCGCGGGCGAGTAGCCGGTAAGCTCGGAGAGATCCTCAAGCGTCACGCTCTCGCCCTCAACGCTCGCCGCGCGGATCGCGGCAATCGCGGCGAGCACGCAGGCCTCTTCCGCGCTTTGCGTATCGGGCGAGCAGCGTTTGCAGGGGCGCAATCCTGCCGCGCGCGCGTCGGCCGGCGTGGCGTAAAAGCGGACATTGCGGCGCAAGGGCGCGCGCGCCGGGCAGCTCGGGCGGCAGTATATCCCGGTCGAGTGCACGCCGGTCACAAACGCGCCGTCAAACCGGCGGTCTTTCGCAAGCGCGATCTGCCAGCGTTCATCGTCGGTCAGGGTGTCTTTGTGTGTCATATCGATCATCTAGCGGATCGCGCCGCGCGGCGCGTCCCGAACCTTGCGCTCAACCTTTCGCAACAACAACCAACAGGTTCATTGCCCTGCAACACGCGATTTGGATAATACAAAAGAGATTTTGCGGTTCTTCGTTGAAAATGGGGCAATAGAATGAAGGTCAACGCGCTTTTGATACTTGGCACAGGATTGAGCGCGCTCGCTGCGCTGCCGGGCTATTCCCAGACATCGAGCGAGGCGGCGCTCGAAGCCTCGTGCCGCACGACCGAGGTGACTATGCCCGATTCGTGCCCGTGCACGGTTACCAAAGCGCGCGAAGTTGGCCTCAACGACGCGGAACTTGCTTCGCTGTTCAAGGATGACGGGCATTCGCAGCCGGTCGACCAGAGCAAATATGGCGCGTTCTGGCAGGTGAAGTCGCAATGCATCGCCGACACAATGATGGCCAGCCTCGGTGTGTCGAACGGCAATCCGCTGCCCGGGATTCCCGCCAATATGCGCCCGCAAATGCCGGGCGCGCAGCCGCCTGCACCCGCACCGGCCACAGCGCCAACCGCCCCGCCGCCGTCGCCCGCTTTGGACACCCCGCCCTCGGTCGCGACCTCGACCCGCAGCGCGCCGCCGGTCACCTCGACACAGGCGCCCGCCGCTGAGCTTGGTCTGGCAACCGCGTCAACTTCACTCACGGCCATCGCGCCAGCCGGGGTTGCAACGTCCACCAAGGTGACGACCAGAGAGAATGGCGACGAGGTGGTCGAGACCAAATACGCCTTCCAGGGCAGCGACTATTACTTCAATTACAACAAGGTGTTGGAGGGAATGCCGGGCGTGCTGGAAAGAGCGCGCGGCCTGCTGGCGGAGGACCTCGCGCGGATCGCTGAATTTGATGGCCCGTCCGGTCAATCCTATCGCGATGAGGAGAACACGTTCTGGTCTATCGGAACCCAGCTTGGCCCTCTCGCGCCGATTATCGCCTCGGGCTACACCAACAATCGCCCGGCCGGACAATTCCTCTATTCAGGGATTTACGACACGAAGCTGGGGCGCGAGATCGCCTGGTCGGATGTGTTCGAGCCGCGCGTGTGGAACGGCGCTATCCGCGAGCATTACTGCGCCGGCCTTCAGGCGGAACGGTTTGAGAAAGATACGTGGGAATACAGCGTGTTCTGCCCGGACTTCGAAAGCTTGATGATCGATTTCGAACCGCAGGATGATGGCACGCTCAAACTGTCCTTTGCCGCTTACAACGGGGTTGCGGGTTCGTATGGGGAAGGGCCCTATGAAAGCGTGGTGCCGCTGACCGCCAAGCTGCTCGCCGCGGTGCGCCCGGCCTATCGCGACGCCTTTGCCGAGTTTGCGCCCTCCACCGAGCAGCCGCTGATCGCGCGCGAGGGGCGTCAGCACTACCCTACCCCGCACTACATGGACCGCGACACCGTCAATCTCGATTTCGACTACAGCTGGAACGGGGCACAGGTCTCATCCTATAGCGGGCTCAGCTGGGAATTGCGCAAACGCGCCGCCGAAGACTTCGCGATCATGAGCGCGCGCGCCGATGAAATGGTCGCGAGCGGCCAGCCCGGTCCGATCCAGTTTGAAGTGCTGTGGACCATGGGCGATCCGGTGGGCAAGCGGCTCACGAATGTCCGGTTCCTCGAAGTCGCAGTGGTCAAGGGGCGCGAAAAGCTCCTGCACGAACGAGAGGGCGACACCATCTTATGGGACAACACCGACAATCAGGAGGTGATGCTCAAGGATATCTTCCCGCGCGATTGGAACACGACGATCCCCGCGAACCTTTGCAGTTCGCTCAATGACAATCTGGTGGCTCAGGGCAAAGGGCGTATGGCGACCTGTCCCACGATTGAAGACACGCAAGTCTCCTTCATGATCGGAATGGATGGCGACCACTTCCTCAACTTTCAGCTGCTGGGTCGCTACAAGGATGTGATCAACGGAGGTTGGACCATCCCGGTGACCAAGCCGATAAAGGCGCGGGCCAACCCCAAATATCGCGGCGATCTGGTGGTCTATTGACCGCTTAAGCCTTTTGCACGGTGGGTGGAGGGTCGTCCCGATGTTGCACCGGGCTGGCGGCTGGGCCTAAAGCCGTCGCCATGATCCGTCTCTGGTGCCTTTCTTGCGCCCTTATGGGCAGCCTTGTGGTCGCTTTGGCTGGCCCGGCGCACGCCGATCCGGGCGATGTCGACGCGGCGGCGCGCGGGGTTGTGCGGGTTGTTCTGATCGACACACAAGGGCCGGAGGGCGAGGCGGCGGTCAGTCCCGTCAGCCATGGCAGCGGCTTTGCGGTGACGCCGACGCTGATTGTCACCAACGCCCATGTCATCCGCGAGGCTTTGCAAGACGACACGCTGCGCATTGGTGTTGTCCCATCGGAAAGCGTCGGGGACACCGGCAACGGTGCGTTTGCGCGCGCGGTTTCGGTGTCTCCGCGCAACGACCTGGCGCTGCTTGAGATCGCTGAGGATGGCTTGCGCCTGCCACCCTTGACCGTGGCCGGGGTGGTGAGCGGTGACATGGGCGAGGTGTCGGCGGTTGGCTACCCGATGAATGTAGACCTCGCGCAGGGGCTGGAGATTGCCGATATCTTCGACGCGCAGCCGCCGGTTAAAAGCCGCGGCTTTCTATCGGGGCAACGTCCCAGCCGGCAGTTTGACACGCTGCTCCACACCGCACCGATTGCGCGGGGCAATTCGGGCGGGCCATTGCTCGATTCCTGCGGACGTGTGGTGGGCGTCAATTCCTTTGGTGCGGATTCGGATGGGTCGGACGCGGAGTTTTACTTTGCGGTCTCGCTGCGCGAACTTCTGCCCTTCCTGCGCGCCAACGATGTTGAGCCGATCACGAACGCCTTGCCCTGCCGCTCGATCGATGAACTGAACGCGGCCGAACTGTCCCGCTTCGAAGCGCAGCGCGCCGAGGCCCGCGAGCGTATAACCGCGCGCGACGCGCGCCTGCGCGAGGCGCGTGAAGCGGCGCGCGACCAGGCGCTGCTCGAGATTTCCGAAGCGCGCGACAACGCCATCGCTCTTGCGCTGGTCTTGCTGTTACTTGGTGTCCTTGCCGCCGGGATCGCTGCACGGTTGCGACGCAGCGCGCCGATCGCCGACGGCCAGGGCGAGCAACCCGCCCCCACTCCAGCGCCCGAACCGCGCGTGATCATCGCCGCCGGCCTTGCGGGCGCGTGTTTTATCGCGATGGTGCTTGTGTGGGTGACCCGCCCCGGATTTGCCGAACTGGAAGATCGTATCACAGCGCTGCTTGGCGACACTCAAGGGGCTGGCGAGGACGACACCCAGCCTCCTTCGCTCGCCGGGGATGGCACTTTGATCTGCACTTTCATTCCCGAACGCAGCCGTGTCACCGGCGCGCGCATTGACGATGTGGAATTCGATTGGGCGGCCGATGGCTGCGTCAACGGCCGCACGCAATACGGAATGATTGGCGGGGAATGGACCCGCGTGTTCGTGGCCGACGATCAAACCGCGGTTTCGATCAACGTCTACGATCCGCAAAGCCGTATCTTCCGCACGGATCGCTACCTGGTCGGCCGCGCCGCGATGAACGCGGCGCGCGAGGCGCGCAACGCATACACCCCGCCCGCATGCGGAATAACCGACGCCGCGCGCGTTTTGGGCGAACAGCAAGCGGCCGTTATCGCCGGCTTGCCTGACCGTCCCAACGAACGGGTTGTCTATTCGTGCGAAGCGGCCGGGCCACGCCCGCAAAATCAACAATAGTTTCAAACGGTCTTGTCCGAATCGGCCCAGCGCCCTTACGTTCAAGGGAGGTGCGATTTACGGGGGTCTTCATGTTCCGCAGACTTGTGTTCATTTTGCTGTTTTGCGCGCTTTGGCCGCAAGCTGTGCAAGCCGAACAACAAGACATTGAACTGGCCAAACGCGGAGTTGTGCGGATCGTGGTGGTCGAGCGCGGCCGGGGTGAGCCCATCGGGTTTGGCACTGGCTTTGCCATCTCCAACCGGAAGATCGTAACCAATTGGCACGTGATCGAAGCGGTGCGCGACCGGAGATACCAGCGCGGCGTGGCGGTCTATGTGGTGCCGTCCGAAGGCGATGACCCGGCCCCTGTGCGTGTTCTGAAGGTCGATCGCGATCGCGATCTGGCGCTTTTGCAAACGCCGGACTCGCTGGCCTTGCCGCGCCTTACGCTGCTCGATCAGTCGGACATTGCAGGCCAGGAAGTCGTCGCGATCGGCTATCCCATCTCAAACGACCTGGCTCTGGTCGACAATGTCGGGGCGCTCTTGCGACGGTTGCAACGCTCAACCCCGCCCGTGCCGACCGATGGCCGGATCGGGTCAAGGCAGGTCTTCAAATCGCGGGTCGAGGTGTGGTCGCACAGCGCCACCATCTCACCAGGCAATTCGGGCGGACCGCTGGTCGATGATTGCGGGCGGGTGGGTGGCGTGAACACCTTCATCTCCTCGCCCGATTTGCCGGGACAGCTCAACTACTCGGTGACCATGAGCGAGGTGTTCGAGTTTCTGGGCACCTATCGGAACGAGGACACAGCGATCTCCTCCTTCGCGTGCCGCCCGCGCGCTGAGATCGAAGCGGCGCGGGCGCAATATCTCGAAGAGGAACTGGCCGAAGCCTCATTGCGAAAGGCCAATTTCGAAGCGAGCCAGACCCGGTTGATCGAAGAGGCGGAAACGAGCGCGTCCTCGCAAAAGACCGGCCTCATCCTTTTGGCGATCGTTCTTGTCCTCGCCGGCTTTGGCGCGGGCGCGTACGCGGTGACGCAGGCCCAGGGCGGCGGAGCCGGTGGCAAGCGCGCTGGCCGACGTCGAGGGCGCAAGCGCCGTGGCAAAGGCGGCGCAGGCGGCAATTCCACGGTCCTGCTCGCAGGCGCAGGAGGAGCGATTGCGGTGGCGGCGGGCCTCGTCACGCTCGCCTTCATTCCGGGCGAAGGCGACGCCAGGGATGCCATCGCCCCTGAGCTTGAGAAGCTGAAGACCGACTTTGCCGCAGGGCCGAACGCGCTGCGCGAAGGGCCGCTGCGCTGCTCTCTCAACGAAGACCTCAGCGTCATTCGCGGCGCCCCGGAACGCGAGGTGACGTTTGAATACCGCGACGAGGGCTGTCACGGCTCGACCCAATATGCGAGCCAGGACGGCGCGTGGGCGCGCGTCTTTGTGCCGCGAGAGGACAACAAGGCCCGGCTGGCCATCATTGATCCGGCCTTGCGCGAATACCGCAATGAGATTTTCATGCTCGGCCGCGCGCAATGGGCCGAAGTGCGCGAGCGGCAAATGGAAAGCTCCGCCCCGTCATGTGGAGCGCAGTCCGGGCCGGAGACGGTGGCGCGCCTCCAAAACCCGGTCCTCGACATGCTGCCCGAAGAGCCCAACGAGGAATGGATCTACACCTGCAGCAATGAATGAAACCCGGCTTTCTTTCGCCCACGCTGATGTGCGAACCGGGCGTTTTGGGTCCGCTTATGAAAGGCGGCATTCCTGATGCAGCAGGCGCTGGTTCTGGCCTCTGTCGTGCTCGGCGTTGCGATCGCGTTTGAGCTTGATCACTTCAACAAGGTGGTGCGCGCCAAGAATGTGAGGTGGCACTGGGCGCAGCCGCTGTTCGCCGCCTTTGTACTGCTGGCCATCCTCGCCTTTTGGTGGAGCGCGGTGATCTATACGACCGGACCCGACGCCGACACCGAAATGAGCCTTGGGGCGTTTCTGCCGCTGATGCTGCAAATGATCCTTTTGGCCCTGATGGCCGCGGTGTCCTTTCCCGATACGATACCGGAGGAAGGCCTCGATCTGGCCGAATACTATCAGGAAAATCGCGTCTATCAGTGGTCGCTCTTCCTCGCCTATTTCGGGTTGGTTCACACCGCTTACGTTATCGCCACCGCGCGCGCGGCGACCTCGATCGCCGATATGTGGGTGGTGGTGCCCGACACGATCATGGTGGGCCTCTTCTCACTCATGATCTTCGCCCGCAAATGGTGGCAGGTGGCGCTTGGTTTTGCGGTGTTCTCTTTCATCCCGGTCGTCTGGGCGACACGGCTCATACTGAACTGATCGAGCGCAAAGAGGGCGAGCCGGTCAGACCATCACGCCTGACCAGCATCGGCGCCCGACTACGCCGCCAGCGCTTCACCTGAGAGCGTGATGCGGTGCATTTCGCGGTAGTGACCGGCGTAATCGTTGATCGCGTTGTGCCAGCTTGTGCGGTTGTCCCAGATTGCGACCGTGCCCGGCTTCCATTGCAGCCGGCACTGGTTGTCATCGGTCAGCGCCGCATCGAAAAGCTCTTCGAGCAGCGGGCGACTTTCCTCCGGCGTCTGCCCGACGAAATTGATCGTGAAGGCGCGGTTGACATAGAGCAGCTTGCGCCCCGTATGCGGGTGACGGATCACAACCGGGTGGACCGCGCCGGTTTCGAGATCCTGCCCGCGCAAAGTCGCGCCCTGATCGGTCTGCGCGTAAATGCCATCGGCTTTGTAGACATGATCCGCCGTGTGGAAGGCTTCGAGCCCTTCGATCCGCGTCTTGAGATCATCCGAAAGAGCGTCATACGCCGCGCCCATATGCGCCCACATCGTGTCGCCTCCGGTGGGCGGCAATTCGCGCGCGACCAGAACCGAGCCCATCGCCGGGATCTGATCATAGGAATGGTCGGTGTGCCACGCCCCTCCGATATTGACCACCTGATCGGGTTCTTTCTTGACGATCGCAATCTCGGCGTAGTCTTTGGTGAGCGGAAAGTAGTTGTTGATGTCGATCCCGCCCCAACGGCGGCCAAACTTGATATGGTCTTCTTTGGAGAAGGTCTGATCGCGGAAAACAGCCACGCCATGCTCGTAAATGGCGTTCCTGATGTCCTCCATTTCCGCATCGCTGCACGTCGCCAGCGCGACACCGGAAATCTCGACCCCGCATTGGGGGGCCATCGCTGTCAGTTTCATTGCTCTCTCCCACGTGACTTTTGACACATTGGCCGCAAAATGGCTTACATTAAAGCTCGTGTCCAGAGGGCGGCTTGCATCCTAGGAACCCCGGTGCTAGGCGCGCGCCAGCCTTGGACAGGGCCGCTCTCACGCGCCCGCTATTGGACAAGGCGAGACAAACACATTTTTTGCCCCTCCCAAGAAGGATGCACGAGCGCGTGGATATTTCCGCCGGTATACAGGCCAGCCTAGCAGGACGCTACGCTTCGGCCCTGTTCGAGCTAGCGAGCGAGAACGGAACGGTGACCTCTGTTGAAACCGATCTTGCGACTCTGGGCGCTGCCTTGAGCGAATCGGAAGAATTGGCGCGCGTCACCACCAATCCGGAACTCTCGCGCTCCGCACAAGGCAAGGCGGTGGCTGGCGTGGCGAACCATCTGGGCCTTTCGGACCTCACCACCAATTTCCTCGGCGTGCTTGCGGCCAATCGCCGCTTGTCCGCGCTGCCCGGCATGATCGATGCGTTCAAAACCATCGCGGCGGCTCAGCGCGGCGAAGTGACCGCAACGGTCACCAGCGCCCACCCGCTCAGCGACGCGCAGATCGATACGCTTAAGAACAAGCTGACTGTGCGCGAAGGCCGCACCGTCATGCTCACCGCCGATGTCGACCCCGAACTGCTCGGCGGTCTCGTTGTTACCATTGGATCGCAGCGCATTGATGCCTCGATCCGCACCCGTTTGAACTCGCTTGCACAGGCCATGAAGGCCTAACCAAGAATAAGGCTCAAGAAGGCCCAAAGGACTACGAAAATGGAAATCCGCGCCGCAGAAATCTCCAAGGTCATCAAGGACCAGATCGCCAATTTCGGCACCGAAGCCGAAGTCAGCGAAGTCGGCACTGTTTTGAGCGTGGGCGATGGTATTGCCCGCATTCACGGCCTCGACAAGGTGCAGGCTGGTGAAATGGTTGAATTCGCCAACGGCGTTCAGGGCATGGCGCTGAACCTTGAAGCGGACAATGTCGGCGTCGTGATCTTCGGCTCGGACGCTGAGATCAAGGAAGGCGACACCGTCAAGCGCACCGAGACCATTGTCGACGTGCCCGTCGGCAAGGGCCTGCTGGGCCGTGTGGTGGACGCGCTGGGCAACCCGATCGACGGCAAGGGCCCGATCAAGGACGCTGAGCGCAAGCGCGTCGAAGTCAAAGCGCCTGGCATCATCCCGCGCGAATCGGTCAGCGAGCCGGTGCAGACGGGTCTTAAGGCAATCGACGCTCTGGTTCCGGTTGGCCGTGGACAGCGCGAGCTGATCATTGGTGACCGTCAGACGGGTAAGACCGCCGTCGCGATCGACACCTTCATCAACCAGAAGCCGATCAACGAAGGCGACGACGAGAAGAAGAAGCTCTACTGCGTCTATGTCGCGGTGGGTCAGAAGCGTTCGACGGTCGCTCAGATCGTCAAGCAGCTCGAAGAAAACGGCGCGATGGAATATTCCATCGTCATCGCCGCGACCGCTTCGGAGCCCGCCCCGCTGCAATATCTCGCGCCCTACACCGGCTGCGCCATGGGTGAATTCTTCCGCGATAACGGCATGCACGCGGTGATCGTGTACGATGACCTCTCCAAGCAGGCCGTCGCCTACCGTCAGATGTCGCTGCTGCTGCGTCGTCCTCCGGGCCGCGAAGCCTATCCGGGTGACGTGTTCTATCTCCACAGCCGCCTGCTTGAGCGTGCTGCGAAGATGAACGAAGACAACGGCCATGGTTCGCTCACCGCGCTGCCGATCATCGAAACGCAGGCGGGCGACGTGTCGGCCTATATTCCGACCAATGTGATCTCGATCACTGACGGCCAGATCTTCCTTGAAACCGACCTGTTCTACCAGGGTATTCGCCCTGCAATTAACGTCGGCCTCTCGGTCAGCCGTGTGGGCGGCGCCGCGCAGACCAAGGCGATGAAGAAGGTTTCGGGCTCGAGGAAGCTGGACCTTGCGCAATACCGCGAAATGGCGGCGTTCGCGCAGTTCGGTTCGGACCTTGACGCGGCGACGCAAAAGCTGCTCAACCGCGGCGCGCGTCTGACCGAGCTTTTGAAGCAAGCCCAGTTCTCGCCGATGCCGTTTGAAGAGCAGACCGTGTCAATCTTTGCCGGCACGAATGGCTATATCGACAGCGTCGAAGTCGCGCGCGTGGGCGAGTATGAAGAGCAGATGCTCGCGTTTATCCGCGCGAACCACGCGGACATCCTCAGCGACATTCGCGACACCAAGAAGTTCGAAGGCGACGTGAAGGACCGCACCGTCGCGGCTCTCGACGCCTTCGCCAAGCAGTTCGCTTAAGAGGTAGGCTCACGTGCCCTCACTCAAGGAACTCAAAGGTCGGATCAACTCGGTCAAATCGACCCAGAAGATCACCAAGGCCAAACAGATGGTTGCCGCGGCCAAGCTGCGCCGCGCGCAAGCCGCCGCCGAAGCCGCGCGTCCCTATGCCGAGCGTCTGTCGGGCGTGATGGCCTCGCTCGCCAGCAAGGTCACCGGAGATGGTGCGCCCAAGCTGCTTTCGGGCACGGGATCCGACAGCCGCGTGCTCCTCGTCGTGGTCAACACCGACAAGGGTCTGTGCGGCGGTCTCAACTCGAACCTCGTCAAGGCGGCCAAAGCCAAAGCGCAAGATCTGATCGCGGATGGCAAAGATGTGACCTTCTATCTCGTCGGCAAGAAGGGCCGCGCGCCGCTGGCCCGCGATTTTGCCAATCAGATCGGCAAACATTTTGACACCAGCGTCGTGAAAACGCCCGGCTTCGACGAAGCCGACGCGATTGGCACCGAGCTGCTCGAAATGTTCGAGGCAGGCGCGTTTGATGTCGCGCACCTCGTCTATCCCACTTTCAAGAGCGCGCTGGCGCAAGACCCGACGATCGATCAGCTGATCCCGGTTCCCTCCCCCGAGGCGAGCGAAGACAGCGGCGCGGTTGTCGAATACGAGCCGGGCGAAGAGGAAATCCTCGAAGCTCTGCTGCCGCGTTATGTGAAGACGCAGCTGTTTGGCGCGCTGCTCGAACGCGAAGCGTCCGAACACGGCGCCTCGATGACCGCGATGGATAACGCCACGCGCAACGCCGGCGACCTCATCAAGGATTTGACGATCCAATACAACCGCAGCCGTCAGGCCGCGATTACGACCGAACTTATTGAAATTATTGCTGGCGCTGAAGCGCTCTAATCGAAGGCTAAGGAACAACAAGAATGGCCACCGCAACCGCTAACCTGACCACCGCTGGCACCATTGCCCAGGTCATCGGCGCTGTCGTCGACGTGCAGTTCGAAGGCGAACTGCCCGCGATCCTCACCGCGCTGGAAACCAAGAACCAGGACAAGACGCTCGTCCTCGAAGTCGCGCAGCACCTTGGCGAGAACACCGTTCGCACCATTGCGATGGATTCGACCGAAGGCCTCACCCGCGGCGGCGAAGTGATCAACACCGGCGCGCAGATCAGCGTGCCCGTTGGTCCAAAGACGCTGGGCCGCATCATGAATGTCGTGGGCGAAGCGATTGACGAGCGCGGCCCCATCGGCGCCGACATGAGCGCGCCGATCCACGCCGAGGCTCCTCCCTTTGTGGACCAGTCGACCGAAGCGGCCATTCTCGTCACCGGGATCAAGGTCATCGACCTGCTCGCTCCTTATGCCAAGGGCGGCAAGATCGGCCTGTTCGGCGGCGCGGGCGTCGGCAAGACCGTGCTCATCCAGGAGCTGATCAACAACATCGCGAAGGGCCATGGCGGCGTCTCCGTATTCGCCGGTGTGGGTGAGCGCACGCGTGAGGGCAACGATCTCTACCACGAATTCCTCGATGCCAACGTCATCGCCAAGGATGAAGACGGCAACGCGATCAGCGAAGGCTCGAAAGTGGCGCTGGTCTTCGGCCAGATGAACGAGCCTCCCGGCGCGCGCGCACGCGTGGCTCTGTCGGGTCTGACCATGGCGGAATATTTCCGCGATCAGGAAGGTCAGGACGTGCTGTTCTTCGTCGACAACATCTTCCGCTTTACGCAAGCCGGTTCGGAAGTGTCCGCGCTGCTCGGTCGTATTCCGTCAGCGGTGGGCTATCAGCCGACCCTGTCGACCGACATGGGCAATTTGCAAGAGCGCATCACCTCGACCAATAAGGGCTCGATCACTTCGGTGCAGGCGATCTACGTGCCGGCCGATGACTTGACCGACCCGGCGCCGGCGACGTCGTTTGCTCACCTTGACGCGACGACCACGCTGAACCGCGCAATCTCTGAGTTGGGCATCTACCCGGCTGTGGACCCGCTCGATTCGACCAGCCGCGTGCTGGAGCCGGGCGTTGTGGGCCAGGAGCATTACGACACCGCGCGCCGCGTTCAGGAAACGCTGCAGAAGTACAAGTCGCTTCAGGACATCATCGCCATTCTGGGCATGGACGAGCTTTCCGAAGAGGATAAGCTGACCGTCGCCCGCGCGCGCAAGATCCAGAAGTTCCTGTCGCAGCCCTTCCATGTGGCCGAGGTCTTCACCAACATCCCCGGCCTGTTCGTGCAGCTCGAAGACACGGTGAAGAGCTTCAAGGCGGTGGTTGATGGCGAATACGATCATCTGCCCGAAAGCGCCTTCTACATGGTTGGCGGCATCGACATGGCGATTGAGAAAGCTCAGAAAATGGCTGAGGACGCCTAAGAGCCATGGTCGCGGAGACCCTCAACGCTCCTTTACGGCTGGAGGACTGTGTCAACGACACCTGCCCCTGGTCGGGAAAGCCGGTCTCCGCTGACAGTCTGACGCTGTATCGCGGCCAGGTCCTTGGGTTCTGCAATCCCGGCTGTCGGGACAAATTTGAAGCGGCCACAAAGCACTTTGACGCGGCGATTGACGCGGACTTTTGAGCCTTTGGCGACGAGTTGAGCCATGATCACTGACGCCCTAATCGCGGCCGCGCTTGCTGTGTTGCCATTGCCACCTTCGGCGAATGAGACGGACAAGAATGCCGCTCCTGCCGATCGGCCGTCTGCGATTATCGCCGAGCTCGTCACACTGGGGTTCGAAGTCTGCCCGGCGATTGAGCGGGCACAAGGTGACAAGGGCTGGACCAGAAAGCTCGAACAACTCGGCTACGATTTCGAGTCAACCACTGGAGGGATGGTGCTGCTAGCGCGTCCCGACGCTCCCGGTGCGATTGCCCTTCATGTTGGACCAGCCAGCGGTTGGCGGCCGGACGGCAAGCCACTGAAGGCGAAGGCCTGTGTCATCTCCTTTGGTGGCGTTGAGCGCTTTGCAGACACGATCGCAGCGCTAAAGTCTGAACTCACAGCTCGCGGCTATGTGGACTACACTCCAGGCGCCGCGATCCAACAGAATTCGCGGTTTGCGCGTCAGACCGAGCGCGGCTATCAGACCTTCCAATTCTTTGAAATGGACAACGCGAGCAACGCACATCTGCCGTTGCCCACGTCGTCTCGAACAGCGTTTCTGACTGTTGTATCCTGACCCTTTAGGACACTTGTAATGCCCCTGCACTTTGAACTTGTAACGCCCGCCAAGCTGGTCCGCTCCGAAGAGGTCCACATGGTGGTCGTCCCCGGCACTGATGGCGAATTTGGCGTGCTCGAAGGCCACGCGCCGTTTATGAGCACGATCCGCGATGGCGCGGTGCAGGTGTTCAAGACGGCGGGCGCTGCGCCCGAAACCATCGAAGTGCGCGGCGGCTTTGCTGAGGTCGGCGACAGCGGCCTCACCGTGCTCGCGGAGCATGTCGAGGGCTGATTGGCTGCTCTTTTTCTTTGAGCGATATTGTATTGCCGAGCGCCTGGACTTACCCTCGCCCCCGATTTGAGGGGAGATGCCTATGCTGCGTCGCGGTTGGATTGCTATTGTTGGCTGCTTCGCTCTAGCCCTTGGGTCGAGTGCCACGGCGCAGGAAAGCGCCACGCAAATCTTCCAGCAGGTGATGAGCTCTCGCTCGCTCGACATGACGCCGCAGACTACTCTGGCGTTGGGTGGTGCCGCTGATGTCCTGTTCACGCAGTGCGACGATCTCTCCGTCTCCACTGAAGATCGTGTTGTGCTGGGAAGCTTCATCCAGACCGCGGCCACACGTGCAGCGGTGGGCGGTCGCTACAGCGATCCCAGCCTCTCCGAGACCCTAGGTAGCCAGGCCTCGGGGACGGCCTATTACAACGCAGCGGGTCTCTACGTGCTCAACACCTATGGCTGCGGCAAAGACGGCTCGGCCCTCTTGTCGCGGATCGCCGATACGATTCAAGCATCAAAGGCCAAAAGCGTCGAGAGCACTTTCGTAAAGACCTGCAAGGCGCGCCATAGCGAACAAACCTGCGTGTGCACCGCCGAGGTAGGGCGCGCCGTTGATCCCAATTTCGACAACCGCACATACTCCGCTGACACGATCCGATCGATCCTCGCTGCGAATCCGTTCCTGGGAATGCAGGTCGGCATGAAATGCGGGCTTTCAAACTACTAGGCAATCAGGCCATGGTTGTGGTCGATATCCCCCTTCACAAGCCCATTGATCCTCGCCACAACGGGCCGCAGAGATGCCCCCATAGGAGAGGACTTTTGAAGCTTGTTTCCACACTCGCCATCACGGCTGCGCTCGCAATGACCTTCACCACGCCCGCCGCCGCTGACGGCCATTCGCAGAAGGGCGAAGAGACCGCCACCGCTCCAATCCCGGGTCCTGAAGAAGACCCATACATCTGGCTTGAAGAGGCGCGCAGCGACGAAGCGCTCGCCTGGGTCGAGGCAGAGAACACCCGGACATTGGGCGTGTTGGAGGCCGATGAGCGCTTTGAGGGGCTCAAGGCCGAGGCGCTGGCGATCTACGACAGCGAAGACCGCATCCCCTATGTGAGCTTCCGCCCCGATGGGCTGTACAACTTCTGGCAGGACAAAGAGAATCCCAAGGGTCTGCTGCGCCGCACGACTCTGGAGAGCTATCAAAGCGATGAGCCCGACTGGGAGATCGTGCTCGACATCGACGCGCTCGCCGCAGAAGAGGGCAAGGAATGGGTCTATAAGGGCTCAACCTGTCTGCCGCCCAAACTCGAAAAGTGCATGATCGCGCTCAGCGATGGGGGCGAAGACGCAACCATCATGCGCGAGTTTGACATGACGACGAAAACCTTCGTCGAAGGCGGCTTCGAGCTTTCCGAAAAGAGCCAGGGCGGCGTGCAATGGCTCGACGAAGACACGCTGTTTGTCGGCCGCGACTTTGGCGAAGGCACGCTGACGGACAGCGAATACCCCTTCACCACGCGCGTGTGGAAACGCGGCACCGATCTGGCGGATGCAAACGAGCTCTTCCGGGGTGAGGCCAGCGATGTCTGGGCGGGCGCCAGCCTGGTCCGCGACGCCGCCGGCACAATCCACGCGACCACCGCCTTTCGCGGGGTCAGTTTCCACGAGGCGGAATATTTCTGGCTCAATCCCGACTATGAATGGGTCAAGCTCGACATACCGAAAAAGGCCTCGCCCTACGGCATCGTCGATGGGCATATGCTGCTTTCGACCGATGTCGATTGGGCGGTGGACGGGCAGACCTTTCCGGCCGACAGCCTGATCGCGGTCAGCCTGGATGAGTTCAAGAAAGACCCCAACGCGGCGACCAAAACGCTGGTGTGGGCGCCGGGTGAGCGCCAGACCAAGCGCGGCGGCGCGATCACAGCGGGGGCGTTGTATGTGGGCCTGCTCGACAATGTTGTTGGCAAGGTTTTGAAGTTCAACTTCGAAGCCAATGAGGATGGCGGGGCCTGGGTAAGCGAAGAGGTCGCCCTACCCGACAACGCGACCGTGGGCATCGCGGCAAGCTCCAACGAGAGCGAGCAGATCATGTTCACGGTGACGGACTTCCTCAATCCGACGACGCTTTACTATACGGATGGATCGGGCGATCCGGCGGTGCTGAAGACCTCACCGGCTTACTTCGATCCCGCTGGCATGGATGTCGAACAGCACGAAGCCACCAGCCAGGACGGGACCAAGATCCCCTATTTCATCGTCAAGCCGGCGGGCATGGAACTGACCGGCGAGACCGCCACGCTGATGACCGGCTATGGCGGCTTCCAGATCCCGCGCCTGCCCGGCTATCTGGGATCGACCGGCAAGATGTGGCTGGAGAAAGGCGGGGCCTATGTGCTCGCCAATTTGCGCGGCGGCGGCGAGTTTGGCCCGATGTGGCATCAGACCGCTATCCGCGAAAACAAGCAGCGCACCTGGGACGATTTCATCGCAGTGGGTGAGGATCTGGTGGCGCGCGGCTTCACCAGCCCGGAACATCTGGGCATACAGGGCGGCTCGCAAGGGGGCCTGCTGGTGGGCACCGCCTTTACCCAGCGCCCGGATCTGTTTGGCGCGGCGATTGTGCAGATCCCGCTGTTCGACATGGTGCGCTATCACCTGATCGGGCGCGGCGCGTCGTGGATCGGCGAATACGGCGATCCTCGCATCCCCGAACAGCGCGAATGGATCGATGGCTATTCGCCCTATCAAAAGATCGCCGAGGGCGTGGATTATCCCATGCCGTTCCTGTGGGCCTCGACCGCGGATGACCGCACCCACCCCGCGCACGCGCGCAAAGGCGCGGCGAAACTTAAAGGTCTTGGTCAGCCTTACCTCTATTACGAGGACACAACCGGAGGCCACTCTGGCGGCGTTGACAACGAACAGCGCGCCAAGCTTCAGGCGTTGCAATATGTGTACCTGATGCAAAGGCTGATGGACGAACGCGACGGCGGTTAGAACCGATAACGAACGGCAAACCCTGCCATTTTCGTGATCCAAGAGGGCCTCATCGTGCCGCGCGATGGGGCCCATTTTCCGATCTGTAAGCCAAGCCGACACTTTGCCTTCGGTTCACCGCAGATGATGCACGCGAAACATGGTTAGCGGGCGGTTAAAGAAACCCCGCAGCCTCACGTTAAGCGTGCTCGGCAATCCTCGCGCTCCCGGCGGCGTCGTCCGTCTGAAACGAACCAGGAGTGACCCGGAAATGGCGTACCCCCGCGACATGTCCATCGCCGATGCAATCAAGCAATACGGCCTACCCCGAAGCCATCGCGTGCACTGGTCCGACGCCCGCAAGGCCGACGTTGTGCAAGCGGTTCACGACCGCGTCATCAGCTTCCACGAAGCGCGCGAGCGCTATCTGCTAAGCCGCGGTGAATTTGAAAAGTGGGAACAGGATTTTCCACCCGGGCGTCCCGCTCAACCGGTGAGCGAAGACGCCTAAGGGTGCGCCTCAATCGCGCGTTTGATCACGGGACGACGACTTCGATCAGAACCTCGTTCCGGCGCATCTGTCCGGGAACCATGGGCGCATCGTAAAAGGCGTATTCGAAGTCACCCTTGGGCGTGAGGCCCTGCTTGCCGACCCATTCGCTCAGGAAATCTTCCATCTGCGCAAGGTCGCTGGCGGAGCCGTAGCCGTTGAACTTGACCGCCGCGACGCGCCGCGCGGGCACCGTTGTCAGGGTGATATCGTCAGGCGCGGTCGGCAGGGTGTCCATGGTAAACTTGGCCGGCATGACAAAGCGCATGCGCCAGCGGTCGGTTTCGGTTTCCTCCTGCAAGACAGGCGCGGTCATCGCGATCTTCTGATCCTGATCGACGCGCTCTTGCAAAACCGGCGCGGTCATCGCGATCTTTTCGCCGCCGTCGGGCCGGTCCTGGCCAAAGATGTACGCCGCCAGACGCCGGAAACTGCGCCCACTGGCTTGGCGCCGATCGCCGGAATGGACCACTTCGGCGACGATCATGGGTTCATAGTCGCGCAGCTCAAACGCCTCTTCGGCCGCGACAATGGCGTAGGCTGGCTCTTCGCTGCCGTCGCGATATTGCGCGTAGCTCACACTCGCCACCGCCGCTGCGCCCAGCGCTACGCCGACCCCAATACCAAGCCGCTTGGTCCAACCCATATTCGTCATCCTTTCGCTATCTCTAACACCAGCAGTTACGCGCGCGAAAGGTTCCCGGATGAGCGGGAGACGTAGTTGCAGCGATCACCCCCCGCGCGCCCCGCCCTGGATCGCGAGTTCTGCCACTTCGTCTCCATCATGGAGCGACTTCATGCGTCTTTCTTCGATGCCTCTTTCTTGCGCTTCATGGTGTCGTGAAAGCGATCGGCCCAGCCATCTTTGACAAGCTGCTCAGCGCGCACCATGCGCAATTCGCCGGCCGCAACGTCGCGGGTTACGGCTGAGCCTGCGGCAATGATAGCGTCGGCCCCGATCTTGACCGGTGCGATCAAGGCGCTGTTGGAGCCGATAAACGCCCGGGCGCCGACAGTGGTGTTGTATTTGAAATAGCCATCGTAATTGCAGGTGATCGTGCCCGCACCGATATTGGCGTATTCGCCGATGTCCGCGTCGCCCAAATAGGTGAGGTGGCTGGCCTTGGCCCCCTTGCCGAGCACCGCCTTCTTCATTTCGACGAAGTTGCCGACAAAGCTGTCTTCTTCCATGATGGCGCCCGGGCGCAGGCGCGCGAACGGGCCCGCCGCAGCCCCGCTGGCGATCGTGGCGCCCTCAATATGGCTGTAGGCTTTGATGTGGACATGGTCTGCGATGGTGACACCGGGTCCGAAAATGACATGAGGGTCAATCGTAACATCGCGCCCTAATGTGGTGTCATAGCTGAAGAAAACAGTCTCAGGAGCGCGAAGGCTTGCCCCTTGCGCCATCGCCTGATTTCGGCGTGCAGCCTGCCAGCGTACCTCGGCGGCGGCGAGTTCGGCGCGGCTGTTCACGCCAGCCACCTCGTCTTCATGGGCTTCGACAACGACCACGCGGTCACCCCGAGCGATCGCGCCGGTGGCCACATCGGGGAGGTAGTATTCGCCTTGCGCGTTGTCGTTGCCGACCGCGTCAAGCAGCGGCCACATATCGTCTGAATGCGCCACGATTAAACCCGAATTGCACAGATCGACTGCGCGCTCAGCCTCGCTCGCATCTTTGAATTCGACCATTTTCCCAACCGTCCCATCGCTGTCCGCGATGATGCGGCCATAGGCAAGCGGGTCCGATGGACGAAAGCCGAGCACCGCGACTTTGGCTCCGTCCACCAGCGCTTCGACCAGACGCTGAACGGTAACACTCTTCACCATGGGCACATCGCCAAAGCAGACGAGGATATTACCAGTGAACCCTTCGAGAGCGCCCTTTGCCTGCAGCGCAGCGTGGGCGGTGCCCAATTGCGGCTCTTGCAAAGCGGTGGTGACCGGATACCCCTCCAAGGCTGCGTCAAGCTGCTCGCGCCGATCACCGGCAACCACCACAATGCGCTCCGGTGCGAGCGGGGCCAGACTGTCCAGCAGGTGCATCAGCATCGGCTTGCCCGCGATGGGGTGAAGGACCTTGTGCAGGTCGCTCTTCATCCGCGTGCCTTTGCCCGCAGCCAGAACAATCACGGCTAAATCAGTCATTCTACGTCCCGTCTTGTCTGGGGCTCGCCTTGGTGCGGCCCCACGCTATTCTACGATCGAAGCGGCTTGGCAGCAAATGCTTGCGGTTTGAAGTCGATTACACCACCGGTGCCCAGTATGAGCGATCTCCCCTATGAAACCATCGGATTCGACCTCGATGGGACCCTTCTCGACACATTTCGCGACCTTGGAGCGGCGGTAAATCATGCGCTGGCGCTTGGCGGGTTTGCTCCGGTGCCGATGGAATCGAGCCAGGACCTGATCGGTGGCGGCGCGAAAATCATGCTCGCGCAAGCGGTCAACGCCCAAGGGGGTCTGCCGGGGGGCCTGGAGGGGAACGACTTCCGCTCGCTCTACAAGGCCATGCTGCGCTTTTACGCGGACAACAACGCGGTCTACACCACCCCCTACCCGCACGCGCGGGACGTTGTCGCCGGGCTGGCCGCGCGGGGGATCAAGATGGCGGTGGTCACCAACAAGTTTGAGAGCTTTGCCCGATCGATCCTGACCGAGCTGGACTTTCTTGAACCGTTCGAAACCGTGATTGGCGGCGACACGATGGGCAAAGGGGCCGATGGACAGTTCCGCTCCAAGCCCTTCGCTGATCCGATCGTTGAAGCGCGCAAACGGTGCGCGTCAGACCCGGATCATCCGGGGCCCTTCGCGTTTGTTGGCGACAGCTCCTACGACGTCAAAGCCGCGCGCGCGGCCGGAGTGCCGGTTATCGCCGCAGGCTATGGGTATTGCGACGCGGCCCCTGATCAATTGGGAGCGGACGCGGTGATCGATTCGCTCGACCAGCTTTTGCCCTCTCTCGCCGAGCTCTAATCAACCCGGTGACCTTACGGCATCGCTGCCTGTTTCAGTTTGTGCCATTCACCCTGTTGCAACGCACCACCAAAAGTGCCACGCAGCGCCGTCGATTTTGCTTTACGCGCGCGTCAAGCGCGCAGCCCCCCAACGAAAAGTCTAGAGAGGAATATTCCATGAGCATCGACTTCAAGGATAAAGTCGCAATAGTCACCGGCGCCGGTGGCGGTTTGGGCCGCGCCTATGCGCTGGAACTGGCCAAGCGCGGAGCGAAGGTGGTCGTCAACGATCTGGGCGGCTCGCGCGATGGCACCGGCCATTCGGACATGGCGCTGCAAGTCGTCGAAGAAATCGAAAAGATGGGCGGCGAAGCCGTCTCGAACGGCGGCTCGGTTACCGAATACGACCAGATGGAAAAGATGGTCGCCGACGCCAAGCAAAAGTGGGGCGGCGTGCACGTCCTGATCAACAACGCCGGCGTGCTGCGCGACAAGACCTTTGCGAAAATGACCCCGGATGACTTTGAATTCGTCCTGAAGGTTCACCTCACCGGATCGGCTTTCGTAACCAAAGCGTGCTGGGAAACCTTCCGCGAACAGGGTTATGGCCGCGTGCTTATGACGGCATCGTCGACCGGCCTGTTCGGAAACTTTGGCCAAGCAAACTACGGTGCAGCCAAGCTGGGTCTCGCGGGCTTTACCAAGACGCTCCAGCTCGAAGGCGCCAAGTATAACATCCGCGTCAACTCGCTTTCGCCAGTGGCGGGCACGCGGATGACCGAAGACCTCTTCCCCGAAGAAGCGTTCAAGCTCTTCGCTCCGGAAAATGTGGTCCCAGCCGCGCTGTTCCTTGTCAGCGAAGACGCGCCGACCAACGCTATCGTTGGCGCGGGCGCTGGCGGCTACCACTCGGCCTGGGTTGTCATGAACGACGCGGTGTGGCTGCCCGATGGTCAGCGCACGGTCGAAGGGTTCGCTGAGAATTGGGAGACGATCAACTCGTTCACCAATCTCAAGGCGCCGCAAAGTGGCTCGGAGCAGTCGGGCGCGATCCTCGCGGCGATGCAGAAGGTCACAGGCACTGGACCCGACAGCGCGCGCGGGTAATCCATAGCTCGCCGCCGTCGCTCAACAAGCGACCCTTAGGTAAGACATAAGGAGTGGGGAGCCGATCGCGGCTGCCCGCTCCTTTTTGTTTGCTCGCGATCGAAAGCGCCGCGGCGCCTCGACACCGCATGAGGCGTATTGACACAGTAATACACCCAGCTTAGTTTTGGGCCTTCTAGCGCGAGGAGTCGTGGCCCATGTATTCCGAAGACGATATCAATTCCGCCGTCGCCGCCGGAGCGTTAAGCGCCGAATCCGCGGCAAGCCTGCGCGATCATATTAGCCAGATTCGCGCCTTGCCGCGCCAGTCGGAAGAGAACTTCAAGCTCCTCAACAGCTTCAATGACATTTTCGTGGCGATTGGTATCGTGATCCTCTTGGTCGCCGTCGGCGCAATTGGTCAGACCATCGCTGAAATGATTGCGCCCGACACCTGGCGCAACACCTGGCGTTACGACCTTAGCGAGGCCCAGCTCGCCGCGTGGGAAAGCAGCAAAGCGTGGCACGAAGGCCTGCAAATCGCGCTGCCCGGGCTGTTCGTCGCGATGAGCGCATGGCCGCTCTCGGAGTTTTTCACCCGCAAGCGCCGCATGGCTTTGCCCTCTATCTTGCTGCTGCTCGCCTTTGTGGGCGGTGTTTTCTTTTCGCTGTTTGGCCTTGGGATGGCGGCCGGCGTCAATCTCGATGAGGCGCTTGGCGCGGCCATCGTGATCCTGGCCGGAGCGCTGGCAGCCGGCGCCGCTTTCGTTCATTGGCGCCGATTCCAGGTGCCAATCACGGTGGCCGCGGCCGCGGGCGGCGCGGTGATCTCGGTCTTGCTTGCGGTTGCGGCGGTGTTTCAGATGGAGTTTGACACAACCGTCTTCTATCTCACGGTGCTGGTCGCGGGTCTTGTGGTGTTTGGATTTGCGATGCGCTGGGACATATCGGATCGTGATCGGATCACGCGGCGCAGCGATGTCGCATTCTGGCTCCATCTTCTGGCCGCGCCGCTGATCGCGCATTCGATCTTTGCGCTGATCGGTGTGACAGAGGGCGTGATCGGTATCGGGGCGGCGTTTGCCGTGCTGGGCATGTATATCGCCTTTGGGTTGATCGCGGTTGCGATTGACCGGCGCGCTTTGCTGGTTTCGGCGCTCGCTTATGTGCTCTTCGCGCTCACCTTTCTGTTCCGCAATTTTGGCGCAGTGGAGCTGGGCTTTGCGCTCACAGCGCTGGTCATTGGTTCAGCTCTTCTCAGCCTGTCTGCCTTTTGGCAGCCGATCCGCGCGCATGTGATTGGCGTCTTGCCCGAGGCCTTGCGCAGCAAACTGCCCGCGCCGGAAATGGTGGCACCGCTGAGCCCGTCAGCCGCCAAACCAGCCTAGTCCTCTTCGACCGCCTTGAGCAGCCGGCGTTCAACCGGCGCTAAAACACCGGCCAATTCATGGCCTCGCTTGAGCACTTGGCCATGCTCGCCAAACAGAGCCCACATGCCTTGCTTATGGCGCAGCGAGGGGCGTTTTTCGATCCGCGCCTGCGGGCGTTCAGCCGCCCGGCGAAAGGCGGAGAAACTGGCAAAGGCCTTTTCGAAGTCCATCGCGTAGTCGCGCCATTTCCCGGCCGCGACCATCCGGCCATAAAGATCGAGGATACGCTGCAATTCGTCGCGCTCGAACGACACCTGACTGGGTTGGCGACGCGGAAAGACAACAATCTGGCCTGTGGACGAGCCATTGCCGACGCTCATCAATCGTCAGTCCCGCTTTTGATGCCAAGATCGAGATCGGCCTGGAGCGGGACCGCCTCGTTCGGTTGTGAGGATTGAGCAGCCCTGAGCGCCGCCACATCGGCGCGCAAAGCGACCAGTTCACTCTCCAGCTTTTCGATACAGTCGACGCGATTGCCTTCGGCATCCTCGCATTGCGGGCTTGTGCCGTAGGGGATGAATTCCTTGATCCACTCCTCAGCGGGCACCAGTGTTGATCGGGCTTTCACGCCGACCATCGTCGCGCCAGCGGGCACGTCTTCCATGACAACCGCGTTGGCCCCCACACGGCCGCGCTCACCCACGGTGATGGGTCCGATGATCTGCGCCCCGGAGCCAATAATCACATTGTCTTCCACGGTGGGATGGCGCTTGCCGCCTTTGCCGTTTGTGGGATTGGTGCCGCCCAGCGTCACGCACTGATAAATCGTTACGTTGTCGCCGATTTCAGCGGTTTCTCCGATCACGGTGAAGCCGTGGTCGATGAAGAAGTTCTTACCTATCTTGGCGCCCGGATGGATGTCGATCGCTGTCAGGAACCGCGAAAGGTGATTGACGAAACGCGCAAGAAAATAGAGCTTTGCGTCGAACAGCCAATGCGCGACGCGATGAAGCCCAAGCGCGAGCACACCCGGATACAGCAAAATCTCCCACCGCGAACGCGGCGCCGGATCGCGGGCGTGGATCGAGTCCAGATAGGCCTTCAGCCGGTCAAACATGCGCTCTCTCCTTCAAGAGACCTCGGAATCTTCCACCATTGCCCGATAAATGCAACCAAACCACTCTTTCCCTCAAAGAAGGTTCGCTTGCTCAGGCCCTTGCAACGCTTCAAGCGCCGCTCTCCACACGGACATGGTGGCCGGCGCCGCGCGTTCAAGGCTGATGCGATTGATCGTCAACACCAGTCGTTCTAAATCCGCAAAGCCGCGTGCGCAGCGCGGGACGAGGTAATCGGTCGCGCCCTCTGCCAAAGTCAAGCCGCGTTGCGCCGCTAGTGTTTCGATCAATTGCGCGGCCATGGCGTCGTCTGGCTCGCCGATTTCGAGCGCAAGTGAGCCGCCCAAGCGCGAGCGCAAATCCGCCAGTCCGATGGTCCAGGGACGGGCGTTGGAGATCACGAGCAACGGCTCGCCGGCGCGTGTGCCGCCCTCCTGACTTGCGTTCCAGCGGTGGAAGAGAGCGTCCTCATCAACGCTTTCCGCGTCATCGATTACATCGATCCCGTGTCCCGCGGCCCACCGTCCCAGCAGCGATTTGCCCGAGCGCGGCGGCCCTGTGAGAATGGCGGTGTGGAACGGCCAGCGGTCCGGTTCGCGCAGCGCCTCAATCACGCTCGCATTGGCGTTCCCAACGACGAGACGCGTGGCCCCTTCGGCCGCGGACAGGTCCAGCGGGAGCGCGATCTGCGAAACAGGGCGGGCAGCGGCTGGCACAGACACACCTCGGCGCTGTTAGCGGCTGATGGTGAGCGTCGTGCCGCTCTGACGGACGCTGAAGCCCCGTTCGCGAAGGGCTGATGCAAGCTCTGCCCCGGTGCCAGCGTAACCCACACTCATGACCGATGTGCCGCCCATCGCCGTGCTGGTCACCGACACCGCGCGAACGCCAACCGTTCCGCGCACTCCCGATAGGGCGGCGTCAAACGCGATCGCATCAGGTGTCGCAAACTGGACAACGATATAAGTCACGGGGATCACTTGCTGGGGCGTGTCGACGGTGGGTTGCACGTCAATCTGAAGCCCAGCGCCGCCGGCATCCCCACCCTCCGCGGCTGCGAGAGCGGCGGCCTCACGCTCGCGGATCGCCTCGCCGATTTCAATGAGGCGCTGTAAGGCGGGGTCAATTTCGCCGGAGCCGCCCACTCGCAAGGTTGGGTCGGGCTGCAATTTTCCATCGACCAAAGCCGCTTCAAACAGACGATCCATCCGCTCGACGGCTTGGTCGAGCATGCTCGAAAGCGCGCGGGGATCCTCGGCCTCAAGTGTAAAGCTGTCCAGCACGCGGCTGTCGGGCCCATAGCGCGCGGTGAAGGTTCCGGTGATCGGCCCGCCAGGAAACTGGTGCTCAAGCCGCACGCTGGGTATCAGAACATCAGCGGCGTTGTATTGGTCGAGCGTGCTGCGCCACCACGTCCGGCTGCGCCGACCGGTCTGTCCGAAATTGAGCAGCAGAGAATCGCCGCCCGCTCCGCTTGGCCGCACATAGTCAATCCGGCTCGTGCCCGGGTTGAACTGGGCCCAGGCGCGTTGCCACGGATTGCGCACCTCAAACGCGGTGTAGGCGCCCGCGCTGACACTTATCGGGATAACCAGCATTGGCGCTGATGAGCGCGCTTGAGCCCGTCCACCCAGATACGCCCCGGCGCGTTGGCGGTCAAAAATCACGCCCAGCGTAGCGATGTAGCGCCGCGGACCCAATTGCTCACGCTGGATCACGATTGAGGAAACCAGCCCCTGCAATTCGCTGTCCGGGATCGTCGGCCCGCCCGCCTTCGCCCAAGCGAGCCGCTGCGCCCTGCGCCATCCCTTGCGGCGCGCGTCTTCCGGGCTGGAGCCGGTGACATCAATGGCGATCCCACGTATCTCGACATCGCTGCTGGAGGCGGTTGGCGCGATGCCGCGCTCCCCGCTCACTTGCGCCAACACCAAAGCGTACGCCCCTCCGAGCAGAGCAAACGCGACCAACCCGGCGCCCACACGCTGCAGCCAGCGGGACGAAAAAAGCGCCGCGGAAAACGGGCGAAAAATGAGAGCGCGCGTCGTCATCGGGGAAATCCCAGAGGTCTTTGCCCAATGGCGAGTGGAATTCCAAGTCTGAAAGGCTAAAGGCAGGGTATGAGCGGCAAGAACTCCTCTTACACATACGCCGACGCTGGCGTCGATATAGCGGCGGGCAACGCTCTAGTGCGCGCAATTGCGCCATTGGCCAAGGCCACCGCCCGCCCTGGCGCCACCAGCGAGCTGGGCGGATTTGGCGGCTTTTTCGATCCCAAGGCGGCGGGCTACACCGATCCCTTGCTGGTCGCGGCGAATGATGGCGTGGGCACCAAGCTCAAGCTCGCGATTGAGCATGACCGGCATGACAGCGTTGGCATCGATCTGGTCGCGATGTGCGTCAACGATCTGATGGTTCAGGGCGCCGAACCGCTCTTTTTCCTCGACTATTTCGCCACCGGAAAGCTTGAAAACGGGATCGCTGAGCGCGTGATTGCGGGCATTGCCGAGGGCTGCAAGCAGGCGGGCTGCGCGCTGATCGGAGGCGAGACGGCTGAAATGCCGGGCATGTACGCCGATGGCGATTATGACCTCGCCGGCTTTTGCGTCGGTGCGGTCGAGCGCGGTGAGCAATTGACCGGCGAGCGCGTCAAGCCAGGCGACATGCTATTGGGCGTTGCCTCATCAGGCGTCCATTCCAACGGCTATTCCCTGGTTCGGCGGCTGGCCGCGGATCGCGACTGGCAGATGGATGCGCCCGCTCCATTCGATCCCGCGCGCTCGCTGATCGACACTCTGATCGAGCCCACGCGGATCTATGTCGAAAGCCTGCTCCCGCTGATCCGCGATGGCCTGATCCATGGGCTTGCCCACATAACCGGCGGCGGGCTTTTGGAGAACATTCCGCGCATCCTGCCTGAAGGAGCCGAAGCGCGGATCGATGTTGAA
>ERZ1740065.77-NODE-77-length-43409-cov-7.407137_pt1 | contig 43409 bp, 36 predicted proteins | sample MGYA00581738_ERZ1740065 | MGnify/ENA primary metagenome ERZ1740065 (study PRJEB43018, sample SAMN04849749) | marine metagenome | isolation source: floating plastic debris | place: Pacific Ocean | collected 2008-09-01 | study: EMG produced TPA metagenomics assembly...
CCGTCCCGGAACCTGTGCTGCTGGTCCGAGGCTCTACCGCCCCCGGGCCTATGTTAATCTGTTGCGCGCCGAGGGGGTCAGACACCGCGGGCGCGCCAGACCTCAGTTGAAGTTGAGCCGGAAGCTCACGCCAAAGTAGCGATCCGCGTCGCGTGGAATCTGGTAACGGAAGCCATCACCCGAGAACGTCGTCGCGTAAGACTCATCCGTCAGGTTCTTGCCCACCAGCGTGACGCTCAGCCGATCATCCGCCGTGTGGTAACCGACACTCGCATTAAGAATGCTGTAGTCGGGCAGCAGGAACGGATCGTCGGCTGTCTGACCGATGTTGCCGGACAGAATCTCGTCAGTGTAGACGTAGCTTCCGAAGAGCCGGATGCTCGCGCCGCTATCCAGCGCGAGCTCGTACTGGCTTGCCAGCGAGATCTTCGTGTCCGGTGCAAACGGCAACGGATCACCGCGCGTAGACTCAGCATCCGAGAACGACGCACCACCACTGATCAGCCAGTCAGCAGACACGTTCCAGATAAAGTCGACCTCGAAACCCTGCGTCTCGACGTCACCGCCGTTCGTGAAGCCCGTGATCGTCGTGCCGTCTGAATCGTCGAAGTCGTTCGCCTGGAAGTTCTCGATTTCGGTCGAATACGCAGCAAGGCTCAGGAAACCCCAGCTTGCTGCGTGCTTGTAGCCAATCTCGATGCTGTCCGAGGTCTCTGCGTCGATCGGGTTAATGTCGTTGGCGCTCATGTTGTAGAACACGTTGAACGCCGGACCTTTGTAACCCTGCGAGTAGGTCGCGTAAGCCGTGCCCACATCGCTGAGATCCCACTGCAGACCCAAACGACCCGAGAAGTCGCTTTCATCCGTCGAGCCATCGAAGTTGGTGTCTTCCGTGCGCGGGCGAACGCCAACGCCGCGGCGACCGAACTCGTCGTTGCTGAAGCGGTTGTGGTTGAACGAGACTTCGTCTTCCGTCCAGCGCGCGCCGAAGATCAAGCGCAGCTGATCCGTGAAGTTGTAGGTACCCTGACCGAACAACGCGTAGTTCTCGAACTCGGTGTCAAAGCGACCCGTCGCCGACACGATGTCGTTGGCGTTACAGGTGATGCCGTTGTCCGCGATGAACTGCGCCACGTCGGCTGGCGAGTTGGGCAGGCCCAACGTTGTTCCCAGGTGGAACGTGATCGCCTCATCAAGCTGGCCATTGTTGTTCTGGCAGCTCGCCTCACGCGTGAAACTGCGTTGCGATTCGATGTTCCAGTAGAAGAAGCCCACCTGCCATTCAAGCGCCTCACCCGCTGGCGAGGTCAGACGCAGTTCCTGTGAGAACTGGCGCCACTCCTGCGGGCCGATGTCGTGCAGCTGGAAAGGCACACCGAAGACAGGCTGGTTGCTGTCGCCCGCGATTGAGGTGAAGTCACCTTCGCGAAACTCGGTGTTGTCCCAGGAGCGGAACGCCGTGATCGACGTGAACGCATTCTCGCCAACTTCGGAGTCGACCTGGATCGACACACCCGTGAACGAGTCAAGCGTGCGCGTCTCGAAGTCGTGGTCGACGCGACGCTGGTCAAGATCGAGGCCCGTGCCTGAAGGCGCCGCCTCACTGGCCGGGTTACGGCCGCTGGGACGCGCCTCAAGATCGGCGCAACAGTCGCTGTCGGCTTCGTAGTCTTCGAAGATCATGAGCACGCTGGTCGTGTCATTCACGTCGTAGTCGAGCATCGCGCGGATGCCCTGCCGGTCGTAACCGTTGACGGTCTCGTTGTTGAAGACGTTTTCGATGTAGCCATCAAACTGTGCGTCAAACACCGTCAGACTGGCACGAACGTCATCGCCAAGCGGACCCGAGATACGGCCCTTGGTGATGATCTCGTTGTCTTCGAAGTAACTCGCCTGCACGTAGCCCTCGAACGTGTCCGTGGGCTTCTTCGTGATGATGTTCACCACACCCGCAGACGCGTTCTTGCCAAACAGCGTGCCCTGCGGACCGCGCAACACCTCGACCCGCTCTAGGTCGTAGAGGTTGGCGAACGCCTGACCTGATCGGCCGAGCACCACGCCATCTACGACCGTCGAGACACTGGGTTCGGCACCGATGCTGAACGAGATCGTACCGATCCCGCGCACCGTCAGCGCACTGTTACGTGTGGTGTTGCCGGTTCGGAAGGACAGCGCGGGCACCAGGGCCTGCAGGTCTTCCATATTGCGCGCAAAACTTGCGTCGATCTGGTCCGCACCAAGTACCGATACCGCTACGGGTACGTCAGTGATGGACTCTTCGCGCTTCTGCGCCGTTACCGTGATTTCTTCGATTGCGCCCTGCGCGCCGGCCGGCGCTGACAAGGTCCATTGCAGTGCAACCGCAACTACTGCGGCCGCCACCATGCGGTTCCTCATGGTTCGCTCTCCAGGTTCCCCCAAACCAATGAGCAGACCCGCCCTGTCTAGGCAAAGTCCACCCCCCGTCAAGCCTCGTTCTACGCCCCCTCATTGCTAAATGCAAACGTTTGCATTTTGTTGCGCGCGCGCAACGGTAATGCTGCTATGCAGCAACTAACGGGGTTTAATGAGTAGTCGCCAGCCCACGGCTGTACCGACAGCCAAAGCCCCGGCCAGCGGCCAGAAGAGCCCGTTGCCGCCGTTGACGAGACCCACGGGCGAAAACAGGAGGTAGAGCAGCACGATCGTCGCCAGCAGCAACAAGGCAACCGGCCGCGCCAGCGGCCATTCCGTCATATCCACGGCGCTCTTGGACGTGTACGCCCAGGCCCCCTCACGCGGCTGGAGGTATCCGATGCCAAGCATGATGCCGACCTCGATGATGAACAGCACCGCGTAGAGATGCAGGAAGTGCAGCGTGAACACCTCGGGCAGACCAAAGCGCGCAATGCCGTAGGCGACCACGTGGAAGCAGATCACGATCTTGGCGCCCAGCGCGGGCACGCGCCGCGTAAACAAGCCGACCATGACGATCGCCACCACGGGAATGTTGTAGAAGCCCGTGAAAATGCGAATGATCTGCCAGAGCCCCTCGGGCGCGTACTGCAGCAGTGGCGCGACCGTGAAGGAGAACAGTGCGATCACGATACTCGCGATCTTTGCCACCTTGACCATCTGCGCGTCGGACACGGGTTCTTTCTTCATCGGCGCGTAGACGTCGAGACAGAACAGCGTTGCGGCGCTATTGAGCAGTGAGTTAAACGAGCTGAATACCGCACCGAGCAATACAGCCAGAAAGAGACCAGACAGGTAAAACGGCAGCACATCACGAATGAGCTGCGGGTACGCGAGGTCGATCGTCTCGAGCCCCGGACCGTAGAGATGGAACGCGAGCACGCCCGGGATCATCATCATGAACGGCACCATGACCTTGAAGAAGCCCGACAGCAGCACGCCCTTCTGCCCTTCGGCCAGCGACTGCGCGCCCAGCGTGCGCTGGATGACGTACTGGTTGGTGCACCAATAGAAGAGGTTGGCGAATAACATCCCCGTGAAGATGGTCGCGAACGGTGTCGGGTCCGTGGACGACCCGATGGCATTGAGCTTCTGCGTTTCGCTGGTTGTCAGTGTGGTCAGGCCCGCCGAAAACGACCCGTCGCCGAGTTTGATCACACCGAGTACAGGCACCAGCAAACCGATGAACAGCAGGCCGATACCATTGAGCGTGTCCGACACGGCGACCGCCTTGAGGCCACCGAAGATTGCGTAGACTGCGCCAATGCTGCCGATTGTGACGATGGTGATGAGCAATCCCTGGCTGTAGCTGACGCCGAGCAGCGTCGGCACATCGAACAAGCGCAGTACCGCGATAGACCCGGCGTAGAGCACGGACGGAATCGTGACAAGCCCGTAGCCGACCATGAACAGCACCACCGACATGCGCCGCACGCCGTCGTCGAAGCGGTTGCTCAGAAACTCGGGCAGCGTGGTGAAGGCGCCCGCGAGGTAGCGTGGCAGGAACACGAGCGCCATGCAGATCGTTGCGAACGCGGCCGTGACTTCCCAGGCCATGCTGCTCATGTTGTAGCCGTAGGCGGAACCGTTGAGGCCGATGAGCTGCTCGGCCGAGAGATTCGTCAGCAGCATCGAGCCCGCAATGAAGATGCCCGTGAGCCCGCGCCCGGCCAGGAAGTAGCCGTCGCGCGTATCGACTTCGCCACGCGTCTTGAGATACGAGATGACGGCCACTGCCGCCATGAACGCGATGCAGGTCGTCGCCGTCAGTAACCAGTTATCTGCAGACACCCTCGCCCCCCCAGGCCTCAGCGGTTGCCGCGCTACCTTAGCAGGGTGGCGCTGTCACAGTGCCAGCAGTTGCTGCCGGACCCGATCGGACTGCCTGGCGGAATCTCGGCACGCGCAGGCAAGCGCTCTGCAGGCCACTCGCCCGAATCGAGATAGCGCTGGATCACACGCGCAAGCCAGTCACGCTCGGCCGCCGACTGGGCAAGCCTGCGGTTTTCAAGCTGCCGCCGCGCGCTGACGAGCGCCTGTCGCGCAGCAGCGCGTACTGGCGCATCGGCGTCAGCGTCTCCGTCGAGCGTGGCCAACGCCGTGACGTACTGCCACTGCACGGCGTACTGCACCTGCGGCGCCGCAGCACCCGGCGCAAACACCGAACGCGACAAGGTCTCGAAGACCTCTTCAGGACCCAGCTGCCCGGCATCGCGCGCATGCTGCAGCGTGACGCGCGCCATGCGCGTGTCGTCGAGCACCGAGCCCAAAGTCAGGCGCGCGGCAGCGCCGGCGGCGGCCAACGGGTCGAACAAGGGTGCGCGGCGGCGTTCGATGCGTTCGCGCCCCAGAATCGGCTCGCGGCAGTCGAACGGTGGCTGCATAAGTGCGAGCAAGCGGACCGAGCTCACCAGTGCCTCAGGCTCAATGGTGGCGGCCAGCGCGGCCAATGCGCGACGCTGGTCGGCGACGGGGACCGTTTCCACGCGCGTCACGTCACCACCCGCAACGTCGTAGTCGAAACTCGCGCCGCCAACAAACTTGGCTGCAGCCTGCACCTGGTACCGGTGGTAGAGGTAGATGGGCGCGAACACGGTTTGCAGGTCCGCAACGCTTTGTCCGGGGGCAAGGCGGTCCAGGTCAAAATCGGCGAGCGCGGCTTCACGAACACGCATCGTCTCTTCCAGGAATTCGACGGCATCGTCACCGTTGTCCCAGAGACTGCCGCGCGGGTGTGCGGCACCAATGGGCCGCGAATGCTGATCAGCGACGAAGTGCAGCCCGGAGCCGTAGGCGTCATCTATGGCCCGCGCAAGGCCGGCTTGCTCATCGGCGCCAGGCGGAAACTCTGAGTACAACCAGGCCACCGTGAAGTCGTCCCAGGCCCCCATGCCGGTAGCGTAGGCCGCGCTAAAGTCGATCGCGCCCGCCTCGTTTACGGTGATCAGCGGCGCCGGGTAGTCCATGACCGACGCGCGGTCATCCGCGCTTGCGGCCATGTTATGCGCGAAGCCCAGCGAGTGCCCGACCTCGTGTGCCGAGAGCTGTCGGATACGCGCAAGTGCAACGGCCTGGGCATCAACGCCGTCACGACCCGCAAGCCCTTCGAAGATCATGCGGTCCTGGCGCACGCGCTGACTGCCTAGGATGACGTGACCCTTGAGCATCTCGCCCGTGCGCGGGTCCGCCACGCCGCCGCCGTAGGACCAGCCGCGAGTCTGTCGGTGCACCCACTGGATCACGTTGTAGCGCACGTCCAGTGGGTGCGCGCCGTCGGGGAGCACCTCGACGCGGTAGGCATCTTCAAATCCGGCCGCTTCGAACGCACTGCCCCACCAGGAGGCACCCTCGATCAGCGCCGAGCGAATCGGCTCAGGTGCACCGGGATCGACATAGAAGACGATGGGTTTCTTTACGGGGCTGCGCGCAGCCATCGGGTCAGTTTTTTCAAGGCGGTAACGACGCGCCAAGCGGCGCACGAGCGAACCTGACAGCGGCTGACTGAAGTCGTAGTAGTCGACACTGATGGCTGCCGAGCGCGGGTCCCAGTCACGTTGCCGGAAGCCCGGCGCGGGCAAGCGAACGAATGTGTGATGCAACACGAGGCTCACGGCGCGTGCATCAGCGGCGGTCGCGCGGACCTCATTTCCGGGCTCCGTGCTTGCGAAGGTCAGCGTCGCCTCGAGCTCCACGTTGTCGGGGAAGGCCAGCTGTTCGCCGTCAACAAAACTCCGGCTGGCATCGAGCCCAAAACTGCCCTGCCCCGTGCGCTTCAGTTGCGCGGCAATACCCAGGTGATCGCGAACGAGAAATCCTGACAGATCCACCAACAAACGCCCGTCCGCGTCACGCGCGAGAATCGAGGTGGTCCAAAGCACCGATGACGCGAAGGACTCCCGCACCGCGCGTTGCTCTTCGGCGCTTTCCGCTGATGCCCGGTAGTCGGTGTTAACCGCCTCAATGACGAGCTGCTCGCCGACCTGACGCAACGTAACGACAATGCCACTGTCGCCAGCACCGCGATCTAAACCGACGGGGTTGGACCCCAGGCCGGCGCGCAATCGCGTGGCATAGATGTATTGGCCCACGGCACCATCAGCGTCGGGCGCAGGCATCGTCGCCAACAGCTTGCCGCCGCCAGGCTTGGCGTGGATATCGAACAAGCCCGCCCGGGTATCCAGGCCTTCAGTCTTGTCACGGTAGTCGTCTGCCCAGACCGCAGCCGACATGAGCCCCGCGACGATCAACGCGAGACCGGTCCGATACGCGCCCACGCCTACTGACCTGACGTTGCGGCGTTGGCAAACGCGGCGAGCGCGTTGTTGACGTTCTGCACGACACCGGAGCACGCGCCCAGACCATGTCGCTCCGCGATCCAGTAACCCGGGTTATAAGCGAGATAGGTGTCGCCGTTCGCGTCTTCGTAAACCAGCGCTTTCATGGGCAGGTCGATGCCCACACGCTGCTCGCAGTTCATGAGCCGCGTGCCCACGCGCGGGTTGCCAAACACGACGAGCACGGTGGGGCGCAATGATTGCTCCACGCTCGCGGCACCCGCTGCGTGATCGATGGTGTTGAAAATGGTCATCCCACGTTCGGTGAGCGCGGCCTCAAGCCGCTCGACGGTTGTGGGCACGTCGTAGTAGCTCGGCACCGTCCTGAGACCGTCGTCGACGGTCGTCGCGCAGCCCGTGAGCAGCAAGACCAACCAGATCATAGCGAATCGCATGGCATTGTCCCCGTTTGTTTCCCGGCAAACAGGGTAGCTATACGCGCGCAAAAGCAGAAGCCCCGCAGATCAGTCGTGTTGTGCGGCTGCGTCACTCGGCGCCGCCAGGTGTGTGTCGAGAAACTCAACCAACGCGGTGGCGTAATCCAAGCGGTTTGATTCGCGCTCGAGCGAGTGCGTGCCTTCTGGCAGCTCGATGTACTGCACGGGCTTGCCGTTGCGCTCGAGCGCCCTGGCCATCTTGCGAGACTGACGCACATCGACGACGCGATCCTTTTCGCCGTGCACGAGCAGGATCGGCATGTCGACCGCTTCAACGAGGTTGACGGGTGACGCTGCGCGGAGTTGGTCGCGGTCTCTGTACAAGCGCCCGATGTGGCGCGTGCGTGCGCGTCCGCCGACATAGCGGTAAGAGCGCTTGAGCAGCGCTGGCAAATCCGACACGCCATTGAGACTGGCCGCGCATCGGTAGAGATCGCCATCTCGCGCAGCGCCCATCAGAGCCGCGTAACCACCATAAGACCCGCCGATGATGCACACGCGTTCGGGATCTGCCCAACCCTGTGCTATCGCCCATCGCGTGCCGTCGGCGACATCGTCCTGCATGGCCTGGCCCCACTCGCGATCACCGGCCTCTCTGAACGCTCGGCCGTACCCTGTTGAGCCGCGGAAGTTGATTTGCAGTACGCCGTAGCCGCGCGCTGCAAGCATTTGGGGTTCCCAGTCGAACCGCAGGAAGTCGCGCGCGTTGGGGCCACCATGAACGCTGACGACAAACGGAATGTGGTCGGCGGTATCTGCCGTCAAACCTGCCGGCAGCGTCACGTAGGCCGTGATCTCGAGACCATCTCGCGCCTCGAAACTGTGAATGCCCGGGCGAGACAAGTCACGCTCGATGAGCTCCGGGTACCGCGACGTGATGGGACCCACCGACTTCTTGTTGGCGTCGTAAAGGTAGTATCCCGGCGCCTTGTTCGATGCGTAAGACCGCATGACGATTCGCGTGCTATCGAGTGATCGCGAAACAGGGAACAGGCGCAAATCGGGCAAGGCGTTCTGCACGCCTTTGATCGTCGCATCGAGCCTCGTGTCCATGTACACGTTGGGCACGAATTCGCTGGAATAGTGTACGGACTCAATGGCGCTGCCATCAGCTGACAATCGGACCCGCGAAATCTCGCTCTCATCGTGCTGTGCGACAAGCTCGACAAACGTGGCCGACACCGGGTCGAAACGGTACAGCGCACCCAGCGGGTACTCGTGATCCGATAGCACCAGCACGTGCCCCGTTCCATCTACGGGCAACTCGGCGACTCGGAATCCGTCTGCGTTGTAGCGCTCACTGTGATCGTGCCACTCGCCCTCCCCGTCCTTGATTTTGTAGGTGAAGCTCGTCTTGTCTCTCGCGATTCCCCAGCCGACGCGAACGTCACCTGACGCATCGACCCGCCACTGTGTGACATAGGGATCGACGCTTTGAAGCTTCTTGCCGAGACTCCCCGTGCGGGCATTGGCCACATAGACCGCTTCACTACCCGAGCCTCTCTTGTCAAACGCGATGATGAATTCTTCGTCGCGCTCTGGCAGGAGGTGCAGGACGTCGTCCTGGAACTGTGGAATTACGCCGCCCTTGCGTTCAATTGAATGCATGTGGCGCGTAAACAGGATCTTTCCCGATCCGGTATTCGAATCGAAGGAAACCAGGCGCGTTTCGACCGTCGCGACGCCGCCTCGACGAAACGGCGTCTTGATGCCAACAAGCACGTATCGGTTATCGACCCAGTCGATCCAGCTCAAGTGCCATTGGTCGTCGGCCGTCATCACTTTGGGCTTGCCGGTACCAAGCTCCAGCGTGTAGATCGCGCGCTTGCCTTCAATCGTGACAAGCCCGGCGATCCGGCTGCCGTCAGGCGAGATTTCCACGTTCGAAAACTGCGGCAGCTTCGCAAAAGCGGCAACGTCCTCTGTCACAGCCGCGGCGCAAGGCACCGCGAACAACACCGCAATTATCAGTACGGCCAAACGACTACGCATCGTGTCCCCTGTTGCGTGTTCTCGTTGTGTCGCCCAACGGTACTACAGCGCCAATTCGCTCAGTACCGAAAACAGGTGTCCCGGGCCTGTTCAGCTTTGCGTGTGTACCACGTTTAACCTAACGGTGCTGATCGACAAGGATGGGGTTGCCATCGGGGTCGATCACAACAAAGTGCTCCGGCCCCTCGGTCGTCTCATCGGCCTCGCGAAAGAACTCCACGCCGGTTGCCTTGATCTGTTTCTGCAGCTCACGCACATCGGTGAATTCGTCCAGGTTTTGCGCGTTGGCATCCCAGCCCGGATTGAAGGTGAGTGTGTTCTTTTTGATGTGGCCAGCGAAAAGTCCCAGCGTGAGCGTGGGGCTTCTCATCATGAGCCAACCCTGGTCGGAGTAGTCGCCCAGCGTCTCGAAGCCCAGCTTCTCGTAAAACTCACGCGATGCCTTGATGTCGGCCACGTTGAGGCTGATCGAAAATGTGCCCAGTTCCATGTCTTATCTCCCTCTGTCTTGTTGTTGCGCTCAGGCCGGCAGGACGCCGGGCTTGCGCAGAATGGCGGCCGAGATCAGCGACACGATGGCGCCGACCGGAAAGATCTCGGAAAAGGTAATGGGGATACGGAACCAGGGCTTGCCGTAGTTCTCTGTCATCGCGGCCATTTGTGCCTCCACTTCGGCAATCCGTGCCGCGTCGGCGCCCGCCGCGCGTTCCGCCGCAATCACGCCGTCCGAGTACTCACTGATAAACGCGTAGTCGCTCGTGTAGAGAAACAACTCCCAGACGGACACGTAGGCGACGCCGGCGACGGCAGCGATCCCGAGTCCAAGCAGAAACGCCTGCCCGAATCTAATGACGCCGCCGAGCTCCCTGTCGCGGTAGCGCTTGATGGCGATGAAGATCAGCGAAAAGGCCACCAGCATCAGCGTGTAGCCGAACGCCTCGCCGGCCGCGAAGCTGTCCTGGCCGCCCGCAACCATGCCGATGATCATGGGCGTAATGACGAGCAGCCCCGACATCGCACCAAACTTGAGAATGTAGCCCTGCATCTGTGTCTCCCCCTGTGTGACGAGCCCTGAATGCTCGCTACGGACCCACCACAACACCATCACCCAAACGGGTGATTTGGCGCTAATCGCCCGAATTCACTACGGAATCAGCTTGAGCTCCCGCGACTTGTTGACGGCCTCCGTGCGCTTCGACACCGACAGCTTCGCATACAGATGCGCCACGTGCGTCTTGACGGTGTTCGGGGAAATACCCAGGTCGCGCGCGATTTCCTTGTTGGATTGCCCGGCTGCGAGTTGCTCCAGCACGGCGTACTCGCGATCCGAGATACCGAGCGACGCCAGGGCGCGATCGTTGATCTCGAAGGGCCCGGGCGGGTCACGTCGCGCCACGCGCAGGCCGACCCAGATCCCCAGGACAATAAAGATCAACGCCACGAGACCGATGACCCCGGACGTCGGTAGGCTGCGCATGAGGAAGCGGTACTCGAGCCACTCGAGTAAAAACGCCAAAGCAACAAGCGCGAGTGCGTAGCCAGCAATGCTGCGTTTCACGGACGACCCGCCATCGCTATAGTGTAGCGCGGCCCGACCGAGCGCTCTGCCTCTGGAAGGCGCCCGTCCTGGAATTGCAATTGTCGGTCGCGTTTTGCCATCGATTCGCAGCAACGGTCATGTCAAACCATCGATGCACGACGACTTATCACTGATTGAAGGCAACCTCCTCGTCTATGACGGAGACTGCCCTTTGTGCACGCGTTACGTGAAACTCATTCGACTGCGAGACAGCATCGGTGAAGTGGATCTTGTAAACGCACGTACGGATCACCCCGCCGTGGCGTCTCTCGCTCGCGCTGGTTACGACCTCAATGAAGGCCTCGCATTGATCGAGTCAGGCCAGGTGTACTTTGGGGCAGCCTGCATGACGCGCCTCGCGCTGCTGTCGACGCCAGTTGGGCTGTTCAATCGCATGAATGCCCGTCTGTTCCGTTCGCCGAGGGTCGCAGCGTGGCTGTATCCCTTTCTGAGGGCTGGTCGAAACGCGCTGCTATGGCTGCTCGGCCGCAGGCCCATCGTCGACCGTGAGATGCCATAAGCCATATATCACAATTGCAAATGCGAATCATTCTCATTATTATTCGCTCCCTCATTTGCGCTTGGCGCAGTAATCAGGGTGGGAGACCATGAATAAGAGATTCGCAGCAACACTGCTTTTTACGAGCCTTATTGCGCTCGCAGGATGTGAAGGTGACGACGGTTCACCGGGCGCCGCAGGCGCCACGGGTGCCGCAGGCCCGGCTGGCCCCGCTGGCCCGGCAGGCACCAACGGCTCCAGCACAAGCGTCGATATCGTCGCTGACACGGTCACGACCGATGCCAATGACATGCGCGGTCTGACCTTCGCGCAGGTCGGCGACAACGCCAACAAAATCTACGTCTCGGGCCATGTGGGCATCACCGATGACACCCGCCAGGTCGTGGTTGGTCGCTTCTTTGCCGACGGCTCGCTGGACACGAGCTTCGGTGGCGACGGCTTCGTTGAGCTTGAGGCTACTGCGACGGAAGGCAGCAGCGATGAGAATTCATACGGCGTTGCCGAGCTGCTCAACGGCGACGTGGTTGCTGTTGTGAATGCCCTCGACGCGGATGGCGGCCGTTCGGTCTACATGTTCCGACTCGCGCCCGATGGCACACAGGTACCGGGCTGGGGTGATGCTGACGGCAAAGTCGAAGTCGTCTTCGGCTATGCCAATGCCGACAACGCCACGTTCCCGGGCGCTCCTGCGGCACTGCCCTCCGATCTGGCATGGGATGTACAGACCGACCGCAGCGTGATGACCGACCGAGTCGTGGTATTTGGCCAGGGTTCGGCCAGCGACGGCACGCGAACCGACCGGGATCGTTACGTGGCTCGTCTCGATGTCACCGCAACGGGTGCAACGACTGACCCGACTTTCAACAGTGGCAGCGCATTTACCTACAACGCGACCGGTGTACTCAATGACAACAACCGTCGCGGCCTCGTCGAGGCGGACGGCAAAATTGTGTCTTCGGGCTACACCGACCTCGGTGGCGCGCTGGACAACCACATCTTCCTGATCCGTCTCAGTGCGGACGGCACACTGGACGCCGACTTCGGTGGCTTTAGTGATGAGCCGACGATTACGGCAACGCCCGGAATCGCCGTGTTCAACCCGTTCAAGGTCGACCTCGGCTACGCCGAAGCCTACGCGGCCGGTTTCCAGCAAAGCACGCAGTCTTACGTGGTTGTCGGTTACGGCGCGACGACCAACGACACGACGCCTTCGACGCTGGGTTACGAAACGTCGCTTGCGCAGGACGTTGTGCTGTTCCGCGTCTCCAGCGGTGTCTCGGCAGGTATCGACACCGGCTTCGGCAACGTCGGCACGCAGGCAGTTCAAAGTGAAGGCCGGGGCTTCCCCACCAATGAAGACCGCGGTCGTCACATCGTGACGCTGCCGGATGATCGCGCCGTGGTGGCCGGTCGCATCGGCGGCAATCCTGCGGCCTTCGTGTTTACTGTCGACGGACAGCTCGATGACCGAGTGCTCGGCGACGGAATTGTGGAGCTGCCCAATGAGACAGTGAACAGCCAGTTCTTTGGCCTGGCCGTTTCACCAGAGGGTAATCGGGTCGCGCTGACCACCAATACCAACGACAATGGTGCGCGCCTCGTTATTATGAAGCTCGCACTCGACTGATCGCAGTCCGTTGGAACTGAAGCGCCGGGCCTCTCGCTTGCGGGAGGCCCGGCGTCATCGTTTCTCAAATACCCGTTCGCCGGAGGTATTGCCATGACCACAAACCGAATGTCCGCTACGTCACGCGCTGCGGCGTCACGCTTTGGCGCGCTCATTGCTACGCTCATCGTTGCCGGTTGCGGCGGAGGCGGTGGGGGCAGCGATGCACCTCCAGTGACCACGCCGCCTCCGACAACGCCGCCGCCCGTTTCCGGCGACGATGCCCGACGGGCCGTGCTCGCAGATATCGGCGCGAACATCATCCTCCCCGCCTTGCGCACATTCGACGATGACGCAATCGCACTGCAAACCGCATCAGCCAATTTTGCAGCGGCACCCGCAGACACGACGGTGCGCGATGCAGCCCGAGCGGCATGGTCTACGGCCATGACGTCGTGGCAGCGAAACGAAGTGCTGCAAGTTGGTCCCGCAGGCCGCTCATCGAATCCCGATGCTGTCGCAGGCGGGCAGGACTTCCGCGAGCTGATTTACTCATGGCCATTCACACTCGATGCTTGTGGTCTTGAGGCTGCCGCGGCAAACGGTGATGTCGTGGACAACACGACGGCCATCAATTTGACGGGCTTGGGCGCCATCGAGTATCTGCTTTACACCGATGCAGCAGACCCTAACTGTACCGATCAACCTAACGCTGCCGCACGAGCGGCGCATATTGAAAAACTCGCAGATCGTGTCGCACTCTTGTCATCAACACTTCGCAATCGGTGGGAGCCTACAGGCGATAACTTCCTCGAGCAGTGGAGTACGGCCGGCTTATCGACGAGTGCGTTTTACAGCACACCGCAAGAAGCGCTCGACGCTGTTTCCATTGCCTTGTTTTACGCCGAGAAAATCACAAAGGATCGTAAGGTCGCATTACCAACGGGGCTTCCAGCTACCGGCCTGGATTGCTCAGATCCTGTCGCATGCCCGGAGTTTCTTGAGTCGTCGCTCTCGCGGCATTCAGGAGCCAACCTGATCGCAAACATGCAGACGTTTCGCGATGTTTGGACAGGCGTGGACGGTGGCATGGGCATGAACGACCTGCTTATTGGCATTGACCGTCAGGACCTTGCCGATGAGATCTTGGTCGAGATCGATGACTCGCTTGCTTTTCTCGCGACGATTGAGTCCGGAACCGGCTTTGACGCTGAGGTCGAGGCCATCACGGATGCCACAGAGTGTGCCAATGCATTCTCGGCCTCCGAGGGGCTGCCGCCCTGCGCGCTGCTCGGTCTCCTACGCACCGCGACCAATACGTTCCGGGGACCCATCGTCTCCGCACTAGGCCTCGCCGTGCCGCAGTCAGCCGCCGGCGATAATGATGGCTGAGCACGCTGCCGATGGCACCACAGACAGGAGCGATGGCACCGGATAGGCTGCGATCTCGTCCTGCGGCCCTGCTGCAGTCACTGCAAGCGCCGCGAGACATCGCGGCGCTTGCCGTGTTTCGCATCCTGATTGGCGGGCTTATGTGCGTGGGTGCGCTGCGCTTCATGGGCAACGGCTGGATAGAGCGGCTCTACGTCGAGCCCGATTTCCACTTCAAGTATTGGGGTTTCAGCTGGGTTCAGGTGCCCGACGCCACAGGCTTGTACCTGCTCTACGCCGGTATCGCGATCAGTGCATTCATGGTCGCGATTGGTGCGCTGTATCGCGTCGCGATCATTGTGTTCTGGTGCTTGTTTTCGTACGCGGAGCTCATGGATGTCACGACGTACCTGAACCACTATTACTTTATCAGTGTGCTCACACTGATCATGTGTTTTCTCTCCCCACACCGAGCCTGGTCCGTCGACGCTTGGCTGCGCCCGACGCTGCGCGCCGACACGCTGCCTGCGTGGCAAACCTACTGGCTTCGATTCCAGGTTGGATTGCTCTACTTCTACGCCGGGTGGGCCAAATTTGAGACAGACTGGCTGCTCCACGCGCAACCGCTGAACATCTGGTTGCCTCCCCACAGCGGCCTGCCATTACTTGGGCCCTTCCTCGAGATGCCCTGGGTGCATTTCGCCTTCTCATGGTTCGCCTTCCTGTTCGACACGCTGATTATCGGATTTATGTTGTGGCAGCGAACCCGCCCGTTCGCGTTTGTCGTCATACTTGTCTTTCACTACTTCACGCATCTGTTCTTCAACATCGGCCTGTTCCCTTTCATCATGGTGTTCTCGGTGTTGATCTTCTTCGAATCGGACTGGCCGCGCCGTCTTGCACGCCGTCTCCGCCTGCCGGTAGCGCATGCGCCTGCAGTAGTACCAGAATCAGACTCGATTCAGTGGCGCCCGCGCTCCGCTGCATTCGCGCTTGCGGTAGCTGCTTTTTGCGCCATTCAATTCCTCATGCCGTTGCGTCAGTGGTATTACCCGGGCACGGTGACCTGGCACGAACAGGGCATGCGTTTTTCATGGCGCGTGATGCTTCGGGACAAAGCGGGCAGCCTCGAGTACCGCGCGGTCGTCGGTGAGGAGCAGCGTATTGTTCTCGTCTCTCCGCACCGCTACTTGACCGAACAGCAATACCGCGAAATGGTTGGCCAGCCCGACTTGATCTTGCAGCTGGCGCACCACATTCGTGACGATTTCGAAGGCCAGGGCTTAAGCCCGGTTGCTGTTTATGCTGATGCGCTCGTATCACTGAATGGGCGCGCAGCGCACCCATTAATTGACCCTGCTGTCGACCTCGCACAGACCAATCCCGGTCTGGCACGCGCGAACTGGATTACCGATCCACCCACCGAACCTCCGCCGCTACAAAAGCCCCTGAGACTGGAACAAAGGCCATGATGACTACGACAAGAGCGATCGCGTGCAGCCTTGCACTAGCAACAACTGCGCCGCTTCAAGCGCAACAGGCTGCGTCAACGCAGGGCGACGACGAATCGCTCGACGAGATTGTCGTGACAGGCTTGTTCGAAGAGATCGACCGCGTCGTGGGCTCAGCACATCGCGTCGATGCCGCGACACTTGAGACCTTTGAGTACAACGACATCAGTCGCGTGTTGAATCTCGTACCTGGTGTGTACTCCCGCGAGGAGGACGGTGTGGGCTTACGACCCAACATCGGATTGCGCGGCGGCAGCGCCGATCGGAGCACCAAGGTAGCCATCATGGAGGACGGCGTGCTGCTTGCGCCTGCGCCCTACTCGGCTCCGGCCGCGTATTTCTTCCCCCTGAGTTCACGACTAGTCGGGGTCGAGGTTTTCAAGGGCCCGTCGTCAATTCAGTACGGCCCACAAACGATCGGTGGTGCCATCAATCTGGTCACAGCCCCAATTCCGCGAACGACTGAAGGCCTGCTCCAGGTTGCAGGCGGCAGTGACGGCTATCGTCATCTGCATGCTCGCGGCGGCACGCAGACGGAGCAATTTGGCGTGCTTGCCGAGTTCATGCATCTGGGAAGTGATGGATTCAAGCAGATCGATGGTGGCGGCGACGCGGGCTACGATAAGAACGAGCTCATGCTAAAACTGGGCCGTGACATTGGGCCTGGTACGATCGAACTGCGCGTGACCTACGCTGATGAGGTGTCCAACGAAACCTATCTTGGTCTCACAGAGTCTGACTTTCGTGCGGACCCTGTTCGCCGCTATGGCGCAAGCGAACTTGATCGTATGGAGTGGGACTGGCTCGCCCTTCGCGCCGACTGGGAGCAACCGTTATTCGGTGGCACGCTGCAGGCCACGGGCTACATCCAGAAATTCGATCGCGCGTGGCGCAAATTCAACAATTTCAACGGGACCGACATTCGCGGAATCCTGTCGAACCCCGACACGCCGTTTAATCAGTTGTTTGTATCGATCCTGAACGGCGCCGACACCGATGGCATTAGCGGTTCGCCGGACGACATTCGGATTGGCACCAACGACCGTGAATTCGATACCTCCGGCATTCAGGGCACGCTGCGTTGGTCATTTGGCGACAGCGTCACACACGACCTGCAGGTCGGCGCACGATTGCACAGCGACAGAATTCGCAGCTTGCATGACGAGTTCGGATTCGAGCAGATCGCAGGCAGTGTCGTGGAAAACGACCAGCCGCGCGCTATCACGCGTGACAGCACCGGGTATACGCGCGCATTTTCGGCCTGGATCCGCGATGACATCGCGATTGGCCAATGGCGGCTGGTGCCAGGATTGCGCGTCGAGGCCATCGAAAACAGCCGCACGGATCGACTGGTTGGCCGTCAACAGAAAGACGACTACATCATTGCTCTACCCGGTCTCGGCGCCATGTACGATGTCAACGAGGACCTGAGCTTGCTGGCGGGTGTGCACAAGGGTTTCTCCCCTGCGGTTCCGTCGCTTAACGAAGACGTCGATCCGGAAGAGTCCATCAACTATGAGCTCGGTGGTCGCTGGCGCAGCGACTGGGGCCGATTCGAATTGATCGGCTTCTACAACGACTACAGCAACCTGACCGCGATATGCACAATTTCGTCAGGCTGCGATCCTGCGCTGCTTGATACACAGATCAACGCTGGTGAGGTACGCACCGTCGGCGCCGAGTTTGGTTGGAACCATCTGGTGCAGATCGGCAATCGACTGTCTGTTCCCATTTCGCTGACCTATACCTATACCGAGGCGGAATTCCGCGAGGCATTCACGTCGATTAACCCGCAATTCGGTGTGGTGGAACCCGGATTCGAAGTTCCCTACATCCCGCCGCACCGCGCCAACTTCAACATTGGCCTTGCGGGTGCCAACTGGGGCACACAGCTTTCGGTGACCTATCAGGCCAGGATGCGTGATCAGGCTGGTATCGGAGACTTCGACACCGACGAAGGCTCGGACCAATTTACGGTAATCGACCTCGCGGCCAACTATGCCGTCACGGATCGTTGGACGCTGTCTGGGCGGATCAACAACCTCAGCGATGAAGTGTATGTCGTCGCGCGTCGGCCGTTTGGTGCACGTCCCGGATTGCCGCGCACGCTGCAGTTTGAGGCCACCTACCGATACTAGCCGCGGGGCTGATTTCCCTGGCGCCCCACAGGACGCGCCACCGCAGGACGCACCGAAGCGCGTCCCGCGGTGTCTTGGTTGCGCCCGACTTACAGTGCGAAGTCGACGGCGTAGCTGACGACGAACTTGATCTCGTCGTTATCGAGGTTGTCGGGACCCGGGTCGTCAAGGTCGGTGCCCGTGATGGCAAACGTGAAGCCATCTTTCGACAGCGACAACGCGTAGTCGAGGTAGCCCTCGGGGACGCCATTGAACGCTTCGCTGAAGTCACCGTCGTGGTAACCGACATGGAAGCCCAGCTCGACGTCTTCGCGCACCGTCACTGAGTAATCCGCGTAGGCGTAGAAGGTCTCACCGAAGCCGAAGTCCTGGCCCGGCGCCTCGTCGGCTTCCGTGTTCGTGACGATATTCAGGCCGAACGTGAACGCGTCGATCGACAGCGACCCGTAGATCTCACCGAAATCGAACTCCGCCTCTTTATCGTAGTTGTAGTAGAGGTAGCCGAAGTCGTAGCCGATGCCGTCACCGAACTCGCCGCTGTAGCCGAAGTAGATGTCGTGCTCGTAAGAGAACACGTCGCCCGGCGCGTAGCTCACGTTCGACACCCAGGTGCCGGCGTAGAAGCCACTGTCTGCAGCGTAGTCGATGCCACCTGAAACAGCTGTGCCGTTTTCGGTCTGCGTCAGGCCGCGCCAGATGTAGTTGTTGGAGATGCCGACATTCGCAGAGAGGTCGTCTGCACTGGCTTGCGGCGCGGCAGCCAGCATCAGCGTGGCGAGCCCGGTCAGGGCGGCAGTGTTCCTGAGTTTGGTCATTGTGGTTTCCTGGTTTACTCGTTCTTGCACTCACGGCTCGCGCCGCACGGGGGACAGAGCAAGGGCCGTGCCAAGCCACGGCCGCAGCGCTGAAACGCTGCTGTCACAAGCCTCTACGGCGAATGGGGGAACGATGAAGCCTCACCCAAAATTGATGCGATGCACCATTGCGGAGCATCGCAAAGCGCGACATGCCCAAGAAACTGGCACCGCGCGCTTAAGTCCTTACAGGCGTAACAATTTTGGGATTTGGCGCTATTCGCCGACGGAAATGGCAATCACGCCCCGGCGCGGGCCCAGATCAGCCCGATAACATGGGAAACACGGCGGCCAGAGCCCAGGCAAACGCCACAGCATTGGCCAGCGCGCCCACGGCCGGGTGCCCCGTCGCCGAGTAGATCCAGCGGCTGAACAGGCCGTATACAAAGAAGTAGATCACGATGATGCCGGCGATGATGACGAGGAAGAACAAGTCCTCGAAGGACAAGGCCACGGCCAGGCCTAACGAAAGCAGAAAGCAAAACCGGGTAAACAAGTGGCCGCCGCGCGCGTGCTGTTCCCCGCGCGTGAGCCACTCGTCGGTAAGGAAGTAGCAGAGCGTGCCTGCAAACATCATCGCGGCGATCGGTACGCGCTGCGTCGTAATCGCGAACGAGGTGACTTGCGTGTCCATAGCCCAGGCGACGACACCGGCAACGTAGGCAGTAGCCGCGACGGCGGCGACGCCAAGCGCGACCCCGTTCGTCGAGCGTTTGGGTCGATCTTGTCCACGACCGAGCCACCAGAGGCACAGCGCAGTCAGCAGGCCATAGACGAGGAAGTGCACGGCCAGGTAACCGCCCACGAGCACACCCAGAAAGTCAGCCGGGAACGGCGCGAGCAACAATGGCGTGCCAATGGCGGGAATGAGGGCCGCAGGCAATAGCTGCTTCCACGGCAGCGCGGCGCCAACCGCGGGCTCGGCCACCGTCGGCAACACGCGCGACAGCGGCCAGGCCAGTAGCACGAGACCCAGCACGAGCAACACGATGGCCAGCCCGCGCGAATCGGCGTAGGTGGGTGGGTGCATGTGGTTCATCGTGTTGAGCCACTGCGACGCCTCGCGCATGCTCGTGACGCTGTAAAGCACGCCCACATGCTCCACGCCCTCGGCGACGGCCACGCGGCGCGCCGTGTTTTCATCAAATTCACCAACAGTCACGCCCGCTTCGGGGTTGTCGGTGACCAGCCCGAGCACGCGTAAGGCTTCTTGCTTCAGGAACCCTTCGAGTCCGCCCACAATGACAAGAAGGTTGCCCGGCGACTCGGCCGTGACGGCAGGTGAGAACATGGATACAGCCACGGTGCCGTCCACGCGAAGATCCTGTTGCGCGTAGCGCACAACGATGTCCGATGCCATCGAGTGACCGAGGACAGAAAGCCCCCGCCCCGTTCCCGGAAGGCGGCGCGCCCACTCTACGACCTCGCCCATCTGCGCAACGAGCTCACGGGTCGCACCCTCCACTTGCGTGACGTCGCCCGCAAGCGCGCGCAGGTTGCGGCCATGACCGTAGAAGTCGAAGGTCACGGCCACGTAGCCGCTCTTGGCAAGCGTGACAGCAAATGGCTGCATGAGCTGCTGCGAACCGGCAAATCCGTGCGCAATGATGACCACAGGCATGGCGCCATCGCGGGGCGCCGCATCGGCCCAGTAGAGCGTGACGGGCGTTGGCCCAACCTGGTGTTTGGTGATCTCGAGATCCGCGTTAGCGGCATCAATGCGCATGAAGGCGATGTAGATGAGCATCAACGGCAGCACGACGGCCGCCAACGTAATGGGCGTCCAGCGGCGTGGTGATGCCGTATCGGTCATACGCAAAGCGGCGCGGACGCGACGTGCGATGTCATGCGCTTCCTCCTGCGACGACAGTGTACGTTGCCGCAGGCCGGGCGTGGGGCGCTACAGAAAGTCCCGGGAGGTCGAAAAGTGCTGGCTGGCGCTGACGAGCTCAGAATAGGTGCGCGCCGGGGTAGTTTTGGGCCCGAAACGCGGGTCATCGCTGATCGAGGGATTGTCTTCACGGTGGAAACTCGTGATTAGCCCCCATCGCGAGTCGGGTGAGGTATTGGCCGCGGAGGCATGAAGCAGGCTGGCGTGAAAGAACACCGCATCACCGGGCGCAAGCTCGCAGTGCACGATACCGTCACGCTCGGCCAGCATGGCAACGCGGTCGCTATCGGCGCCCACTTGCTCGCCAACAGCACCGTGGCGCAGTCGCCCGTACCGATGCGAGCCGGGAATGACTTGCAGACAGCCATTGACGCGCGTCGCTGCGTCGAGTGCGATGTAACAGCTTCCCATCGCGTCCGTGAGAAACCCGTCGTCATACCAGTAGCCATAGTCCTGGTGCCATTCCCAGGCGCCACCCTCATAGGCGGACTTTTGCATCAGCTTGGCGTGAAAGAATTTCGCGTCGCCGCCCAGGCAGTCGGACATCGTGTTGACCACGCGATCGAGGCTCGATAGCTGACCAAAGACATCGTCGCCCGGCGTGTACCAAAGCGTGACACGACTCTTTCGGCCATCGGCATCTCGTTTTTCATACGCATGCGTATCAGCGCCGCTCTGCTCCGCGGACAGGCGCAGCGCACCAGCCAGCGCGGGCTCGATGAGCTCACGCACGATGACGTAACCCTCAATACGAAACGCATCTCGTGTTGCAGTGCTGGCCATATCAGCGCCCTACCACTCCGCTATGCCGATCGGCGACAGCCAGGCCGTCACGGCCACAAGCCCCGCAACGGCCACCGCATAGGCAAACCACCGGTAGCGCCAAGGCGTCAGATTCACCGCAGGCTTTTCCGGCCATTGGAAGGGCTCGGCCTGAGGCTGGATGCGCCCGAACGCCAGCATGATCAGACACGACACCACAAACAGGATCGCTGCAATGTGGAGAAAGTGAAGACCGAAGTCATCGAAGAGCTGCGTGTAGCCGTAGCTTACGAGATACACCACGAGTGCCACCTTGGCACCCATCGCCGGTACGCGCTTCGTCGCGAAACCCATAAACACGATGGTGAATATCGGAATGCTGAAGAAACCCGCGACCTTCTGGAAGTACTCATAGAAGCCGTCGCTCGCGAACGCAATGAAGGGCGCGATGACCATCGCCGCGATCGCCAGCACGACCTGCAGACCCTTACCCATGCCAATGAGCTTTTCCTCCGCAATCGGTGCACCGCGGTCTTCCGCAATGGGCCGCACGACATTCAGTATCGCGATCGTACTCGTCGAGTTGAGCCCCGAATTGAATGTGGTTAGCGACGCACCGAACATGACGGCCGCGATGACACCGATGAGGTAAGGCGGCATTACCTCCGCCACCAGCTTCGGGTAGGCCTCGGCCGAATTCATGAGCTCAGGCAGCGCGATGAGCGCAATCACACCGGGGAACACCGTGATAGCTGGTGCAATGAATTTAAGCCACGCGCCCAACATCATGCCCTTCTGACCGGCGGCGAGGTTCTTCGACCCCAGGCTGCGCTGAAGGATGTACTGCTCGGCACCCCAGTAGTTGAGGTTCACGAGCAGCATGCCCGTGAACAGGGTGTGCCAGGGCACAGGGTGCTCACTGTTACCCCACGCTGCCAGATGATCCGGACGCTCCGTGACCAGGCGTGACCAGCCCGCCCAGAAGTCACCATCACCGATGTAAAGGAGCCCGAAGTACGGTACGAGCAAGCCGCCTGCCACAAGCCCAACGCCGTTGAGCGCGTCCGATGCGGCAACGGCCTTGAGCCCTCCAAACACCGCGTAAGCACTGCCGACAATGCCAATAGCCCAGACAAGAATCCAGGTCGCCGCCCACTCTGATACTCCGAGCAATCCATCGATATCAAACATGCCGTTGAAGACGACGGCACCCGTATAGAGCACAGGTGGCATGAGGTTCACGATATAGGAGATGAGCAGCAACACGGCCACCCAGGTGCGCAGCGTGCCGCCGTAGCGCATGCCGAGAAACTCAGGCGTTGTGGTCACCCCAAGCCTCAGGTAGAGCGGCAGCAGAAACTCGGCGACGAGCACCATGGCGAAGATCGACGCGAAGCCGAACATCATGATGCTCATGTTGTAGAGATACGCGGATTCCGTTTCGCCAACGATGGCGATCGCCGAGATGTTGGAGAGGAACAGAGAGCCGCCCACGAGGAACCAACCCAGGTGCCGCCCACCGAGGAAATAGCCTTCGGTCGAACGCAGGTCCTCTCCGCGCGTCAGCCACCATGAGGCGACAGCGATGGCCAGCGTGATGGTGAAGAATGTCGTCAGTGCGAGTGCGTTCATTGCGAATCCAGCTCAAAAAAACGGGGCGAAACCAGTTTGGTCTCGCCCCGCTGCGTCGAATCAGCTCGTCGCCAGGGGAACTCTAGAACGTACCGCGGACGCCAATCTGCCAGCGGGCTCCGTTATCGATGAAGGACTCCAGGAAGTTGTCACGTTCGGAGAAGATGTAGAACTGCTCGTCCGTGATGTTGATGCCTTCGAGGAAAATCGACAGGGGCAGTGATGTCACCTCGTAGAGGTCGTAAGACACGGACAGGTCCACTTGCGTGTAGTCGTCGAAGAACTCGGCGAAGCCACCCTCCCCCTCGGTCGAGGCCAGGTAAGCGTCCCGGTAGTTCATCGACAACTGCGCCTGCCACCCGTAGTTCTCGTAGATCAGCGCGATGTTGTAGGACAAGTCGGAGATGTTCTCGAGCGGCGCATCCTGGCCATTCGCGGTCGCATCACTATCGGAAAGCGTGAGGTTCGCGGAAACGCCGAAGCCGTTGTCGAGCAGATATTGCGACGCCAGTTCCAACCCGTACACTTCAGCGGAGTCGCCATTCTGCGGCTCCGTGATCAGGAAGTTGATCGTCTGCGGACCCAACGGGTTGTTATTGAGGTCGACCGAGTCAGGAATGGTGATGTCGCGACGGCTGTTCCCATTATTGATGAAGTCCGAGATGTTCTTGTAGAACACCGCACCCGTCAGCGACAAACCGTTATCGCCGTACCACTCAAGGGATGCGTCGAAGTTGTCGGAACGCACCGCCTCGAGACTTGGATTGCCTGATGCTGCTTCCTCCTGCCCCGCGTTGATCTGCGTCACGGCGAAAAAGGTCGACAGGTCGTTGAACGTTGGTCGAGCCAACGAACGCGAGAACCCTGCCCGAAGAATGAGGTTGTCGTCGAGATCGAACGCGATGTTGAACGACGGCAGGACATCAAGGTAGGAGTTGGAGAACGACACGCTGGTAGGTGAACCGAGCGTAATGGCGTTGTTTCCCGACACCGAGTCGATGACGATCTGTTGCAGCGGCGCCTGCGCACCCGTCGACTCGACGTCGGTGTAAGCCAGGCGCAAGCCTGCATTCGCGGTAAACGGCACGCCACCGAAGTCACCTGTGAAGTTGGCCTGCACGTAGGCGCTCAGGATCGACTCATCAATGTCGCTGGAGCTCGTCGCGTTGAACGTCGGCGATAGGTAGCTCGGCGCACCCGTGAGCTGCGCGAGGTTATCAAACGCGAGTTCAACGACGGCGATGTTCGGCGTCAGGAAGTTGCGCGGGATGTTGGCGCCCGTGCTGCCCAGGAAGTCTTCGCCCTGGCCGTTGAACGGGATCAGCAGTCGCGCTAGATCCGAGGCGCCCAGGAAATCCGAGAACAACAGGGAGCGGTCACAGAAAAAGGCGTTGGAACCAGCGCCCAGCGAGGGCAGCGCCACACTCGTGTCGCCACAGAAGCGACCGCCATCTTCGTTATCGAAGACCTTGTTTTCCTTGCCGCGCGAGATGAAGTCAGCACCGAACTGCAGGCTTGAGGTCTCGCTCATCTCAAGCTGGAAATCCGCCCGCAGGGTCAGGATTTCGTCGCTGATCTCATTGGACGAGTTCCGCGAGAAATGCAGGCGTGCGCCTTCTGGCGGCAGCTGGTCGATCCCGACCGTCGTCGTGTCATTCACCGTTGGCAGCGCCGTGAAGTCGATGTTGGGCACCTGACCGTTGAACGTCTGCGTGAAATTGGCGCCCGGGTAGCTGACCACGTAGAAGCTGCCGCTGCCCGCGTTGGAGCCCACGTTGTCGCGGATGCCGTCCGCCTTCGAATACGAAGCGTCGAGCTGGTAGGTCAGGCGATCACTGAGTTGGCTGTCGAAATTGACACCGAACTGGAAGGTATCGGTGTCTGCTTCAGCGCGTCGCGCAACAAAATCGAAGATATTGCTGAACGGATTGCCAGCAGTGAAGTTACTGGTCTGCGACAGCACATCGTTCGCCGCATCAACCGTGACATTGCTGGCGAGACCCGGATTCGGGAAGTACGAGTAGGACGAAGACAGACTCGGGCTCTCGAAACGAGAGTACAGCGCGTCGAAGGTCACCACACTCAGGTCCGACGGTGCCCATTGCAATACCAGAGAACCACCAATGCGTTCCCGGTCCTCATTGTTGATATTGGCATTGAACGAATTCAGTCGGTCGTTGACGCCGTCGCCGTTGTAGTCGGTGCTCGCATCGATCGCAATTGACTCCGCCGTGTCCGTGCGGATTTCGCGCTCCTGATAGCTCAGCGAAGCGAGAATACCGATCGTGTCGTCGGCGAACGTGTTGCTGATGACGCCCGACGCCTGTGTGCTCGTGGACTCGTTCAGCGTCTCGTACTGACCGGCAATTGAGAACGCACTCTGGAATCCCATTCTGTCGAATGGCCGTGCGGTCTGGATGTTGACCAGGCCGCCAATCGACCCGTCGGTCTGCGACGCCGTTGGCGATTTGAAGATCTGTGCGGCGCTGACGAGCTCGGACGCAATCACGTCGTAGGAAAACTCGCGACCCGCGTTTTCGGTTGCAAGTCGTCGGCCGTTGATCGTGAGCTGGTTGAACTCCTGGCCGAGGCCACGAACGGTGACGAAGCGGCCCTCGCCACCGCGCTGACGCGTGATCGCAACGCCGGTAATGCGTTGCAGCGATTCCGCGACGTTGGTGTCCGGGAACTTGCCCAGCTCTTCGGCGGAGACGGCGTCGATGATCTGGTCTGCGCCGCGCTTTTGTTCCTGCCCGCGTTCGATCGCGGCCCGGATGCCAGTGACGGTGATTTCGTCAATGGGCTCTGATGAATCCTGCGCCTGAACGTTGCCCCCTGCCGCCAATACGACACCGGCCGCGCAGGCCCCCATGATGGCCTTAAACGGATAGCTCACTGCATGCACCCCCCGGTAATCTTGCGAATCGTACGTCGCTAAGGTCTACGTACGTCGTGAACACCGATACGGTCGGAGAATTCGCGCACCAAGAAAATGGGTGCTACGGCAGTACATGTGTTTTTTGGTAAGTCGCCGTGCCGGCACCCGAATTCAGGCCGACACATCCCGGGCCGCTGTGCGAACACGGTATTCCTTGGGCGACCAGCCGATCGTTTTGCTGAATTGTTTCGAGAAGTGGTACTCGTCGCAAAACCCTAATTCTTCAGCAATTTCCCGAAGAGAACGCTCATTGTCGTGCAACAGGTTGCAGGCCTGCTCCATGACTGCACGGCGTGCATAACGGCCCGGAGGCTGCCCGCTCAGCCGCTTGAAGCGCTTTCGAAAGGACTCGTAGCTGATCCCCATTTGGCGTGTTGCGCGTTTTGGGTCACCGGTCTCGACGATGGCCTGCTGCGCCTTCTCAAGCCAGACGACGTCGGCCTCCGCGTGTTCGCGGGAGACGTGTTCAATATCGGCGAGAAGCTGCTGCAGGCGAATCACTTCCTGCACCATTTGGTGAGGATCGTCTCCGTGATCGTCGCCAACCGCCTCACGAATTCGTGTCTGCCAGTAGTCATGCGGCTCGAGGTGACGCACAGGTTTCGCAGAGTCGATGGCCTCGCGCTCGCGCCACAAGTCGAAGATCGGCCCCTCGAAGACCACGAAGGTCTCATTCCACGTTTTGCCTTTGGCTGGGCCGTACCAGTGCTCCACACCAGGGCACACAAGGATCGAGTCGCCAGGCACGATGTCGTACTCGCGTCCAGCCTCATCCCAGTAGGTGCCTGTGCCCTCGGTGACGAAAACCAGTGTAAAGTGCGGCAGCACACGCCGATGCGTGAGTACACCAACGCCGTTGCTGACATCGCAGGCAATTCGCAGGCCGCCTAACGGCGACACGACCAGGCTCTTGCGGAAAAATCGGTTTTCAAGCATCTCGCCCCCCGCGACTGCCTGAATGACGCTTTCGACGTTACCAAAAAACACATTTCGGACCAAACGGGCCCTTCACAACAGCCCTGAATGCGCGAATGCTAGTGACCACGTGCGAGTTCGGGGGGAACACGCACCACACGAGACTGTTGCCAAAGATGTCAGCAAACGAGTCAGGCATCCGCCTGCACAACCCGGTACCCGCGGTCACCGACGCCCACTCGGGCGCCCGCTATTGCCGGCTCTCGACATCGGCCGTTGAGGTCATCATCGATATCTCGGCGGGGGCCAGACCGGGCATCATTTACTGGGGCCCAACCTTGCCGCATACGAGCCCCGAGGAGCTCGCGCTGCTCTCAACGCGGCAATGGGCGTTCGGTGGCGCCAACGTTGACGTTTCCGACTCATTGTCCAACGAATTCGGCGCCGGGCTCGCAGGTCCCTCCGGATTCGTGGCCCATCGCAACCGCGAAGACTGGGCATCGATCCTGACGCTCACAGATGCGGCGCAGGATGCTGGGAACCGGGCCCTCCTCGTGTGCCAGGACAGCAACACGGGGCTGAGCGCCACCTACACGCTTGAGATCGACCTGGACTCCCACGTTTTGAGCGCGCGGACCACGATCGAGAATCTGGGCAACGACGCACTTACCATCGACTGGTGCGCCGCCCTGTGCCTGCCGCTCGATCGCCGCCTGCAGTCGCTGCTGACATTTACGGGCCGTTGGGCCGGCGAGTTCCAGACGCAGGAGGTCCCCGCATTTCGAGGCAGCGTAGTCCGCGAGAACAAGAGCGGCCGCACCAGCCATGACAACTTCCCGGCACTGGTCGCCAAAGCGCGCTACACGAGCGAGAAGCACGGGCCGGCCGCAGGCTTCCACCTGGGCTGGAGCGGCAATCATCGCGTTCGCGCCGACCGGCATTCGGACGGGCGCGCATTTGTGCAAATGGGCGAGTTGTTCTATCCCGGCGAGATGGTGTTGGGACAAGGTGAACGATACGAGACACCCGAAATGCTTGCTGCCTGGTCGGACAACGGTCTCACCAGGCTCTCGCAACGCTTTCACGAGCACTTCAACAAACACGTGGGCGGCGGTCGCAAGGACCGAAAGCCGCGACCTGTGCACTACAACACCTGGGAAGCGATCTACTTCGACCACTCGGAGGAACGAGTCCTCGACCTCGTTGATCGTGCCGCAGATGTGGGCGCCGAACGGTTTGTTCTTGACGACGGCTGGTTTGGCACACGACGACATGAACGCAGTGGGCTGGGTGACTGGTGGGTCGCCAAAGACGTCTATCCGGATGGCCTGCACCGAATCACAGATCGCATCCGCGAGCGCGGCATGGAGTTCGGTATCTGGTTCGAGCCGGAAATGGTGAATCCCGACTCTGATCTATTCCGGGCCCACCCGGACTGGATCCTCGCGGCAGACGGTGTCGAGCAAGTGCCGTTCCGCGACCAGTACACGCTCGACCTGACCAAGCTCGAGGTCTTCAACTATCTGTTCGAGACCATTTCCGCGGTCATTGCGGAATACGACGTTGCCTATGTCAAGTGGGACATGAATCGCGATATCCAGCACCCTGGCAGTGCCGGGCGCGGTGTCATTCACCGCCAGACCCAGGCCGTCTACGACCTCATGGCCAAACTGCGTAGCCACTTCCCCGAGCTCGAAATCGAGAGCTGCTCTTCGGGCGGCGGCCGCGCGGACTTCGGTGTGCTGCGTCACGCCGACCGGCTCTGGCTGTCCGACAATAATGACGCTGGTGACCGGCAGGCCATCCAGCGAGGCGCCAGCCACTTCTTTCCACTGGCCATCAACGGCAGCCATGTCGGCCCGCGCCTGTGCCACATCACGCGCCGAACCCACAGCATGGCGTACCGAGCAGCCACGGCGATGTTTGGCCACATGGGTCTCGAACTGGACCTGGCCGACGAACCGGAAGCAGACGTCGAGACACTCAAGCGCGCGATCGCGTTGCACAAACAGCATCGCAAGCTCATCCATTCGGGGCGCTACTTCAGGCTCGACTCATCGGATTACCTCAATGCGTTCGGCGTGGTGTCCGACGATGGTCGCGAAGCCCTTTTCTCGTGCGCCAAGACCGACGGCCACAGTACAACGCTTCCAGGTCGCTTTCGCTTCGCAGGTCTCGACGACGCCACGCGCTACCGAATGCGGCTGATCTGGCCGACGGAGAATGTCTCCATTACATCACCGTCCATCGTGGAACGCGCCGACCTGCTCGGCGACGGCATCATCGTTTCGGGCGAGGCCATCGGTCAGCACGGCGTGCAGTTGCCATTGATGTACTCCGACACCTGTCTCATCTACCACTTCGTCGCCGTCGACGAGTAGGTCCAGAGCTCCGGCCAGAGCGCGATGCCCAGAACCGCACACAGCCCGGCTCACGAGGCACGCGAGCTAACACGGCGCGTTGCGGATCAGTCCGTTTATTGCCGCACGATTCAGCGCGCAGACGGCCGCGACGTGCATCTCTATGGCTACGCCCCCCACACCCTGCCCGTGCAAGCTCAGCCGGAGCTCGACCTGCCGCAAGGCGGCGAGCTGCGTTGGCACCCGTTGCGCCGCGAGTGGAACATTTATGCAGCACACCGGCAATCTCGGACGTTCAAGCCATCGGCCGCAGATAATCCCCTGGCACCTTCGTTGCCCGGCAAGCCAGTGACCGAGATTCCTGTGGCCGACTTCGAGCTGGCCGTCTTCGATAACAAGTTCACAAGCCTGCACCCGCAAGCGACCGTGCTCTCTTCGGTCGCAGGCACTGACAAGCGTCCCGCGCGTGGGCAATGTGAAGTCATCGTGTATGGCCCCGAGTCCGAGGGCAACCTGCACACCATTGGGCAAGCGCAGCGTCGGTTGTTGCTCGCAGCCTGGGCAGATCGCTACGAGGCGCTGTTTCGCCGGGACTGCGACTTCGTGCTCCCGTTCGAGAACCGCGGCGACGATGTCGGTGTCACGCTGCACCACCCGCACGGGCAGATCTACGGCTTTGCGGAAACGCCGGTGATGCCGGGCCGCGCCGTCGAGGCGTTTGCTTCGGGCTACAGTCTTGAACGCGAAATTGAGAACCTGCCCGAGGAACTCATCGTCGAGACGCATGGCGACGTGCTGGCCTGGTGCCCGCCCTACGCTCGCTATCCTTACGAAGTCTGGGTTGCGCCTCGCACTCAGCGTGACGGCGTTTGGTCGTTATCCGAGCGCGAGTCTGATCAATTCGCCGAGCTCGTCGGTGCTATCACCGATCGCTACGACCGCTTCTTTGGTCAGCCCACGCCTTACATGTTCGCCCTGCACTGCGCGCCTGCATCCTGCGACGGCCCCTACCACATGACGGCGCAGTTCTACCCGATTCTGCGCGCGCCCGGACGGCTTAAGTACCTGGCCTCTATTGAGCAACACACGGGCGTATTCACGGTGGATGTGCTGCCGGAGCAGGCCGCAACAGCGTTGCGTACACTAGAGGCGTGAACCCCGACCTACTCAGCACGTTTGTCGCCGCGTTCGACACCACACCGACGCTTGAGGGCGCCGCCCCCGGCCGCGTCAATCTGATCGGCGAACACCTCGACTACAACGGCGGCTCCGTGTTGCCCGCCACGCTGCCGATGACACTGCGCGTGGCCATGCGCCCGCGCGAGGACAGCACCGTTCGTGTCGTCGCGACGGGCTACCCCGACACACCGCCGCGAGACCTCAGTGATGTGATGCGCGGTGACTGGTCGGATCATGCACTCGCCGCGGTACAGATGGGCAACGAAGTCGGGTTGCTGCAGGGTGGCGCCGACATCGCCATTCGCTCCGACATTCCCAGCGGCGCGGGGCTGAGCTCTTCTGCCGCCCTGCTCGTTGCACTGCTCAAGACCATGCGATCCGCCGATGAGCACTGCCTACTCGGTGATATCGACATCGCGCTACTCGCCCAACGCGTGGAGCGCGAATACATCGGCGTGCCCTGCGGGATCATGGACCAGTTCACAGTGGCCGTCGGTGAACCTGGGCACGCAATCCTGCTCGACACAAAACGACTCACGCACCGACTCATCGCACTGCCGACCTCGCACACCTTTGCGATCATCCACAGTGGCATCACGCGGGAGCTCACTGACGGTCGTTACGCCCGACGCGCCGATGAATGCCAACGTGCCGAGCAGATCTTCGACACCAAGGCGCTGTGCACGCTCGACCTCAAGACGATCAAAGACATGCCGCGTGTCGACCTTGCGCTACGGCGGCGTGCCCGCCAGTGCGTCACAGAACAACAACGCGTGATGGCCGCGGCTGCTGCCATGCGTCAGGGCAATGTGGTCGCACTCGGTGAGCTCATGATCGAAAGCCACCGCTCGATGTGCAAAGACTTTGAGATGTCCTTGCCCGCCATCGACTACCTCGTCGCCGATGCTGTTGAACAAGGCGCCGTCGGCTCGCGACTCACGGGTGGCGGGTTTGGCGGCTGCATCGTGTCGCTGGTTGAGAAGGGTCAACTCGAGGTGTGGTCGCAACGATTGCTGGCGCGGCATCCCGAGGCGTATTTCGTCGCAACGACGGGTTGAGCGTGCAGAAAGCGGCGACCAGATTCACCATAACTCTTGAAGTAACCTTCCAGGCTGGCGGGCGTCGTACACATCTACTACGCTCCGCGAACAAGAACGCACGCGAGGGGGAGCGACGATGCGCAAGACACTGCTACTGGCAACGCTGACACTGACACTGGCCGCATGTGGCGGCGGTGGTGGCGGCGGCACCCCGCCACCGCCCGCGAATCGGGCGCCTGCAGCAAACGATGTCTCCGCGCTGACACCGCCGGCGACCGCCGTGTCGGGCACGCTTTCCGCCACCGATGCCGACGGTGATGCGCTCACCTTCTCTGTTGCAACGGCTCCCGCCAATGGCAGCGTCACACTGAGCGGCACGGGCGATCGTGACTTTGAATACACACCCAATGGCGGCTTCGCGGGTGTCGACACGTTCACGTTCAGCGCGAGCGACGGCAGCCTGACCTCGAATACGGCAACGGCCACGATCACGGTCAACACCGCGCCCGTCGTCAACGTACCCACGGCGACGCTGGAGACTAGCGATCTGGGCACCGCCACAGGCACGGTGAGCGGCAGCGACGTGGAAGGCGATCTGCTGACGTTTCAGGTGGCGACGCCGCCCACCAAGGGCGCCGTCACAAGCCTGGACGCGACATCGGGCGAATTTGTCTACACGCCCACCGTTGGCGAAGACGGCATCGACACGTTTACGGTGGTTGCCCGGGATGACGCGGAACCGTCGACACCGGGGACGATCACCGTCGAGATATTCGGCTGGATCGGTCCGCAACAGATTGGGTCTTCGGCAGAGGATCTCCTGGCCACCAATGCACTGCTGCTGACCGACGATGGCGGCCTGCTGCAAGGCGGTATTACGGAAGGCCAGGTGGGCAGCACCCCCAACGCAGGTGAAGGCGATAGCTTCCTGCGCAGCACAGACCGGCGCGGCAACGAGCTGTCGCTGACGCAGTTCGGTGGCACCGGCGACGATGTCATTCGTGGCATGCATGCGCGACCCCAGGGCGACGGCTACTACGTCATCGTCTCTAGCCCCGACGACAACATCTACCGGTTCAACACCGACGGCACAGAGGTGTTCAGTGTGCCGCTGCCCGTAGGTCCCGGTATCACACTACTCATCGGCAACCTTTACTGGAGCGGTATCGACGCGGCCGGCGACCTCATCATCTTGTCCTGGGTGGACCCGGTGGCTCCTAACGCCGTCACGTCAGGTCTCGTAACCAAGCTCAGTGGTGCCGACGGCAGCGTCATCTGGCAGCGCCAGCTGCTGACGTCAACCGAGGACGACGTTAACTTCTTTATCGATGACACGGACCGTATCTCACCACGGGGCGTGGACGTGGACGCCGCTGGCAACCCCGTTATTGCCGGCGAGTTTTGGATCAACGCCGGCAACCGTCCTTGTGTGCGCTGCGGTTTCATCGCAAAGCTCGACGCCGCAACCGGCGACACCATCTGGGTGCGCGAACCCGACGCCTTCGCCACCTGTGGCGAGGACAGCAGCGGCCGGTTCTACCGGGTGACCGTGGCGAACGATGACACGCTTTACGTGAACGGACTGGCCAACTTCACCCAGTTCCCGGGCACCGATGGCCTGGTTGCCCGATACAGCGCCGATGGCACACAGGAACTTTGGCAGTTCTGCGACGACTCGGGCGCCGACACCACGTCGTTCTTCACGAACCCGCTCATCCTGGCTGACGGCGGCATCGTCAACTACGGCAGTGTAGGCGACGCCAACTCCCCGCCAGACCCCTCGTCGGGTGGCCCCAGCGCCGCCGATCTCGTGATCTACAAGTTCACCGACGCGGGCGCCGTGACCTGGTCGCAGACGATCGATGTTGTGCGGCAAGACACTTCAGACGCCGAAGCCCTGGCGGGCGCCATCGTCGAGGACGTACAGGGCATTCTTTACATCACGGGGTCGACGGACGGCGAAGTCGGTGCAACCGCAAACGCCGGCGATCTCGACGCCTTTGTGCTGCGTTTGGGCGCCGATGGCAGTGTTCAGTAGCCTTTCCACCATTAAACATAATCTGTTTATGACTAATCCGTGACCGAGTCGGTAGTCATACCCACACGAAAACTGGAAGCTCACGTCATCTAGGGAACCCCTAACGTGCCGTGACCGACAACGCGCCAAAGGAATCGCGCTACGCGCACCAGCTCAAACGTCGCTTCCCGACGTTACGCTTCGCGTCAAAGCTGGAGAGCGAGTACCGATCCGAACACCTGGCCACGATCCGCAACCGCGTGATCGCCAGCCTACTTGTCGCGTTGACCTTTGTGCTCTGGCACGTCTTCGTCACCCGAACGGGTAGCTTCGGCGACACGGTACCGCCGCTTGCAGACAACCTGCGCGCCTGGGTCATGCGCCCGGTCGCGGTCGTGCTCCTCGTCTCTGCCCTGCTCCGCAACTTCTACGCACGCCACTGGCTGACGGTTGCACCCGTGCTGCTCGCCATCCTGGGCTCAGTAGGTGCCTTCAACGTCGCCATGCTCGTCGCCAACGGCAACGTGCACGCCTTCATCAGCATGCTCACGGGCTTCTTCGGCGTCTACATGCTCATGGGACTGCTGTTCTGGCAGCTGGTTGCCGTCGGCTCCGTGCTGACACTCGTATTCGTGGCCAACCTGGTCTACGCGGGTGCGCCTATCGACGTCATCCAGGCGGAAGCGCCCATCATGTTCACGGCCACAGCACTCGCCTGCGTGTTTATCTACAGCCTCGAGCACAGCCAGCGCACTGCTTTTCTGCAGCGCAAGGTGCTCGAGGAAATCGGCAACCACGACGCGCTGACGCAGCTCAAGAACCGTCGCGCCTTCGACGAGGCGCTCACCATGCTCTGGCAACAGGGCATCCGCGAGGGCAAGCCCGTTGGTCTGTTGTTGCTCGATGTCGACCACTTCAAGCCCTACAACGATCACTACGGCCACCAGGCCGGCGACCGCTGCCTGGCAGCCATCGGTACCGTGCTTCGTTGCGTGACCACGCGGCCGTTCGATATTGCGGCGCGAATTGGCGGCGAAGAGTTCGCCGTGCTGTTCTACGACTGCACGCACGAACATCTGGTGGCTACAGGCGAACGGCTCGTGCTGGGCGTGCAAGGCCTGGGCATCGAACACGAACGCTCCCCGGTTGCAGGCGAGCTCACGGCCAGTGTGGGCGGCGTACTGGTCCAGCCGCAGACGGAGCGTTCCTCACGCAGCCTGCTGCAATTCGCTGACGAGGCGCTCTACACGGCCAAGAATCGCGGCCGCAATCGCGTTGTCATCGAGCGCGATGGTTACGAGAACATCGTGACCGGTGCGTTCCGCGGCACGCAGATTCAGAAGCGGATTGTGAGATAAGCCCGACCCAAAACTCCGCGCCAATTCGGCGCGGCATTGCGCTAAGCTCCGGGCATGACGCGCCTGCACCGCATCAACAAACACCTCAAGGACCGCGACTGGTTCACGGTGTTCGTCGAACTGATCATCCTGATTGTCGGCGTGTACTTCGGCATTCAGGCCGCGAACTGGAATGAGGCGCGGCAGGACCGCGCCGACGAAGCCGCGTTCCTCCAGCAACTCCACGAAGACATCGTGGCAGCCGAAACTCTGGCCAACCGGATCGGGCGCTTCCGGGTTGCCCGCCGCCAGTACATGGAGTCGGCGCTGGATGTGCTTTTCGAGCGCGCCGATCGCGACGAACTCAGCGACCCGGAATGCCAGGCCGTGTACACCGCGGCATTCGTGAATATGCCGTTCATCGACATCGGCTCGTTCAATGAGCTGTCGTCGTCGGGCAGAGTCGATATTATCCGCGACGACGAGCTGCGTGGTGCGCTGCTCCGACTGCAGCAGGCGATCAACCAGTCCAACCGCACCGTTCAGATTCTGAGCAGCATTCCATTCGGTCTGGCCGCGGAATACCCGGAGCTCATCCAGCTCGTTGGCGTGGTTGACGATTCCGGCGACCGCCCGGAGATTCGCTCTGTAGCCACGTGCGACACGGCCGGCATGCGTGCCTCGCAGGCCTTCCTCAACAAGGCCGCCAGTAACATCGATCTCTACGACGCATTCTTTCGGGACGGCTTTGAGCCCTGGCAGGAAGCCATCACGGCTGTGCGAGAGCGCACTGATTTCCTTTTAGGACTCAGCGAAAACGCAACCAAATAAACAACAATATCTGGGGGAGAGTTCATGCTCGCTGCCTTAATCATCTTCGCCATCGTGCTCGGCATCCTCAATGTGCTGCCGGAAACCAAACACCTGGACAGCAACACGGCTATTGCCGCAGTGGTGCCGCCGCTGCTGCTGAACTGGCTTCTGACCCTCGCCGTGTCGACCTTTCAGCTTCCGCCGAGTCTGGCCGTCGCCGGTATCACGCTCTACTTTGTTGTCCCGTTTCTCTGGCTACGATTCACACTCGGTGAAACGATGAAAGTCGCCTTCATCGTTGCGACGGTCACCGTTCTCACGGCCGTTGTCGTCGGAGTCGGTTTCGAGTTCTTGCTGATGCAGGCGTAACGCGGCGACCGACCCGCCTCCGCACCGATATGCGTAAACACATCAGCGCCGGTTCACCCTTTGAAGGCCAGATCGGTTTTTCGCGCGCGGTCCGCGTTGGGCCGATTGTGGCCATCTCGGGCACGGCCCCCATTGGCGGGGACGGCGAGGTTTATGGCGAGGGGGATGCCTACGCGCAAACCCGCCGCTGCCTCGAACTCATCATTGAGGCAGCCTCTCTGGCCGGCATGGGTAGAGCCGAGGTCATTCGCACGAGAATCATGCTGACTGACATGAAAAACTGGGAAGCAGCGGCGCGGGCGCATCGCGACATGTTCTCAGACGCGGCGCCGGCCTGTACCTTCGTTGAGGTGTCGCGCTTTATTGATGAACGCTGGCTCGTTGAGGTCGAAGCAGACTGCGTCGATGACAACGACGCCTCCATGACCGCTATGACAGGCGACTAATCCATCATGTTGTTCCGTCGAGTCCGAAAACACGTCAAGGCGCATGACTGGTTCGCAGTTGGTGTGGACTTCGTCATCGTTGTCATTGGCGTCTACATCGGCATCCAGGTATCCAACTGGAATGACGCGGCGCGAACCCTGTCGCTAGAGGACTCTTATGTGTCGCGGGTCGGTGACGAGATCGAACAAAACATCGAGATCATGCAGGCCGAGATTGAATTCGCGGAGCAATCAAGCAGGACACTGCGCGATTTCATCGCAGTCATGGAGGACCCAACTTCGTCGGACTCTGATGTGGTCGAATCCGCAAACGCATACCTGTCGCGCGGGGTGTTTTTCGCCAAATTCCGACCGGTCCAGACGACGTTCGACGAACTTACGGCGACGGGCAATCTGGACATTATTCAGGACAGCGTGCTTCGCCTGGCCCTGATCGACCTGCATGCTTTCTACGACAATGGTGCGTCGACGGTGGCGTCCAATAACGACTGGATTTCGCAGCTCGAGGGCAATATTTACCTCGGGTTTGATGCTGCGCGATACGACTCGAGAACATCGACGCTGTTCGAGCCGCGCACGCTCGCGGAATCCGCCGCATACATCCGCGAGAACAAGGACGTGCTGATACGACACGCCGCACTGAGCTACTGGGTCAAAGACCGCACTCTGGGTTTACTCGAGTCGGCCATCGCTCAATCGAATGCTGTTCTGGATGAGGTTTCCCGTGTGCAATCCGACAACCGGTAGCTCAATGACGACATGATTTGCGCTAGTCCTCGCGGCATGGGTCGCCTTCGCGCCCTTTTCAGCGACCGCCGGCGATGTCGCCGCCGACTGCAGCGGTTTCGAGGACCCGATCTACTGCAAGACGATCACGTTCTAGACGCTAAGGCGGCGACGGACAGACGAGGATTCGTCTGTCCGGCCCGACCTACGCTTACGACTTGCGCGTGTAGCGCTTGTTGAACTTCGCGATCCGACCGTCGTTCTGCGAGACACGCTGCTTGCCGGTGTAGACCGGGTGGGACGCACTCGAGATATCGATCATCATGTACGGGTAGGTTTCGCCTTCGTACTCTTTCGTTTCCGTGGTGGCCACAGTCGAGCCGATCAGGAAGTACACATCGGCCGTCGTATCGTGGAACAACACTTTGCGGTATTCGGGATGGATGCCAGGTTTCACGGGCTTGCTCTCTAGGCTGGGGGGCGGGGCCATGCAATATTATAACATTGCGCGACTTGCGCTGGGCGCAGCATGTCCGCAGGAGCCCCGATGAAGTACGTTTCGATCCTGTTTCCCTTCGCCATCGCCGCCGGTGTCCTGCTCGCGGGTACGTCGACAGGTACCGCAGCGCTCATCAATGTCCTGGGTCAAGGCCTGCTCTTCGCCATCGTCGTCTGCCTGCCACTCTACAAGACCGGGCGCATGTCCTACGTCGATATCGGCTGGCCGCTGGGCATTGTCGTTATTGCCGTTGTCGCCGTCTTCACACTCGACGGTGACGCGACGCGGCGGGCATTGATCGGCGGCGTCTATCTTCTGATCGGCGGCCGAATGGCCCTCATGGCGCTCGGCCACCTGCGACACGGCGTGCTCAAGGAGGAGCTGCCGCGCTACGCTTATCAAAGGCGGCGCTGGGAGAAGTCCGGCAAGACCAACACAATGCTCGCGGCGCAGACCGAGGTCATTGCCCAGGGCGCGTTCAACGCCTCCTTCCTGGCGTTCCCGGCTTTCCTCATTGCCGCCAACCCTGCGCCAACCGTCTCGCCACTAGAGGTCGTTGGGCTTGTTGTCTGGGTGGTCGCGTATCTGTTCGAAGAGATCTCGGACCGACAAAAGCGCGCCTTCGTGCGTGCGCAACAGGCGGCCGACAACAGCAATGGCGTGTGCGATGTCGGCTTGTGGACCTATAGCCGGCATCCGAACTATTTTGGCCAATGGATGGGCTGGAACGGAGTGCTCATCGCCGCGCTGCCGTCCTGGCTAGCCTTGTACGGGTCCGAGCACTTGGTCGTTTGGATTGGCCTGGGCATCGGGGCGGCCATGGTCTCCTACTATATGTACAACACGCTCGTGTACTACTCAGGCGCCTTGCCTTCCGAGTACTACTCGGTGAGAAAGCGTCCGGCATTCGCGGACTATCAACAGCGCACGAACCGGTTTTTCCCTGGCCCGCCCCGTGACTCGATTGCGACGCGTGAAACTGAGAGTCCTGATGCCGCAGAGTGACGTGACCGCAGCTGGCCGACACTTCTCCGCGCTGGTCGCGGCCTCTGCAGTTGCGGCGCTGTGGCTACCACTGGGGCAGCACGAGTTTCTTGTTTCGCATTGGATGAAGGTGGGTACCTTCGCCGCGCCCGTGCTTCTGCTGGTATCTGCGGCATCCAATTCAAGTCGTCCGCGCCTCTCAGACCCACGCTTCGCGTCGATTCTGCTGTTGGTTGCCTACATCGCGCACCAGTTCGAAGAGCACTGGATCGACGTACTCGGCAACCAGTACGCGTTCCACGGCTATGTCAATGCGCTGGTACGCGGCGCCATCGGCTCCGACGACCTCAGCGTGGCACCACTGACACCGATGAGCATTTTCGTGATCAACACGTCATTAGTGTGGCTCGTTGGTGTGATTGCGATCCTTCGCGCGCGAACCCACTGGTTTCCGGTTTTTACGATGGCGGCTATCGCGCTCGTGAATGGCGCCACACACATCATCGGCAGCATCGTCACGTTTGCCTACAACCCTGGCCTATTGACCTCCGTCCTTCTTTTTCTGCCGCTGCCCATCGGGTTTTATCGCAAGGTCCTGGGTGAGAACCCGGCCTTGAAGTGGCCAGTCATCGCAAGCCTGATCTGGGCCGCGCTGGCGCACGTCTTGATGGTGGGCGGGATGTTGGCCGCGAACCTATTCGGCGTGATTCCTGAGCCGGTCTATTTTGTCGCGCTCGTTGTATGGTCGCTGCTGCCGCTTGGGCTCTTTCGGCGCGTCTACAAAAACGACGCAGCCTGAAACGCCTGGTGCCGATGCGGGTCAACCGCCTCGGTGTATCCCCGCAGCCGCTCCAGGAACAGGTCTCTGTCATAACCGACCTGTGACGCAGGTGACTGCGCAGCGTTCATCGACTTCTCGTAATCGAGCAGTATGCCCTGCTCCCGCTGCGCGTAAAGCGCAGGCAGAAAGTTTTCGAATGTCCCCACTTCGATCACGTTATGCGTTTGCCAGGCTTCGAAGAACTCGGGCGAGAAGTGGCCGGTGATCCTCCGGTTGATGGATCGGCCGATCGCATTGCTCGATGAGACACCGATCACGATCTCGTAGTGGTAGTGCACGCCCAGGTGTTCGCCGCTTTCAACCACATCCTTGAAGTGGATCCGCAACATCATCACGGGCCCGACCGCCGGCAGCTGCTTGCCCATCGCCCAACCATCGACGTCGCAGTAGTAGACCTTAAGCTTGTTGTTGACGGGGTACTTCCAGCCGTACTTTTCGTACTGCATCGCCTCCTGGATTTCTATCGTCGCGCCGACCTTGGCCGTGTGGCCGGGCCCCACTTTTCCCGATAGGGTGGCGTCGACATGATCAGACGGATGCCAAAGAAGATAGGCCGGAACAAGCTGGCCTTGATAGCCCTCGACGTCCGCGAGCCGAACCTTTAAGCGCGTGAAGTTCAAGAACCACCAGTGCAGCATCTCGGCACTGACGCCGCGGATCAGCGGATGGTTGAGCACGACGCAAAACTGGCCGTTCGCACGTTCGTGAATCTGAAAGAAGGCGTTGTCGATCGATTTGAGCTTCCAACCGAAGTCACGTTCCGCGGGCATTGTCAGCTTTGTCATGCGCACTCCTTTGAATGGACTTTGATCGCCTACCGCCTGTTCGCAAGAAATCCCGATACGCGCAGGCTTTGAATGAACGATTGCACCTTGGCGGTGCGATGCGTTGCGCCATGGGTCACGAGCCACAGCTTCGCGCGCCAGGCGCGATTGGGCGGCAGCACTTCAACGATGCCCGGGAGCTGCTGCCCCAGCTCCACAGGGAGAAAGGTAAGGCCAACACCGGCCTGCAATGCCTGCAGGCGGCAGTGGAAGCTGTCGCTCTCGAAACGGTACCTGGCATTCTTGACGCGCCGATTGAGCCAGGCATAAGGACCGGCAGAGCGTCCACGGGTCAGCCCCACAAAATCATGATCGGCGAGCGCGATCACCGACTCCGGCATACCGTGCGTTCTAACGTAGGCCTTGCTGGCGTAGAGCGCGCTGTCGAGTGGCTTTATGGGAATCACAACATAGTCAGGGTCATCCGGCTTGTCGCCGGCGCGAATCGCGATGTGCGCCTCACCGTATTCCAGCCGGACCAAATCCGCTGTCACGGAACAACACAGGTCAGAGTCCGGGTTGTTTGCGACGAAGTGATGAAACCCAGGCGCCAACACTTGCGCCGCAACATCCACCGTGGAGACCACAAGCCCCCCGGAGATGCCGGGATTGCGTGATGTCGCACGGCCGATGAACTGGTTGAAATTGTCTTCGGTCGCCTCCGCAACGCGCAATAAGTCCTCACCGATCTCCGTCAGCGAGTAGCCCTTGGCGTTGCGAAAGAAAATCTTGCCGCCGAGCTCTTTTTCCAGGCTGTCGATGTGCCGGATGATTGTGGCCCGATGGACACCGAGCCGCTCAGCGGCGGCGCTCACCGTTCCGTACTTGGCCACATGGTAGGCCGTGCGAAACTCATTCCATTTATCCAATCTCGTAGCCCTCTCGACTACCGCGATACCATTATTGAAACACCAAGCGCTGCAATCGTGCCACGGCGCCCCTTAGAACTCCGTTGTGTCCAGCGGGTCTGTCCCAGCACGGCGTTCTGCCTAATCGTTGAGGTCGTTGGCGTCGGAGTCTGCCTCAAACCCATCAGCGTCTGAATCGACGGCGCCAAGCGTACGGATCAGTGGGGTTTTCGAAAGGCGCGCAGGCGCACACTGAGTGTGCACACACTCGCATTGCGCGTGTGCAGTGTGAGCGGCAACATCTCGTCGGGATCACCCAACAGACGTGCTTCAGAGGAGACAGTGTCATCTCATTTTGGGCCGCCGACATGCAGGGCAAGGCCGACAGCAAGTACGATCAGTTCTCGCAGGGCACCCGCATGTTCCAGAACATGCTGAAGGCTGATGAGGGCTATCCCGACCAGGCGCGTTGATCTCGATGAAGGTGTCGTCGTTAATAGGCGCCGTTGCGGCCGCGGTGATCGCAAACAACGCCTTCGCTGTGTGCCCCGCAGCCGGCTCGGCTGTGGGACCGGAGCTCTACCCCACCGCGAGCGTATTGCCCGCAAACCTACTGCGCGTTTACGTGTACTTCCCGCGGCCTATGGGGCCCGACGTCAGTGCGTCTGATCTCGAGCTGCTGGGTCCTGACGGCGCTGTGATACCGGGTGCGTTCTTGCCGACGCGCTTCGGGCTTTGGTCACCAGACCGCCGTCGCCTGACGGTGTTGCTCGATCCAGGCCGCGTGAAGACGGGATTGGAGGCCAACGAAGCGCTGGGGCGCGCGCTCGAATCCGGGAAGCGATACACACTCAGAGTACCTGGCACCCTGCGCGATGCCGAGGACTGCGCGCTGGGTGAGGATGCGACATTCGCGTTCACCGCGGGGCCCGCAGACTATGAGCCCCCGGCGCCGGAGACCTGGCAGCTCGCAATCCCGACGGCCGGCACACGCGACACTCTGGAAGTGGATCTCGGCAGCACCCACGATCATGTCTCGATGGCATACCGGATGCGGGTACTCACAGCAACGGGCAAGCGTGTGGGCGGCGACATACGGTTCACGCGCGCCGAGCGGATCTGGCAGTTCACCCCCAGCGAGTCGTGGTCATCCTCGCCCTATCGGATCGCGATCGATCCAAGGCTCGAAGATCTGGCGGGAAACCGGCCCGGTGTGATGTTTGACAGAAGCTTGGATGCGCCCGTCCGTGATTGGAATCGCGAGCTGCCATTTACCCCATCCTCGCCGGGCGACGAACCTGACTAGACTGTCTTTCCCCGTACTTATGTTCTGTTCGGGGACGCGAATGATGGTCGGTTCTCAAGCGCGGACGTGCGTGCAAAGCGCCTATGGTCGCGAACCAAAGGTCACGGAGCTGGATCGATGGCGCGGCCTATATGGGATAACCGCCAGCATTGTGACAGCAATCTCAAATGGGCTTTTTCAGCGCGCGAGCGATTGATTTGCAATCACGCCGCGCTTGCGCGATTTTTCTATGCAAGCTTTCCACAACAAATATTGCGTCACATTTATGCTCGTGATTGGATCATCCAAGTGTTCTGGTGCCGAAATGCGACGGCGCAAAAGCTGCAGGCGCGGTCTTCCGCCGTGCAGTGGAATCAGCTGTTATGCAGCGACTGCGCTGCGCCAGATTTGGAGGGCCCACCAATGAGGCGTTTCATCGCGATTGCCGCACTCTTGCTATCTGCATCAGCTGCCGCAGAGGACGGAATCGTAATTCAGTTCCAGATCTTCGAGCAGGAAAAGGGCAGCTCGGATAGGAGCGGCTACACAAACGCCGTCCTGATGCGCCTCAATGAAGAGGTGACGCTGGAGCTTGATGGGCTGTACGTCCTAAAGATCGCGGCAAACCAAATGGAGTCGTCGCAAGCTTCGCTGCTCTTCACGCTGAAGGATATGATCGACGGGCGCCCTTACTACATTGGAGCAAAGTCCGTGAACCTGAGAATTGGAGACGCCTCCGAGTTCAGCTTCGATCGAAGCAACATTTCGTACGACATCAAAATCGATACTTCGTACGGGGTATTGCCGGAAAGTGAGGGCTAATTCTCGTGGACATTCCGTCGCTGCATAACCAGTCACTGCAGCAGACGCTTGACCCTGTCGCGACCTTGGCTGTCGCCAAGCCCGC
>ERZ1740065.78-NODE-78-length-43233-cov-8.060123_pt1 | contig 43233 bp, 39 predicted proteins | sample MGYA00581738_ERZ1740065 | MGnify/ENA primary metagenome ERZ1740065 (study PRJEB43018, sample SAMN04849749) | marine metagenome | isolation source: floating plastic debris | place: Pacific Ocean | collected 2008-09-01 | study: EMG produced TPA metagenomics assembly...
CACATCATCGTCATCGCGAGGGAGCGCCCACATCATCGTCATCGCGAGGGAGCGCCCACATCATCGTCATCGCGAGGGAGCGCAGCGACCGCGGCGATCTCTCAGGAACTGCGGCAACGTTGGGAGATTGCCGCGCTCGCTACGCGGGCTCGCAATGACGAGGCCCGCCCGCTACGCGGGCTCGAAAAATAACGGGTCTCTCGCCGCGCGAGCACAACGACGGAGCACCCAGCCCGTGAACTCACGGTAGCGACGACGCTAATCGCTCAGTATTTCTTCTGCGTCCAGCACAAACTCAGGCCCCTGTGCTTGCGCGAGGCATGCCGGCTCAGCCTTGTCTGCGAGGAATGCCATTGGATTCGCAAAGAAGCCTGCTGCCACGGTCATCGCGCAGCCATCACCGCCCCAGTTCGTTGATTCCGAGTGAAAGCCGGCTGGGATAACGACCACGCGGCTGTTTGACAGCGTTTCGGCCGCCTCGAAGCCCCAGGCTGGGGGCGTTAACGCATCGTATTCACCCGCGATGATGAGTGTGGGGATCGGCGATATCGTCGCTGCAACCTCTTCGACAGGCCGAGGTGGGACGTCCCAAGCTGCGCAAGTCTCGGGCGCGAAGACCGCACTATCGAAGCCGTCGAACCGCAAGTCCGCCGTCGTTGCACGCTTGCTGAACGGCAAGGCCTCGCTGCACCACACGGACAGGCGCATGCCCCAGGCAAAATTACTCGAAGAACCTGACCCGCTAAATGCTTCCACCAATAAAGCCAGGTCTCGCCGCGCAATCGCATCCATGATGAGCGGTGCTGTCGCGAGACCCTCGCGCGAGAACACCGGGACCGCACGAAGCAGATCCGCCGCGCTGACCGTCATCGCGTCCCGCCCGGCCATCGCGGGTACTTCCCAGGGCTGTTCCTGGGCGCGCACTACGGTCTCCAAGAAGCGCGTCGCAACGTCCGGGAAAGCGCTCGCACAGGACGACTGGTTGGCGCACGCCTCGCCGACGCGCCGCAAGACAGAGAGCAGATTATCCGCGCTCTCGTCGTCGTAGCGCACGGTGTGGGGTAGTGGCGAATCCAAAACCATCGACGCGACGCTGCCCGGGAAGTCGCGCGCCACGGTCAGCGCAACACGCGTACCGTACGACAAGCCGTACAAGGACCAGCGCTTAACGCCGAGGACCTGACGCAGGTCCTCGATATCCGCTGCTGTGTTCGCCGAGTGGTAGGCGGCACGATCAATGCCTGCCGCTTCTAGTCCGCGCGCGCAGTCTCGTGCCGCCTTAACAGCGCCGCCGGGGACGTCGGGGTCAGCAAGTGCCGTGCCGAAGGCTTCGCACAGAAGTGCCGGTTCGGCATGTTGCGTGCCGCGCTGCCCGACAACGACAAACTCACGATTGCGAGTCCAGGGGTAGGCTCCCGGGTAGGCCGCAGCAGCCATGCTTCCGACACCCGGACCACCAGACAAGTACAGCACGGGCGACAGGCCTGGCTCGGCAGTTTTGGGCTTCACGATTGCCACCGGCAAGCGCAGCGTCCTGCCATTCGCAACGTTGCGCTCCTCCTCGACGACAAGGTAGCCACGCCGACTTTCAAACCCGGCAGGCACTGTAACGGGGAATGACTCCCCGTCTGCGATCGGCTCGAAACGTGGCACGGCCTGCGATTGATGCACTGTCTTGCTTCGCGACACCGAGCAACCGGAAAGCAGCCCGATCGCGAGCAGGCAGAGCATCGTTTTTCTAAGCTTGGTCATGTCACCTGAGTCATCGAAGGTCGCGGTGGCACGCTGCCGTGGCGACGGTTGCATGATCTCAGTTCGTCGTCGGACGTGTGTGCGGATGCAGTCCCGTCGCCGTCATCGCGAGAGAGCGCGTCAGTATCCGGTCATCGTGAGGGAGAAAAGACTCAACCCCCCCCGCTTGGGATACATTCCTCAACCGCCATCGCGTGGGAGCGCTCCTACCGCGGCGAGCTCTCAGGAGCTGCGCAGTCGTTGGGAGATTGCCGCGCCCGCTACGCGGGCTCGCAACGACGGGTCCTCCCGCTACGCGGGCTCGCGATGACAGCGGTTCTTTGCTTAGCGGGCTCGCGACGACGGCGCGCGTTAGAACGTGTAACGCGCGCCGATAATGGCCGTCCGGGCCTTGTTGGGGCGTGCCCCGTAAGGTGTACGGCCCACAAAATCGAAATCGTCAGTCAGGCTTTCCACCGTAGCCGTAAGCCGCAGCGCGTCCGACCAGCGGTACAGGAACGACAGATCGGTGATCACGCTCGACTCAATCTCCTCGAACGGTCCGCAGCTTGCACGTGCACACGAATCGCCGATGAAGTTGACTGACAAGTAGCTGCTCCAGCGGTCCGCTTCGACACCGGCGCTGAGCAGGCCCTGGCTTTCGGGAATGTAGGGCAGCGGATCGCCGGCTTGAACAGCACCGAAAAAGTCGGTGTTGGCGATGTCGCTGTCGAACTCGGCGTCGATCGCGGTGAAGGTCAGCTGTAGCGGAAAGCGCAGGCCATTGTTCGCTGCAATCTCGTGCGACACCGAGACTTCGATACCGGTAACCGTCGCGGCATCGCCGTTGAACGCGTCACCCACTTCGCAATCGGCACCCGACGATGCTGTGCAGGTCCCTACGAGGTTGTCGTAGTCGGTCAGGAACAAGCCGATGTCGGCTTGGGTGGCTGCGCCAGCAAAGCGCACACCGAGCTCGTAGTTGATGCTCTCTTCCTCATCGACGTCCGGCGCATTACTGGGTGCCGAGAAGCCCTTGTGTGCGCCGCCATAGATCGACCAGGCATCGTCAATGGCATACACAACACCGATACCCGGGATGATGACGCTGATGTCATTCTCACGCTCGTCACGGAGGTTCGCGGCCGTCCGCGCCGAAGGATCTGTTGTCAGGCCGGGCCGTGTCTCCCAACGGGTACGCTCCTGATCGATCTGTTCGAAGCGCACGCCAGGCGAGATCAACCAGCGGCCAAATTCGATCTGGTCGCGAAGGTACAGCGCGATGACATCGGCGTCCTGCTCCTGGTTACCCGCATTACCCAGCAAGCCGAGGTCATCGAGCACGAGTTGTCCATTGATCTGCGTGTACGTGCTGTTGCGCTGCAGACGCTCCGAGTGGTCCGTGTGATAGCGCAGGCCAGCCGAGATGCTGTGCGAGGCACCACCCCAATCGGCGAGCCAGCGCAGGTCGAACTCAACGCCCGTCGAGTAGTACTCGCGCGCGTTCGAACGAATCTGGATCGCACCCGCAGGCGTATCACCGCCATCGAGGATCGCCTGGAGGTCGGCGGGCTGCTCGGTGCCGATCGAGTTGCCGGCGTTGAGCGCCTGCACGAACTGAAACCAGCTCACACCGTTGAAGGATTCGGCGTCCGGAGAGCCCGTTACGTCGTAACCCTCGGTCTTGAACCAGTCGCGCTCGAACTCGTTGTGGTAGAGCGACGTCGTCAGTTCGAATGCCCCACGCTCGAGCTGGTGGCGCAGGAGAATCTGGCTGTGGGTCGTGTCGATGTTGTCGAGCGCCGAGAGACCGTAGCGGCGGATCGGGTCGGCATCAAAGTCGGCATCGGTCAGCCCCAAATACGTCTGATCGGAGTTCTCCGTGGCGTACTGAAGCTTGAGATCAAACTGTTGGCGCCAACCATTGATGTCATCAGGCGTAAAGCGAAATTTCGCCATGTAGTCCTGCTTCTCCAGGCCGGTGTCGCCACCACGATCGAGATCCTGGAAACCATCACTCTGCCACTGATGCGTCTCGACGAGCCAACCGAAGCGGCCGTCGTTGTCGCCGTAGTGCGCGTGCACGCGCCAGGTGGCATCTTCGCCAAGCTGTACGTTGACCAGACCAGCCGCTTCATCAGGAATCTGCGTCGAAATAAGATTGACTGCACCGCCGATCGTGTAAGGCCCTTCGGTGATGGTCGCAGGCCCCTTGAGAACTTCAACCGACGAAAGACGCCCTGCCGTCGGGAAATAGTAGGCCGCAGGTGCCGAGTAGGCCGCAGGTGCGATGAGGATGCCGTCTTCCAGCAGCGTGATGCGCGCGCTGCGCTCTGAAGCCGTACCACGAATGCTGAGGTTGGGGCGCAAGCCGTAGCCGTCCTCAAGCTGAACTGTCACACCTGGCACGCTGCGGATGATCCGCTGGATGTCCGACTGGTTGAATCGCAGGATGTCCTCGACATCGACAACCGTTGCGCTGCCCGGAACACGAGACAGGTTTTCCGGGTTACCAATAATGGTGACCTCTGGCATCACACGCACATCGTCGTCCTGCGTGGAGTCATCTTGCGCAAGCGCAGCAAGCGGCAACGCCGCACAAAGGGTCACTAGGTATCTGTTCACGAATGTATCCTGAGATTCAGGCGTTGATCACGCCCAGGTGATTGTCGAAGCGGTAGCCCGCAATGCGCTGCTTGAGCGCGTGCTTCGCCGCAAACGTATCGGCGTCGAAGCGATAAATCATGCCGCGGCCCGAGCTCACGACGAATTCCCGCGCCATGCGGTCATAGCCCACGCCCGCCACGTCGGACAGGCGCACGCTGGCCACGTGCCGGCCGGCGCGCGTGTCCCAGAAGCTCACACGGTGCCCGCGCGGCGAGGTCACGACGGCATGTCCGCTGATCGGATCACAGCAGACGCTTGCCGTGTAGTTGTCGAGCGCACGCAGATCCGGCGTCGGAACCTCAAGCGGCTGCAGTTCGCCGTCCGGCGCAGGAGTATCCCAGTCCGCGCTGACGACAAGCGGTTCCGAATAGACATTCTTGGCCTGCTGCTGCAGGCCGACGAGCGTCTCGCCGTCGGCGAGGACATCAATGTGACGCACGCTGCTCTTCGAGAATGCTGGCGTGCGCTTGTCGGTGAGTGCGCCCGTCTTCACCTCGATCTTGACGAGGCTCGGCGCCATTGAGTCGACATTGAGGGGGGCGCGCCCGTAGTCCGGATGCGTGGCAATGCCGCCATTGGCGACGATCAGCGACCGCCCGTTGTCGCTCCAGCGCATTTCATGCGGGCCAATACCGTGACTCGAGAACTCGTGCGCGACCTCCAGCGTCTTGGCATCGCGGACGACGATGACGCCGCTGCCGTCATCGAGGTTGTTTTCACTCGTGTACAGCCAGCGCCCATCCGCGCTGTACAGCGCGTGGCCGTACAGATGTCTGTTGCCAGGCGTTTCAGTCGTGCGCAACAGCGTGCCATCACGCCAACGGAATTGGTGCAAGGTACGGCGCGGTCGTCGGCCGACCACCGTCACAACAGATCGATCGGGAGAGAGAATGCTGTCGTGACCGCGCTCGGCCAGAGGCGCCGCGTAACGCACGCTGCCGTCGGCATCGACGCGCAGCACAAAGTGATTGCCGTCGGCGTCGGCCGCCGCACTGACGATGTCGCCACGCGCAACATCGCGTTGCCCGCAAGCCGTCGCGGAGACGGCTGCCAGCCCGGCAATGAAGGCGCGGCGGGTCGTCATGCTCAGTCGCCGTCCTGGTTGCTGAAGCCGAGGTTCACGTCAGCGGCGACCGCAGCATCGATGAACACATCAGCCAAGTCCTGCAAAGAGGTACGAATGATGTCGATGTCGCCCGTACCCGTCCCCATGAGGATCGACTCCAGGGAGTCATTGAGGGCTACGAGGCCGGCCTCGGCGTCGGCCAGCTCTGCGTTGAGCTGGTTCGAGATCGCCTCTGAATCGTGTGCACGTACCAGGTAATCGCGGAAGCCATAGTCCGTGTCAGCAGGGCCGCGATCGAGCCAGGCGCGGATCGCCTCGGTGTTGGCAACGAGGTTCTCTACCGAGTGCTCGGATCGGAACGACTCGGTCGTCAACGGGCCCGTCTGCTGGGGACGCGTCACTTTTTCGTCGGCAACGAACTCCACGTCCTGCGCGAGACTCTCGAGCACCGCCGTCAGTACTTCGGCGCGGTCCATGAACTGGCCGCTGGCACTCGTGAAGTCGGCCATGAGCTGACCCGAGCCGTCCCAGGCGGTCGCCAGTTCGTCGGCCATGGTGTCGTAGTTCTCGGTCACCGCCACAGCCAGCTCGCAACGGCGCGGGCCGTCGGTCGCGTCGTCAAGACCACCCAGATCGAACAGTAGGTATTCGATCGCGGGCAAACCCTGTGCACCAACAGGGCTACCAGCAACGACGGCTTCCGTAATCGTCTGCGTGCCATTGAGCAGACTCGAGACATTGTTCAAGACCGCATCGTTGGGGTCCGGGAAAAACTGAATGCGAAGGCGGCGGTTGTCCGCTTCCACGGGACCGAAGCGCACAATGCTGATGCGGTTCCACGACAACATGGCGGCACGCCACGCGTCCTGCACAGCGCTGAGATCGGCAGTCGGTGCGGCGCAGTAATCGGCCATCGCGGCTTTGAGCGCTTCGGAGTCCACAGCCATCGCGTCGTAACCGGGCTCGATAACACCAAGGCCCAGCGACTCAAACAGGCGATCCTGCTCTTGTTCTACGGACTGAATGGGGCCGAGCGGATCGGTGCTGCCGCCACCGCCGCCGCCACCGCCACCACCAGTAGGCGGTGGCGCGCTGCCACCGCCGCCGCCACCGCCACCACAGGCGGCCAGCGCGCCGGCGAGTACGCCGATCATCAGGGGCGCACGAAGCGCTCGAAACTGTTTCAACATGTCCTCTCTCCCTATCGTTTACAGGGCCAGAACGAATGCGGCGAGCGCATCCTGTTCCGCCTTGCTCAATGACTTAAACCGCGCTGCAGCGGTTGCTGCTTCACCGCCGTGCCAGAGCACGGCTTCCTGAATCGTGGCTGCACGACCGTCGTGCAGAAACCCCGTTTCGGGATTCAGCTGCTGCTGTAATCCCAGAGACCAGAGTGGCGGCGTACGCCATTCGCCACCCGTGGCGTCGCCCTGCGCGATGCCGTCGGCCAACAACGGCCCCATGTCGTGCAGGAGTAGATCGGTGTAGGGCCAGATCGTGGTCTGCTCGCCGGCGACAACAATGTCGTGTGAAGGCGTGTGACATGCGGCGCACGCGAGATCCTCGAACACCCGTTGGCCACGTCGTACTTTGGCCGTTGCGCGTCGCGCTTCCGGAACTGCCAGCGACGCTGTGAATTCGACCGCCGTGTCGAAAAGGATGCCGCCAATCTCGTGATCGCCCTGCGGCCCGTTGCCACTTCTTTGGTCATGGCACCGTTGCTGCTGCGGGGCGCAGGTTTCGACGGGGTTGTAGACGCTGGTGATGCCAATGTCATTGCGAAACGCATCTGCCGTCTGCGCAGCAACGGTGGGATGCGGCGCCTTCCAACCGAAACGTCCTGCGGCTCTCGCTTCGCCCTCGCCCACCCAATGAACTCGACCCGTGATCCCGTCACTATTGGCGTCGTCCGGGTCTTCCAGCGCTTCAAGCCGTGACTGCGGAATCGCTTCCAGCAAGCCCAGGCCTACGAGCCCTGGCGCAACGCGCGGCGAAATCGCATAAGCAGGGATATCGGGCACGCTCGCGTGCACACGATTCAAGACGATGTCCGTGTCATCGAGCTCTAGCGTCTCAACCTTGACGCTCGGTCGCGGCTCGCCAGGGTAGAAGCCTGATAATCGCTTGCCGACACCCGTCACGTCATAAATGGCTCGAGTTTGAAGCTGGTCGCCAAACCGCGAATGAATGTCGTCAACGTCGGCGAGTTTGAAGGCCATCGCCGGCGTATCGGGGTCGTTGAGTAAGCTGTCACCGCGCCCCGCACCCGCATGACAAGACTGACATGATCGCGCGCTGAACAATGGACCCAGCCCATCGCGGGCCGTGGTGGAGGACGGCGCCTTGACCCACGGATCACGAAACATTGCGAAGCCGGTCCAGAAGCGCAGCTCGGTTTCACGATCCATCGTCGGCGTGGGCTGTACGAGCGTGTGCGACGTGGCGCCCCACGCGAGGGTCCACGCACCACCCGGCGCTGGCAGCGGGCCCGTGGCGTCGCGCTGGCTGCACGAGCCAATCAGCAGCGTACTGCCGATCAAAACTGTTGCAGCCAGCCGAATCACAGCGACTCCAGGAACGCGTACAGCGCCGCCCGTTCGCTTGCAGGCATGGCGAGCACCGCGTTGCGCGTGGCCTCCGCCTCGCCGCCGTGCCAGAGCACCGCTTCCTCGATCGTGCGCGCGCGGCCGTCGTGGAGGAATGTTGCCGCCGGCGTCACGACCTGCACAAGACCCAGCCCCCAGAGCGGCGGAGTCCGCCATTCGGTGCCCGAGGCGAGGCCGTCAGGCCGCCCATCAGCAAGTCCGTCGCAGCGCAGCACATACGTGCAGTTATCACCAGCCGGGCAAGCCGAGCCGTCGGCGTTTTCGCGTGTGACGGCCTGGCAGCTGCCGCCCATGTCGTGCAGCAGCAAATCGGTGTAGGGATAAATGACCTGACCCGTGAGCACGTCAATGGGTGCGGCGTCGGGTACGAGCTGGTTCAGGTCAATGTCGCCGAGCACGCTGCCTTCACCAACACCTGTGGTGAACGTCTGCGTGTGGCAGCCCTGGCATCCGCTCTCAAAAAACAGCGTTCGCCCTTCCACGATCTGCGGGTCCCAGGACTCCGTTGCCGCGTCGTAACCGCGACGATCCGGCACGGCAAGCAGGCGCGAGTAGAACTCGACGAATGCAAGCTCCAGATCGGAGACGTCCACATCGCCTGGAAATTGGTCGGGCTCAAGTAACGCGGCCTGTGTGCAGCTCGCCTGGTTGGTACCGCAGGATTCTTCGGGCGCGACGCTGGAGGTCACACCCAGGTCGCCGCGATAGGCGTCGGCGCTCTGCTGCAGCACACTGGCTGACGAGGCCTTGTGACCATAGCGACCTACAGCGGTTTGCCCCGTGGTCGGATCAAAACTCTGGTTGGCGCGGCCACTGATGCCGTCACCGTCCGCGTCGTTCAGGTCCTCGTTGGCGAGAATGTCGGCTTCAGGAATCGCACCGAGTAATCCCAGGCCAATCATCTGTTGTGCAATCCGCGGCGACAGCTGGACGCCCGCGGAGAAATCGCCGTAACTTAGCTCGCGCACCTTGTAGGTCGGGAGGCGCAATTCGTAGGGCGTGCCATCGTCGTATGTACCGGCAATAGTCTCGTATTCGATGAACCCAAAGCCTTCGCCAATCGCCTCAGTGGCACCACCGCCGAAGGAAGACAAACCGGCGGTCGGATCATTGCCAATAAACGAGGCCAACCCGAAGGTCTGAAGCTGGGTGCCATAAATCGCGTCGGGAATGACATTGTTGTCGGCGTCGTTGCCCAATCCAACGCGCAGGAAAATCGAGCTGAACGGCGTGTCGGAATCGGCGGGCAGGCGGCCGCGCCCGTCGCGCAAATGACAACCCTGGCAGGTTGACGCGTTCATGAGCGGTCCCTGCCCTTCGTTGTCATTGCGGAAAATGGCATTGCCACCCTTGAAGTTGGCATCCAGCGTGAAGTTCGACTGGATGCCCGGCGGTGCCTGACTAAATGCAACGTTGTTGCTGTTAACCGATGTGCCCGCGGCACCACCCGAAAATCGTTCCGCCGCTGTAAGCGGCGGAACGACCGGATCGGATGGGGGCGGGGGCGGCGGTGGACCCTGGGTTACTGGGCCGGAGCCCCCCGAACCGCCCCCACCACACGCCTGCAGAGACGTGAGCAAGACTGTCAGGAGAACTACGCGCCCCAGTAACTTGCGCGTGTTTTCCATGTAGTCGCCCTTCTCTTAAATCTCTTCTTCGGTGTCCTGGCGCAGATCGCCTACCGTGACGTCGAGATCGGAGATGACGGTCTCGAGGATATCGGTCTGAGCAGACAGAGCCTGGATCGAACCCGCGATGTTCGGCTCGTTGATGCCGAGCTGGATCTGGGTGTCGAACGGCATGCCGGCTTTCGCCATGTCGTCGATTGTCGAGATGCGGATCATCGTGGTCTCGAGTGCGGCGCGGAATGCGTTAGCCGTTTCCGTGAAGCCCTCTGAGATCAGCAGGTCATCGATGCCAGCACCGTCTACGGTCGAGCCGTCGATGCGCGTGTACTCGCCAAAGTAGGAGTTCACGATGCCCTGAGCGTTCGTCACGATGTCGCGATGCGTATTGTCCGAGAAGCAGGAGTGCTCGTCTTCCTGGCTGTTGGTCAACAGCGCGATGTTCATGCGCTCACCGGCCAGCTCGCCGAAGCCGAGACGGCCCATACCTTCGAGGATTTTCGCCAGCGATACGTCGCCGCCCGCCACGAAGTTAGCGTAGTGGTTGCCAGTACCGTTGGGGTTCCAGGCGTCGACCAGCGTCTTCAGGTCTTCGACGAGAATCTCAGCAGCGAGCTGCAGGTATTGACCACGACGTTCGCAGATAACACTCGCCGAGCTCGTACCAATACCGCTCGTGCACGAAGCACCGGTCTGGTAGTCGCTGAACGGACGCTGGCCACCCGTGGCGTCGCGCGTGCCCGTGCCCGAAAGGTCGGCGTTGAGGTCCTGACCCCAGAGCAGGAATTCGATGACGTGGAAACCCGTGGTGAGGTTGCGCTCATCGTCGTCAAGCTCGTTATTGTCGCGGATGTTCGCCTTCGACAACGTGAACGTGGTGTCAGAAATGATGTTGCCCGTGACGCCCGTCGGCGGGTTGCCCGAGTCGGAGCCTTCGTCGCCGTCAACGGCGGTGGCGACGTAGTCGACGAGCGCTTCGCCCAGCGGCCACGCGTTAATCGCGCCTTCGGGGCCGTCGCCTTCAACACCCAGCGAACCGTCGGGCAGCAGAGCGTCGATCGGGCCGACACGGAAGCGGTAGACCTCGGTCTGGCCGTAAGGCTCGTTAACCGCAAGCCACGCGTCCTTGGCGGCGTCAAAAGTTTCCTGCGAAGGCGCTGCAACGAGATCGTCGATCTTGCCCTGAAGCTCGATTGCGAGAACCCACGAGTCCGAGTACGACGCGTAGGCGATGTTGGCATTCGTGGTAACGACGTCGGTACGCGTGACTACCAAAGGCACGCCAGCCGGACCTGCAGGACCTGCGGCGCCCGTGGCGCCAGCCGGACCAACAGATCCGTCATCGCCTTCACACCCGGCTAGAGCCAGCAAGCCCATCGCCAACAAACCAGTCAGTTTCTTATTCATGTCTCCCCTCTCCTGGGAATTTGGATTAAAAAAAGAATGAAAAGCTAAATGAAAATCATTCTCATTTAGAGTAGCACTGCGGTAGGTGGCAGGCCATCGGTGGTCCTTGGCAGGGGCATCGACAATACTCCTGTTTGTCGAAGCGCTCCAGATAAACTGACATTAGACACGGGGAAACAGAGGGCCGTCGTACCTCGACAAAAGCACGCCCCGGTGGGTCTCGTTGGCGCTGCGCGAAGAATCAGTCGTCGAAAAGAGGCGCCGGCTGCTCGATGATCGATTTGAGCGTGGCCAGGAATCGCGCGCCGTCGGCGCCGTCGAAAGCGCGGTGGTCGCAGGACATCGTAATGTTAATGCGCGTGGCGCCCACAGCCGGCCCGTCGCCGACGACGCCCGTGTTGCGCGCCGCGCCGACAGCCAGGATCGAGGTCTGCGGCGGATTGATAATGGCGGAAAAGCGATCGATGCCAAACATGCCCAGATTGGACACGGTGGTCGCGCCACCTGCCAGATCATCCTTCCCGAGCTCACGTGCATTCGCCGCTTTGGCCAGACCGCGAACGGTGTCGCCGATATCGGCGAGCGTGCGCTTGGCGGTGTTGCTGATGACGGGAGCCACGAGTCCGTGTTCCGAAGCTATGGCCACGCCAATACCACCGTCCCCCGCGTAGAGCTCGTCGTCGCGGTAGATCACGTTGACGTTCGGGTTCTCGGCCAGCGCTACGGCAACGGCCTTGATGATCATGTCGTTGAGCGTGAACTTGGTGCCCGTCCTCTCGCTGTGCTCCTTGCGCAGATTTTGAGCGTGCTGCACATCGGAGGCGATATACAGGTAGAAATGCGGAACGGCCTGCTTGGCTTCGGCCATGCGCGCCGCGACGGTTTTCTGCGTCGCCGTACGGGCAATGGGCGTGCCGACCGTCAGCGCGGCCTCGACGTCTTCTTTCGAGATGCGACCGTTACGGCCCGTGCCCGACAGGATCGACCAATCGAGACCCTCAGCTTCGGCCAAACGCTTGGCGATCGGGCTGATGCGTGGCGCTTCACCCGACGGCGCCGCTGCAGCTGCCGGCTCGGACGCCAGTTCAGGCGCCGGCGCCGCGGTCGCGTCACCGCCTTCAAACGAGGCGTCGACGGCTTTGAAACTGGAGACGAAAGCATCGATGGCAGCGTCGTCTTCGTCGGCATCGGCGATCACACCGATGAGCACGCCGACTTCATAGACATCCCCCACTTCGCCAATCAGACGACGAATCACACCCGAGGCTGGGGCTTCGCCTGCATTGACGATTTTTTCAGTCTCCATGTCGACGATTTCGTCGCCTTGGGTGACCGCATCGCCGACCGCGACTTTCCACTCGGTCAACGTACCTTCCTGCATTTCGATGCCCCACTTGGGCACCGTGATCGCCGTGATGCTCATGTCAGTACGCCACGACCTTGCGGACCGCTGCAGCGATGTCGTCAGGGCTGGGCACGTAGGCGCGTTCGAGTTCGCGTGCGAAGGGCACGGGCGTGTGCGGCGCGGTCACAAGCTGAACGGGCGCCTTAAGCAAATCGAAGCCTTCGCTTGCAACAAGACCCGCGATGTCAGACGCGACGGAGCAACGCGGGTTGGACTCGTCAACAATAATCAGTCGTCCCGTCGCTTCGAGGCTTTCGAGAATCGTGTCGAGATCGAGCGGCGAGGTCGTGCGCGGGTCAATGAGGTCAGCCGTGATGCCGTCGGCCGCGAGCGCGTCGAGTGCCTTCTCGGCAAAATTGACCATGCGCGCGAGTGCCACGACGGTCGCGTGCTCGCCTTCGCGAACCAGGGCAGCCTCACCGAACGGCACGAGGTAGTCACCATCAGGCACGTCGCACTTCCTCGGGTACAAGGCCTTGTGCTCGAAGAACACGACGGGGTCGTCGCCACGCAGAGCCGTGGTGAGCAAGCCCTTGGCGTCGGCGGCATTGGACGGAATCGCGACCTTGAGGCCGGGGACACTCGTAACAATCGGGTAGATCGTCTGCGAGTGTTGCGCGCCCATGTTCATGCCAGCACCCGTAGGCATGCGGATGATTGCGGGGCATTGGGTCTTGCCGCCAAACATGTAGCGGAACTTGGCGATCTGATTGTAAAGCTGGTCCATCGAGACGCCGATGAAATCCGCGAACATGAGCTCGGCAACGGGACGGTAGCCGGCCAGTGCGGCACCTGCGGCCGCACCTACAATCGCCGATTCGCTGATCGGCGTGTCGATCACGCGTTCGGCACCGAATGCTTTGAACAAGCCACTGCTGACCCCGAAGATGCCGCCTGCGGCCTCCTCGACGCCCGTGCCGCCCGCGCCACCGGCAACGTCTTCGCCGAGTACGATGATCTTGCTGTCGCGCGCCATCTCGGCGTGCAGCGTTTCATTCAGCGCTTCGCGAAAAGTCTTGACGGTCATCGCTGGGACCTCAGTAAGTGACGTAGACGTCGGTGAGGACTTCGGACACATCGGGCGGCGGTGCTGCCTTCGATTGCTCTACCGCGTCGTCGATGAGCGCCATCACCTCGGTGTCCACAGCATCCAGCTCGGCATCGGTGAGCCAGCCTTCGTCCGTCACGCGCTTTCTGAAATTCCTGAGGCAGTCCATGGTCTCGCGGAAGGTCGCGACCTCGTCCTTGGCACGGTACTTCTGAGGGTCCCCTTCGTAGTGGCCGTAGAAGCGCGTGATGGCGCACTCGAGCGCGGCTGGGCCCTCGCCCCGGCGGAGCTGGTCGAACAGATCGCCGGCCATGTCGTAGACAGCAAAGAAGTCGGCGCCATCGACCTTCTCGGCGCGCATCCCGAAGCCGGCGCAGCGCCCGGCGATGTCGTCGCTGCCGACCGCGTAAGACGTGCCTGTGTGCTCACCGTAGCCGTTGTCTTCATAAACAAACAGCGTGGGCAGCTTGAGCACGACGGCCAGGTTCATGGCTTCGAACACCGTTCCCTGGTTCGAGCTGCCATCACCGCCGAAGGACGCCGTGACCTTGCCGTTGCCGTCGAGCTTCGTGGCAATGGCCGCGCCAGTGGCGATCGGTGGTCCGCCACCGACGATGGCGTTGGCGCCCAGCATGCCCTTGTCGAAATCGGCAATGTGCATCGAGCCGCCCTTGCCCTTGCAGAGCCCGTCGGCGCGACCGTAGATCTCTTTCATCATGCCGATAACATCGCAGCCTTTGGCGATGCAGTGGCCGTGGCCGCGGTGCGTGGAGACGATGTAGTCATCGTCGGCAAGGTGCATGCAAACGCCAACCGCAATAGCTTCCTGGCCCGAGTAGAGATGGGTGAACCCGGGAATGGCGCCCGTGGCGATTTCGACGTGCAACCGCTCTTCGAACTCACGAATCGTCTTCATGAGCCGGTAGGCCGTCAGCAGCTCGGTCTTTTGCAGCGTCATAGCTCCCCCTGTCGGCAATCGGTGCGCCAGCCGAAACAGTGTACAAAGCCGTCAGCACAAAAGAAACAGGACTGACTGTTTTTTATCAGCGATCTGAAGGCAAAAAAAAACCCCGCACCGGGCGGGGCTTTCGATCGCTCTGGTTTTAGGTGTTCAGGTTGCGGCCGGCTTGCGGCCCAGCGCAACACCCATGAGGCCGAGGCCCAGCAGGAACAGTGCGCCCGGTGCCGGCACGCGTGTCGCGATGGTCGTGATGCCCTGGCCGCCGGCCAGTTCGATGGGGCTCGAGCCGTCAAAGATGCCTTCGGCCGGACCGCCTGTGCCGTAGCACGCGTCCTCAAAGACGCACCAGGCGATCGACGTGGTGTTGCCGAAGAAAAAGCCCGTGTCCGCCGCGGAGAAGTCGAAGAACAACGCATCCAGAGTGGCCGTGATCCCCGTACCGTTGAAGTCCACGATCAGCGACGAGTTGCCGCTGTTGACGGTGGTGCTGCCACCGCCGATGCCCGGCGATGCGATCAGGAAGTCCCAATCGAGGATATCCGTGATATCCAGGAGGCCCTGGTTGCCATTCGTGGTGATGGTGCCCGTGACCGAACCGTCGCCGATACCGCGGTCGACGTTGTAAACAAACATCGCCGAAGCCATCTGCGGCAGCGCAAGTGCGGCGATCAGCGTGAGTGCAATCCGTTTGATCCGTGTCATGTCCGAGCTCCCCGGGGTCATCCTGCCCCTTATTTTGTACCGGTGTTGCAATCCGCGTACCAACAATAAGCTTGATGTTAAATCAGCAACTTAGCGAGGGAAGCGACCGGGCAGCGCGTTGACTTGTAAGAAATCCCGACGATTTTGGTGACGGCAGGACGGGCGTTGCTGAACCGCGGAAATCTCGCCAATTCCCCTGCGAATGGCCACGATTTGTCGCGCCCGACCGGTTGCGTATACTCGATCAAAAACGGCGCTATGAAAGCGCCGAGTGGGGCGACGCCATGAGTGAGGCAAGGGTACGCTGGGCCCCAACAGCTGGACACGCGATCGTGACGGCCGCATTGATGTTGGCGTCAGGGGTCCAGGCAGCGCCCAGCGAATGCAATCGTAAGATTGCCACGCAATCGGGAGAGACGGACGCCTACCAGCGCCGCGATGATGGCCGGTGCGAGGGGTTCTATCAGCAACCGATCTCGGTCACCGGTATCGAGATCGTCGGGCTGCAGTACGGCGCGCCCGTAGATCAGTCTCGCCTGGGTGATGCGGCGTCATTGCCGCTTGTGCCCGCGGGCCTGCCCGAAGATAGCGGCCACCAGATCATCGGCCGCTCACTGGACCCGGACATCTATTACCAGATCGACGCCCGCTCAACGGCGAGCGAGGGTTTCGACTGGAGCCTCGAGTCGATCCGCAGCCTCGACAATGCCGCAAGCATCATGCCGCTGTGCTTCATCGCCTGCGAAGGCGATTGCCGCCAGCGCCAGCCCGCCTACCGCCCGGTTCGCGTCGAGGGCATCGACAGTGAGGAGCTCATACTAATCCTGCAGGCACGCGTCGCGCTGGCGAAAGTCTTCTATCGGCTCACGCCAGCATCCTCTGGGCAGGCAGGTCACAACGACTCTATTGATCTGGGCCGGTTTCCACCGCGTCGACCGGTTGTCATTGGTCTGCCGGGCGACATCGACGGCGGCGTGTACACACTCGTGGTCCATGCGCTCACGACGGACGGTCAGGCGGACCAGGTGAGTGCCACGGTGTATGTGCCATGAGCGATCCATTGGAAACGGGCGATGCCGTTGAGAATGGCGCAAGCCAGGATACGCCAGGCGAGCCCGACACGGGCGAAGCCAAAAAGGATCGACTGTCGATTAGCGCTTTTGCACTGCTCTTCGCTGTCGGCGCTTTTTTCTTCGCCATCATCGCCAGAGACGTTCAAACGACTGACGTCAGAATTGAGATTCAAACGCGCTATGCAGCCTTCGATTTCGAGCGCGGCGAACTGCTGTCGCTGGTCGCCGATTCGATCACGCTGTACGACATCGATGCGAGCCAGTTCGCGGGCACGACACGAAACGGTATCGATGTGACCGTTGATCGCGCCGATGCCGAGAAGAATGTCACTTTGAGCAGCATTTCCTTCCCTGGCGATCGCCGGGTGCGCATGACCGTACTCGCACAGGGTGTGAACGGCTACGACCTGAGCTGGCAGCCCTACGACGCATCCCTCGCAGTCATTTCACCGGAAGGATCGGAGGTCACACTGGGAAGCGGCGAGCCGGTCATCCAGGACAGTGACACACTGCAGTTCCTTCAACCCGGCGACAGCACGTCGCGGCTTGCGGTTACGACCCCCATCAGCAGCGGCGATGTACTCAGAACGGATGCTCTCGTAGCGGTGTCGTTCACACCGCCAATGTCGACGGACGACGATGTCGTGTTCAGCGAAATCGTGGACGGCGCGATTGTCTGGTCTGAGCTGGACGACGAGGTCATGGATATCCCGCACGGCGAAACCGTCGCGCTGAAGTTTGCCGACACCGCGACGCTCACCATGACGCTCGAACCAGAAGGGATTGGCGTCGTGATCGCAGGTACGGTGAGCGACGTACGATTTGGCGCGGAAGCGCCCGGGCAGGCCAAGATGCCCAGCTGGTTCCAGTTCCTGAGTCACCACACCTGGGCCAAGGCAGCCAGTGCATTCATCGCTGTATTCCTGGTTCCCGTTGTCATCGAGCGTATGTACGCGAAGTAGTGGAGTGACACGTGTTTCGAGTGCGACCTATCAAACAACTACACGACCTCGCTCTGGGCGTCGTCGCCTTGATGTTCGCCTTCACCCAAGCACCGTTGGCAAACGCGGCCGATCCGCGCGAACTCGTCGTCATGCTCACGGCGAAGACGGAGACAGGCCGGGCAATCTACGGCTCCGGCATCATCGTGGGCGCCGACGCGACCCACATCTTTATCGCCACTGCCGACCACAACGTGTTCAATCGCGACGTATTTCCCCAGGAGCAATACCGCGACATCAGCGTCAGCTTCAGTTATCGCGGCGGCCAGAGCTATCCGGCCGAGTACGTTGGCATCTCAGACATCAACAACGACCTGACCGCACTCAAGGTGCGCCGCGACACGAGCCTGCGGCTGCCGAAGTTTGAGATCAGCTCGCGCGCGCTCACGGCCTCCGCCTACATCGGCGAAGCCGTTGTCGGCGTCGGACACCCCAGCTGGCAGATGCCCGCCTCGGGCGACTACGTGATCGACCGCGATGCACGCAACCTCATCGTCGTGAAGTCCTCAGCTATCCGCGAGGGTTTCTCGGGCGGCGGCCTGTTTGACTCCAGCGGCCGCGATCTCATCGGCATGATCATCGAAACCAACGGCCGCGAAGCCACGGTGCTGCCCGCGCAGTTCGTGGGCGCCTGGTTCGAACGCCACCGCATGCCCCTAAGCGTTGCCGGGCTCGAGACGCGCCGGGAGACCCAGCAAGTGGTCACGACGCTCGACAAATGGGACGCCGGCGAGACCATCGATATCGGTCTGCAGGTGTCACGCATCGTCAATCCCGGCAGCGAAGGGAACATCCAGTACGAGGTGCTCAACTCGGCCGGCAACATCATGGCCAAAATTCGCAACGGCGACCGAATCGAGAAGATCAATCACAAGTCGATACCGCCAACCTTTAACTGGGAGCGGGATGTACTGAACCCGCTCTCCCAAAGCCGTTCGGGCGTGACCTTTTCGGTCCGGCGCAACGGCATGGTCTTCGTGACCCGGTGCGAGCACCGGTCATCAGAAGTCCGCTGCAGATAAAGAGAACAAGACAAGAGAAACGACAGACAAGACGAAATCAGGGGATGTGAGCTCATGATCAACAAGACTTACTGCGCACTCGCGCTCGCCATGCTCGTCGTGGCACCACAGGCTTCGGCCAGTATCTTCGGCCCAACGAAGGCGCCGCTCGAAGTTGTCGTCCAGGCTCAACATCAGCGCGCCAGCGAGCTGACTCGCATCGCGGTTTTCGATTTCACAGGCCAGGACGGCGTGTCGTTCTCCAACGCATTGCGTGACCAGCTGAGCTCCGCGCGTGTCCGCGGTGAGCCCACGAAGACGCTGCTCACCTCACAAATGCTGCAGCCCAGCGAACAGACGATTCCGAAGATTCTCGAGGCCGGCAAACAGATGGACGTCGAAGCCATCTACCACGGCTCCGTCGACGTCGTGAACTGGGAAACGACACGAACCACCGAAGAGCGCAACGTCTGCACCAAGATCCGCAACAAGTATTTCGGGTCCTGCGAAGAGGGCTACATGAAGAAGCAGAACGTACGCTGCGACGTCATTACGGGCCACTACCAGGCCACGCTCACGATCCTCGCGGTGCCTAGCGGCGACACGGTCTACACGCGTCAGATCCCCAAGTCTCAGTCGTTCAAGTACTGCCAGGGTGACAAGGGTGCTTTGCCAGGCGGTGGCGCTGTTGCCGCCGCGGCGCGCACCGACGTACTCGCCGAATTCGTGGGTGATCTCATTCCCCGCACCGAGACCATTAAGGTCGAGCTCAAGAAGTCTGGGCGCATCGACAAGAACGACAGCAAAGTCTTTAAGGACGCCATCAAGGCCGCCAAGGCCGGTCGCTGGGACAAAGCCTGCGGCCGCTGGGGCGCCATGGAAGAAAAGTACGATACGAACATCGGGCTCGTCTACAACCTGGGGCTCTGCGCCGAGTACCTGGGCGATCTCGACCGTGCGCTGACGCTCTACCAGAAAGCCGACTCGCTCGTGATCGACGACGACGCGATCAACGCCGCCATCAGCCGCGTTAATGGCGCGCGCTCGGTCGCTAATCTGGGGATGTAGCCAGGCGCCGACGACTAGTCGGCGAGGTAGTCGTCCATGACCTTGTGGAAGTGCCGGATACGCACTTCCAGGTCACCGAGCCAGAGGCCTTGATAGGCCGCTGAGTTCATGCCGGCCTGCACCTTGGGCAGGTTGCCGCCGTCCTGGTCGATGACCATACCCATGGATCGATCACCGTCCTTGATGATCTTGTGGCGCGGGCGCCGCGTGGGCAGTGCTTCCTCGTCGACAATGTACTCGATGGTCCAGGCGTCGAAGAACATGCGGTTAGGGTCGGTCGGGTGCGGCCGGTGCCGGAACAGCATGAGGTGATCGGCGTGCGTGTTGAAGGTCAGGTTCGGGAAAACGAGATAGTTGTAGTCGTCCGTGAGCTGGTCGTCGTTGAGCGCTGAGTAGTCGCGACCTTCAGCTTCGGCGGTTGCGCGGATGTGCTTTTGCACGATGTCGCGGATGCCGTCGACGGGACCTTCGTAGCTGGCGGGATCAAGACCCGCTTCCGTCATCATGAATTTGAGTGGCGGCGGAATCTCGGGTGCGCGCTGAATGCGTGGGCTCGTGACACCGAACGGCACGAGGTATCTCGAGTGCCGTTCGTAGCAGTCGATCTGTACGTCCATCTCGTTCAGGTACCAAAGCAGCTGCGGGTGTGTCGCGGCGACGTGGTAGGTCTCGTTGAACGCATCGACAGAGGCCTTCCAGTTGCAGGCCCACTCGGCTGTCGCATCGCGGGTAATGACCATCCGGTCGAACTTGTAGGGCTCGAAGTGCCCCGCGATGTCGGCGATGTAGTCCTCGAAAGACATGACGTCCTTGTCGAGGCTGAAGAACACGAGGCTGTTCCACTCGGCGCAGGGCAGCTCGACGAGACCGCGGCAAGGCTTGCCCTGCGGGAATAGCTCCCCGTTGGGAAGATTCACGAAGCGCCCGTCGCGACCGTACTCCCAGCCGTGGTAGGAACACTTGAAGGTCTCGGCGTTGTCGATGCCTTCGGCCACCACCCGGTTGCCGCGGTGCATGCAGACATTGAAGAAGGCTTTGACGCCACCGTCGTCCTGGCGCACGACGATCACGGACTCGCGCCCGATCTCCGTGCAGATGTAGTCGCCGGGTTCTTCCAGGTCCTGCGCGAAGCCTGCGAGCAACCACACCTTCGTCCACAAGCGCTCCCACTCGAGACGCATGTAGTCCTCGGACGTGTAGCGCGACTTCGGAATCAGATCGTAGCCGAGGTCGTCGGGCGGCGGCGTGTGCTCGACGGGCGTGCCACCGGGCACGGCCTCCGAGACGCGCGCGACCGGTTTGTACTCGCGCCTGGCCACTGGCTTAGAAGTGGACGCCCTTCGTGAAGCCGCCGTCGACCACGAGGTTCGAGCCATTGCACCAGGACGCGGCGGGGCTCGAGAGGAACACCACGGCCTTGGCCACTTCCTGCGGCTTGCCGAGGCGCCCCGTGGGGTGATCGCGCAACGTCTTCTCGTAGAACTTCGGAATCGTGTCGCGAATCATGTCCCAGCTGCCGCCCGGGAATTCGATGGGACCCGGCGAGACGATGTTGCAGCGGATGCCGTCGGCGCCGTGGAACTGACCGAGTTGCTTCGAATAGGTGTAGAGCGAGGCCTTCAGGGCGTTGTAGGCCTGCGGGCCCGCGAAGGTTTCCAGCGACGCTGTCGTACCGATCATCGTGATCGCGCCGCCACCGTTTTCCTTCATGTGCGGAATGACGGCCTCGACACCACGTACCGTACCCAGCACGTCGGCCTCGAAGTTCTTCCACCAGTTCTTCTCGGAGTCCATGCCGCCGCCGGCACTAACGTTCGGGATGAAGATGTCGACGCCGTCCATCTGCTCGACCATCTTGTCGATCCAGGCGGCGTACTCCTCTTGGTCGCGGATGTCGCAGACATCGCCGAAGACCTGCGCCTTGCGCGTCGAGGCTTTCTCGATGCAGGCCTCGACGGCTTCGATCGAGCGCGAGCAGGTGGCCACGTTGCAGCCTTCGGCGATCAGCAGCTCAAGAATCTGCCGGCCAATGCCCTTGGTGGCCCCTGTGATGATGGCGCGCTTGTCGCGCAGTCCGAGGTCCATGCGGCCTCCTTACTGAACAGTCAGTGCGTTGTCGATCACGAGCTCGGCACCATTCACGAAGCGCGACTCGTCGGAGATGAGGTAAACAATCATGTGCGCCACGTCGCTGGGTGCGCCGATGCCGACGGGATCGTTGGGGTCGGGCTCGATACCGAGCGCCTCGTTGGCCGTCTTGATCATGGGTGTGTCGATCGCGCCCGCGTGAACCGAGTTTACGCGGATGTCGTCGCCCGACATCTGGCAGGTGACCGCCAGCGACTTGGTCATGGCGCGCACAGCGCCTTTGGCTGCCGAGTAGGCGAAGAACACGGGGTAGCCTAAGTGCGAGGCGACGGACGACATGTTGACGATGGACCCGCCGCCCGACTCACGCATAAGTGGCAGCGCCGCCTTGCAGCCCAGAAACACGCCCTCGTTCATGACGGCATTCACAAAGCGGAACTGCTCGAGCGTCGTCTGCTCGGGCATCGCGATGAGCACGACACCCGCATTATTGACGAGCCCGTCAAGACGCCCATAGCGCTCTCGCGTGGCCTCGACGACCCGATCCCAGGCTGCCTCGTCACGCACGTCGTGGTTGAGGTAGATCACGTCAGCGCCTGATTCAGTGAGCTCTGTGGCCAGCGCCTCGCCGGCCGTATCGTTGATGTCGGTCAGCACGACCTTGGCGCCCTCAGCGGCCAGATGTTCGGCGTCTGCACGCCCCAGTCCCGAGGCGGCGCCCGTGACGATGACTACTTTTCCTGCGACACGACCCATGCCCGCGCCCCCTGACTTAAACGGTCCCGGTGGTATACCAGTCAGGCCGTCCGGTTTCAATCCGCTTTGACTTTTTTTGCCATTCAGGCCAAGGTTCGTGCCGGGGACCTTTTCCGCGAGAGGCACTCATAATGGCCGCGAAAGCACCGAGAAAACCAAGAAACGGGGGACAGAACCCCGACAGCTGGCAGGCGCAGAAGAGCGCCTCAACCCGAAACCAGATCGTCGAAGCCGCCATCAAGGCCTTCGTCAGGCTAGGCTACGCCAACACAACGACCACGCATATCGCCGAGCAGGCGGGCCTGTCGCGTGGCGCCATGTTGCACCACTTCCCTTCCAAGATGGACATCGTCAAGGCGGCCATCGAGTACCTGCACGAGAAGCGCTTAACAGCCTTCCGCCGCTCGGTTGTGGAGATCCCGCCGGACGCGGACCGCGTCAAAATGGCTACCGAGGCCTATCTCGCACACGTGCAGCACCCGATGTTCGTTGCCTTCTTCGAGCTGTCCGTTGCGGCACGCACCGATGAAGACTTGCGCGCGATCCTTCGCCCCGTGCAGGACGAGTTCAACGTGCATTGGTACAAGATGGCGCAGGAGCTGTTCCCCGAGTGGGATGGCAAGACGGAAGCCTTCGATCTCGCGCTCGACCTGGCCGAGTCGATCATGGAAGGCATCGCCGTGAGTCAGCTCACCCACCACGAGCCGCGGAACGTGGAGCGACTGCTTGAATACCTCGAGCAATGCCTGCGCGAGCTGCTCAATGGCTGAGCGCGGCCTCCTCGCTTAGGGATTCGCGATGCGCGGGGTCGGCGACGGCAATGAGCCGGCGGGCGCGCTCCGCGGCATCGACGCCGGCGATCTCCGCAACACCAAACTGCGTGACCACGTGGGTGACATACTCGCCCGTGACCGTCGGCGCGTCCGCGTTACGCACGCGCGGCACGATGCGCGAGATACCGCGCTTTTCGTTGGCCGCGGGCAGCGCAATGATGCTCTTACCACCCGGCGAATTGGCCGCGCCCGCGGCGTAGTCGGGCAAGCCGCCAGGACCACTGATTGCGCGCGCGCCCAGCAATTCCGCATTGACGCTGCCGTCGAGCCCCACCTCAACGGCGCTGTTGATGGCTGTAAACTTTGGCAGGACGCGCATGCGTTCGCTGTTGTGCGAGTCCTCGCAGCCGACCACACGGAAGCGCTCGCGCCCATCGAGCCAGTTGTAGAGTGCATGCGTGCCGAGCGCCATGCCGCAGACGTGCTCGACCTCGGCGTCGAGCGCGCCGGCGTCGGCCAATGCCATCACAGCATCGCTGATCATGCCGCTGAACACGCGCAGGTTTCGGCGTTGCGTCAATGCCGTGAACACGGCGGTGGGCACCACACCCAAGCCCGACTGCAAGGTGGCGCCATCGTCGACGAGCGTCGCGACGTTCGCCGCAATCGTGCCCGCGACGTCGTCGATGCGGTCACCACCGCGGTATTCAATCAGAGGGCCCGGCGCGACAACCACCGTGTCGGGCGCATCGATCGTGATGCCCCGCTCAGGCAACGGCATCGCGGGATCATCGAAAACACAGACCGTGTCGGCACGCGCACAGGCGGCCGAAATCAGCTCGCCCGTGATGCCCGTTGCGACGCGACCATCGGGGAGACGGCGGCCGCGCACGAAGGCCACATCGAGGGACCCAAGCGCCGCAATCCAGCCCGGCAGCTTACCGTAGTGAAGCCGCAGCGCCTCAACGTGGCCGCGCGCAATGCCATCGGCGAGCGCAGGCTGCGCCATGAACGTGGTCAGCCGCGCGCCGCTGTCGGCGAGGGGTTCGGTGTTGATACCGGGAATGAAACTCGTGATGAGATGTACGCCTTCGAGCGCGCCCTTTTCGGCGAGCTTTGCCACGAACTCGCGCGGTTCCGTCGCGGTGCCGTGGATGAACGCCGTGACACCGGGACGCAACAAGGCTGCGGCATCCTCCAACGACTCCAGCACGACTGTCATGACTTACCCCGCCCCAACACTGCGGAGAATCTAACGTGAGCACTTTCATATTGCACCACTTTGACGCCTCGCCGTTCGCCGAGAAGATCCGACTCGTGTTCGGCATCAAGGCGGCGCCGTGGCAGTCGGTACAGATCCCCATGATCATGCCGAAGCCGAATCTCACAGCACTCACGGGCGGCTACAGGAAGACGCCCGTGCTGCAGATTGGCGCCGAGATTTACTGCGACACGCTCTGCATCGCGCAGGAGATCGAGGCGCGCCAACCCGTACCCTCGCTGTTCCCGACGGGGCGCCGCGGCCTGGCGCTCGCCTTATCACGTTGGAGCGACAAGGCGTTCTTCGAACCGGGCGCCGCCTTGTCGATGGGCGAAAATCCGCAGGTGCCCGGCGAGGTCATCGAGGATCGGAAGCAGTTCTTCAACTTCATGGACTTCTCGAAGCTCGCCGAGTCGCTGCCGCAGGCGCGCTGGCAGCTGCAGGCGCAGATCGAGTTGCTCGAAGACGCGCTCGCGGGTGACGACCCTTACCTCGATGGCGAGCGCCCGGGCTACACCGACATCCTCGGATATTTCCCCGTCTGGATGACCAACGCCAACGTGCCCAGTGCACCGCGCCTGTTTGAGCCTTACGCGCGCGTGCGCGAGTGGGCCGCTCGCATGTCCGAAGTCGGTCACGGCGACCGCAGCGACATCGACGCGGCCGAAGCGCTGGCCGTCGCGCGCGAGTGCGACCCCAGCGACGAGGGCAAGGTGGACGCCGACAATGAGCTGGGTCTGACGCAGGGCGAGTCGGTCATTGTCTGCGCCGACGACTACGGGCAGGACGCCATCGCAGGCACGTTGCTCCATCTCGACACCCAACGCATCTCGATTCGTCGCGAGGAAGGCGGCATCGGCCCGCTCAACGTGCACTTCCCGGCAATTGGCTTTCGGGTGGCCGCCGCGTGAGCAGCCGTCGCTTTCTTGCGGACCTTGAGGTCGGCCATGTGGAAACCTCCACAGAGCTGACCGTTGACCGCGACGCCATGATCGCCTTCGCGCGCGAATTCGACCCGCAGTACTTCCACGCCGACGAAGCCGCAGCGCAGCATTCGCAGTTTGGGGATGTCATTGCCTCGGGGCAGTACACAATGGTGCTCTGGCGCCAGCTCGACCACCGCATCGCACACGATATCGCCTGGATCTGTGGCGTGGCCTGGGATGATGTGCGCTGGCCCGTTCCCGTACGCGCGGGCGACACGCTGCGCGCGCGTGCCTGGTGCGTGAACAAGCGGCGATCGACGCGTGATCCCAAACGCGGTGTGGTGCAGTACCAGTATCAGCTCATCAACCAGGACGACGCGGTGGTGTTTTCGGCGCTCTCGACCAACCTTGTGGAGGCCCGCGGCGACGGAGACGCCAATGCCGACTGAGCACGGCTACTCAGGCACCCCGCTGCACAAGAAGCTTGGGCTCAAACCGGGCACGCGCTGCCTGACGATCAACGCGCCCCCGCACTTCGCCGAGCTCGTAGCCGGTGCAGAAGACGTAGCGTTTTCAAACCGCTTTCGCAGCGCCGACATCGTTCACTTGTTTTGCGCTCGGCGCTCCGAACTCATACGTCGCATCGAGGGCGCCCTGGGCCGCGTCGCGGAGGGCGGCATGCTCTGGGTGTCGTGGCCCAAGAAGACCTCGCCCCTGCACATTGACCTCACCGAAGGTGACCTGCGCACGGAAATCCTGCCGCGCGGTTGGGTCGACGTAAAAGTTTGCGCCGTGGACGGCGACTGGTCTGGGCTTAAGTTCCTGAGGCGCAAGAAGCCCGGATCTCGTTGATCCACCTCTTCGCTCTCGGATTGCCCCCGTTCTCGATCCTCACCATGGTATCCGCTGAATAGGCGCAGACCGTCGCGACGGGATCAGCTCCGTTTGCCACCAACAGAGCCCAGGTCTGCTCCGACGTATACACAGAGCGGTGGAATGCGCTGGCCTCAAGTGCCGCATCCAGGTCCGCCGGTGACCGATTGGGGCTATCCAATGCCAAGAGATACCGCACGTGCGTAGTCTGACAGTACAGGGCTGCCCCGAAGAGCAGCTCTCCTGGGTCGGCAGACACGCCCCCTCTTGCGTCCAGCGCTTCGGCTAGAGGACGAATCAACTCGCAGCGCCCCTCTACGGCCGTTAGGAGCGCCTGCTCCAGCCACTCGGTATCGCTCGATTCGATGAGATAATGAACACTCAGAATCGCATTCCCGCGAACTGCGGCGCGGAGTCCATCTCTCAAGGCGACGTTATCGAGCGTGGGACGAACACCCCCCCTTCCCGCCAAAGAGGCATGCTCGAACACCGCCATCAAGCGGACCATATCGTGGGACGCGGCCGAAGCGTAAAGCGTCCAAGTCAGGCTGGACGACGGCGAGGCCCATTCTTGCAGCTCGGCACCAGTTAGCCCGTAGAGATTCGCGATCTGTATCGCGTCCGATTCCCGCTGCGCGCTAATCAGAGCGCCCACGGCTTCAGACGGCAGTCTGATACCGGATTCGATGCATTGGGTAATGTCCTTAACGTCGGGCATCACAGGCAGAAACGAGACACTTACGTGCCATCTGCACTTGGCGTCCGCCTGACCGGAAACGTCGGAACTCGCTTTCCCCTGTGCCGAGAGCAAGAGAGTCAGAAGCATCAACGGCGCCAACACGCGGGCTCTCATCACTGCACCCACCGCTAGTTCTTAAACACTAGACCAGCGCGCCATGCGGAGTGCTTCGCCTAACGCTACTCAGGAACGTAGGGCGTCCAGTCGCAGTCTTCGCAATTTGGATCCACGCCATTACGCTTGAGCATTTCGAGGATGAAATCCGTCCAGGTCTCCGTCGGCGTCCACACAGCATTCATGTCGGCCTTTGCCTCGGCCAGCGGTACGCCCTGATAGAGCACCCGGTAGAGCATTGCGAAGGCCGAGGCGCGGTAGTTGGCCTGGCAGTGCACGAGCGTCGGGCGCTCTGGCGCCTGCTGCATGATGGCGGCGAACAGGCCAAAGTGGTTCGCGTCGGGCGCATCCCAGCGTACGGGGATGTGCACAAAGTCCATGCCCAGTGCGTCAACCACGCGGTCTTCGTTTTCCAGCGACTGCTCCTGGTCGGAATAGGCTAGAAAGATCACACGCTCGAGACCCGCGTCGCGGAGGCGCTCGAGCGCGGGTGCCGTCACACCGCCACCACTCGAAAAGGCCGCGTCGTAGGCCACGTAGTTGATGACGTCTTCGTCGGCCTGAGCCGACGCGGCCAACACCAGTGCGGCCATCAGGCCGGCGCACCATCCGCTTCGCATGATCTTCGTCCTCACAAGCAGTCCTGCTGGAGCCATTCTATAACTTCACGCTGCATCGACAGGCGGTCTGCGGCGAAGGAATGATCACCCGGGATCTCGCGCGTTGTGAGCACGGGGCCCTCATCCTGCCAGCTGGCCGCGATACTGCGTTGCATATCGACCGGTACCACAGTGTCACCCGTGCCCGTGATGAGCAGGACCGGCCGACCCGTAAGCTGTGGCCCGAGATTGCGCAGGTCGAAGGCGTCGGCATTTGCCTCGAGCTCGGCCACGGCCGTCGCGCCATCCCAGCCCGCGAGCATGAACAGGTTGTCCGTGTAGGCAGCAAAGCCCGCTTTGGCCGCATCGCCGCGGGCAGCATATGTTCCGATGTTCGCGGCCGCAATGCCGACGACGCAGGCGACATCGGCGTCCGCCGCCGCAGTCTGCAACGCGGCGAAGCCGCCCATGGAGTGGCCGATCACGATGAGTTGGTCCGCATCAACCGGGTACTGGCCCGCGTTGGCGCGAAGGTACGTAAGCGCGGCCTGACCGTCGGCGAACGTATTCGCAAGCCGGAATTCACCCTCAGCGCCCCAGGCACCGCGGTAGTGGATGAACAGCACATTCAATCCGGCGCGGCGCAGCGACTGGGCAAGATCAAGGTTTTTCTCGTTGCCCGGGTAGCCGTGCAGCAGCAGCACGGTCGGATGCGCGCCTTCACCTGCCGCCAGCATCAGGTAGCCCGGCAGGCGCACACCGGCGCTTGGCACCGTGACCTCAAGATTGCGAGCAGCCGGTCCGCTGAGTTCGGGCGTTTGGGTCACAGGATCGAATGGGGTGTCCTTCGCCGACGTGCATCCGACAGCGATGGAAAGAACAACGACAAGCAGCAAGATTCGGTGCACGTGGCAACTCCAGTTCAACGGAGACTCCGAGTATGCACGGCGCGCGGGTAAAAAAAAGCCGCCACCCGTGAAGGTGGCGGCGGCCTGCTACGGCGGGGGGATGCGGCGCTCAGGCGGCCGCGGCAGATGCTTCGTCTTCCTCAACTGCGGGGGCATGCATGACGAGGTATTCGAACGCGGTGAGCGCGGCTTTGCTGCCTTCACCCAGCGCGACGACGATCTGCTTGTAAGGAGTGGTCGTGACGTCGCCACAGGCAAGAATGCCCGCTGCGCTCGTCTCGGCCTTGTCGTTGATGATGATCTCGCCGTACTTGTTCATATTGACGAGACCCTTGGCGAACTCGGAGTTGGGCACGAGACCGATCTGCACGAACACAGCCTTGAGGTCGAGCTCGTGCGTCTCACCACTCTCGCGGTCCTTGTAGACGAGGCTCGAGACCTTGCCGTCGGTCGCCTTGATTTCCTGCGACGCAGCGTTGGTGATGATCGTGATGTTGTCACGCTCGAGCGCCTTGTCGACGAGCACCTTGTCGGCTTTGAGTTCGGGCATGAACTCGAGCACGGTCACATGGCCGACGATGCCCGAAAGGTCGAGCGCGGCCTCGATACCCGAGTTGCCGCCACCGATGACCGACACGTCCTTGCCTTTGAAGAACGGACCGTCGCAGTGCGGGCAGTAAGCGACACCGTTGCCGATGTACTCCTTCTCGCCCGGGATGCCGAGCTCGCGCCAGTTGGCGCCCGTGGCGATGATCACGGAGCGGGCACGAATCTTCTCGCCCGAAGACAGCGTGATCGACTTGACGTCGCCCTGCTCGATGTCGTCAACACGCAGGTGCTCGCGCAGCGTGACCTCGTATTCGGTCAGATGCTCACGCAGGCCTTTGACAACCTCGGGGCCCTCGGTTTGCGGGATCGACACGAGGTTCTCGATGCCGAGTGTGTCTTTGACCTGACCGCCGAAGCGTTCGGCGATGATGGTGACAGCAAAGCCCTTGCGCGCGGCGTAAATCGCTGACGACACACCCGCGGGACCGCCGCCGATGACGACGACATCCTGCAGCGGCAGCGAAGGCGCTTCGTCAGCACCGGCTTCGGCCAGGTGCGGGTAGCGCTCGAGCAGCTTCTCGATGAGCGTTGCGGGTTCGATCTTGCCGTTGGCAAAGACCTCACCATTGAGGAAGACAGCCGGCACGCCCTGCACATTGCGCTCGGCAACGAAGTCGTCGTAAACACCACCGTCAACCATTTCGGCCGAGATGTTCGGGTTGAGTGCCGCGAACTGATTCAGCGTCTGCACGACGTCGGGGCAGTTGTGGCAGCTCAGGCTGATGGCCGTTTCGAAGTGCAGCGGCTCGCCAACGCGTTCGACGATCGACTTCAGTGCGTCATCGAGTCGCACAGGGACGCCACCGGCGTGCAGCACGCCCAGCACGAACGAATTGAATTCATGGCCGCCCGGTACGCCCGAGAAGGTGATCCCTGTGGGCGCGTCGTCGGCCTCGAGCGTGAAGCTCGCGCCACCGCGTAAGCCCGCGTCGCGTTCGGCAACGTTGAGGCGCGGTGAAATGTCCGCGAACTGCATGAGGAACTCCATGAGCTCTTCACGCTTCTCGTTCTCGCCGGTCTGCACGACGAACGTGACGTTTCGCGTCAGTTTTTCGGTGTAGGCCTTAACGGAGGCAAGCAGTTCTGCGGTCAACATAAGTGTGTGTCCTTGAGAGACGACGCGGGGCGGTCAAGCCGCCCCGCATCGCTATTCTTTCTGCGGGGAAACCGATCAGATTTTGCCGACCAGGTCGAACGACGGGGTCAGGGTGTCTTCGCCCTTCTCCCAGGCCGCCGGGCAAACTTCGCCGTCATTTTCACGAACGTACTGGGCGGCCTTGACCTTGCGGACCATGTCCTTGGCCGAGCGACCGACACCCAGCGTGTGCACTTCGTACACCTGGATGATGCCGTCGGGGTCGACGAGGAACGTGCCGCGCAGCGCCTGGCCCGCTTCTTCGATCATGACGTCGAAACCGCGCGAGATGGCGCCCGTCGTGTCACCCAGCATCGGGTAGTTGACCGTTGAAATTGCATCGCTGGTCTCGTGCCACGCCTTGTGCACGAAGTGCGAGTCCGTCGAGACCGCATAGACTTCGACGCCCAGCTCCTGCAGCTCGGGGTAGGCCTTGGCCATGTCTTCGAGTTCGGTCGGGCACACAAACGTGAAGTCAGCGGGGTAGAACAGGAAGATGCCCCACTTACCCTTGACGTCTTCCGACGTGATCGTCTTGAAGCCGCCGTCGTGGAACGCTTCGGTGGAGAATTCGGGAATCGGCTGTCCGATGAGTGCCATGTGCCTTGTACCTCTGATGTCTCGGTTGAGAATAGGGAAAAACTTAGAATGTGGATTGTCGCCGACCGTGCGGCCAGCGGGAAGTAAATAGTGTCTATCAGGACGATAGACAAGCCCTATAGGTAATAACTATTTACTTATTAATAACTTAAATATCTGCGTGGCGGTGCCCCAGGCAGATCCGCTGATGCTGGCCTGCGACACGCGACAAGCGATGCTTGTCGATGTTGCATTGTACTACGTCCAAATTCCCGCACCGCCGCCGGGACTGCTCGAATTCGATTCGCAATGCTGATAGCGTCGACCGACATGACGAATGGACGCGGCATCACCCCGGAGTGGCCTACCCGTGCGCCACTGCGCTCCGTCTGGCGCCAGCCCCTGGCGACGCTCGCGCGTCTCTCACACGACAACCCCGGCTACGGCGTCTTCGTACTGCCGGTGCTCGCGGGCTTTGCGACTTTCCCGATCGCCGGGTGGTCATTTGGTGAGGATGCTGTGGAAAAGCCCATGGGGTACCTGGCGCTGTCGCTGCTGTCGTTCTCGCCCATCCTCGAGCTGCTGCAGCTGTTGGCCGCTGCGTTCCTGGTCTCGCGTCTCGCCATCGCATTCGGCGGGCGACCGGACTCGCGTCGCCTGCTCAGTGCGATGGCCTGGTCCAATGCGCCCATCCTGCTGTTGGTGCCATTCGGCATCGCGACCGCAATGGTTGGCGAAGCATCCTTGATGCCCATTGAGCTCGACGGGCTGCCGGTCACCACGATCATCGTGCTGGTGCTGCCGGCACTGCTGTTGCTCGCCATCCAGGTGGGGCTGATCGCCTGGTCCAAGGTCCTGCTGGGCAACGGCTGTGCGCAGGCGCTGGGTCTGTCGCGGGGTCGCGCCCTCGCGTGCCTGCTCTCGGCATGGGTCTTGTCAGCAACGTTGATAGCGGTCGTTGTTTTCGCGGCGCTGGATCTCGAGGCTGTCGGTCACGTTCTGTTCGCAGGCATGCTGGAGGCGTTTCTCGGTTTTGAGTAGTCCGATTGTTCTACTGCGCAATGCCCTTTGGAGCGGCACGTCACCCCTGGCGCGACAGCTCTTCGACGTGTGCGCGACTGTCGTGGTCGTCGTCGTTACACTCGCCATGGGCTGGCGGACCCTGGACGTGTCCATCGCCCGTACCCAGATTGCCGAAGCGACCTCAACCACACGTGGCGCGACCCTGGACGCTACGGTGATATACGCCGAAACCGGTCGCTGGCCTGAGCCTGACGCGTTGGACGACGGGCAATCCGGCGCGGCCGGGCGCTACGTGTCACACATCGCGTTTCTCGAAGAGGGCCGCATTGAGTTTGGATTTGTCTCGAAAGCGCACCCACTCGTTCGAGATAGACAAGGAACGCTGGCACCCCTCATTGCAGGCGACCATGCAACGCTACGCTGGCAACTCGAGCCCAATCCAGGCGCTAGCGAAAACATCATTGACCCGAGGCTCGCGCCCTACGCGTGGCGCCTCTACCACAAGGAACCCTGACCGCAATGTTCGAATCTCAAACTGTCGACCATTTGCACCTGCTCGCGCGCCAGTTCGACGGGCTGGCAGCGCAGGATGTCGACCCTGATACAGCCTTGCAGCGAATCGCCGACGCCGTCCCCAACCGTTACGCCCAGGACGCAACGCGGTTGCGCGCACTGATCACAGCCGAAGGCGACATCGACCTCTACACGGTGGGGGCGTCGCCTTACGGGCGCCTAGCCGGTCTCGTAAAGACATCCGGGCTCGATGCCCACGGGCGCATTCAGCTGCTTCGCGACTTCTCTCACTATGTCACGCAAACCAGGCTCGTCATCGGCACTTACTGGGCCGGTTTCAGTGGTTTCATCCTCTACACGCTCGCTCTGGTCGGGATTGCCCTCCTCATCACGGGCATGTTCAGTGCCTTCGTCATCCCCGCTTTTCGTGGGCTGTTCACGATGACGGGTGGGCGCTTGCCGGTCTTCAGCGCCGCGCTGCTTGGTGGCGAGCAAATCCTGCCCGCGCTGCTGCTCGTTTTGGCACTGATAGTCGCCGGCCTGATCGTGTTTTCGGGCATCACGGTTCGAAACCGGCTGCAGCGGATGGCACCGCTACCCGCGTGGGTCACCCTGCTCCCGGGACTGGGAACGCTGCGCCAGAGCTGGCAACGCGATCTCTATCTGAACACGCTCCGTCTGCTACGCCGGGCGGGGCTGGGAGACGCGGAGGCGCAGGCCATCGCGGCCGAACAGTCGGGCTTCGACGTCGCGCTCGCGAGTCGTGACAGGGCGATGGAGGCGCTGGCTATCGCGGAGCCCCTCGGGCTGCTGGACTCAGAACTCGATAGCCAGTGCAGCGATCACGTGGCGCGTCTCACCGACGACCTGCTCGCAGCCCGCGACCGCATTGCCTTCGCTACCAAAGTCATTCTTTACGCCGTCATCGCTCTACTCGTCATCGCGATGTACCAGCCCCTCTTCCAGATGGGCGCGATCATTTGAGGACCCCGAAGATGAAAAGAAACGGATTCACACTTATCGAGCTCATGATCGTCGTCGCCATCATCGGCATCCTCGCGTCGATCGCGATCCCCGCCTACCAGGACTACACGATCCGCGCGCAGGTGATCGAGGCGATGTCGCTGACAAGCACAATGAAGGGCTCTATCGACGAGTACTACCGCGATCGCGGCGAATTTCCGGCCGACAATGAGACCGCCGGCACACCGCTACCTGAGCAAATGATCGGCAACTACGTGAATCAGATCACGGTCGAGGGTGGCGCCATGCACGTGCGCTTCGGCAACCACGCCAACGCGCGGGTCGCCGACGAGATTCTCTCCATCCGACCGCTGATCGTCCCGGGCAGTCCACTGACGCCGCTGTCCTGGAACTGCGGCTACCGCGACGCGCCGACGGGTATGGAGCCGGTCGGCGAGAACCGCTCTACGATTGAAAAGAAGTACGTGCCATCAGCGTGTCGGTGACGCACCGTCATTGCGACCAACCACCGTCATTGCGACCAACCAGCGTCATTGCGAGGCCACGAAGTGGCCGCGGCAATCTCCCAACGTCATCGTGACTTTTTGGAGATTGCCACGCCCGCTGCGCGGGCTCGCAATGACGGAGTGCGCCCGCTGCGCGGGCTCGCAATGATGCGTGCGCCTACTCCGGCGCGATCACATACCGCTTCATGAGCTTGTAGATCCGCCGGTACTCGTCGAGCCACGAGTCCGCGTGGACGAAACCGTGTGGGTCGAGCGGGTACATCGCGATTTCCCAGTCTTCCTTCTGCAGCTCGAGCAGGCGCTGCACGAGCAACACGGAGTCCTGGAAGAACACGTTGTCGTCCTGCATGCCGGCTGCGATAAGCATCGGGCTTTCGAGTCCCTCGACGAAGTAGATCGGTGAGCTCTTCTCGTAGGCCACGGGATCGATGAGCGGCGTGTTGAGGATGTTCGACGTGTAGCCGTGGTTGTAGTGCGCCCAGTCGATGACGGGGCGCAGCCCGGCACCCGCGGCGAACAAATCGGGGTCGCGGAACAGCGCCATGAAGGTCATGAAGCCGCCGTACGATCCGCCGTACACGCCCACACGCCTGGGATCGACGTTGTAGTTCTCAGCGAGCCAGGTAACACCGTCCTGGAAGTCCTCGAGCTCGGGGTGACCCATCTGGCGGTAGATCGCTGTACGCCAGTCGCGCCCGTAGCCCTTCGACGCGCGGTAGTCCATGTCGATGACAATGACTCCCTCTCGCGCGAGCAGCGTGTGGAACATGAACTCGCGGAAATAGTAAGGCCAGCCCGCGTGCGCGTTCTGTGTGTAGCCCGCGCCGTGCACGAACATGACGGCGGGGTAGGTCTGCGACGCATCGTAGTCGGGCGGCAGGTAGAGCTTCGTGTAGATCGGACGATCAACGTGCGACGAGGGCACCTCAACGATCTCCGGGATCACCCATTCGATGGCCTTGTAGGCATCGGTGACCGTATCCGTAAGCCGTGTCGAGCTGCCATCGGCAACGAGCACATGGAACAGGTCTTCGTGGCGGTCGAACTCGCTGTGAATAACCAGCAGCGAACGGCCATCGGGCGACAGGCGAAAATGATTCACGCCGCCCAGGTCCGTCAGGGTCTCGATGTCGCCGCCGTTGACGGGCACGCGATGGATCTCCCAGGTACTCGGGTGCCGGGCATTGGCGCGGAAGTAAAGGTAGGCCTCGTCGGGGCTCAGCACAGGCTCTTCGACGACAAACTCGCCGCGCGTCAGCGTGCGCACTCGACGGTTGCCAACCTTCTTCGTGTAGAGCTGTGAGTAGCCCGAGACCTCGGACTGGAACCAGATCGTCTTGCTGTCGCCCAGCCAGCCGAAGTTGTTGTGCGTGTAGTTGATCCAGGCCGTGTCGCTCAGACGGTCGAGCACCTCCAGCTCGGGCGCATCGGTGCCCGTCGTCACGATCCAGCGGTCCTTGTTGTCACGCGAATGCAGCTGCAGCGCGACCTGGCTGCCGTCGGGTGACCACTGCGCATCCTCAACCGCGATGGCGCGAACGTCGGGCGCCTTGAGTTGCTTCTCCACCTTCGCGCTGTCGGCGCCGCGTTCGACGTGCCAGGCCAGCGCCGTTTCGCGCAGCTCGGCCATCGGGTCCTCATCAGCCCCCTCAAGCTCAGCAAAGCCAAGCTTCGTGACCTCGCGGTCGACAAGGCTGACGAGCCACACCGTGTGCGGCGGTGGCACATTGCGGCCCACGCGGGGTCGCAGCTCGCGCGTCTCCGTGTAGCCACTCTCGGTGACGTAGTTGGGCATCACGCCACGCTTGCCGCGCTTGAAGCCTTTGGGCTGCGTCACGATGAGCAGGTGACGCGCGTCGGGCGACAGCGCCATGCCCGCCTCTTCAATCTTCTTACCCAGGTAAATGGGCAGTGGCGCACCAGCCGCGCTTTCGGTCTGGCGTGCTTCGCGGTAGTCGGCGAGCGCGTCTCTCTGCCGCTCGACCTCAACCACGGTTTCATAGATACGGCGCTGGCTCTCGCGCAGCGTATCGAAACCTTCGTCGGCGTCGGGGTCTTCGGCAAAACGCAGATCGGCGAGTTGCGCGACGGCGCCCGAATCGAGGTCGTGCATGACGTAGCCCGCACCGTTGCGGTAGCTCACGGCGGAGCGACCCAGTACGAATTGCGCGTCACGCTCTCGTGCGGTGGTTCGGGTCAGCTGCTGGACGTCGCCGTCGGGCAGCGCGCGCCAGAACACATCGCCGTTCTCGGTCCAGACCACGGCGCTGCGGTCCGCGTTGTAGGCACGGCTTGCATTCGACGATGCAGGCATCTCGGGCGCCACAAGCTCGGCCCGCGCATCGATGAGCGTCAGCCGATACGGATCGCGAATGCGCTCGCCGGCGCGCTTCTGCAGGTAGTAGACCGCCTGGCTCGAGTCGTCCCACCAGGGGTTCTCGGGCTTATTACCGATCCAGTCGGGGTCAGCCATGATGCGTTCGAGCGTGACGGGTTCCTGGGCGAACGCCGAGGTAACGGCGCATGCAGCCAGTGCGGCAAAAATCCTGCGCATTGCGAGCTCCTGGGTTGGATGGGCGCGCGATAGGTTAGCAGGAAAGCTGCCCCCCTCAGCGGATCCGGACGCGGAAGAAGACCGAGAAGGTGGTCAGGCCGCCCGAGGGCGCGCCCGCCATGGCGCCTGACGGCCGGATACGCAAAAAGCGGACGGCCGGATCGGTGCCGACCGCATCGGCGACCGGCGTGTAATTGAAGTTCACGCCGTCCGTCGAAAACTCGATGTCGTCGGTGCTATTGCCGAGCCCAAGGAAACTCAGCGACAGGCCGCTCGAACTCGCGCCCGGGCCGTCCTCGAAGCGAACCGGCCCGGCACCGGGCGCGATATCCGCTACGACCAGATCCGTACCTGCGGGCAAGGGTTCGGTGATCACGAGCGAGTCGCCATCAACGGGGCCCGCGCCCGAATTCTCAACGCGGATCGCGTACTCGGTCACGGCACCCGGAATATCGAAGGGGCCCGAACCCCCGTTTACGGGGTCCGTCTGCGTCGCGGCGTTCTTGAATACGGTCAGGGTCGGCGTCCCGATGGATTCGATACCGCCCAACGCTGCCAAAGGCTCGGGCTCGACGTAGCGGCGCACGTAGATGTTGCGCAACCGCGCCTGGTCCTGCGCCGTCATAATGGCAACAAAGCCGCGATTCGTGACCGTTGTGTTGTCGGTGCCCCGCGCCTGCAGGTTGCCCGCATTCGGGAACGCATCGGCGGCCCAGAACGCGCTCGAGTCCTCGTCCCAGAAACGAAGCGCGGTCGGGTTGGCGCCGAAGGCCGCCAGCGCCTGGCGCCGCCACTGGTTGGGCACGATGTCGCCGGGGTTGCCATTCTGCACGGCGATCTGGCCACGCTGCCGCCGCATGATCGCGCCGTCGTGCGTGTAGCCGTTGGCGTTGCCGCAGCCCGATTGGGGAAACTCGCCACGGTTGGTCGAGAAATAGTGGTTGGAGCTCTCGCTGCCACCGCTGCCCGACTGGATGATGCCGCGCACCATGACGCCCGTGGTCATGTTGATGGGGAAGCAGTCGATGTGCCAGAACTCGGCCTCGATGAATACATCGCGCTCGTCGACGGCGCGCCGGTAGCCGCTCGTGAAGTTATCGCCGTTGCGATAGGTGTAGTAGCCCGCCGCATTCCAGGCCAGCGTGTTGTCCCAACCGCTGCCGTGCCAGGGGTCGATGCGGCCGCGGATATAGCTCGCGGCGCGGTTCACGCTGGCATCGTCGTACCAGAGGTACACGTTGGTCGTACTTAGCGCTGCGGGCGCGCCTGCTGACGCATTGTCGTAGTAGAGGTAGAAGTCGTCGTTGGTGACGGAATTAGGCAAACCGATGGGCGCTGCGAAACGGATGTCGGTCTGCGCCGTGTTGCAGCCAATGACATGGCGCGGCAGGTCCTGCCAGCCCGTGCCGTTGAAGTAGACGATACGCAGGTCGTCACAATCGTTTTGCAGCTCGCCAGCCGCGATGAGCGACTGGGTGTCCAGCGGCGAGACTCGCAGCGTGTAGCCCGCATAACCCTTGTCAGGCGCGACGGGGCCCGTGCTGACGGCGACATTGCGACGCAGGCCCCAGTCGTTGTCCCACCACTCCGAGGTCGCGGCCTGGGCGGCCCCCGCAGCGAGTGCCAACGCGGCCCCGGCAGCCAGATGTCGATAGCTCGTCGTTTCCCCATGCATCGGGGCATTCTAACGGCAACAGGCCGCCGAAAGGTCCGACGACGCTGCGTCGGACCCCGGCTTGACCAGGCTTACTGGCTCAGCATCGTGAGCCAATCGTCGTCAGAGCCCTCGGCAACGTCGGCAAACAGCGGCGTCGAGAGGTAGCGCTCCGCAGTGTCAGGCAGCATGGCAAGCAACACCGAACCCTCCGGTGCGTCCTTGGCCGCCTTGAGTGCCGCAGCAAAGGTGCCGCCGCCCGAGATGCCTGTGAAAATGCCCTCCTTGTGCGCCAGTGCCTGTGCCGTGGCAATCGACTCGTCGTCGGTTACGGGAATGAGCGCATCGAAGATCTCGCGGTTGAGCACGCCGGGCACAAAGTCCGGCGTCCAGCCCTGGATCTTGTGCGGCTGCCATTCCTTGCCGGCCAGAAGCTGTGCCGCCTCGGGCTCCGTCGCCACGATCTGGATATCGGGTCGCGCGGCCTTGATGACCTCGCCTGCACCCGTCATGGTGCCGCCCGTGCCCCATCCGGTAACCCAGTAATCGAGTCGCTTGTCGGCGAAGTCCGAGAGGATCTCCGGGCCTGTCGTCGCGCGGTGAAACGCCGGGTTGGCCGGGTTCTCGAACTGGCTGGCCCAGAACCAGCCATGCGCTTCGGCGAGCTCCTGCGCCTTCTTGACCATACCCGTGCCACGCTCGGCGGCGGGCGTCAGGATGACCTTGGCACCCAGGCCCCGCATCACCTTGCGGCGCTCGATCGAGAACGACTCGGCCATGACGGCCACGAACGGGTAGCCACGCGCCGCACAGACCATGGCCAGCGCCACGCCCGTATTGCCCGATGTGGCCTCAACGACCGTCTGACCGGGCTTGAGAACCCCGCGCCTCTCGGCATCGAGAATGATGGCGTAAGCCAGCCGGTCCTTGACCGACGACATCGGGTTAAAGGCCTCGACCTTCACATACATCGTCACATGCTCGGGCGCGATGCGGTTGATGCGGACGATCGGCGTCTTGCCGATGGTCTCGAGGATGTTGTTGTAGATCACTTCATTGTCTCCAGGGGATATTTCTTATGTGTGCCGCGCTTCGACCACAGAGGTGCGCGGCGGTTGCATGATGGCCATGCGCAGTCCGCGCTCATCGTGGATCGGTGAGTCCGGCAGGGTCTCCAGCGCCGCGTCGAAGCGCGCCGTGACGGCGCCGACGAGTGCGTCGAGGATGTCATCGTCGGCCACCTGTCGCCGCGCGTGGTTTTGTCTCACCTTTGATGCGATAGCTTCTGCATGGGTTGCAAAGTCCTGCAACAACGCCAGCCGCGCCGCGCGCCCGGCCGGTGTTTTCTTGCTGTCCGCGAGCGCCACGCCGCCATTGAGCACCGCGAACGCGACCTCGGGATGCATCTCCTGGACCGGGCACGGCGGCGTCTCCGTGGCCAGGTAATCATCGAGCTCACGAATCTTGCCCGTGATGTTCCAGGTCTGCTTCGAGAGGCGGCGCCCGAGCTCGGCGGCGTTGATATCGCAGGCCTCGAGGTAGTCCTGCGCCGCCAGCGCTGCGCGTGAGGGCACGGGAAACACCGAGGAACCGCGCCGGCCTAAGAGACGCCTAGCGGCCTTGTCGCAGAGGCGCTCCGGGACCGTGGCCGAAGGCAGGCCGATGGGCATGTCTACGAGCACACGCGCTGGGGACTCGAGCCCCAGCATCAGCTCGTGGAAGCCCGCCGCGAGGTGCGTATGCGATGCACCTGACGCATCGAGGCCGACGCCGATCCAGCCGCCCGGGCAGCCGTCGACGCCGTAGAACATCCCGATCAGCCTGCGGCGGCAGCCAGGCGCTGCAGGTTGGCCATGGCCGGGGCCGCGTTCTCGCGCAGGCGCTGAATGACGGCGCGCTTGTCCATGTCGTCTTTGGGAATCTCGGACGCGATCTTGCCGAAGCCGTCGAGTCGGTTGTCGCGCAGCCAGCGCCGCAGCTCGGGCTCCTGCGACCACCGAAACTGATTGGCGCTGTTGATCGCCGTCATGTGCAGCCAGTCAGGCAGCGAATCGGGCAACGGCACAACACTACAGAACTGATTGCGTACGGCGTCGGATCGGTAAGCAAGATCGATATGCGCAATGAATGCGGCGCTGAACACGGGCAGGTAGGCACGCACAGTCTGTGGCGTGATCGAGTCACCCTCGAAGATGGGCTTGATCTTCGTGTTCGGGATGGCGCGCGCCGAGCAATCGATGATGACCGCCTCGGGATCGACGTCGAGCGTGCCGCCGTCGAGCACAATCTTGCCCGGGGCGATTTCCGAGACGCGTCCCATGCGCACGATGCCGTCGATCTGGCGAAGCGCGTCGACCTCGGCCTCGCTGACTGTCGCACCATGGAACATCTCGGGTCGCACGCTACGGTCGATGCGCAGCATCATGCCCGCCGCTTCGAGCCGGTCGAACAGATCTTCAATGGACCCTGCTTCCGCAATCGCCGCCATCTGGTCGGCCTGCGCACCAATCGAGTGCTCGAAAAACTCGATGCCCGGCTGCGTTTTCTTGCGATTCAGCAGCCACGCGTCGCGCGGCATGATCCACTGGATACGCGCGGCATCGACGCCCTGATCCAGCAACCAGATCGCGGTGTCGATGCCGGTCTTGCCGCCGCCAACGATGACGAACTGCTTCGGCGGCTCGGTGATACCGGGTAGCTGGTTGGGCGTCACAAAGCGCACCCCATCGGCAATCGAGAATGACGGTGTGTGCGTCGAGGGCACCGACGTCTTGAGCCAAGTGGCATCGACATGCCGTTTGGCCTTGACGGTGTGCGTTTCGCCCGTGAGCCTGGAGACGAACTGGCCCTCCCCTGTGTAGTCCGACATCGGGAAAAACCGCACCCGCCCGCTCGGCAAAAACTGCTGCTGCATGACGTCGACGAAATAGGCGCGCACCTCGGCGCCCGTCGCAAGTTCGTAGAGCCCCTCGTTCAACCCGACGGCATCGACTTTGCCGCTGCCGAGTTGCCGGGAACTCACGCCATAAAATGCCGAAGGCTGATGCAAACGAACGAATGGGTACGCGTCGTTCCAGTGGCCACCGGGCTGGTGGTGACTGTCGACAATGACAATGTCGGCGTCGCTCTCGCTGAGCAGGACATCGGCGAACGCCATGCCGACGGCGCCCGCGCCGACAATGAGGTAATCCGTCTCTATCGATGCTGTGGCCATGTTGCTCCCCGTCCAAGCTGCGCCTAGGTCAAGCAAACATCTGCATCAACCACGGCCAGTCTGTTTGCCAGCCCGCGGAGAATAACGCAAAGCGCTCGATCAAGCCTCGTGCGACCGCGGGGTCACGCTGCCGTTACGGCATTTACGACAATGCCGCTGGCCGGAAATCGGGGGGAGCTTGTGATTCGACTTAGTCGCCGAAGAACCAGCGTACACCCAGCGTCAGGGTGTCGGCGTCCCCTGCGAACTGCAGCGTTGCGCCGACCGAGAAGCGCGGGTCGACGTAGTAGTCACCGCCCAGCTCGATGAAGGTGTCGCGATCGAATACGTCAACGTGATTCAGGAAGGCGCGCAGCTCGATGTTGTCCGAGGGCTTGGCGCGCGTACCGGCCGAAATGGCGTAGCCGTTCTCGTCTTCATCACCGCCCGTGAAGTCCGCATTGGCGCGAATCAGGCGCGCGTAGCCGACGAAGTCGAAGCGTTCGTCGTAGCGCACGAGGTACCCCGCACCCACCGAGAACGTGGTGATGTCGACATTGAAGTCGAAATCGATCGCCGAGAGATCGGCGACGACGAGCCACTGATCGCTGAGTTCATAGGAGCCCCCAAGCTGGAAGCCGTCGCCGTCGACGCTCTCGAGTTCGGTGTCGACCCAGCGCAGTTCGGCGTAGTTGTAACTGAGGTCTGTGGCGTTGGCCGCAGTGGCCAGGAGCGCCAGTGCGGCGCTCGTTGCTGCTTTGCGAATCATGTCGTGCCCTCGCGGGGAATAGTCAGCGTGAGCGAGAGGGTACGTCCGGGCCGATTAATCAGGCAGCACTGCCGGAGCCGCAAGCGGTACAATTTTACAAAATCATGCTTTTCAGTCGGTTAGGCAGGACAGGACCTGTCGCCTTTTGGCGTCATTCCGACCCCAAACCTGGCCGATGCGCGCAGTACGCAGAGGACGATCACCCATGACCGCAAACACCTACACCCTGATCACCGGCGCGTCTGCCGGTATTGGCAAGGCCATCGCCGAACGCTTTGCGAGCGAGGGCCACAACCTGGTGCTCGTCGCGCGACGCCTGCCCGAACTCACGACGCTGGCCGACAAGCTCTCGCATGACCACGGCATCGACGCCGTACCGTTGGCGCTGGACCTGTCCGACGACGATGCCAGCGAAGACCTCATCGAAGCGCTGGGCGATCGCGACGTCGACATCGTGGTGAATAACGCGGGCGTGCTGTCGAGCGGCAGCTTTCGACGTATGGACCGCGACCGCATCGAATCGATGATCGAACTCAACATCGTCTCGCTGACGGAAATGTGCCGGACCTTCTCCGAGCGGCTTGCCGAGCGCGGCGGCGGTCGCATCGTCAACGTGGCCTCGGTCGCTGCCTTCCAGCCCGTGCCCAACCTGGCCGTCTATGCCGCAACCAAGGCCTACGTGCTGAGCCTGAGTGAGGCGCTGTCGCTGGAACTCGCGCGCAAGGGTGTCACGGTCACGGCCGTGTGCCCGGGCTACACGGACACCGACATGCTGCGGGGGCCCGTGCAGGAGGCTGCCGGCAAGATCAAGATACCGGACTTCACAGTGCTGGAACCTGAAACCGTGGCAAAAGCCGCGTACAAGGCCTGCATGCGTGGCGATGCGATTGAAGTTCCAGGAATCGGTTACTCGATTGTCATGGCGACAACGGGTGTGCTGCCGCGCTGGGTCAAGCGGCGCCTGACGCGGCTGGGCACGGGAACGTAGGCACCGGCCGTCATTGCGAGCCCGCAGCGCCTGCTTCCGTCATTGCGAGCCCGCAGCGCCTACCTCCGTCATTGCGAGCCCGCGCAGCGGGCGCGGCAATCTCCCAACCCTCACGATGCCATCAAGAGATCGCCGCGGCGCTGCGCGCCTCGCGATGACGGGCATGCGGTTGCGAGGCCCTGAGCGATAAAGAGATCCCTTCGCCGGCTTCGCCGGCTCGGCATGACGTGTGGGGGGGGCCCCCGCGGGACGGCCTACCCCCCACACAAAAAAAAAGGGCCCCAGGGGGGGCCCCAGGGAAAGAGAAGGGGGGGGGTGGAGGAGGGTG
>ERZ1740065.79-NODE-79-length-42370-cov-4.951908_pt1 | contig 42370 bp, 36 predicted proteins | sample MGYA00581738_ERZ1740065 | MGnify/ENA primary metagenome ERZ1740065 (study PRJEB43018, sample SAMN04849749) | marine metagenome | isolation source: floating plastic debris | place: Pacific Ocean | collected 2008-09-01 | study: EMG produced TPA metagenomics assembly...
ACATCCCGGCCATGGTCCTGGGCTTGCGCTATACCCCCCGCCCCTGGACCGAAACCCGTTACACCCACCTCGATGGGAAACGGCCCCCCCCCAAACGCCGCTGGGGCGCACACGGCAGCCTGGGCCTCGGACTGCGGGAACGCGGTGCCGCCGGCGGTCCCCGCAATCCCATCTACTTGGCTACCGCCGCCGTCACCTACGCCAATGCCAAGTTCAATCGCTTTATGCTCGGTGCGGAGTTTGAGTTCAACCGCGGTGTATTCCTCTTCGGGCAACACGTCGGTGAATTTGAAAACCGGCAGGAAGCCCTGCGTCGCTCGATGCGCTGGATGCTCTTTGTGGGGGACGAGCTACAGTACCACAACTTTAGCATTTCGATGCAGGTGGGTTTTTACTTGCATCCCGTCTACCTGGGGGTATTCCCCCTCTACAACCGCTTTGTGGTGCGCTACTATCTCCCCCCGCTGCGATCCTCCAAGGGCCGCTTCTACTTGGCCCTTCAGCTTAAGTCCCACCTCATCATTGCGGAGTACTTCTCCTTCTCCGGTGGCGTGCGTTTTTAGGTCCATTTATCCCTATTTCTTAAGTCCGACCTTCTGCCGCACGCTTGGCTACCGCTCCTCCTGATGGTCCCACGCTCGTTTTCTGCTCCATCTGGTTGCTTCTGAAAGCGTACTCCGGTACCCACTGCGTGAGCGATTCCCGCTGGATTAATTGTGGTTCTAACGCCCTCCATCATATGCGGAAAATAAAAATTGGCCCGACCCAACGACCTGCTCAACTTTTGCCACTACTTATTTGTTGCTTTTGCTGTTGTTCGGACAAATAGCTATCTTTCTACAAGTGTGAGGATCGCTATCCGTATCTACCAGACGAAAAACAAAACCCTATCCATGAAAATTGGCATACTAAAAGAAGACCAAGATCGCCGGGTATCCCTTACCCCGGATACGCTCGCAAAAAACGCGCAACTGGTGGCGCAGTATCTTCTGGAAAAAGATGCCGGCCAGTCCGCAGGCTATGCGGACGCCGCCTACGGAGACACGGTGAGCGTCCACGATCGCGCGACCATTCTCCGCGAAGCGGACCTGATCGTCAGCATCCACCCTCCCAACGAGGCCGACCTGGCCCAAATCAAGCCCCAAACGGTCTTGGTATCGCTCTTCCAGCCCTATTTTGATCAGGAAGTGAGCGATCGGCTGCGCCAACGCACGCTACGGGCCTTTAGTCTCGACATGATTCCGCGGACCACCCTCGCCCAGGCCATGGATGTACTTTCCTCGATGGCCTCGGTTTCTGGCTACCAAGCCGTCCTGATGGCCGCCAATCACCTTCCCCGCTACTTTCCCATGATGATCACCGCCGCCGGAAGCATCCGCCCGGCCAAGGTATTGGTACTCGGAGCGGGCGTCGCCGGATTACAGGCAATCGCCACGGCTAAGCGGCTCGGCGCCATGGTGGAGGCCTTCGATGTACGCAAGGCAGCCAAGGAAGAGGTCGAGAGCTTGGGGGCAAAATTTGTGGAGGTAGCAGGCGCGCGCGACGATGCCGGTGCCGGTGGATACGCCGTAGACCAAAGTGAGGAGTTTCTCCAACGCCAACAGCAGGAGGTCCAGAATCGGGCAACCAAGTCGGATGTTATCATTGCCACCGCACAAATTCGTGGTCGCAAGGCTCCCATCCTGGTCCGCAAGGAATCCATCGCCCAGATGAAGCCCGGCTCCGTGATCGTCGACCTGGCGGCCTCCACGGGGGGCAACTGCGAACTGACCGAGGACCAAAAGATCATCGAGCGTCACGGGGTGACCATCATCGGCAATTCCAACCTGGCCGAAACCATGCCCCAGGATGCCAGCTCCCTGTTTAGCAATAACCTGATGAATTTTCTGCGCTTGCTCATCGTAGAGGGCGAGCTACAGCTCGATTTGGACAACGAAATTATCGCGGGATCTTACATCACGCCCTAAGCCTTAAAACCAAATAACCAATGGAAGCGATTCTCCAATTTTTTGACAATAACTTACTCCTCATCTATCTGCTCCTCTTCACCATTATCCTTGGTTTTGAAGTGATCTCCAAAGTCCCCTCCGTCCTGCACACACCGCTGATGTCGGGGGCCAATGCCATTAGTGGCGTGGTCATTATCGGTGCCATCATCCTCATCCGCCAGGCGGCTCCGGACGACTACTGGACCCTGGGACTCGGTACGCTGGGTGTGGTGCTGGGAATGACCAATGTGGTGGGGGGATTTGCCGTTACGGATCGTATGTTGGAAATGTTTAAAAAGAAAAAATAGCCATGTTGACCTCCTTTCTCAATTTATCCTACCTGCTGGGAGCCCTGACTTTTGTGATCGGTCTGCGTCGACTGAGCTCCCCCGATACCGCCCGCCGGGGCAATGGCCTGGCCGCCCTAGGGATGGGCATCGCCATTATTGCCACCATGGTATACCCCTTTACGGATGCCCCCAACAACTACCTCTGGATCGTGGTCGGGATGCTACTCGGCGGTGCCATCGGCTGGTGGAGTGCCCAAAAGGTACAGATGACCGCCATGCCACAGATGGTTTCCATCTTCAACGGACTGGGGGGCGCCTGCGCGGTAGTCCTCGCCATGCTGGAGCTCCTGAGCTTCTACGCGGGGGAACGCAGCCTGGATACCGGTGCCCTCTTTATCGTTTTGCTCGCCCTGCTCATCGGAGCGGTCTCCTTCACGGGGAGCCTGCTGGCCTTTGGCAAGTTGCAGGGCCTCGTAAAGGACAAACACGTTTACCTACCCGGTCACCAGTGGATCAATATTTTTTTCCTAATTGCCACCATTGGGCTGGTGACCTTTCTCCTAGTCCAAGGCTCTAGTATCGGTAGTATCGGAGCCATTGTGCTGATGATCCTCACCCTGGTCTACGGCTTTTCCTTCGTCGCCCCCATCGGTGGGGCCGACATGCCAGTCGTCATCTCCTTGCTCAACTCGTTTACCGGGCTGTCGGCCGCCGCCGCGGGCTTGATCTATGGCAACCAAATCATGCTGGTGGGAGGAATCCTCGTGGGGGCTTCGGGAACGATCCTGACGGTACTCATGTGCCAGGCAATGAACCGCTCCCTGCTCAACGTGCTGATCGGTGGATTCGGTGGTGGTGGTGGGGCACCGAGCAAAGGCGCCGTGGGGGATCAAGTGGCAAAAGAAGTGACCCGCAACGATGCGGCGATCCAGCTCTTCTACTCCAATTCGGTGATGTTTGTCCCGGGCTACGGACTGGCCGTGGCCCAGGCTCAAAAAGCCATCAAAGAACTCGATGATCTGCTGAGTGCCAATGGCGTCGAAGTGCGTTACGCCATCCACCCGGTGGCGGGGCGCATGCCGGGGCACATGAACGTACTGCTGGCCGAAGCGGACGTCCCCTACGCCCAGCTACTCGACCTCGACGAGGCCAATGACCTCTTCGCCAATACCGATATCGTCGTTGTCGTAGGAGCCAATGACGTGGTCAATCCCGCTGCCCTCGACGATCCGGGGAGCCCCATTTACGGGATGCCCGTCCTGCAGGTTTGGGAAGCAAAGAACGTCATCGTACTCAAGCGAAGCATGAGCACGGGTTACGCGGGCATCCAAAACCAACTCTTTTTCCACGATAAAAACCGCATGCTGTTCGGCGACGCTAAGAAGTCCCTCCAGGCATTGATTGGAGAGGTAAAGAGCTTGTAGCGTTTAACGCTAACGCGAGATCCACCCCATCACGAGGGTATGATCGGCCCGGTAGCCTTGCTGGCTGTCCTCAAAATGTTCGTAACGATTGGTATTCGTCAGCTCGACGAATTCCCATTCCCGGCCCTCGGCGTCTTGCTGCCGGGCTAGGATACGAAAGCCCGTTCCCATCTTGATGCGTCCCAGTTGATTGCCTCGAAATTGTCCACCCTGACAAGGATCGTTGATGGGATTGTCCTTGATTTTCGGTCCACTGCGCAGGACCACCCCTTGCCGGATTTCACTGCTACCCAAGTCCTCCTTGGGCAGCACCTCGGGAAAGGCAGTGGCCTCCGTCCAGATGAGGTATTCGTAATCCCGGATGGCCCATTCTCCTTTTCCGATGCGCCATTCGAGGAAATAATTGTCGTAGTGGCAACAGCAGGCCTCGCTGCGGATACGCACGATGGTTTGGTCGCCTTCGCGATAGATGCGGTGCAAGGTACCCGGAATGCGTGTCTGGAAGACCTGGTAACGTTGACCCGTGGTATCGAGGCTGAGCATCACGGAAAGTTCGGGATAGGGGCAGCCCGTCCGAAAAATCCAGTCGGGTAAACCATCCTGGTTGAGGTCAATTTTGCGGGATGAGGCCGCTTCGTAAGCGCGCCCGGTGTCTTCGCCGCAGGCCAGCTGGAGGTCGCGGGGAAGGGCTTCGAGCTCCGCGGCGCTAAAGGTTTGTAACAGGGGATCATTCCAATCCATGGCACCCTGTTGAAGCTCGTTGATCAGGGGAGGAACGGAGGAATCTGGTGCAACGCTAAATAAGCTTATTGCGAGGAATAAGGTGGTGATTGACATGGGATAAATATGGGTTGTTAACAAACTAAGCGACGGTGCAACATTACTTTGGGCATTCCAGACTGAAGAGAGCAATCAAACAGTGGACCATTAGGGGGGAGAATCGTCCGTATTGCCAGTCGTTGGGGGGGAGAACGCGTAATAATTCCGTCAAAATCAGTGGGATAGGCGCTTTGCCCGCTCCGCACTAGTCTGTAACCAATTTATCCTTTACTGGTTCAATTGGATTCCAAATAGTTTTCTTTAAAGAAGGGCCGGTAGCTCTCTACGGACTTTTGTTTGAGAATTTGACGGTAGTTTGACTGACTGACCGCAAACATCTCATAGCTGACCGAGCTGGCGAAAAAATCCTGGTCATTTTGTAAAATCCCGTTGTAGTAGCGCATGGCGGTATCCTTGTCCTTGAAGCGGCGGATGACCAAAATCGGTAGGCTGGTATCGGATCCCAGGTAGATATTGGAGATCCGGAGGCGGTCGAGTTGGTGGTATTGTCGGTTGTAATCCGACACTACGATCTTGGCGTCGTTGAGTTTGATCGAATTGTTTTTGAGGGCGATGATAAAGTAATGGACCTGCGTATCGTCGACTTTGAAGCTGCCGCCCACCTTGGTGGCCGCGTTGCGTACGCCGGCTACGTTCTGGTCGCCAAGTACCCGAAGAATTTCCTTGGCCCGGGTCTGCTCGTCCGTATTGGGGAATTGGGCCACGACATTCCGTAGGGCTTTGATGTATTCTTCCTTGCCCTTGAGCTTACCCTGACTCATGGCCCCTAGGAGGGCAAATTTGGCCTGGAGGTCATTGGTTTTTCCAAACGTTTGGGTGGCTTGGACCACGCGCTGGTCTACCTCTTCATACTTGCGTTGCTGGAAGAGCGAGTAGGTCTCCTGGTAGTACACATTCAATCGATCGCGTTCGGCTTGGGCCTGGTTTTTAAAGTCCGGGTCGGTGAGGGCTTGAGCGTAAAGCGATTTGGGATACTTGTTGGTAATCTTGGTATAGTACTCCTGCGCTTTGGCAGTATTGCCTTCCTCGTTGAAAATGACGTACAACAGGTACCAAGCTTCGAGTTCTTTATCGTTGCGGGGGAAGCGATTTGACAAATCCTCTAGGGTCTCGATGGCCAGGTTATTTTTCTCCAGCCGGTCCTTGTACAGGGTACCCAGGGTAAAGAGCGCTTCGGTGATTTCCTTTTTGGCGGCCTTGATCTGTTGTGGGGTTTGGGGAACGTCCTTAAAAATCTTGTCGATGTCGGCCTGGGTCAACTCGCGGTCGATTTGCTCGGCATCCGCCCCCGCGACTTCTTCCCCAAGTTCCCGCCGGCTAGAGCGTCGCCAATTGTCTTCCAAGGAGCGGTCGCCCCAGCGTTTTTCGAAGTCCCTACGCCCCTTTTTGAGTTTTTTATCATCGTAGGCAAAGAAGTTGCTGCCATTGCTGCTGCGGCCGCTGGTACCGCCCCCGCCGGATAATTTCGTTGCCTCCGCGAGGCGGCGTTCCTCCTCGGCCTTACGGATTTGATAGGCGAGCTCCTTGCGCTCCTGGTCAGTCATATTGGTGATGGCGAGCAGGCTATCCTGTAGGGCAATGATTTCCAAATTCTTGGCGATGTCGGTCAAGTTGTCGCGGAAGGCTTCGGTAGGTTTGTAGCGTTCGTCCGTTTTGGGCAGGGCCATCAGGGCGCTGTCCAGGGCGTACTTGGCATCGACGTACTGCTCGCGATCGTAGTACAACTGGGAGAGCAGCAGGTGGGATTCGGCGGCTTGGGCTTGGTTGCCCGTCTTCATGCTCAGGGAAGTCCTGAGGTATTTGATGGCCTGGACCACATCGTTCTCCTTGATGGCGATTTGGGCCAGGGCGAAATAAATCTGGTCTTCGTAGCCATCGTTTTTGGTATCCTTGAGCATTTGCTCGAGGTTCTTGATGGCTTGCTCGGAGCTGACCTTTCCACTCAGCCAGGCGTTTTGGGCCACGTTGAGCCGGGAGCTGAACTCCATTTCGTAGCTGGGGCTAAACTTCAGGGCCCGCTCAAAACTGGCTACGGCTTGGTCGCCCCGGCCTTCCTGCTGGTGAATCTGGGCTACGATGTAGGAGTAGCGGGCTTTTTCCGACCGGTTGTTGGACAGCTCGATGGCTTCTTCCAGGGGGGGAATGACCTTGTCGTAGTCCTTGCGCTCCATGCTGAGGTAGGCCTGGGCCACCACCAAGTCCTTGCGGAGGCTTTCAAAGGTTTGGGGATCGCGGTCTAGCTTTTGGAGAATGACTTCCGCCTCGGAAAACATATCGCGTTCGATATAAGTCCGAGCCAGCCACAGCTGGCCTTCCTGATAGGCGGGTTTGTGCTTTAGGAAATAGCTTTCGGGGTCGTCTTTCTTGTCCTCCTCCTCTTTTTCCGTGGTCTTGTCCTTGCTTTTGGTACTTTTGGTACTGCTTTTTTTGGTGCTGGTACTCGGGCTTGGGCTTGGGGAGCTGCTGCGCTCTACCTCTTCCGGTTCGCCATCACTACTACTGGGGGCGCTTTCCTTGGTCGTCGCGCTGTCGCTCCCTTCCTTTTTCTCGGGACGTTTGCGCTTCTTACCGCTGTTGAAGCTGGTGGATTTTTTCTTTTTACTGCCCGAGCTGCTTTCCGGTCTTTTGCGTTTCTTTTTGCCGCTACTACTGGAGGAAGTGCTGGGCTTCTTTTTCTTTTTCTTGGTGCTTTTGGTTTTGGAATCGTCCTCGGGTCTTTTGCGCTTTTTGCCCGAGGAGGAGGTGCTGGTCGTACGTTTCTTGCTACCGGAGGAAGTACTGGGGCGCCGTTTTTTCCGCTTTTTCTTTTTCTTACTTCCCGCCCGCTCCCGGGCCGCCATCGCCTCGGGGCTGTATTCGGCGGCTAGGAACTCAAAAGCTTCCTGGGCATCTTCGTAACTTTGTTTGACGTACTGCGCCTTGCCGAGGAGTAGGTAGCAATCGTCGGTCCAGTGGCTTTCGTCGCGGTGGAGATTGACCACCACCGACACCTTTTTGATGGCTTCGTCCAGATTGCCCGCCTCCGAGGTCGCATTGGGGTTGGCCACGTAGGGGTAGATTTCCAAAATCTTATTATAATTGTCGCGGTACTGGTCGCTGAGTTTGGTAATACTCAGGGTAAGCAGTTCGTTAGCATTGAAGTAGCCGTTGTATTTTGCGGTGGTATTGTGGTAAAATTTCTTGAGTTTGCTAGATTCTCCGCGCTTTTTCTGCGTCGTACAAGCCGCCAGGACCAAAACCAGCAAGGTGAGCCCGAGTAAGCTGGCGAGTCGATTTAAACTATTCCGTTGTTGAAGTGCGTTCATACGATGGAGTTGTAACTGAATTACATCATTTGGTATACTGCTCAGACGGATACAAAGTTTCAGTTTTCAGACACCGAGAATTCTTTGTACACGGGCATATAATTAAACATTAAAGGGTACAAATTTATTTTAATTTTCTAAAACTTAATCCAAGTTGTGGGCATTGAAATTCGGGAGGGTGACTTTTTAATCCCGGTCCGGTCCCCATTCCCGACCTGGGGCCCCCCAACTGGAGCAAAATAAGACGCGATGTCCGACGAAAACAAGGCAGGTGAAAAATGGATGGATAAGCTGCGGCATCATTACCGGATGGTAATCATGAACGACGAAACCTTTGAGGAGGTGAGCTCCTACAAGCTCTCGTTGCTCAACGTCTACATCATGATCAGCTCCGTGGTGGTACTGGTGGCCTTGCTCATCATCGGATTGATCGTATTTACCCCCCTCAAACGCTACATTCCCGGCTATGGCGACGACCGGGTACACTCCGAATTGATGGAAATGAACGAGGGACTCCAAGCTATGGAAGAGCAATTAGCGGCCCAAAAAGCGTATACGGACAATTTTCGGCGCATTTTGGTGGGAAATGTGGAGACCGAAGCCGAAGTGGGGGAGGAAGCCATTGCCTCGCCCGATAGCCTACAATCGGTGGCCCGAATCGAGGAGGATGAGCTGCTGCGGGAAGAAACCAAGCTGACCGAGCAGATTCAGGCCCGCGAACTGTCCGAATTGGATGGCAGCTACCGCTCCCGGGAAATTCCCCTGGAGCAGTTGTACTTCGTTCCCCCCGTTTCGGGAATCATCAGCGCGGTTTTTGAACCCGAGATTCGGCATTTCGGAACCGATGTACTCGCCCCCAAAAATACCCCGGTCAAGTCGGCCATGGACGGCTTCGTCTTCTTTTCCGATTGGACGGTGGAGACGGGGCTCACCATCGGGGTACAGAACGCCAATGATGTCATCACCTTATACAAACACAATTCGGCCCTACTCAAAAAAATGGGCGACTACGTCAAGGCCGGTGAAGCCCTGGCCATCATCGGCAACTCCGGGATGGAATCGGATGGGCCGCACCTGCACTTCGAATTGTGGCACCGAGGACAGCCCGTCGATCCCATGCTCTACCTCAATTTTGAGTAAAAACGAGCCGAATCTACGGCCCGGTCGACCGTTCCCAGCCTCGGCAAGCCTCCCAATACCGATGCCTCCCGCCGATCGGCTTCGTGTATCTTCAACATTAAATTTCAGCCCATGTATTGCCAAACGTGGTATCTATGGACTTTTTGTTATAATTTTGTGCGATCACTCTGAATTACGCTTGCATTGGTGATGGGAAAAGCCTCGAGTGCGAGAAGCTCACTCGAGCGAAGAGCAGTTTTAATTTTTAAAAGAAAAATTATGGAGTATAAACAAGAATTGGAAAAGGTCTTCAACCAAAAGGGAGAGGCCATCAGCCCCGTACTTCCCGAAAACGTAAAGAATTTTCTGATCGACATCGACGGTACCATTTGTGACGATATCCCCAATGAAGAGCCCGAACGGATGGCTACCTGCCTCCCTTATCCCGACGCCCTCAAAATGTTGAACAAGTGGTACGCCGAGGGACACGTTATTTACTTCTTTACCTCGCGCACCGAGGAACACCGTGAAGTGACCGAAACCTGGCTCAATAAGCACGGATTCGAATACCACGGCATCCTGTTCGGTAAGCCCCGCGGGGGCAATTACCACTGGATTGACAATCACATCGTCAAAGCCACGCGATTCAAAGGGAAGTTTACCGATTTGGTCGTCAAAACCAAGGACATCGAAGTTTTTGACAAGTAGCCACCGGCTCCGGCCTTTTCCCCAAGCCGCCCCATCTCGAAATACCCTACCGACCACGACGATCGGTAGGGTATTTCTGTGGGGGAGGGGTCAAATCTTACGCTGTAGAAGGTCGCGTAGGGCGCCTTCTAGTTCGGGAAACTGAAACTGGAATCCCAGTTTTTCGATTTTTTCGGAGGATACGCGGGTGCTGAAGAGGAGCATGTCGGCCATTTCGCCCATGGCTAGCCGTAGGGCGGGGGCTGGAGCGGGTACGATGAGGGCCCGTTTGTCCATCGCCTTAGCGATCGTCCGGGCAATTTGCTCGACCGTAGCGGGCTGGGGGCCCACCGCATTGTAAGAGCCCCGGTAAGTCTCCCGTTCCAGGGCCTCGATAAACATCCGGCAGAGGTCGTCGAGGTGAATCCAGGAGTAATATTGCCGTCCATTGCCGAAGTAGGCACCCACGTTGACCATGTAGGAAGGCAACATCTTTTGCAGGGCTCCGCCCCGGGTAGAAAGCACGATGCCGATGCGAAAGACGACCGTCCGCATCCCACTCTGGGCGATGGGTTCGATGGCCTTCTCCCATTCCAGCACGCTGTCCGTCAAAAAACCCTGACCGGGCTCGGCCGTTTCCGCCGCCGTCCGCTCTCCCGTGTGGCCGTAGTAACCGACCGCGGAGGCCGATAAGTAAGCCTTGGGGGGCGTATCAAGGTCCTGAAAGACCCGGTTGAGCAATTCGTTGCCCTTGACCCGGCTGTCGATGATGAGTTGCTTGCGCGATTTGGACCAGAGGCGATCCGCAATACCGGCACCGGCGAGGTTGATGACGTAATCGGCCTCGGCCACCGCTTCGGCGTCGATGCTTTGCCGATCGAGGTCCCAGGCGTAGCGGGGGACGGCGGCGCCGGGGTCGGCCCGGCGACTGAGGTGGCTTACGCGGTAGCCCTTGGCTTGTAATAAGGTGGTCAGACGGCTTCCGACCAGGCCACTCCCTCCTGCAATCAAAACTGTTGGCATAGTTTATTTTAACTTTTGAATGATAACAGGTAAATGTTTTAATGGTTGGACCCGGCCCTCGGATTAATTTTTTAGCTATCTTTCCTTCTGATTTCCCTAATTGATCTAACCCGTCCGTATGCCTCGGTGCTTCGTATCTATTTTCCTGTGGGGGCTGTTGATGATCGGGGGCTGGCGCTGCTCCGGCGATCGTCCCGCGCTCCCCGACGCCCTGCGCATTCGCCTAGCCGGCGAACCCGACGGATTGCATCCCCTCCTGGCCAGATCGACCTATTCCTGGCAACTCATCGACCTCCTCTTTCAACCCCTCCTGCAGTTTGATCCCGAAAGCCTGGACTTGGTCCCCGTACTGGCCGTAGCCTCCCCCGAAGTACGCCCCTGGAACGATGCGGCGACGACGGGACTGGCCTATACCTTCGAGATTCGCGAAGCGGCCCGCTGGGACGATGGGACGGCCATTCTGGCCAGCGACTACGTTTTTACCCTCAAGTGCATTTTCAATCCCCTCATTTCCAATATCTTTCGGTCCTACCTCGACTTTATCCGCGCCGTAGAGGTCGATCCCGATAATCCGCGGCGCTTTACGGTATTCTGCGCGGGCGATTACTTCCTGGCCCGCGTGGCGACTGCCAACTTTGAAGTCTATCCCGCCTCCGCCTACGACCCCGAGGGCCTGTTGGCGGCGATTCCTCTGGCGGATTTTCTGTCGGAAGCGACCGCCGCGGCGCTCGGGGACCGTCCCGAGGTGCAGCGCTTCGCCGAGCAATTCGTCGCTCCGGAGCGGCGGCGCGAAGCCGCGGTGATTCGGGGAAGTGGGCCCTACCGTCTGGTGGGCTGGGAAGCGGGAGAACGCGTGCGTTTGACAAAAAAGTCGAACTGGTGGGGGGACGCCTTGCGCCTGCCCCAACTGGCTGCCTACCCGGAGCACTTGCACTATCGGATCGTTCCCGAGGTACGTACGGCGATTGCCCAGCTAAAGGGAGAAGAATTGGATGTGTTGAGCAATATTCCGGGGCGTTTGTACGGCGAGTATCGGGAGGCCACCGGTTGGGCGGAGGGCTACGACTGGTACGAAGTCCCACAACTATCCTACTATTACATTGCCCTGAACCGAAAAAAAACTAAATTAGAGGAGCGGAGCGTGCGTCGGGCCCTGGCCCTCGTGCTGAATCCGACCGAATTGATCGAACAAGTGATGTATGGCTCTGCGGTGCCGACGATTGGTCCCTTCCCTCCGTCGTCGGCTTACTACCATCCCGATCTAAAGCCCCTCGACTACGCCCCGGAGCGCGCCCGTCGCCTGCTGGCCGAAGCGGGTTGGGAGGATCGCGATGCCGATGGCATTGTGGAAAAGGACATCGACGGGCGGCGGGAGGAATTGCGGCTGACGCTCGACATCAGTACGGGAAGTACGACGGGAGAGGCGGTGGGGCTGCGGTTCCGCGAGGCGGCCCGACAAATTGGTATTGCGATCGACTTGCGGCGGACAGGTTTTGCGGCGTTGGCCGAACGCCTGCGCAACGGCACTTTTGAGATGAGCTATCTGGCCCGTTTTAATCGCCCCGGTGAGGTGGATCCTCAGCAAGATTGGTACGCCGATCGACAGCGGGGTGGCCGCAGCAACTATTCCGGCTTTGGCGATGCGGCTTCGGATGCCCTGATCGACTCGCTGCGGCACTGCCCCGACCCGGAGCGCCGCCGCCGGTACTACCACCGTCTGCAAGCACTCATTTACGATGACCAACCCGTCCTTTTCGTCGCCGTCCCGCAAAACTGCATCGCCGTTCACCGGCGTTTCCGCCCCCTGATTTCAAGGCGATCACCCAATTATTTCCCGGCGCGCTTCGTTCCGCAAAACCAGGACCAACCAACTCTGACAAAATAGTTATCTAACAATCAAACCTTCTAACATGCTACAAAGACTATCTCCTGTCGTTAGTGTATTGCTGTTATTCTTACTGACCTTCCAGCTGCAAAGCTGTCGGACCGATTCCCAAAGCAGCGCCGAGGAAGTGGTGGCCCCCGAGGGTCCCGTGACGGTTAGCGCGCGCCTACGGGGCGAACCGGACCGCCTCAGTCCTTACTTTACCCTCCGGGGCTTTTCCCGTCAGGTATACCGCCTCTTTTTCCCCACCCTGCTCGATTTTTATCCCAGTACCATGAAGCTAGAGCCCATGTTGGCCAAAGCCCTGCCCACGATCGAACCCATCGAGGAGGGACCCCACGCCGGCGGCTTCGCCTTTTCCATGGAAATCAAGGAGCAGGCCGTTTGGGACGATGGCAGCCCCGTGCTGGCTTCCGACTATATTTTTACCCTCAAAATGATCAACAACCCCAAGATCGGTGGCGTCACCGCGGTTTACCGCGATGCGATGAGCTTTATCCGCGATGTGGAAGTGGACCCGGACAATCCCAAAAAGTTTACCATCCTGACCAGTAGCTACTACATCCAGGCCGATCAGGCGGTTGGCGTGTGGGTCTACCCCGAATACGCCTACGATCCCGACGGATTGCTGCGCGACATTCCCCTGGTGGACCTCACGGATCCCGATAAAGCGGCGGCCCTGGCCGAGAGCAACGAAAACTTGGCCACCTTTGCCGAGCGCATCCAGGACCCCAAGTACACCACCGATAAAGACTACCTGATCAGCTGCGGGGCCTATCGATTGGACGAGTGGGAAAAGGGCCAGCGCTTGGTGCTCAAAAAGAAGGACAATTGGTGGGGGAATGGTTTGGAAAAGGACGCGCCCCTGTTGTCGGCGTATCCCGAGCAAATCACCTACAAGATCATGGCCGATCAAAATACGGCGGTCACGATGGTGCGCGACGAGGGTTTTGACATCCTCAGTTCGATCCCCGCCGGTAATTTTGCCGAGCTCCAGGAAAGCGAATTGGTGAGCAAAAACTTCAACTTTTTCACCCCGTTCACCTCCACCTACAACTACCTCGGTCTCAATACCAACAGCCCCAAGCTGGAGGACAAACGCGTCCGCCGGGCCCTGGCGCACGTTTTTGACGCCGACAAGGTCATCGAGGTGGTCAACCAGGGCTACGGCAAAAAGATGAGCAATCCGATCCCCGATATGTACGATTTCCACGACAGCTCCCTGGCCCCCATCGAATTCGACGCGGAAAAAGCCCGGACGCTCTTGGCCGAAGCGGGCTGGGAAGACAGCAATGGCGACGGTACCGTCGATAAGGTCGTCGATGGGACCCCGACGGAGATGATCCTCAAGTACATCACCACACCGGGCAATACGGTGGGAAACAACATCGCCCTCATCTACAAGGAGGACGCTCAAAAGGTTGGGGTGACCATTGAATTGGTGACCATGGAGATCAACAAGCTGATGGAGGCCCGGGCCCGGGGCGAGTTCGAAATGTTCTCGGCGCGTTCGGGACTGGATCCCAGCAGTTACGATCCCTACCAGCTCTGGCACACGGCCAGTTCGTCGAATCGGAGTGGTTTTGGCGATGCCGAATCGGATGCGCTGATCGAGGAATTGCGGACCACCCTGGACAAGGAGCGCCGTTACGCCTTGTACAAGGAGTTCCAGCAGTTGTTGCGGGAGGAACAGCCCATCATTTTGATCAACCTGGCGCAAGAGCGGATACTGATTCACAAAAAATACAAAGGGGCAACCGCCACGGTGCTGACTCCGGGATTTCATCCCCATTTCTATCACTATTAATTGTCCCTAGTTGATGCTGTGGTACTTCGGTCGACGTCTCCTACTGTTCGTTCCCACCCTGCTGATCATTTCCCTGGTGGCCTTTGGCCTGAGCCGTTTGGCGCCCGGCGATCCGATCCAGTGTGGGACGCAGGACTTGTTGGAGCACGGCCTGGGGGCCAATTCCTACGAGTCGGCGCGGACTCGTTACCGCGAGGAGGCTCGCCGCAAGGGGCTGGACAAGCCGCCCTTTTACCTGGCCATTCGGCCGGCGGCCTATCCCGATACCCTGTACCGCATTCTGGAGCGCTACCAACGGCAGACCCTCCGCAAGCTCATCGACCAGTACGGCAACTGGCCCCAAATTCAGGCCTACGCCCAGCGGTTAGAGGATTGGGAAAGGCAATTGTACCAATTGCCCCGGGAGCGGAGCCGGGATGCACAGATTCGATTGGAACGGGACCTGCGGCTGTTGAAACTGAGCTATCGCCAGGAGCGTGTGGAGAGCTATTTTGTCAAGATGCAAGCCTTGATCGAAGCCGACAGCCTGCTCCGGGAGGACCTGGGGCCGGCCTGGCAAGCCCTGCGCGAGGCCTACACCCAGATACTGGACGAGGCCACCCCCGAGCGCCTGCTCCAACCCGCCCTGCACTGGTACGGGACCGACAATCAGTACCATTTCTGGCTGTTCAATTTTCTCCGGGGCGATTTTGGCTATTCCTGTCGCAATGGCCAGGCCGTTGCCGACCGTTTGGGAGGAGCCCTGTGGTGGACCTTGATCATGAGCCTGCCCGCCATCCTGCTGTCCTACCTCATCGCAGTCCCCATCGGTATCCGGGCCGCCACCCGCCGCGACTCCTGGTTCGATCGCATCAGTACCCTGATCCTGTTTTTGCTCTATTCCCTGCCCTCCTTCTGGGTAGCGACCTTACTCATCGTGTTTGTGACCACCGCCGAGTACGGAGCTTGGCTCGACCTCTTTCCCACCAGTGGGGTGGGGGAGCTTCCGGATGAGGCCCCCTTTTGGGCGCGTTTGGGAGAGCGGGCCCACCACCTGATCCTGCCCGTATTTTGCATGACCTACGCTTCGCTGTCCTTTATTTCCCGCCAGATGAGAACGGGAGTACTTTACGTGCTCGGCCAGGATTTTATCCGTACGGCCCACGCCAAGGGCCTGCCCCCCCGTCGGGTGGTGTGGCGACACGTTTTTCGCAATGCCCTTTTTCCGCTCATCACCCTGGTCGCCTTGATCTTACCTGGGGTCATCAGCGGTTCGGTCATCGTCGAATTGATCTTCAACATCCCCGGAATGGGGCGCGAAACGATTTCGGCGATCCAGGCGCGCGATTGGCCGGTGGTGTATACCATTTTGATGCTGTCAGCGATCCTGACCTTACTGGGCAATCTGCTTGCCGATTTGCTGTACACCCTGGCCGACCCCCGGGTGTCGTACGATTAAGCCAAGCCAATGAGACTATTCTTTGGACGTAAAAAACAAACCCAATTAGCTGAGTCTTTGGGCGCGGCTTCCGCCCCAAACGCTCAGCAGTTTTGGGCCATGGTCTGGCGGCGTTTTCGAAGCAATCGACCCGCCTTGTGGTCCCTGCGCCTGCTGGTGGTCCTGCTTGGGATAGCCTTTTTTGCGGATTTTTTGGCCAATGAAAAACCCCTTTACTGCAAAATCGAGGGCAAGCGTTATTTTCCGGTATTGGCCGATTACGGGCAAGCGCTGGGCTGGACGAACCCGGACCCTCAATTTCTAAACGTAGATTGGAAAGACCTGGAGTACGAGCGGGTCTGGTGGGCGCCGGTGGCTTATTCGGCTTCGACGATCGACGTTTACAACGCTCCGTTTAAGGGCCCTTTCGACCGGCAAGTTGTGGCGGAGGATCGCTTTTGGCACTGGTTGGGAACCGATGACTTGGGGCGCGATGTGGCGGCGGGTATGCTGGCGGGGACGCGTATGGCGATGTTGGTGGGCGTGGTAGCGATGTCGGTAGCCTGCTTTTTTGGAATCATCCTGGGTTTGCTGGCGGGTTACTACGGTGACTCGCGGCTGCGTTGGACGCGGGTTAGGCTCCTGGCCAATGGCGTGGCCTTGGTGGCGGCTTGGTTTTACGGCTTTGCGGCGCGGTCCTACGCACTGGCCGAATCGGAGTGGCCGCCTGGAGAGTTGGGAAAAAGCATCTTGCTCGGCTTGGTCCTGCTGGTGGTGGCCAATGTGGGGGCGAGTCAGCTCGAACGTTTTCCACTGCTGGCGCGAAAACGGGCGTTGCCGGTTGATTTGTTGGTGATGCGGGCCATCGAGGTCTTGGAGTCTGTACCGGGCCTATTGTTTTTACTGGCCATTCTGGCGGTGATTGAAAAGCCGGGGATTCTGGACGTCATGGTGATCATTGGTTTTTTATCGTGGACCTCGGTGGCCCGCTTTGTACGGGCGGAGTTGCTGCGGATTCGGACTTTGCCTTACATCGAGGCGGCGCAGGTAATGGGTTTTAGTGAGTGGCGCATCATCTGGCGGCACGCTTTACCCAATGCGCTGGGGCCAATCTTGGTGGTGGTGGCCTTTGGGGTTGCGGGGGCGATATTGGCGGAGGCCTCGCTGAGTTTTCTCGGTTTGGGGTTATCCATTGACCAGGTGAGTTGGGGGTCGATGATCAATAAGGCGCGGGAGGATTTCTCCGCCTGGTGGCTGGCGCTGTTGCCGGGCCTGGCTATTTTTGCTACCGTTACCATTTTTAACCTCATTGGGGATGGGCTGGCGCAAGCGATGGATGCAAAGTTGAACCAATAAGTTGAAGCAGTATTCGCAATAAAGTGACGTTGGGTTTGCGTATCCGCGGAAAATTCCCGTACCTTTGGGGCTAGTGAGTCAGAAAAAGGCCCTAATTGCGGCGTTTGGCGCGCATATCTTTGGGAAAGAGGTTGGATCGTCCCCCTTTTTTGGAAAATTCCCCTTTTCGATTGGTTTTGACGTGGACGCTCTCATTGACGGGACAGCCCGTTTTTTTACTACAGGAGCTCATGCTGGCGCCGAAGAGGAGGAAAAGGGAGCAAAAACCGAGGAAAATTAGCCTTTTTCGCATAAATGTTCTTTTTGAAGCAAAATACTGTGGATTAACGAATTAGACCTAAAAAATAGTGCCTAATTAGCGACAGTGAAGATACATATTAATTTGTTGGTAAAGTGTAAGAATCGGCTGAAAGCCTTGAAAAATAAAAGGTTCCGGGCGATTTTTTTATTCTAAACACTTGTTTTTGATAGTTCAAGGACATATTTTTGTGCCAGATTTTTCAAATTAAAAAATTACATAAAATGAACAAAGGAGATTTAATCAACAAAGTTGCCGAAGATGCCAACTTGACCAAAGTCCAAGCTACGGAGGCTTTGAACTCCATCATCAGCACCATCGGAGAATGTCTCAAGGACGGCGATCGCGTATCTCTGGTTGGTTTTGGAACCTTTTCCACGGCGGAAAGAGATGCACGTACGGGGAGAAACCCGAAGACGGGAGAGGCGATCCAAATTGCTGCACGTACCGTTATAAAATTCAAGGCGGGTAAAGAATTGGTAGAATCGGTCAACTAAGCCGACCAATTACTGACGGTATATACTAGCGAGCAGGGCGATTTCTCTACGGGAAATCGCCCTGTTTATTTCCCCCACCAAGGCCATCCGTTTTTCGGCGCGATTCGTGCAATAAGGCCAATAAAATGTATACTTTTGTAGCTCCCCGAAGCGAGCGTACACCCCGCGGATTTTTTGCGCCACTTTCGCAACCCCCCCGCCCGTACGACTGTTCATTTGGCGTAGCATTTATCAGCACAATCAAATAATACCAAATCACACACCTAATTAAATCCCGGGAGGGCCCTTCGATGAAATTCGACACCAAAGTAATTCACGCGGGTATTGATCCCGATCCGGCTACCGGAGCCATCATGACTCCCATTTTTCAGACATCGACCTACGTACAACGCACACCGGGCGATCACGATGGCTACGAATACGCCCGTACCCAAAATCCCACCCGCTCCGTACTCGAAACCAACCTCGCCGCCCTGGAAAACGGCAGCGCCGCCGTCTGCTTCGGTAGTGGCCTGGCCGCCATGGACGCCGTCCTCAAACTGCTCAATCCCGGCGACGAGATCCTGGCCACCGACGACCTCTACGGTGGTTCTTACCGCCTGATTACCAAAATCTACGAGCGCTTTGGCCTGAAGGTGCAGTTTATCGATATGTCCGACCCCAGCGCGGTAGCCGAGAAAATCACCGAGCACACCAAGCTGCTGTGGATCGAAACGCCCACCAACCCCATGCTCAAGCTGGTGGACATTGAGGCCATCTGTAAGGTGGCCAAGGAAAAGGGCGTCCGGACTTGTGTGGACAACACCTTTGCTTCGCCTTATTTGCAAACGCCCCTCGATCTTGGGGCCGATTTGGTACTGCACTCCGCCACGAAGTACCTGGGAGGTCACAGCGACGTCGTCCTGGGGGCGGTAGTAGCCAAAACCCAGGAATTGGCCGATCAACTGTACTTTATACAGAACGCTTCGGGGGCCGTACCCGGTCCGCAGGATTGCTTTTTGGTACTCCGCGGGATCAAAACCCTGCATTTGCGCGTAGAACGCGCCTGCAAGAATGCCAAGAAGATTGCCAAGTACCTCGTGATGCACCCCAAGGTCGCCAACGTCTACTGGCCAGGTTTTAAGGACCATCCGGGCTACGAGATTGCCAAGAAGCAGATGCGCCATTTTGGGGGCATGGTCTCCTTCGACATGCTGGAAGATACGATGGAGGTGGCCAATAAGGTCCTGTCGAGTACGGTGCTTTTCTCCTTGGCCGAGTCGCTGGGAGGGGTGGAGTCCCTGATTGGGCATCCCGCCACGATGACCCACGCTTCAATTCCCCGGCCCGAACGCCTCAAGGTTGGCCTGACCGATTCCCTCATCCGGTTGAGTGTCGGTATTGAAGATGTTGATGATCTGTTGGAAGACCTCGAACAGGCCTTCGCCAACCTCTAGGTCTGCCGTTTTTGGTGCTGCGCAAACGCGCTTCTTTCCGCTGGGAAGGGAGCGCGTTTTGTCGTTTTTGGAGGCTTGGGTAAAATGTTAAAATTCGTACGGGGCGATTTTTTTTAAATTTTTTTCGAATTTTTTCAAACCGTTCATAATGAGGGGCTTATCGGGCTTTTTTGTTGTTGCTAAGTCCCTAAAATGACTCCTTTTTGGGTTTGGATTTATGGAATTTTTCCGGTGAAAGCGTCTATGTACCGAATTTTTTAATCGCTTCATCAATATCTAAATCACAAAAAATGGAAAAGAAGAACATCCTTCACACCGAACAGATCAACCTCAAGAACCGCACGTATTTTTTGGACATCAAGGTCAGCGAGGCGGGCAAACAGTTTTTGACCCTGACTCAGGTCGAGGACCAAGAAGACGGCAGTAGCAACCGCCAGCGGCTGGTGCTTTTTGAAGAGGACCTGCTGCGGCTGAGCGAACGGCTGGTGCGGACGCTGCTGTACTTTCACCCCAGCGACCTGATGGCGGACAAGGCCTACGTGGACCAGGAGCGCGCCAATCACGCCAATGCTTTTCGCCGCTGGACCCGAGCCGACGAAAACCTACTGGCCGAATTGTACCAGCAGGGTCACGAAATTCCTGAATTGATGGAGCATTTTAAGCGCAACGAGCGCGCCATTATTAAGCGCCTGGAGATGATGGGAATTGCTATGAAAGCTAGTGCTTAGTACCGTTTACACCGCGTCAACCGTAAACGGATGGACGGGCTGGGGCCACGGCCCCAGCTACTTTTACCCTCCCCAAAAAACCAAGCCATGGAATATCAAAATCGCCTCGCGATCAAATACTGGGCGGATGAAGATCGCCCCCGGGAAAAATTACTGCTCAAAGGCCTGTGGAGCTTGTCCAATGCAGAATTGGTCGCCATCTTGATCCGCAGTGGAAATCGGGAAGAGTCGGCGGTTGCCCTCGCCCAGCGGCTACTCCAATCGGTCGACAATGACCTCAACGAGTTGGGAAAGCGCCAGGTGGCCGAATTGATGCAGTTTCACGGTATTGGTCGGGTCAAAGCCATCAGCATTGCGGCGGCCCTCGAACTGGGACGTCGGCGGCAGGGGAGTCCGGTAAAGGAGCGCCCCCAAATTCGGGGCAGCAAGGATGCCTACGAGCTGATGGCGCCCCTGTTGGGCGATTTGGAGCACGAGGAATTTTGGATTTTACTCCTCAACCGCGCCAACCGCCTCATCGGGCGGGCCCAAATCAGTCGGGGTGGGGTAGCGGGCACCGTAGTAGATGCTAAGGTGATCTTTAAAAAGGCCGTCGATGCACTGGCTTGCTCCATTATCCTGTGTCACAATCATCCTTCGGGCAACCTCAAACCCAGCCAAGCCGATCGCGATATCACTCGAAAATTACGCTGGGCGGGGCGCAATTTGGAGGTTGCCGTATTGGACCACGTAATCATCTCCGATCGGGGCTTCTACAGCTTTGCCGATGAGGGGGAGTTTTAGAAGCGCCCCATCGAAGGGGACCGCCACGAGCAAAAAAACGCTAACTTACATTAACTTTAGGCCCAGCGAAACCTTCTCCCCGCCCCCATGTTTATACAGGGCGATGGTTTTTGCCACGCAATATTGACTGCGGTCATCTGATCAAAGGGTATGAACGAGAAAAACAAATTTGACTACGTCTTACTGGGAAGAGTGCTCGCAATGGCCAAACCCTACCGCCGCGTTTTTGCCTTTACGGGCGTACTGGCCGTGGTACTGGCTCCCCTCGTTATCCTGAGGCCCTACCTCATTAAGGTCATGGTAGATGACTACATCTTCAACTACGACATCGCCGGGATGACTCGGGTCGCCCTGATTATCGTGGGGGTGGTGGCCTTACAGGTACTTTTGCGCTACCTGTTTATCTACAACGCCGCCTGGCTGGGACAAACCGTTATCCGCGACCTCCGTACCCAGGTGTTTCGGCACATTACCCGCCTGCGGCTCACCTACTTCGATACCACGCCCATCGGTACCTCGACCACCCGAACCATCAACGACATCGAAACCATCAACTCGGTTTTCTCCGAGGGCGTCATTACCATCATGGCGGATTTGATCACCTTGTTTGCGGTGCTGGGGATCATGTTTTACACCAGCTGGCAACTGACCCTGGTTTGTTTGACCGTGGTGCCCTTTTTGATGATTGCGACCTACATCTTTAAAGAAAAGGTCAAGGTCTCTTATCAAAAGGTACGGAACGAGATTTCCAAGATGAACGCCTTTTTGCAGGAGCGCATTACGGGAATGCGGATCGTACAAATCTTTAATTCTGAGCGGCGCGAAGGGGAAAAATTTCGGACGATCAACCGCAAGTACACCCAAGCCAATCTCGACGCCATCCTCTACTACGCCGTATTTTTTCCGGTGGTGGAGATCATCATGGCGGCGGCCCTGGGGCTGATGGTCTGGTGGGGCGCACGTGGTGTCATCAGCGCCGAGGTGACCCTCGGTACCCTCGTGGCTTTTCCCATTTACCTGTCCATGTTCTTTCGTCCCATCCGCTTGTTGGCGGATAAATTCAATACCCTCCAAATGGGCTTGGTCGCGGCCGAACGGGTGTTCAACCTCCTCGATCGCAAGACGATGATTGCCGACGTGGGGGAGCGCAGCGCCGAAAACATCGAAGGGCGGGTGGAATTCAAAGCGGTGAGTTTTGCTTACACCGAAGTGGATTACGTCTTGCGGGACCTCAGTTTTCAAATCCAAGCCGGTGAAACCCTGGCCATCGTGGGTAGTACGGGCTCGGGCAAGTCGACCATCATCAACATCCTGAGTCGTTTTTACGAGATCCAAAAGGGCGAAATCTTGGTGGATGGCATCAACATCCGCGATTACCAGTTGGCCAGCCTGCGGCAACACATCGCCGTGGTACTGCAAGATGTCTTTCTCTTCTCGGGGACCGTGCTGGACAACATCACCCTCCGCGATACCAGCATCAGCCGGGAACGGGTCATCGAAGCGGCCAAAATGATTGGGGCACACGCGTTTATCGAAAAATTACCGGGGGGCTACGACTACGAAGTCAAAGAACGGGGGCTCACCCTTTCCATGGGGCAACGCCAGTTGATCTCCTTCGTAAGGGCGCTGGTCTTTGACCCCAAGATCCTCATCCTCGACGAGGCAACTTCCTCCATCGACCCCGAGTCAGAGGCCGTGATCCAGTACGCCATCGAGCGCCTGATCGAAAAGCGGACTTCCATTATTGTGGCCCATCGCCTCTCCACCATCCGTCACGCCGAAAACATCATGGTGCTCGACAAGGGGAAGGTCGTCGAATACGGCCCCCACGAACAATTGCTACAATTGGAGCAGGGACATTACCGCGAGCTGTACGAAATGCAATTTTTGTCGACCGAAATGTCCTGAAGCCCAATTCTCATCGAATAATTATCCTTCTTAACCGTCATTGGCGTCCTGCTGGTCTATCTCGTTACCGTTTGTTCCAACAATTCCGTAATTTGAGTAGTTGTAAGGAAAAGTTCACGCTAAAAATATACCCTGATGCAATACCGTCGCACCGATATCAACCCCTTCAATTCCATCCGCAGTATTCTGTTTTTGGTCCTGTTTTTTGTGGCTTTGTTTTTTGTGGCCCGCGGTATTTTTACCCTCCTCTCCTGGGTGGCTCCAGTCTTGTTGATTCTGACCCTGGTGCTTGACTATAAGACCATCATCGACTACGGAAAGTGGCTCGGACGATTGATACGCAAGGACTTGCTCATGGGGGTCGGAGCCATCATACTCACGGTGGTGGGTTTTCCGGTCATTGCGGGCTTTCTCTTCTTCAAGGCGCTGATTCGTCGCAAGGTAGGGCAGGTCAAAAAGGACATGGAGGAGAGGGCCGCTGGTCAGTACATCGAGTTTGAAGAGGTAGAAAGTACGACCTACGAACCCCTCGAACTGCCCCCCCTAGATACGCCCCAAGCCGAACCGGAGCCACAGCCCGAGACGCGGCGCTCGACCAAAAACGATTACGACGACCTCTTCGAATAGCGGCTCGCCTTTCCATGTTTGCGTCTTTTCCGACGGTGCTGTTTGCGAGCTTTGGCCTCGTTTCCCTGTTGCTGGCCCTGTATTACGCCTGGCTGATGCAGCGCTATTACCGCCACTGGCAAGCGCTCCCCGAGTGGAATCCGCCTTCGTCGTATACCGCTCGTACCTCTATCACGGTCATCGTCCCGGCGCGCAACGAAGCCGCCAACATCGAAGCCTGTCTGCACAGCATCCTGAACCAAGCCTACCCGACTTCCCACTACGAAATCCTGGTCGTCGACGATCATTCTACCGACGCCACCCCCCAATTGGTGGCCCAACTGGCCCGCCTCCATCCCCACCTTCGCCTGCTCCACCTCCGCGATGCCCCACTGGCGGAAAACGAAGGGGCCTACAAGAAAAAGGCCATTGAATGGGCGATCCAACATTCCCGCGGGGAGTTGCTGGTTACCACCGATGCCGATTGCCGGGTACCGCCCCGCTGGTTGCCCCTCCTGGCCTCCTACTACGAGCGTGAGGATGCCGTTTTTATTGCGGCTCCCGTCAATTTTGACCGCGAACGGACTGCCTTTGAGCGTTTCCAATCCCTGGATTTTGTGGGGATGATGGGGATCACGGGGGCGGGGATTTACGGGGCTTTCCAACACATGTGCAATGGCGCCAACCTGGCCTATCGCAAACCGGCTTTTTACGCCGTTGGGGGCTTTAGCGGTATCGACCAACGGGCTTCGGGTGATGACATGTTGCTCTTGCAGAAAATGGCGCGGCGTTTTCCCGGCCGGATTGGCTTTGTCAAAAATCCAGCGGCTACCGTCCGGACGACGGCCATGCCGACGATCCGCAGCTTTGTCCAACAACGGCTGCGCTGGGCCTCCAAATCACGAGACTACCCCGAATGGCGAGTTACCCTGCGGCTGGCCTTGGTTTTTTTCTACTGCTGGAGCATCCTACTGGCGGCCCTGCTGCTGCCCTTTTTTGGAGGACCGGGAGTGCTGTTGTTTCTACTTTTGCTCGGAACGAAGATGGTGGTGGATTACGCTTTTCTGAGGACGATGAGTCGTTACTTTGGGCGGCTGGACTTGCTGCGGTCCTTTGTCGTATCGGCCTGGTACCACCTGTGGTACATCGCGGTGGTGGGCTTGTTGGCCAATGTGGTGCAGCGTTACGAGTGGAAGGGGCGGGTGGTACGATAGAAAGACCACTGGCCGTTCGGCAATGTTTGCGGAACGGCCAGCGGAAGTGGGCGCAGTCAAGCGTGGTGGAGGCGTTTAGACATCCACATTGGCGTATTTGGCATTGGCTTCGATAAAGGCCCGGCGGGGGGGGACTTCATCGCCCATCAGCATGGAAAAGACGCGACTGGCTTCGCTGGCGTCTTCGATGGTGACCTGTCGCAGGATGCGTTCGTTGGGATCCATCGTGGTTTCCCAGAGCTGATCGGCATTCATCTCTCCCAATCCCTTGTAGCGTTGCACTTTGACCGAGTTGTCATTCTCGCCTTTGGAATAGGCATTGACCGCTTCCTGGCGCTCTTCCTCGTTCCAGCAGTAGCGGAACTGTTTCCCCTTTTTGACGAGGTAGAGTGGGGGGGCGGCGATATAGACGTAGCCGTCTTCGATCAGGGGGCGCATGTAGCGGAAGAAGAAGGTCAGAATCAGGGTGACGATGTGGCTGCCATCGATATCGGCATCACACATGATGACGATTTTGTGGTAGCGCAATTTGTCGACGTTGAGGATGCGCTCGCCATCCTTATCTTCGATGCTTACCCCCAGGGCGGTAAACATGTTTTTGATTTCTTCGTTCTCGTAAATCTTGTGTTCCAGCGCCTTCTCCACGTTGAGGATTTTACCCCGCAGGGGGAGGATGGCTTGGAAATTGCGATCGCGGCCCTGCTTGGCGGTACCACCGGCCGAGTCCCCTTCGACGAGGAAAATTTCGGATTCGGCGGGGTCTTTGGAGCTGCAATCGGAAAGTTTTCCGGGGAGTCCGCTACCCGTAAGGACGTTTTTGCGCTGGACCATCTCGCGGGCTTTGTGCGCTGCGTGGCGCGCGGTAGCCGCCAGGATCACCTTATCGATGATTCGCTTGGCCAGCTTGGGGTTCTCCTCAAGGAAGTAGCGCAGCGTCTCTCCCGTAGTGCGGGAAACGATGCCTACGACTTCGGAATTTCCCAGCTCTCCCTTGGTTTGGCCTTTGAACTGGGGTTCGGGGACCTTGACCGAGATGACGGCGGTCAATCCTTCGCGGAAATCCTCGCCCGAGATTTTAAACTTGACCTTGTTGAACAGGCCGTTTTCCTTGGCGTATTTGTCAAACTCACGATTGACGGCCCGGCGGAAGCCCGCCACGTGGGTTCCCCCCTCGCGGGTGTTGATGTTGTTGACGTAGGAGTAAAGGTTTTCGGAGTAAGAGGTATTGTACTGCATGGCTACTTCGACCTCTACATTGTCTTCCTTGCCCTTGACGTAGATGGGTTCTTCGATCAACTTGGTCCGCGATTCGTCCAGATAGACGACAAACTCTTTGAGGCCCCCTTCGGAATGGAAGATCTCTTCGCGGTGCTTTCCCGACTCGTCCCGCTCGCGCAGGTCGGTGAGGGTGAGTTGCAGGCCACTGTTGAGGAAGGCGGTTTCGCGCATCCGCGTGGCCAGGGTATTGTAGTTGTACACCAGGGTTTCGAAGATCTCGGGATCGGGTCGGAAGGTAACCGTGGTGCCGGTATCGGTGGCCTCACCGATGGGTTTGACGGCCTCCAGGGGCTTACCCCGATGGTACTCTTGCTCGAATATCTTTCCTTCCCGGTGAACTTCTACCCGCATCTCTTCCGAGAGGGCGTTGACGCAGGACACGCCTACGCCGTGTAGCCCCCCCGATACTTTGTAGGTATCTTTGTCGAATTTGCCACCGGCGTGCAAAACGGTCATGACCACTTCCAGGGCCGATTTTTTCAGCTTGGCGTGCATCCCGGTGGGAATACCCCGTCCGTCATCGCGGACGGTGATGGAGTTGTCTGGGTTGATGGTGGTGTGAATGTGGTTGCAATGGCCGGCGAGGTGTTCGTCGATGGAGTTATCGATTACTTCCCATACCAGGTGGTGCAGGCCTTTGACATCGGTGCTGCCGATGTACATTCCCGGTCTTTTTCTCACCGCTTCCAAGCCTTCGAGGGCCTGGATGTTATTGGCGCTGTATTCGCCAGTTTGCGGTTTTAAATCTTGCGTATTTTCTGTCGATTCCATCTTACAAAGATACGGAATTTTTCTCGATTTTTAAAGGGGAAAACCGATTGCCAGTGGGCTTTGGTGGGTCTCCGGTGGCCGGGCTTCGGTCGGGGGGAATGTTTGGTGGCCCAAGTATCACAACGCTTTGATTATTAATGCTTCTGGCGAAAATTAAACGCGGTATTTTATCCAAAAATTGTTAACTTGCCAGGAGGTGTCCGTCGGGGTGCTGGCGAATTTTATCGCCCCGTTTCCAATTCGGTCGGTCGCCGCTGATTCGTTCGGATTTAACCGGTGTTTTGAGTGATTCAACCGTCAAACAGCTTTTCCGCCAATGCCTGCTCCTCGGATGGGGAATTTTAGCGTACGCCACGCTGATCGGACAGTCCTTTGCCATCCAACAGTACGGGGTACAGGATGGCCTCCCCAGCTCTTTTATCTACGACATTGTCCAGGATCAGGAGGGCTTTATCTGGATCTCTGCGGAAGGGGGCCTGTGCCGTTTTGACGGCAATCGCTTTGAGAAAAACCCCATTCCCACCGGGCTATCGACCGAGGTGATCCGACTCGACGTGGATTCCCGTGGCCAGTTGTGGATCATTGACCTGGCTACCAACATTGGTTGCTACAACGGAGACTCCATCCGTTGGGTCCAAGATTTGGAGCCTTCCTATAATTTTCAACACATCAATTTTTCGGAAGACGTTCGGGGCAACTACTGGTTTCTCAAACAAGGGGCCATCATCGCGGATGTACAGGGCCAGGATACGTCCTACCAAATCCGCTACGAACGCAAAGACCTCCAGCGCTGCAACTCGATCATCCAGGGGCCAGATAGCAATACCTACGTGATCTCCAACTTTGGCGTGGGGGTTTTTGAGGATTACAAACTGACTTTCCATCCCTTCGAGCGGGCCTTTACCCGCATCCCGGAGTTTGGCATTGCCTATCGGGAGCGCTTGTTGTTTGCGGTGGAAAACGAATTGTTTTTTTACGACCCCCTCCGCGATAGCCTCCACGTCGCCTTTCCCCAGTACCAAGACTATTTTCAAACCCGAATTTTGTCACTACTCTACCACGGCAATAACCTTTGGGTATCCACCAAGGAGGGAGCGCTACTCATTCGCGACGTCGGCCGTCCTACCGAACACGCCATCAAACTACTGGAGGGGCTGGTAACCGGCAACGTGATGGTCGACCATCAGGGGGGCTACTGGTTGGCCACTCACGGTCAGGGGCTCTTTTACCTGCCCAATCTGGACGCGCAAATCATCCCCACCGACACGATCAACGGAGTGCTGACCGCACTTTGTGCCAATCCCGAGGGCGAACTATTGCTCGCCTTCGACAACAGCTTGGTCCAATTGCGCGATCGCAGCTATCAACTGCTGCACCAGACCTACATCAGTCCGCTCAAAGATCGCATCTACGAGACCTTTTTCCACGCGCCTGACGATCATTACTACCTGGCTTCCCACCAGCTCTACCGGCTCAATCGGGACTTCTCGGAGTTGTCGGTCCTGCCCGAGTGCGCCTACCTCAAATCGGCCCGTCAGTATCCGCATACCTCCCTCTGGGTGGGCACCAATGCTGAGGTGGGGTATTTCGAATCGGACTCAACTTTCCGGCGGACCGCCATCAATCGCACCTACGCCGTAGAGCCGGTGGGACAGGACCAGGCCTGGATTGGGACCATCTCGGGTTTGTACTTCAGCGATGGGGTAGAACTGCGGGCCGTTCCCCAACCCCAGCTGGCTCAGGACATTCAGGACATTCGCCTCGCGGCGGACTCCAGCCTCTGGATCGCCACGGCCAACGATGGGCTGTGGCTGATGCGGGGCGATACACTGGTGGAGCACTTTACGACCGAAAAGGGCTTGTGGAGCAATCACTGTCGCAAAATTTTACTGGACGACAACTACGTTTGGATCGCCACCAATCAGGGCGTCAACCGGATTGATCGCCAGGATCACCGCCGGGTGTACGCCATCGGTAAGGATGAGGGTTTGCCTTCGGTCGAGATTACGGACCTGTGCAAAAACGGCAATGACCTTGTGGTGGCCACCAGCAAGGGGCTGGCCATTTTTTCGGATCAGCTGGCGCTGGATCAGCAGCCGGTAAAGCTTTATTTTGACCACATCAAAATCGAAGAACGGGATACGGTGATCGCGGCGCATTACGACCTGCAGCACCACCAAGACAATATCAAAATCGAGTTTAACGGCATCGCTTTCCGAAATGCCGAAAACATCGTATACGAGTATCGGATGGTGGGCATCGATGAGGACTGGGTAGCCACGGGACTCGGGGTGGCGCAGTATCCTTCGCTGCCTTCGGGGAGGTATACCTTTCGGCTTCGGGCCCGCCCCCGCAACACCGCCTGGTCGGAGGAGAAGGTGATTGCCTTTCGGGTGTCGAAGGCCTACTGGGAAGAGTGGTGGTTCTACCTCGGCGTGGTGGGGCTCTCGGCCGTTTTGGCTTACTTGTTTATTCAGGCCATCATCACGGACTACCAACGGCGCAACGCCATTCAGGAAAAGCTCAAGAACTCCCAGCTGATTGCCCTGCGGGCACGGATGAATCCCCATTTTTTATTCAATGCGCTCAACTCGATTCAGGAGTTGATCATCCACAACGACAAACGCTCCGCCAATCGCTATCTGGCGCAATTTTCACGGCTGATGCGCAATATTTTGAACATGACCGATAAGGATGAGGTTTCCCTGCAGACCGAAATTGAATCGCTCGAATTGTACTTAAGTCTGGAAGCCCTGCGTTTTGAAAAGGACTTTGAATTTCGCTTTGACGTGGCGCAGGGAATCAATACCCAGCAGATCAAAATACCGTCGATGTTGATCCAGCCCTACGTCGAGAATGCGATCATCCACGGCTTGATGCACCGACGGGGGCTCAAGCGCCTGCACATTGGTTTTGCCTGGGTGCGGCCCTATTTGGTGGTGACGGTAGCGGACAATGGGGTGGGGCGCAAACGGGCTCGTGAAATCCGAATCAGCAATGGACGGCCCCATCCGTCGACGGGAATGGGCCTCACCAAGAATCGCTTGGACTTGCTCAATTCGACTCAGCAGGACCAACTGAGCGTTCAGGTAGTAGATTTGGAGGATGAGGACGGACGCTCGGCGGGAACGCAAGTAACGGTGTACATCGCCCTGCGCAAACCGTTGGCTATCCCGGATAGCCAGCCGGTGGACAGCACGATCGCAAGGTCCAATGCCGAAGCGCCACCTAATCCAAAATAGAAAATCATAAACCGCTATGTTGAACGCAATCATCGTCGATGATGAGGCCCGAAGCCGACGAATCCTCCAGCAGTTCATTCAGGAGTACTGCCCCTCGGTGACGGTGTTGGCCACCGCTGAAGATGTACTGTCGGGAGTCAAAGCCATCAATACCCACCAGCCGGACGTGGTTTTTTTGGATATTGAAATGCCCAATTACTCGGGTTTCAAACTGATTGAATTTTTTGACGACGTCGATTTCGAGATTGTTTTTACCACCGCCTACGAGCGCTACGCCATCCAGGCCTTCCGGGTATCCGCCGTCGGCTACTTACTCAAACCCATCGATATCGACGAACTCATCGACGTGGTCAAAAGGCTCGAAGCCATGCGCAGCATGCCCAACCTCAAGGAGCGCCTCAACAATCTCAAATACAACCTGAACAGCGACAAACCCCAACGGCTCGTGCTACCGGCTCAGAACGGTTTGCTCTACGTCAACCTGAGCGAGCTCAATTACATCGAGTCGGACGGCAGGTACACCCGCATCCACCTGATCGACAAATCGACGATGACCTGTACCAGCAGTCTCAAGGATTGCGAACTTATTTTCGAACAAGCGCCTTTTATTCGTATCCACCGCTCCTGTATCATCCACTTGGCCTACATCAAGCGTTATTCCAAGGGGCGCGACAGTTTTGTGATGATGGAAAACGCCGTTCGGCTCGACGTAGGTAAAAACTATAAAGATGGCTTGAGTGAAGCCGTTGCTCTGTTTCTCAAATAGCATTTTATGACTGCTTCCAAGGCTTCTATTCCCAACTATCGAGGGCGCAATTACCTGGCGCGCAACCGTGAATTCTTTCGCGATCCTCTTCACTTTGCCGTCGATAAATACCCCGATTTTGGAGATTTTTTTCGCTCGCACCTCCTGCTGCGTAACATTTTCTTCGTCTCCCGCCCGGAAGGAATCAAGCAGGTATTGCAAACCCAGCAAAAACACTACCGCAAGAGTCCGGCTTACGATCAGCTAAAGCTGGCCCTTGGTAATGGTTTGGTGACCAGCGAAGGGGACTTTTGGCGCCAACAGCGCCGACTGGCCCAGCCGGCTTTTTACAAAACCCAGCTCGAAGCCATCTATCGAATGATGCAGGAGGTTACGGAAAAATACCTGGACGATTTTGCGCAGCGCCAGGAACGGCAGACGACCTTTAACATCGCTGAGGAAATGATGAAGGTGACCGCCGATATCGTACTGGCCAGCCTCTTTCACGCCCGTTTGGAGGAGGGGGGCGACACCTATGACAAGCTCTACCGCACCGTACACGACACCCAGGAGTACATCCTGTACTGCGTCCACCATCCACACCTCATTCCCTGGACCTACCTCAATGGCCAGCGGCGGCAGTTTTTTCGCGACCTGCGGGTATTTGACGACATCGTGTACCGGATGATTGAGGAGCGCGAGCGGAGCGACCAACCTCCGCCCGATCTGCTGACCATGTTGATCCAAGCCCGCGATGCCGACACGGGGCAGGGCATGACCGCGCGCCAATTGCGGGACGAGGCCATCACGATTTTTGCGGCGGGGCACGAGACCTCGGCCAATGCCCTATCCTGGACCCTATACCTCCTGGTGGAGCATCCCGCGATCCTGGCCCGTCTGCGGGAGGAGGTCGATGCGGTGCTGGGGGATCGGACTCCGACGATGGCGGATTTGCGGGAATTGACCTATACCAAACAGGTCATCGAGGAGGGGATGCGGCACTATCCACCAGCCTGGGCGCTGGGGCGGGAAGCCCTGCAGGACACCGAGATTTTGGGCGAACGCATCCCGCGAAAATCCATTGTTTTTATGAATGTTTACGCCCTGCACCACCACCCGGAGTACTGGGAGGCGCCCCAGCGTTTTGATCCCGATCGCTTTGCACCGGAGCGGGTGAAGCAGCGCTCTCGCTGGCAATACCTGCCCTTTGGGGCGGGGCCGCGGATGTGCATTGGCAATCATTTTGCACTGATGGAAATGCAGTTGCTCCTGGCGTTGCTCGTCCGCCGGTACGACTTCCAGCTGGTGTCCGATCGGCCCGTGGCGATGCAGCCCCTAATCACCCTCAAACCGAAAGGGGGAATCTGGATGCGGGCCAAAAAACGTCAGCCCCAACCCCTCCCCAATACCCCCTAAACCCAACCTACATGGAGCTTATTTTTCGAGATTTGGTCGATTTGGATCGTACGGTGGTACCCGCCTTGCTGCGTGCGGCGGGGGCACGCCGCAAGTGGATGCTGTCCGGTGATATTGGAGCGGGAAAAACGACCTTGGTCCAAGCCTTGTGTCGCCATTTTGGCGTTCAAGACTACGTGACCAGTCCCACCTTTTCCCTGGTCAATGCCTACTCCTATCCCGATGCGGAGGCAAAAGAGGGCCAGGCCCTGATTCATCACCTGGACCTCTACCGCCTCAAAAACCTGGACGAGGCGATCGACATTGGCATCGAAGAATACCTGGGGGATCCCTGGTTTTGTTGGATGGAATGGCCCGAATTGATCACCCCTTTGTGGCCCGAGGAGGTCTTCAAAATAAATCTTGAAATATTGGAAGATTCAAGTCGAAAAATTTTATTTTTGTAGGCGTTATCGAGCGCTGTGGGGCTCTTTTTGAGCGACCTACGAGCTTTTAAATCTGATTTGCATGAGTAAGAAGCAGCCGCGTATTCCGATTCCTAAGGTGTTTACGGAGGAGCGATTCCAAACGCAGACTGAGATGCTGCAGCTGCAGCGGAAGCCCAACAAGCTCTACATTGGCATTCCGAAGGAGACGACCTTGCAGGAAAACCGGGTCGCGCTGGTGCCCGCATCCGTGGATACGCTCATTGCCCACGGGCACCGGGTGGTACTCGAATCCGGGGCGGGCGAGCGGGCCAATTACTCGGATCACGACTACTCCGAAGTAGGGGCCGACATTGCCTACAGCACCGAACAGGTCTACAAGGCCGACATTATCATCAAGGTAGCGCCCCCTACGTTGGAAGAATTGGACCACCTGCGTCCGAATCAGATTCTTTTTTCTCCTCTCCACCTTCCCATCATCACGGCCGAATACCTCAACCGCCTCCGCCACAAGCGGGTGATTGCCCTGGCCATGGAGTACATCATGGACGAAGTCGGCAGCTATCCCGTGGTACGGATCATGAGTGAAATGGCGGGGCTCTGCGCCATGCACACCGCCGCCGAATTGCTGGCCAATACCAGTGGCGGCAAGGGCGTACTGCTGGGGGGCATCTCCGGAGTGCCGCCGGCCAAGGTGGTCATCCTCGGAGCGGGCGTCGTCGCCGAATTCGCCACCCGGACCGCACTCGGTATGGGGGCTGAAGTCCGTATTTTTGACAACAACATTTACAAACTGATGCGGGTCCAGAACATGGTGGGCCGGCCGCTCAATACTTCTTCCCTCAATCCTCAGCAAATGCGTAAGGAGCTCCTGACGGCCGACATCGCCATCGGAGCCATCCACTCCAAAACGGGGCGGACGCCGATTATCGTGGGCGAGGACATCGTTTCGCACATGAAAACGGGCTCGGTCATCATCGACGTGAGTATCGATCAGGGGGGCTGCTTTGCCACTTCCGAAGTGACCTCGCACGACCATCCTACCTTTACCAAACACGGCGTCATCCACTACTGCGTTCCCAACATTGCTTCGCGAGTGGCGCGAACCGCTTCCATTGCGGTGAGTAACATCCTCACCCCCATCCTGCTCAAAGCCGCCACCACCGGCAGCATCGAGCGCGTCATCCAGACCGAGTTGGGCCTGCGCCAGGGGGTCTACACCTACAAAGGCTGCCTGACCAACGAGTACCTTGGCGAGCGCTTCCAGATCAAATTCACCGATCTGGATTTGTTGATTACTTCCAATCTGTAGCCCCGGGCTGGTTTTCACCGGCACCGCCGGCCCCCCTTATATCCTGGGTTCCAATTCCACTTTATCGGTAGTCAAAGCGGATCGACCAGATCCGCAGTCGGCTTATTCTGGTGGTCCACTCGGGCGTATCCGGAGTGAAAAGAATATTTTTGGCCTAGCCATTCCCCTCATTACGAGGCGTTTAGCCTCTTTTTTACACCTACTACTGTGGATAAATTTAGTACTATGTATTGCATAGTAGTATATGAATTCTTATCTTTGAAGTATGAAATTAGAAAATACCAAGGCCCAGATGCGAAAAGGAGTGCTCGAGCTGTGCATCCTTTCGATCATTGCGGAGGAGGAGGTTTATCCATCGGACATCATCAAGAAGTTGGAGGCCTCGGAACTGATCGTGGTGCAGGGGACTTTGTATCCGCTACTGACGCGGCTAAAGAATGCGGGTTTGTTGCACTATACCTGGAGGGAGTCGACGTCGGGGCCGCCGCGGAAGTATTTTCACATCACCGATACGGGACGCGAGTTCCTCAACGGTTTGATCAGCACTTGGCATCAACTCGTTCACGCTGTAAATCAATCAACAAAAAACATCGCCAGTAATGAATAAAGTATTCAACATCAACTTGGGAGGCTATCCGTTCACGATCGATGAGGATGCGTTTGAGCATCTGAGCGCTTACCTCAAAACGATTCACCATCATTTTCGTGACTTTGAGGGTTATGAGGAGATCACCTCCGACATTGAGGCGCGGATGGCGGAGCTCTTTCAGGAGGGCTTGGAGGGGCGGCCCATCGTCACGCTCAAGGACGTCGACGCAGCGATTGGGATCATGGGAACGCCCGAGGACTTTGGTGCGGATCCCGTGGAGGACTACGGTGAGGAGGCCACGGCGACGGCTCGCGGCACCCGTCAGCAGCGTCAGCAGCGTCAGCGCAGTACGGGTTATAAGACGGGGCGCCGCTTGTTTCGCAACGGCGAGGACGAAGTGGTGGGAGGGGTGTGCTCCGGGGTGGCGGCTTACTTTGGGATTGAGGATCCCCTGTGGGTCCGTTTGGCTTGCGTGCTGTTGGTGATCTCGGGTGGTTTTGGGATTCCGGCTTATCTGATTCTTTGGGCCATCGTACCCAAGGCGGAGACGGCGAGCGACCGATTGGCGATGCGTGGTGAGCCGATCAACGTGTCGAACATCGGTAAGGTGGTGGAAGAGGAGTTGGAATACTTTTCGGAGCGGGTATCGGAATGGGGGGAGGAGCTGGGCTCAAAAAAAAAAGTCAGACCGGAACGGAGGATGCGGGAGCTGGACGACCTGGAAGAACTGGAAATAGAAATAAAAGAAATGATGCACGAGACACCATACAGAAAGGGGTATCAATGCTAGGCCAGTTCCTTTCCTCCGCCATTCAGCTGGTACTCAAGATTTGGAAGCCCATTCTTTTCCTAGTCATTTTGGGTCTGATCCTCTTTCTCTTCGCCATCTGGGTACTGTCGATTATCGGCTTTTTCCTGGCCTCGCCCTACGCCAACTTTATCATTCCGGGCAAAAACTTCGTGGCCATCCTGGGCTTTATCTGCGTGTTTATCGTGATCGGCGTTCCCTTTCTGGCGGTCGTTTTTCGGGGCGCCCGTTTGCTCCTCCGCCGTCCGGTGATTGCCCCCCGTTGGCAAGCCGGCCTGTGGACGTTCTGGGGCCTCAGCTTTATCAGCCTCTTCGCCCTGGTCAGCTTTACCGGCCGCCAATTCAGCGAAGGCCGGGAAGAGGGACTGGCCATTGATCTGGCCACCACGGTCAACAGCGATACCCTCCACCTCGACCTGCGGCGCAACCTCTCCCGCGATGCCATGATCCAACTGGGACACGTGATTCTGTCCGATCTACAACTCCACGATGGCAACGTACACCTCGACATCCGTCGGAGTAAAAATGGAAAATTTGAACTGGAGCAACGGCAGTATTCCCGCGGCGAAACGACGGCCGAAGCGACCCGGCTGGCCAATGAGATCCGCTACCAGGTAGAGCAAGACGAGGGGCTCCTGATCTTCCCCGAAGGTTTTATCATCGACCGGCAGGGCCGCTGGCGGGCTCAGGAAGTCCGGCTGACCCTCTGGGTCCCGGAGGGGCAACTGCTGACGCTGGACCGCGAGGTCAACCGCATCCTCGACGGCGTCGATGTCGCCGAGCACCACCTTCGGCCCGAGTGGCACGAAAACCGCCTGTGGAAAATGAGCTCGGAAGGTCTGGTGTGCATCGACTGCCCGGAGAGCAAGGTGGAGGACAAGCAATTCGAATGGCGTGACTTTAAACACTTGCAAATCGAGGGAGAGATGAAGGTCTTGATCGAGCGTGGGGAATACGGGATCCGACTAACGGGAAAAGAGGTGTACACCCGTGAAATTGAGGTGATTAAAACGGGAGATATTCTGAGCATCAGTGCCGACTACGATGATCCCATCAGTCCGGTCCGACTTTCCGTGACCCTCCCCCAACTCCACCGCCTGGACCTCGACCAAACCGACGACGTCAAACTCCACGGCTTTAGCCAGCCCCACCTCCAAGTCAAAATGGACGGTCGCAACGACCTGGAGGCCTTCGTCAACATCGACTCTCTCGATTTACAATTGCGCGGTCGGGGTGAGGTAGAGCTGCGGGGTAGCGGCCATTACTTACGGGCCAAGCTGGCGGATCGGCTCCGGCTGGACGCCGAGCACTACGCCGTGGCGGTGGCGGAAGTAAGTACCCGCAATGCCAGTCGCGCGGCGCTCTCCGTGAGCGACACCCTGCGCCGCCAGGCCTACAACGGCCAGGAGCGCATCAGCAGCGACCAAGATCCAAAAGTTGTTATTGATTCACAGTAGTGAGTGATCGCTCCCGGCTTCTCCCCGAAGTCGGGAGTTTTTAGCAAGGGGGAGGAGAAGCAGGTATTTTTTCCGATATTGGGCCTTGGCGAGCGCTACGCCCCGCTGCGCTTGTCCACCACATAAAAAGCCCGCAAGATGCCCAGGCCCCAATCAAAAACAGTGCTCCTGACCCTCAGTCAGGAGCGTTATCGCCAGCTACTGGAATTGGTCCATTCCTATTCCGCGGCGGAGGTTCATCGGGAATTTCCCCCGGGTAGCCTCAACCGCAACATTCGCGACGTCCTGGCCCACTTGCACCACTGGCACCACCTGTTGTTGGGATGGTACGCCGTGGGGATGCGGGGTGAAAAACCAGCCATGCCCGCCCCGGGCTACACTTGGAAAACCCTGCCGGCCCTCAACCACGCCATCTGGCAGCAATACCAAACCACCGATCTGGACGCGGCGCGGGAACTGCTGGACGAATCGTACCGGGCGGTTCGCGAGCTGATTCAGCGCCACAGCGATGCCGAACTTTTTGAAAAGCGCCGCTATCCCTGGACGGGCAGCACTTCGCTCGGCGCCTACCTGGTGTCCAACACGTCCAGCCATTACGCTTGGGCCATTAAGTTGATCCGCAAATCCATGAAATAAATTACCATCCCCCATGCTTCCCATCAACGATTCCATCAAGACCGCCATCGACCGCAGCGTACTGTGCTGGTTGGCGACGGCTTCGGCCGATAATTTGCCCAATGTCTCCCCCAAGGAGGTCTTTGCCGCCTACCGCGACGAGTGTATCCTCATTGCCAATATCGCTTCGCCCCGGAGTGTGAAAAATATTGGGGAAAACGATCGGGTCTGTCTGAGTTTTATTGACATCTTTACCCAAAGGGGCTACCAGCTCAAAGGAAACGCCGAGATCGTGCGTGATGCACATCCCGATTACGCAGCGATGCGGGCGGTACTGGAAAAAATCACGCAGGGCAAATTCCCCTTCGCCAGCCTCACCAAAATCGCAGTGACCAAAATCAAGCCCCTGATGGCTCCGAGTTATTTCTTATTTCCCGATTCGACGGAGCGGGACCGGATCGAGGACGCCAAGCGTTCGTACGGGGTGAGTCGATTGGTGGGGGAGGGGGACTAGCTGGCCCAAACGGCCGTCACTGGGAAAGGGGCCGAAGGCGGCCAGTCATTTACCGAAGATTCGCACGACGAGATCAACCGGAGCATTGCTTCAAAAGTTTCTCAGGGGCGTGCGTCTTTCCCGTGATTTTGGTATCTTCTGTGCCCGGCTACCCCTACCGGTGGAGCCTCCGGGATAAAACAATGTTGCCTGATGAAAGAATTTCTCGTACCCGACCACCTGGTGGAAACGCCGGGCAAAACGGGTTTGATTTGGTATCAGAATGACTCGGACCTAAACAAGGGTCGGGTCAACTTCACCCAGTTTGTCTTCAGCTTTTTGCTAGAGGGGCGTAAGGAATTGTTTGCGCCCGACGGTTTTGTCGAATTGGGCAAGGACGAATTTGTCCTCATCGGAAGTGCCACTTGCTTGATGACCGAACGGCGCTCGCCCATTACCGAGTCCTATCAGAGCGTATTGTTCACCTTTTCGCAGACGGTGTTGGCCGATTTTAAATTCAAACACCGGGAAAAGATTTCCTCCCGAGCCGGGGCAATGAGCGCCAGCGTGTTAAAATTTCCCCACGATCCCTTCACCCGCAACTTTGTCCACTCCCTCCAGATTCTGGGCAGACATCATCAGCACTCCTTGTATGAGGTCAAGCTGGAGGAGTTGCTCCTCTATTTGCTCCACGAGTATCCCACCGTACTCCAAACCTTTTTGAGTGCCCACGAGTGGAACCGCGAGTTGGAATTGCGCAAAATTGTCGAAAACAACATCAGCTCCAACCTGAGTATTGAGGAGCTGGCTTTCCTCTGCAATATGAGCCCGTCTACCTTCAAGCGACACTTTACCCGACAGTACCAACAGCCTCCCCAACGCTGGATCGCCGGCAAACGCCTAGACTTGGCCCAATACTGGAACGCCGAAGGCAAGCGCCCCAAGGAGATCTACGCCGAATTGGGCTATACCACCCTGTCCAATTTTATACGCGCCTACAAAAAACACTTTGGGGTGAGCACCCGGGCCCACCGAAATGAACTTTTATGAATACTTTTTAAGCCAAATGGCAGGGGAGAAAGCGGCATCTTTGGGGCATTGAATCATCAAAGTTAGCTCGCTCATGAAAAAAATATTCCTATTCCTCGGTCTCCTCGCGGGACTAAACATCGGCGCTGCCCAAACCTTCACCCTCCAAAGTAAAGACGTCGGTGGTCAAGCCACGCTCAAGGAAGTCTTCAGCGGTTTTGGCTGTACCGGCGAAAACGTCTCCCCCCAACTGTCTTGGGAAAACAGCCCCGCCGGCACCAAAAGCTACGCCGTCACCATGTACGATCCCGACGCCCCCACCGGCAGCGGTTGGTGGCACTGGTTGCTGTTTGACCTCCCCGCTGACCTCAGTGAACTCCAGAGTGGTGCGGGCCATACGGACGGTCAGCTGCTCCCCGCCGGCGCCATCCAAAGCCGGACCGACTACGGCAGCGTAGGCTACGGTGGGCCCTGCCCCCCCGAAGGCCACGGCTTTCACACCTACATCATCACCGTATACGCCCTCAAAGTTGACCGTCTCGGACTGGATGCCCAAGCTACCCCCGCCGTGGTGGGCTATACGCTCAATGCCAATACCATCGAAAAGGCCTCGATCGTGATGTATTACCAACGCTAGGCCGCAGTAGAAAATAACACCAGTTAGTGCCGAGCCCTCGTCCCGCAAGTGGTGACGAGGGCTTGAAACTACCCCAGCTCACCCCAGCGGAATACCTCCAGCGGGAGCGAGCGTCCGGCGATAAGTACGAATTCCACGATGGAAGGGTGTACGCGCTAGCGGGAGGGACGGTAAATCACGGATTGATCGGTGGCAACGTTTATCCCGATGCCATGGTTATTTGTGGTGGCCTTGAAAAATCGGATGAGGTAGTGGATGCACTGGTCAATCCCCTTTTGATTGTGGAGGTCTTATCGAAATCGACCGCCGAATACGATCGTGGCGATAAATTCTACTTCTACCGCCAGTTGCCCAGTTTTAAGGAGTACATACTGATTGAGCAAGACCGCTACGTAGTGGACGTTCACTACAAGCGGGCACAGCGTGATTTGTGGCAAATCACGCGTTACGAAGGTTGGGAGCAGCGGGTAAAACTACAATCCTTAAACCTGGAAATCAGTATGGAGGAATGGTACTTCCGCGTGGAGCTGGAGGCTTAGGGGGCTCCTCAGCCGAAAGTTTTTTACTATATTCAACAAAAAATAAACTTATGAAACGATCTGCCCCCCTCATCAGCCTGCTTATTGCGCTGTTCCTCACCACTACTGCCCACACCCAATCCTGCCTGCCCAGCGGCATCGTACTGGGACGACAATCCGATATCGACAACTTTTACGTCAACTTTCCCCAGTGTACCGCCATCGAAGGCCGGCTCTATATCTGGGAGACCGATGGCGGCGGCATCACCAATCTGGAAGGCCTGGAGCAAATCGAATCGGTAGGGGGCGACCTGCGGATTATTGCCACCGACGCCCTCCCGAATCTGGAAGGTCTGGAACGCCTTCAATTCGTAGGGGGAGATCTGCGGATATTTCGCAACGAATCCCTGCTTGACCTTAGCGGTCTGGAAGGGCTACAAAGCATCGGGGGCAACCTCATCATCCAAGAAAATACGGAGTTCCGTGATTTGTCGGTCCTCGATGGGGTATCCAACTTTGCGGGAGAAGTGGAGATCTGGGGAAACCCCCAGCTGGCGGTTTGTCAGGAGGCCCTCGTCTGCGATTACCTGACGGGTCTCGACAATATCTACACCGCCCGCGTATTTAGCAATGCCACGGGCTGTATGGACCCCCGCGAAATCCTCGAAGCCTGTAACGTCAGCAGCACGCAAAACGTTTGGTCCACCACGAGCCTCCAGGTCTATCCCAACCCGACCCAACACCGCGTTCAGCTCCGGGGCTTGGGGCCCGTCACCGCTACGGTAGCGGTATTTGATGGAGCGGGGCAGCGCTTATTCGAAACGGCCTATCAGCCCGATTTGGAGGTCGACCTGAGTGCCTATCCCAGCGGGCTCTACTGGCTGGCGGTGAGCACGGAGCGCGGGCAATGGGTCGAACGGGTGGTCAAACGCTAGCGCCAGCTGGTTCACGTCGGGCTAACCTGCCGCCCCATGTACACCAACTGGGTACCCTCCGGGACCATTAGCTGTTCAAAACGGGTGGGAATCAAATCCAACTTGCCGTCCAGGTGCTTGAGAAAGAGCGGTACCTGATCGTGGGCCTTTTTCATCCGGCGGAGCAGTTCCACAAAGACCTCGTTGGAGGGGAGGGGCAGTTCCTGGATCTGAGGGAAATCACGCGCCACTTCCAGGAGATTGATAAAATCATCAAAGGGGGAAAACAAACTTTCGCTGGGCAACTTTTCGGGATCGCTGCGGAGTTCCTCGGTAGTCATCAGCCGGAAAGAGCCCAATTCCCCAAAATTGCGTTGAAACTTTTTGATGGCGTATTGATTGACCTCCGCACTGCTGGTCAGGGCCATGAGGTAGCCCACGTCTAGCAGGTCGAGTTCGTCGTCGAGGTCATCGTTGTAGATATTGGCCTGGACGGCTTCCAAACCCAGTTCCCGACAGTGGGCGATGTGGCTGGGGTTGTTGTCGACCATGACGACGTGGCGCTGGTTGTCCTGTAGGTAGCGACCGATCAGCCGCGCCGCCGCATTGGCCCCGATGATCATAATTCCCTCCGAACTCTTCATGATCAAGCCCAACTGCCGGGCGATAAAACGCGCCGTCGTCGCATTGAGCAATACCGTACCCAGTACGATCATAAAGACCAGTGGGGTAATGTACTCTGCCCCGGCTACTCCGTCGTTGACCAGCTTGATGCCAAACAAGGAGGCGATGCCCGCCGCCACAATCCCCCGGGGGCCCACCCAGGAGATGAACAGCTTTTCCTTAAAACCCAGCTCGCTCCCCCGCGTACTGAGAAAGACGCCCAGGGGCCGTAGCACCAGGATGACCACCAGGAAAAGCGCTCCGCAGCGCCAGTCCAGGAGCAGCAGGAGGTCTGCAATGTCGATATTGGCCGCCAGGAGGATAAAGAGGATGGAAATCAGGAGGATGCTGAGGGATTCCTTAAAAAAGAGAATGTCCTGGAGCTTGGGAACATCCAGATTACCGAGCACCATGCCCATCACCACCACCGTGAGCAGTCCCGATTCGTGGACCAGGGCATCCGATCCGACGAAGGCGCCCAGGACGAGGGCGAGGGTAAAGACGTTGAGGAGGTAGTGGGGTACCTGTTCGTATTTGAGCAGTTGGTAGAGGAGCAGGGCCGCCGCGCCACCGATGAAGGCCCCGATGGCCAGGATTTTGACGAAGGTCAGCAGGGCGTGCGCCGTAAAGGCGACGCCTTGTCCGCCCCCGGAGACGATAAATTCGAAGACCAGCACCGCCACCAGGGCTCCGATGGGGTCGATGAGGATGCCTTCCCACTTGAGGACGGTGGAAATATTGCGCTGTAGCGGGGTATTTTGGAGGATGGGGGCGATGACGGTGGGTCCGGTGACTATGATGAGACCCGAAAAGAGGAACGCGAAGGTCAAGCTCAAGCCCAACAAGT
>ERZ1740065.80-NODE-80-length-41535-cov-9.205714_pt1 | contig 41535 bp, 35 predicted proteins | sample MGYA00581738_ERZ1740065 | MGnify/ENA primary metagenome ERZ1740065 (study PRJEB43018, sample SAMN04849749) | marine metagenome | isolation source: floating plastic debris | place: Pacific Ocean | collected 2008-09-01 | study: EMG produced TPA metagenomics assembly...
TGGGGTCAGGCGCTCTGCTTCAGGGCCCGCTTCTTCATATGAATCAGCAGCAACGAGATGGCTGCCGGCGTCACACCGGCCATGCGGGAGGCCTGGCCGATCGTGGCTGGACGCACGTCAGCCAGCTTTTGCCGCGCTTCGTTCGAGAGCCCATGCACGACCGCGTAGTCGAGGTCATCGGGCAGGCGCAGATCGGCCTGGCGCCGCTGCTGCGCCACTTCACGCTGCTGGCGTTCGACGTAGCCCTGGTACTTCACGTCCGTCTCGACCTGCAGCGCCACCTGCTCGGCGAACTCAGTCGTGGCCAGGTAACCGTCCGCGGCCTCGGGTGCCGACATCGGACCCACGCTGTCGTGAGAGGTGAGTGCCGCGTGATCAAACTCGGGTCGGCGCAACACATCGAGTGCCTTGACGTCTCGCGCCACACCCTCGATCTGCCCCGCGCGAACGTTGATGCCCGCCAGTCGCGCATGCTCGCGCGTGGCCTCGGCCTGGCGCGCCTCGAACACACGCCAGCGTGTGTCGTCGACGAGCCCGAGCTCGCGTCCGATCGGGGTCAGGCGCCGATCGGCATTGTCTTCTCGCAGTAACAGCCGGTGCTCGGCGCGGCTCGTGAACATGCGGTAGGGCTCCTGCGCGCCCTGCGTGACAAGGTCGTCAACGAGGACGCCCAGGTAGGCTTCGTCGCGGCGTGGGTACCAGGGCTCGAGCGACTGCGCCGCGCGTGCCGCGTTGAGACCCGCGAGCAGACCCTGCGCCGCAGCTTCTTCGTAACCCGTCGTGCCGTTGATCTGGCCCGCAAAATACAGCCCTGGCAGATGCCGCGTCTGCAGCGTGGGCTCCAGATCGCGTGGATCGAAATAGTCGTACTCGATGGCATAGCCCGGGCGCGTAATGTGTGCGTTCTCGAATCCCGCGATGCTGCGTACCATGTCGAGCTGCGCTTCCCAGGGCAGGCTCGTCGAGATGCCGTTGGGGTAGACCTCAAAGGTCTCGAGACCTTCGGGCTCCACAAACACCTGGTGCGAGGCCTTGTCCGCGAACCGGACGACCTTGTCTTCAACCGACGGGCAGTAGCGCGGTCCGACGCCTTCGATCTCGCCCGAGAATATGGGCGACTCGTGTAACGCACCCCGGATGATCTCGTGCGTGGCTTCGTTCGTGTAGGTGATGTGGCAGGGCACCTGTTCGGGATGCTGCGCACGCCGACCCAGGAACGAGAACACGGGTGCGGGCGTGTCGCCGTGCTGCACCTGCATCACGTCGTAGTCGAGCGAGCGGCCGTCGAGGCGGGGCGGTGTGCCCGTCTTCAGGCGACCGACGCGGAAGGGCAGCTCGCGCAGCCGTTCGGCAAGCAGATTGGACGGCGGATCGCCTGCACGACCGCCGGCGGACGCGCTGCGCCCGACGTGAATCTTGCCGCCCAGGAACGTGCCCACGGTGAGCACGACGGCTTCAGCTTCAAAGCGATGCCCAAGGCCCGTCTCGACACCCCGAACGCAGCCGCCCTCGACGACAAGGTCGGTGATCGTCGCCTGGAACAGGGCCAACCCTGCCTGCGCCTCGACGCGGCGCCGGATCGCCTGGCGGTAAAGCACGCGGTCGGCCTGCGCACGCGTCGCGCGCACGGCCGGGCCTTTGCTGGCGTTGAGCGTGCGGAACTGGATGCCGGCCTCATCGATGGCCTGCGCCATGACGCCACCGAGAGCGTCGACCTCGCGCGCGAGATGGCCTTTGCCGATCCCGCCAATTGCAGGGTTGCAGCTCATCTGCCCGATGGTCTCGATGGCCTGCGTCACGAGCAGCGTGCGCGCGCCGGCGCGCGCCGAAGCCAGGGCGGCCTCGGTACCGGCGTGACCGCCGCCGATGACAATCACATCGAAGCGTTGGGTGGATGGGCTCATGTTCTTGCGCTGGCGCCGTCGCGGTGACGCTCTGAAATCAGGCCGGCAAGTCTAACTGCCCGGCCCCGCAACCAAAAGTGCGCAACGCACCGCGTAACGGTCGCGGCAAGCGACCTTTCGCGCGATCGACGCGAATCCGGCGCCGTCATCGGCGTGCGCGCGCCGTCGCTTGGGCCGTCAGACCCGGGATCGATCCAAGAATCAACCGCTTAGCGCCAGCAGCTGGCCAAAAGCGGCCGCCGAGCCGAATCCGGCCGTCCGGGAGCCGCGACCCGCAGATCACTGTTTGCTCACTGTTTTTTGTGCATACTGCGGCGCGACTTCACCGCTGGCCTGACGACGAGAGCCGACCATGCGAATGCCGATTGCCTTCAAGACCCTGGTGGCCGCAGCCGCCGCCACCCTGGCGCTGCCCGTGCTGGCGCAGGATCCCACGCCTGCGGGCCCCACGCTCGAACTCGAGCCCTGCCGCATTGACGCAGGACCGGGCTTCGATACGGCCAAGGCGCTCTGCGGGAGCTTCGCGCGCCCGGAGAACCCAGAAGACCCCGATGGCCGCAGCATCGAGCTTGCGGTCGCCGTGATTCCGGCACTTAACGTCGAGGCCTTGCCCGATCCGCTCGTCCTGCTGGCGGGCGGTCCCGGCCAGTCGGCGATCGATTCGTATCTGCAGGTTGGCGGGGCCTTCGGCAACATCCAGCGCGACCGCCCGATCCTGCTCGTCGACCAGCGCGGCACCGGGCGGTCCAACAAGCTCGACTGTCCGCAGCCCAGCGACCCCACAGCGGACATGTGGAGCGGCGACGTTGAGGCGATCCGCACCTTCACGCAGAACTGCATCGATGCACTCGATGCCGACCTGCGCTTCTACACGACGAGCGTCGCCATCGACGATCTCGACGCGGTGCGCGCCGCCCTCGGCTACGGGCAGCTCAACCTCTGGGGCGGGTCTTACGGCTCGCGCGTCGCACTCGCCTACCTGCGCCGCTACCCCGAGTCCACACGCAGCGTCATCATCGACGGCGTTGTCCCCGGCGACGAACTGCTGGGTCCTGCCCTGGCCACCGACGCACAGGACAGCCTCGACAAGCTGTTTAGCCGTTGTGCCGAATCCGAGTCCTGCAGCGCCGCCTTCCCGAACTTGAGCGCTGACTTCGACGGCCTTCGGACCACGCTGGCGGATACGCCCGTGACGCTGACCGTGGCGCACCCGCAGACGGGCGCCATGCGCGAGCAGACTATCAATGACAGCATGCTGGCTGCCGTGGTGCGCATGTCGAGCTACTCGCCGGCGACGCGCGCGCTGCTGCCGCTCATGATTAACGAAGCCGTGCAGGGTCGCTTTGGCATGCTCGCGAGCCAGGCCTCCCTGATCGAAACCCAGTTCGACGGACTGCTCGCGCTCGGCATGCACAACAGCGTCGTGTGCAGCGAAGACGCGCCGCTTTACGACGAAGCCGATATCGATCGCGAAGCACTGGCGAACACCTACCTGGGCGAAGTGCAGATTGAAGGGCTCAACGCCATGTGCGACAGCTGGCCGCGCGGCCCCGTCGACCCCGACAACGGCAAGGCGATTGTGAGCGACGTGCCAACGCTGATCCTGTCGGGTCAGTACGACCCCGTGACGCCGCCTGAAAACGGCGACAAGGCCGCGAAGACGCTGTCCGTCTCGCGCCACATCGTCGCCCCGGGACAAGGCCATATCATCAGCGCGACGGGCTGCGTGCCACGGCTGCTCGGTGAGTTTGTGAACACGCTTGATCCCGAAGCACTCGACGCCACCTGCGTCGTCCGCCTGGGCCCGACCCCGTTTTTTGTCAGCACCATCGGCCCCACGCCCTGAGGACGCCATGATCGAAGTACGCAACATTGCCAAGTCGTTTGGCAAAGTGAAGGCCGTCTCTGACGTCAGTTTCTCAGCGCCCGATGGCCGCATTACGGGTCTGCTCGGACCCAACGGCGCAGGCAAGTCGACGACGCTGCGTGTGCTCTACACGGCGATCCAGCCCGACCAGGGCAGCGCCAGTGTTGACGGTATCGATGTCAGCCGCGACCCGCTTGAAGTGCGACGTCGCCTGGGCGCGCTGCCGCATGGTGCGGGGCTCTACAACCAGCTCACGGCGCGCGAGAACATCGCTTATTTCGCAGCGATGCACGGTGTCGACAAGTCGGAGCGCAGCGACCGCGTGCAGCGCATGATCGACCTGCTCGAGATTCATGACTTTGCCGACCGCCGCACCAAGGGCTTCTCGCAGGGCCAGAAGATCAAGGTCGCACTCGCGCGTGCGCTCGTGCACGGGCCCAGGAACGTGATCCTCGATGAGCCGACGAACGGCCTCGACGTCATGGCCACGCGAAGCCTGCGCCACATCATCCGCAAACTGCGCGAGGACGGTTGCTGCGTCCTGTTCTCCTCGCACGTCATGCAGGAAGTCGCGGCACTTTGCGACGAGATCGTTATCGTCGCCAACGGTCGAGTCTCCATGGCCGGCACCACGGATGCGATCCGACAGAAGACCGGTTGTGATGATCTCGAGGACGCCTTTGTGCGCGCTATCGGTCGCACGGAGGACGCCGCATGAACCGCTTCCTGACCATCGTCCTGAAAGAAATCAAGGACAACTTCCGCGACCGGCGCACGATGCTGTCAGCGCTCGTATTCGGGCCGCTGTTTGGTCCTGTCATTTTTGCGGGCGTGATTTCGCTGACGCTGAACCAGGCCACGGGCAAGGCGCAGAAGCCGCTGCCGCTCGCGATTGTGGGCGCCGAATATGCGCCCAGTCTCATGACCTATCTGGGACAACAGGACACCGAGATTGAATTGCTCGAGGTCGACGCCGAGACGGCCATTGGGCTCGTGCGTGAAGGCGAAAAGGAAATGGTGTTGCTCATTGACGCGGGCTACGGCGAGAGCTGGGAGGCCGCGACGCCCGCGCGCGTGAGCCTCGTGCTTGATGGCTCCGACCAGAGCACCTCGCGCCAGGCGCGACGCGCACGGGGCTACATCAACGGCTGGTCGCAGCAGGTGGGCGCCATGCGGCTCATCGCGCGCGGCATCGACCCGAACGTGGCGCGTGCCATCAACATTGATGAAATCGACACCTCGACCCCAAGCGGTCGCGCGGGGCTCGTGCTCGGCGTGCTGTCTTACTTCCTGTTGTTCTCGATGCTTGCGGGCGGGATGTACCTGGCTATCGACACCACGGCAGGTGAGCGCGAACGCGGCTCCCTCGAACCGCTGCTGACCTTGCCCGTAACGCGCACCGCGTTGCTGCTCGGCAAACTCGCGGCGACCTGTTTCTTCATGTCCCTGTCACTCGCCATCGCGCTCGTGGCGCTGGCGGCGGCGCTCGGCTACGTGCCGCTGCAACGGCTCGGCATGAGTGTCGAATTCGGCCCCACGCAGGTCGTCACGGCGTTCCTGTTCATGGTGCCGTTCACGCTCATCGGCGCGTCGCTGATGACCGTCGTCGCGTCGTTCACGAAGAGCTTCAAGGAAGCGCAGAGCTATGTGACCTTTGCCATGCTCGCGCCCACGCTGCCCATCATGGTCGCGGCCGTCATGAACCTGAAGTCGACGGCGGCCTGGATGGCGGTGCCCAGTATGTCGCAGCACCTGCTCATGCTCGACCTCATCAAGGGTGAACCCCTGAATGCGACCTTCGTCGCGATCTCCGTGGGCTCGACGCTTGGTCTCGGCGTGCTTTTCGCGGCCATTGCCGTCTTCTTCTACCGGCGCGAAAAGCTGCTTATGTGACGGGATAGCACCCGATTTCGTGACAGTACCCGCAGTATTGGTGCTGTTGCGGGGCTAACCTGTCGGGATGTCTAAACCGAGTCGAGATCCGGAGGCCCGGCAGCGCCTGCGTATGCAGCGCTTCCTGATGTCCGTGACGTTGTACGCCCTCTGGGCGATCGTCACAGGCTCGGCCTGGTTGCTTGATCTCATCGGCACGCCCACCTGGGTGCTCATGAGCATGGGCCTGGGCGTCATCGTCTCGATCATCGGCTTCTGGGCGGCCTTCGCCACCGACTTCAATCAGCGCTTCAAAGACCCGTCGCTAACACTCGCGCAATGCGGCGTGGGCTTAAGCTGGCTCATGCTGTTGATGTACGTCGTGCCCGAGTGGCGTGACCTGCTGTTGGCCGTGTTCCTCATCGTGCTTATGTTCGGGACGTTTCAGCTCCGTCCGCGTCAGTTTGCCGCGCTCTCGTTCGCGGCCTTCGTGGGTTACGTGACGATGAGCGGTATTGATCTCGCGGCCGGCAACGAGACGCTCTCGCAAGTTGTATTCCGCGGCGTCGTGGTCGGCAGCCTCATGATCTGGTGCGCCTACTTCGGTATCCACGTCAGCGCGCTTCGCGATGCGCTCTACACGCGCAACGAGCAGCTCGAGACTATGGTGCGCGAGGTGTCACACCTGGCCGAGCGGGATGACCTGACCCAGGCCTACAACCGACGCGCGATTATCGAAACGCTGGGCCGGCTCCGCGAAGCATCGCTGCGATATGGCGAGCCGTTCAGCATCGTCATCGTCGACCTCGATTACTTCAAACAGGTCAACGATCGATTTGGTCACATGGTTGGCGACCGGGTACTGGCCGATTTCTCAAACCGCATTCGCGCCGAGCTTCGGCTGCTCGACGAAATCGAACCCGTGGTCGACGACCGGCGGCTCGGGCGTTACGGCGGCGAGGAATTCATCCTGATTTTGCCGCGCACACGACTGGACGGTGCCCGCCAGTGCGCCGAACGCGTACGGGGTGTCACGGCCGGACATGGCTTTGGCAGCGGTATCTCGATCACGGTATCCGCAGGCATCGCTGAGTTCTCAAGCGCCGAGCCCATCGACACGCTGCTGCGCCGCGCCGATATGGCGCTCTACTCAGCCAAGGCAGCGGGCCGCAACTGCGTGCGGTCCATTGCGGCCGACGGCAGTACCAACGCGGACCGCGGCAGCGACGTCGTCAATCTGTCCGACTACAAGAACGACCGCTGAGCCGGCGGCACGCTGTGCCCGGCTTCTTGCCCAACTATTTCCCGATACAAAACGACGAAAAGATGCGCCCGAGCAGATCGTCGCTGGTAAACGCCCCCGTGATTTCCGAGAGCGCCTGCTGCGCGAGGCGCAATTCCTCTGCCATGAGCTCGCCCGCGCGATCCTGCTCGAGCCGCGCCACACCCGCATCAAAATGAGCCCGCGCCGTCTCGATGCACTCGAGATGACGTCGGCGTGCCGAGAATCCGCCGCCGATGTCGCCGGCCAGACCAGCGGCCTCATGCAGTCGTTGCTGCAGCGATGCGACGCCGTCTCCGCGCGTCGCCGATACCGGCACAGCTGACGCATCACCCGTGTCGAGCAACAGCGGCGCTTCGACAAGATCGATTTTGTTCACAACGAGTGTGCGCGGAATGTCATCAGGCAGGAGTTCCGCCAGTGCGTCTGCCTGAGCCAGCGGATCACCTGTCGCCTCGACCATGACGAGCAGGTGATCGGCACGCGCCGCGGCCTGGCGAGAGCGTCGAACGCCTTCGCGTTCCACCACATCATCCGTCTCCCGCAAACCGGCCGTATCGATAAGCGTGACGGGCAGGCCCGCCACGTCGAGCGTGGTTTCAATGAGATCACGCGTGGTGCCGGCGATGTCGGTCACGATCGCCGTGTCGTCGCCCGACAGGGCATTAAGCAGGCTCGACTTGCCGACATTGGGGGCACCAGCGAGTACGACGGTGAGCCCGTCGTTGAGCGCGCGACCCTGCTGCGCTCGTCGCTGTAGCGCATCGAACGCGTCCCGCGTCTGATCGAGCCGCGCGCGCAGTCCGGCGTCATCCAGAAAGTCGATTTCCTCCTCCGGAAAGTCGATTGCCGCCTCAACGTGCATGCGCAGCGTCGTGATCTGCTCGACGATCGCATGAACGACCTGCGAGAACGCGCCCTGCAGACTGCGCACGGCCGCGCGTGCGGCCTGCGCGGAACCGCTATCGACAAGGTCAGCGATGGCCTCGGCCTGCGCCAGGTCCAGCTTGTCGTTTAAGAAGGCGCGCTCGGAAAACTCGCCGGGCCGCGCGGGCCGCGCACCCAGGCTGCAGAGTCGGGCGATAAGCAGGTCAACCACGACGCGGCCACCGTGCCCCTGAAACTCAGCCACATCCTCACCTGTGAACGATCGGGGCGCCGGGAACCAGAGCACGAGACCCGTATCGATGAGCGTGCCATCGGTATCGTGGAATTCTCGGAGCACCGCCTCGCGGGGCCGGGGCAGATCACCCGCGACAGCTGCCACCATGGACGCCGTCTCAGGACCCGACACCCGCACCACGGCAACGCCGCCGCGCCCCGCCGCGGAGGCCCGCGCCACTATGGTGTCCGCACTGTTCATCGGCGCCACCGTGCGTGAATCGCGCGGGCGTTGCAATATTGGTCGCCGCAACGCGGTCTACGCCTGCCGAACCCTGGGAGAAGACACATGCAAACGGAACGCGTGACGTTCGAGAATGACACTGGCGAGACCCTGTCGGGCCTGATCGACTGGCCGGGCGGTCCCGGTGGTGGCCACCATGCGATCGCCCTGTTTGCGCACTGCTTCACCTGCACAAAAAACCTGCGCGCGGCCACCAACATCGCGCGGGCACTAGCCGACGCGGGCATCGCCGTCATGCGCTTCGACTTCACGGGGCTCGGTGACAGCGAAGGCGCGTTCGAAGACACGACCTTTACGAGTAATGTCGACGATCTCATCGCCGCCGCACAGTGGCTCGGCGACACGCACCAGGCGCCGCAGTTACTCGTGGGCCACTCGCTGGGCGGCACCGCCGTGTTGCGCGCGGCGGCCGCCCTCGATGACGTGGTCGCCGTCGCGACGATTGGCGCGCCGGCCGAGGCCGCGCATGTGCGCCACTTGTTCAGTGACGCCGAGGACGCGATTCGCGCCGATGGCGCCGCGGAAGTGCTGCTGGCGGGCCGGCCGTTCCGGATCGGCGCGGGCTTTCTCGACGATGTCGAATCGCAGCCGCCGCTGGAAATGATTCGCCGACTGCGCAAGGCCCTGCTCGTGTTGCACTCACCGATCGACGACACCGTCGAGATCGAGAACGCGAGTGCACTGTTTGCCAACGCCATGCACCCCAAGAGCTTTGTGTCGCTCGACGGCGCCGACCACTTGCTGAGCCGACCTTCGGACGCGGCCTGGGCGGGCAGCGTCATCGCGGGTTGGGCGCAACGTTTCCTCCCTGGCCCCGAAGCGTTATCGCCCGCCGAGCCTGGCCACACGGTGGCGGTCACGCATGCCGGCAGCTTCCGCACGCCGATCCAGAGCGGGCGCCACGCGATCATTGCCGACGAGCCGGCCAGCGTTGGCGGCAGCGACAGCGGTCCCACGCCGCACGAGTTGCTATCGGCGGCACTCGCAAGCTGCACCACCATGACCTTGCAGATGTACGCCAGGCACAAGGGGGTAGCGCTCGATCGGGCCGAAGTGGACGTCAGCCACGAAAAGCGCGATGACGGAGACGGGAACGGTCGCTACGATGCGTTCACGCGCGTGATTCGGGTTGAAGGTGATTTCGACGAAGCGGTGCGCGAACGCATGCTCGAGATCGCCGACAAGTGCCCCGTGCACCGCACGCTGCACGGCCGCGTCGTTGTGGAGAACGTGCTGGGCTGACAGGCAGCCCGGCGGACGTCAGTCGCGCGACTTCTTGTCTTCGGCCTCGACGACCTTGTTGATCTTCCACTGCTGGGCCACGCCGAGCAGCGTGTTCGTGAACCAGTAGAGCACGAGCCCGGCCGGAAAGAACGCGAAGAACACCGTGAACACAATCGGCAGCACCTTCATCACGCGCGCCTGTACGGGGTCGGCTGGTGCGGGGTTCAGCTGCTGTTGCAGGAACATCGCGGCGCCCATGGCCAGCGGCAGGATGAAGAACGGATCGCGGCTCGAGAGATCCTGAATCCAGAGCAGGAACGGCGCCTGACGCATCTCGACGGACTCAAGCAGCACCCAGTAGAACGCCAGGAAGAACGGCATCTGAATCAGGATCGGCAAACAACCCGCTGCCGGATTGATCTTCTCGCGTTTGTAGAGCTCCATCATCGCCTGCGACAAGGCCTGGCGATCGTCCTTGTAGCGCTCCTGGATCGACTTCATGCGCGGTTGCAGCTTGCGCATCTTGGCGATCGAGCGTCCGCTCTTTTCCGTGAGCTTGTAGAACACGAGCTTGATCAGGATCGTCACGATGATGATCGACCAGCCCCAGTTGCCGATGAAGCCGTGAATCCACGCGAGCAGCGTGAACAGCGGGTCCGACAGCAGCGTCAGAATGCCGTAGTCAACGGTCAGCTCGAGTCGCGGCGAAACGTCGCTGAGCTGGTCCTGGAGTTTGGGTCCGACGAACAGCGTGACGCCCAGCGCCGCACTCGCGCCCGCGGCCACGTTGACGGGTGCGCCGACAACGCCTGCCACGAAGGTGCCCTCGCTGAGGCCAGCCTGGATTCGGGCGGGGCTGTCGGCGGGCGGGACGATGGCCGACAGGAAATGGTGCTCGATGGCGGCAACCCAGCCACCGGTCACGTTCTTGAGATCGACGGGGTCATCGTCGAGATCGCCGGGCGCGTGTTTCTCATACTTGTCGCCGTCGTAGACGACGGGGCCCTGGAACGAGTAACTCTCGACGTCGAACATTGAGCGGTCGGGTGCGACCGCCTCGTGGACGATGCGGGCATAGGGCGCCGCGGCCCAGGCCTCAGTACTGCCGTTCTCGACCCGAAACGTCAGGTCGACGTCGTAGCGGCCACGTTCGAACACAAATTCCTTGACGACCTCGAGGCCAGCCGCGTTGCGCCAGGTCAACGGGACGACGAGTCGGTCGCTGCCATCCGCCAGTTCGTAGCGATCACGGGCCGAAGAGAAGGTGGCGCGGTGATTGGGTGCATCGTCCTTGTCGCGTCCTGCGAGGCCGGTTCGAAACACGCCGTAATTATCCGGATTCGGGGACAGCAGCACGACGAAGTCATCGGGGCGGTCCTTGTCGACGGGATACGCGGGCAGTTCTGCAAAAACAATGTCACCGCCCGCGGTATCGATCTGCACACGCAAGACGTCGGTGACGACCTCGATGCGTTGCGACGAGGTGACTTCAACTTCAGGCTCAACGACGGGCACCGCATCGGGTGTGGTCTCGAGCGTCGGGATGTCGTCGCCGGGCACGGGCGCTTCGAGCTCGGGAATGTCCAGTGCTGACGTATCCGCAACAGGCGCTGGCTGCGGCGTGGCGTAATCCGCCTGCCAGGCTTGCCAGGTCATGAGCAGCATCAGGCCAAACAGGGCCCACGCGAACAGGCGTTGATTATCCATAGATGAGTGTTTTGCGGGTCTTGCAGACGATGGGTGCGGTTAAGTCTGTGGCGCGGGCCACAGCGGCCGGGCCGGTATTATGCGGAATCACGCCCCTGCCGTCGCGCCGATTTACGGCTCAGTGAACGAAAATGCGTCTCGAGACTTTTGCGCAGGGCGCTGCCTGAGGCCTGGGTCGCGCTGGCCCGGTTGACGACGACGTAATCGCCGGCGGTCAGTTCTGCCTTGAGGCTGCGAAAAGCCTCGCGGGCGTGACGTTTGATGCGATTTCGATCGACGGCGCGGCGCGCTTGCTTCTTTGAGATCGCGAGACCGAGCCGGGGTTCCGGTTGATCGCTAAAGCGGGCGCACACCATAAAGAGCCCGTCCGAAGCCCTTCGGCTGCGGCGGAACACATTCTGGAATTCGCGGCTTTTAAGCAGTCGCTGCTGACGGGGCAGCGAGAAGCGCATGACTTAGGTCGGGGCTGCGGGCCTGTGCAACCCGATGTGCTGCGGCGTGAGCCTGTCAGGCAGACAGGCGGTGCCGACCTTTTGCGCGACGACGCTTGAGCACCAGACGGCCACCCTTGGTGGCCATGCGGGCACGGAAACCGTGGGTACGCTTGCGCTTGATTTTGCTCGGCTGGAAAGTACGTTTCATGGCACTAGGGTCCGTGTGGCGGGCCGCGCGGTGCCGCGCGGCGCTGGCGCGGCCTTGCGTTCAAGGGCGCCCAGGTAGCTGAAAAGGCCCGAGAAGATACGCGCAGACCTGCAGGCTGTCAATGCTCCGCGTCGGCTTTCAAGGGCTTGCGAATGCCTGTGGATAAGTCTCGATTCTGGGTATAAGCTTGCCGACCCGTTGCCGGCGGCCAACGCGTCCGTCGGTGCCTCGCGAACGGTTCCACAGGTGATCTCGGTGCAGTCTGAACAGGTGTTGTGGCAACAGTGTCTCCGGCGCATGCGCTCGGAGCTGTCAGAGCAGCAATTCAACACCTGGATCCGGCCGTTGCAGGTCGAAGCCAACGGCGAGGGCCTTCGATTGCTCGCGCCCAACCGCTTCGTGGTTGACCAGGTCAACGCGCAATACCTGGCCCGGCTGCAGGCGCTGGCCGACGAACTCTCGGGCGGACCTGTTCCAGTCTCGGCAGCCGTCGGGTCCCTGACCGAGCGAAACCCGGCCCCAGCAAGAGCCGCCGCTCCGGCGAGGCCACAGGTCACGGCGCCCCAGGTGCCCATGCCCGAAAGCCGACTCATGCGGGAGTTCACCTTTGACACCTTTGTCGAGGGCAAGAGCAACCAGCTCGCTCGCGCCGCCGCCAGTCAGGTCGCCGAGAACCCGGGCACCGCATTCAACCCGCTGTTCCTTTATGGCGGCGTGGGTTTGGGCAAGACCCATTTGATGCACGCAATCGGCAACGCGGTGCTCGCTCGCAACCCCAACGCGCGGGTGTGCTATGTGCACTCGGAACGTTTTGTCGGCGACATGGTGCGCGGGCTGCAGCACAACACGATCAGTGAGTTCAAACGCGCCTATCGGTCGCTTGATGCGCTGCTGATTGATGACATCCAGTTCTTCGCCAACAAGGACCGGAGCCAGGAAGAGTTTTTCCACACCTTCAATACGCTGCTTGAAGGGCAACGCCAGATCATCCTCACCTGCGATCGCTACCCCAAGGAAGTTGACGGGCTTGAGGAGCGACTCAAATCGCGATTTGGCTGGGGCCTGACCGTAGCGATCCAGCCACCCGAACTCGAGACTTCGGTCGCCATCCTGATCCAGAAGGCGCACGCTGAGGGTGTCGAGTTGCCCGACGAGGTCGCGTTCTTCATCGCCCAGCGGATTCGCTCGAACGTTCGTGAACTCGAGGGTGCCTTGCGCCGGGTCATCGCAACAGCGAGCTTCACGGGCCGGCCCATCACCATGGATTCCTGCAAGGAAGCGCTGCGCGACGTGTTGGCGTTGCAGGACAAGCTCGTCACGATCGAAAATATCCAGAAGACCGTAGCCGAGTACTTTAAGATTCGCGTCGGCGAGCTGCTCTCGAAGCGACGCAGTCGATCGATTGCACGGCCGCGACAGATCGCGATGAGCCTGGCAAAAGAGCTGACACGCCATTCGCTGCCCGAGATCGGTGATGCGTTCGGCGGTCGAGACCACACAACAGTCTTGCACGCCTGCCGTAAAATCAAGGAATTACGCGAGACCGAAACGCGTGTGGATGAAGACTACAAAAACCTGTTGAGAACGCTGACAGGATGATGTGGATAACTTGTGGACGTCTCAGACGGCCAATTTATCCACAGGCGGTACACAGTTTAGGCGCGTGGTTGCAGACAGTTTTCGAACCACACAGATTAATTATAAGCTACTGATAAATAAAGTTTTATCAGAGTTTTGCACGGCGCTGAGCCGGGCTAATAATAACTACAGTTTTTCATAAAGAGATTCTTTCTCTAATAAACAGATCGGGAACGATTGCATGAAACTCACTGTGTCGCGGCAGGCGCTGCTAGGTGCTCTCCAGGCTGTCATTGGTGTCGTTGAGCGACGCCAGACGATGCCGATACTCGCCAACATCCTCATGCAGGCGAAAGACGACCGCCTGGCCATGACGGCCACGGACATCGAGGTGGAGTTGCAGTCTGGCTGCGAAGCACAGATCGGTATGGCCGGTGACATCACCGTGCCGGGCCGGAAGCTGTTCGACATCGTCAAGGCTTTGCCCGAAGGTGCCGAGCTCAAGTTGGCGCTCAAAGGCGAGCGGCTTTCCGTGCAAAGCGGTCGCAGCCGCTTCAGCCTCTCGACGCTGCCGGCGGCTGAGTTTCCGGTCATCGACGACATCGAAGCGACGCAGACCCATGAGCTGCCCGTCGATGTCGTTCATCGCCTGCTCGACAAGACCTACTTTGCTATGGCGCAGCAGGACGTGCGGTACTACCTAAATGGCATGCTCATGGAGACCGACGGCGGCGTGATCCGCGCGGTGGCGACCGATGGGCATCGTCTCGCCTTATGCCAGGCGGAGCTCGGCGACAAAAACCTGCCCAGCGAACAGGTCATCGTGCCGCGCAAGGGGGTGCTCGAGCTGCAGCGCATGCTGGGCGACCAAGGCAGCCTCACTGTCAGCATGGGCAAGAACCACATCCGGATTCACTCCGGGGACATCCGCTTCACCTCCAAACTCATCGACGGGCGCTTCCCGGACTACCAGCGCGTCATTCCCGCGGAAACCGGGAATTACATGGTGGCGGACCGCGATACCCTGCGCCGGGCGCTCCAGCGCGCCGCAATCCTTTCGAACGAGAAATACCGGGGTATCCGGCTCGAGATCCGCGACAGCGGCGCCAAGATCATGGCGCACAATCCCGAGCAAGAAGAAGCTGAGGAGCAGGTTGAAGTCGAATACAGCGGTGAAGACATTGAAATAGGCTTCAATGTGACCTACCTGCTGGACGCGATTGGTGCCGTTGACAATGAGAGCGTGCGCATCAGCCTCAACGATGCGAACTCCAGCTGCGTCATCACGGTCCCCGATATCGATCAGTCGGACGCAAAATACGTCGTCATGCCCATGCGGCTGTAGGCCGGGGCGCAGCGGGGCGTGATTCTCCAGCGACTTCAGATCGCCAATTTCCGCTGCATTACCGATCTCGATCTGTCGCTGACCTCGCCGGTCAGTGTCATTGCGGGGCCCAACGGGGCCGGCAAGACGAGCCTGATCGAGGCGGCTTACTACGCCACGCGCGGCCGCTCGTTTCGCCAGCCCCGTAGTGAGCGGCTCGTGCGCCACGGCCAATCCACGTTCCGTATCGTCGCCACGCTGCAGCTCGCGGGGCGAGAGCGCCGGGTTGGCCTGGAATACGGGCGCGGCGTGCACCGGATCCGTATCGACGGCGCAGACGCCCGCAATCTCGCTGATATCAGCGGCAAGCTCGTGTTGCAGGTGATCGAGCCTGAAATCCACCATCTCGTTGCTGAGGGTCCCGAAGGCCGCCGCCGATTCCTCGACTACGGTGTGTTCCACGTGGAACCTCGCTATCTGCCGGCCTGGCAGCGTTACCGCAAGACCCTCAAGCAACGGAACGCGGTGCTGCGCGCCGGGGGTTCAGCTGCAGAGCTTGAAACCTGGGACCAGGCGCTGGTCGCAGCTGGGGAGCTCATTGATGGTTACCGCAACGGTTACGCGCAGCTGCTGCGGGAGCCGATAGCCGAGACCGCCTCGAGGCTGGGGCTTGATCGAATTGATGTGGGCTACCGCCCGGGCTGGGAAGCCGGGCAAACGATGCTCAATGCGCTGGCCGCGAACGTCGATCGAGACCGGCAGCTCAGGCAAACGACCGTGGGCCCGCACCGGGCTGATCTGCGCGTGACGTGGTCCGGGCGGCTCGCGAAGAGCGTGGTATCGCGCGGGCAGCAGAAGCTGCTGGCGTCATCCTTGATCCTGGCCCAGGCGCGATTGCTGGCGGGCCTCAAGAACGACGAGGCCGTCATGCTGGTGGACGATCCCGCCGCGGAGCTGGACTCGGGTGCCCTGGCTCGGCTCATGCGAGAACTCGAGGACATGCCCGGACAGCTGGTCATCACGGGTCTCGACGCGAATATCCCGGGGTTGCCCGAATCCCACGACGTGTTCCACGTGGAACACGGGGCGCTGCAACCCGAACCCTGATCGCGGTGTTCCACGTGGAACACCGGGTTTCTGGTTCATTTCGCGACAAAACCGCGCGGCAGAATTCTGCCGAATGGATTTGACCGCCGTGAGCGGCCCCGAGAGCCCAGTTTGCCGCCAGCAGCATAGGGGGTAGTGGTATAATGTCTCGCTGCCCCGGGAGGCAATCTATGACCGACGAGACCCAATACGACTCCAGCAATATCAAGGTCCTCAAGGGCCTTGAGGCCGTGCGCAAGCGGCCGGGTATGTACATCGGCGATACCGATGATGGCACGGGCCTGCACCACATGGTGTTTGAGGTCGTCGACAACAGTATCGATGAGGCGCTCGCCGGTTATTGCTCGAAGATCGTGGTCACGATTCACGACGACACGTCTGTCAGCGTCGACGACGACGGGCGTGGTATCCCCGTCGATCTGCACCCCGAAGAACAGCGCTCCGCGGCGGAGGTCATCATGACCGTGCTGCATGCGGGCGGTAAGTTCGACGACAACAGTTACAAAGTCTCAGGCGGCCTCCACGGCGTGGGCGTCTCCGTGGTCAATGCGCTCTCGCACCGGCTGGCGCTGACGATCCGCCGCGACGGCTCGCTCTGGCGGCAGGAATACAGCATGGGCGAGCCGCAGGCGGCGCTCGAGCGCGTGCGGGATACGGACCGCACGGGCACCCACATCCGGTTCTGGCCCAGCGACACCATATTCTCGGACACGGAATTCCACTACGAAATCCTGGCCAAGCGCCTGCGTGAGCTGTCGTTCCTGAATTCCGGGATCCATATTGAACTCGTCGATGAGCGCACCGATACCCGGGACGTGTTCAAGTACGAGGGTGGTATCCGGGCGTTCGTGGAGCACCTGAACCGCAACAAGAACCCCATTCACGAGCGCGTCTTCTACTTCGAGACGATGCGCGACGACGTGACCGTGGAAGCTGCGTTGCAGTGGAATGATGCCTATCAGGAAAACATGTTCTGCTACACAAACAACATCCCCCAACGGGATGGTGGCACGCACATGGCGGGGTTTCGCTCGGCACTGACGCGAACGCTCAACAATTACATCGACCGCGAGTTCAACAACAAAAAGGCGGCCAACCCCACGGGTGACGACGCCCGCGAGGGTATGACGGCTGTGCTGTCGGTCAAGGTGCCCGACCCCAAATTCTCGTCGCAGACGAAGGACAAGCTCGTCTCCTCTGAGGTCAAGGGCATCGTCGAGTCGGCCATGAATGCCGCACTCGAGGAATTCCTGCTCGAGGATCCCACGGCGGCCAAGAGCATCGTGGCCAAGATCATGGACGCGGCCCGGGCCCGAGAAGCGGCCCGCAAGGCTCGCGAGATGACGCGACGCAAAGGCGCGCTCGATATCGCCGGCCTGCCCGGTAAACTCGCAGACTGCCAGGAGAAAGATCCGGCGCTGTCAGAGCTGTTCCTGGTCGAGGGTGACTCTGCGGGTGGCTCCGCGAAGCAGGGGCGGGATCGCCGTACCCAGGCGATCCTTCCGCTCAAGGGAAAGATCCTTAATGTGGAGAAAGCGCGCTTCGATAAGATGCTTTCTTCAGCAGAAGTGGGAACACTGATCACCGCGCTCGGTTGCGGTATTGGCCGGGAAGAGTTTGATATCAACAAGCTGCGTTACCATCGTATCATCATCATGACGGACGCCGATGTCGATGGTTCCCACATTAGAACCCTTTTGCTGACCTTTTTCTATCGCCAAATGCCCGAGTTGATCGAAAACGGGTACGTTTATATCGCTCAGCCCCCACTTTACAAGGTAAAGCGCGGCAAGCAAGAGATTTACGTCAAGGATGACGGCGAACTCAACGCCTATCTCCTCACCAGCGCATTGGATGGTGCCGAATTGCGCGTCAACGAGGGCGCGCCGCCCATGGCGGCAGAAGCACTCGAAAAGCTGGCCAATCTGCACATGCGCGTGGAGACGGATATCGAGCGGCTCTCCCAGCGCTATGATGAGCCCGTGCTGCGCACACTCACCACGCTGCCGCGTCTCGCCAGTGATCTGTCGGACAGCGATCCCGCGTTGGCGGCGTGGGTGGCGCAACTCGACGCAGCGCTACCCAAGCGCGACCCCGACGTACGGCCGCTGCGCGGTGGTGACGCACACTACGAGGCGCGCCTGGCCGGTAACGACGATGACGATGCGGAACACTGGTTCGTCGTGGTTGAGAAGACGCGCCACGGTGTCACCACGGCCCAGCAGATCGAGCAGGCGTTCTTCGAGCGCGGCGACTACCACCGCCTCACGCAATACGGCAGCGAAGTGGGTACGCTCATCGAGCCTGGCGCCACCGCAAAACGCGGCGAGCGCACGTCCGAAATCGCGAACTTTGGCGCGGCCATCGACTGGCTGCTCAGCGAAGCGCGGCGTGGTCAGACGATTCAGCGCTACAAGGGTCTCGGCGAAATGAATCCCGATCAGCTCTGGGACACCACGGTGAACCCCGACACGCGGCGACTCATGCAGGTGAAGATTGAAGACGCGATTGCCGCGGACCAGATCTTTACGACGCTCATGGGTGACCAGGTAGAGCCGCGTCGCGAGTTCATCGAGCAGAACGCCATGGCGGTGTCCAACCTCGATATCTAATCCTGGTCGGGGAGCCTTCCCCCACGGGTCGACGCGACGGCTAGCTGACAGATGCGGCGCGCGCCGCCGCTTCGGCGCTGCGCCCGCCCATCTTGACGATCTCTGCCTCGACCCAGGCCTGGATCTCTGCGTTCACCACCTTGAGGTCGCGGTCGCCCACTTCGATGGGTTCACCGACCACGAACGTCACAGTCCCGGGGTGTTTCATAATGCCGCGCCGCGGCCAGAATGCGCCCGCATTATGCGCGACGGGAACGATGCGTCGGCCAGATGCCGCCGCGAGCGCAGCGCCGCTGACCCCGTAGCGCCGTGTATCCCCGTGACGCACTCGCGTGCCCTCGGGAAAGATCATCACATTGATGCCTTCGTCGAGCCGTTCCTGCCCGAGAGCGATGACTTGCTTCACGGCGTTACGCCCGCCGCTGCGATTGATCGCAATAGGCTTGAGTTGCGACAAGGCCCAGCCAAAAATCGGGATCCACTTGAGCTCGCGCTTCAGCACCCAGGTCTGCCGCGGGAAAATGATGAGCTCAGCCAGTGTTTCAAACGCTGACGAGTGTTTTAGCAAATAGACAGACGCTTCGTCGGGAATGTTCTCGCGACCGATAACGCGGTAGTCGAGACCGCAGAGGATCCTGAGGCTCGCCATGATCATCCGGATCCAGGCCTGGGCGATCGAGAAGCGAAAGCGGTGAGGCAGCGGTGCGGCGATCACCAAGACCACAGACCAGACGGCGACGCTCGCAAACATCCAGAACGTGAATATCACCGAGCCGAGCCACTGAAACACGATCCTCACGCCGTTACCTCGAAGACCACCGCAGCAAGATCATCGGCAACCTGTACCCGCGGCCACCATGCCGGCGGTTTATCCGCAGCCTGTGCCAGGGACCGCGGCCCCTTGCCCGTGCGGACTAGCCACAATTCCGCCCCAACACGGTCACCGGCCTCAAGGTCTCTCAGGGAATCGCCGACGACGATCGCTGACTCGAGCGACAATCCCGTTTCTTTCGCAAGGCGGGTGTAGAGACCCGTACGCGGTTTACGACAATTACAGCCTTCGTCGGGACGATGTGGACAAAACGCAATCGCCGCGATCTCGCCGCCAGCCGCGCGGACCAGCCGCCGCAATTTCTTGTGCATGCCGTAAACGGTTTCCCGGGTGAAAAGCCCTCGGCCTACACCCGACTGGTTGCTTGCAACGGTCACGACAAACCCGGCCTCGCACAGCCGCGCGATGGCGTCGATGCTGCCAGGCAACGGCTGCCACTCAGCGATGCTGCGCACAAAATCGTCGCTGTCGGCATTGATCACGCCGTCACGGTCGAGAATGGCGAGCCGGGCCATATCGCCTCAGCCGCCGCTTCCTGATTGCAGCTCGGACACATCGGCGACCTCTAGGAACAAACCGCGAACGTCACTGAGCAGTGCAAGCCGATTCCGCCGCACGGCGGTATCCTCGGCCATGACCATCACGTCATCAAAGAAGCTATCCACCGCAGGCTGAAGTGACGCGAGCGTCGACAAGGTCGCCGTGTAATCACGTTCTGCGATCATCGGGCGCGTATCGGTTTGCGCCTGCACCATCGCGTTCGCCAGAGCGATCGCTGCCGGTTCCGTCAGCGTAGACACATCCAGCGTACCGCCTGCATCGACGCCGGCGCTGCGCAGGATATTGACGATGCGCTTGTTGGCGGCCGCCAGGGCTTCGGCCTCGGGCAACGCCACAAACTGTGCGACAGCTCGCAGGCGCTGATCAAAATCGAGCACCGAACGCGGCATGCGCTCGAGTACCGCATCAAACAGGTCGGTACGCGCGATACCCGCCTCGCGGCTGTAGTAATGCCGCAGGCGCTCCATGACGAAGTCATAGAGATCATCGGCCAGCTCAGGGTGCTTGGACGTATCGACGGGCTGCAACGCGACCGCCTCGGCCAGCGCCGCCACGAGATCAATGTCGAGTGCGCCTTCAATGAGGATACGAACCAGACCGACGGCCGAGCGGCGCAGCGCAAAGGGGTCGCGACTGCCGCCTGGGCGCTTGCCAATGGCGAAGATGCCCGCCAGCGTGTCGAGCCGATCCGCCGCGGACACTACCTGGCCCGCCACACCGGACGGGATGGCATCACCCGCGAAGCGCGGAAAGTACTGCTCGCGAATCGCCGTGGCGACCCCATCGCTCTCGCCATCGTGGCGCGCATAATGGCCGCCCATGATCCCCTGCAGGTCGGGAAACTCGCCGACCATGTCTGTCACCAGGTCGCAACGCGAAAGCGCTGCCGCTCGCAACGCATCCGTGGCGTCGACGCCCAGCGCCTCGCAAAGGTGCCCGCAGAGCGCGGCCACGCGCCGCACCTTGTCGCCGATGCTGCCCAACGCGCGCTGGTAGACGACGTCGTCGAGCCGGGCAAGGCGTGACTCGAGCCGTGTGGCCGTATCGTTCCCCCAGAAGAAGGCGGCATCAGCGAGGCGCGGCGCAACAACACGCTCGTTCCCGCGGCGCACGGCTTCAGGCGCAACGCTCTCAATGTTGGCCATGGTCACGAAGGCATTGCGGGCTGCGCCATTGGCACCGACCACGGGAAAGTAGCGTTGATGCTTCTTGAGCGTGCTCTCAAGCACTTCGCCGGGCAGTTCGAGAAAGCCCGCATCGAACTCGCCCAGCACCGCAACGGGCCAGTCACACAACGCGGCCACCTCGTTGATCAGGGCCGCGTCTTCAACAAGCGTACCGCCGGCTTCGGCGGCGGCAGCCGAAGCACGAGACCACACGAGGTCCCGACGCTCAGAGAAGCGCGCGATGACATAGGCGTCCCGCATCGCGGTCTCGTAGCTTGCCGGTGTTTCGATTGCCACCCAGTCCGGATGGTGGAAGCGATGCCCGCGCGAGCGTCGCCCCGACTCGACGCCGTAAAGCGTCGCCGGAACCACATCGTCGCCGTGCAGCATCACCAGCCAATGCAAAGGCCGAATGAACCCCGCGTCGCTGTCGCCCCAGCGCATGCGGCGGGGAATCGGCAGGGCGTCCAGGCTCTCCGCCACCATGTCACCCAGCAGTGCGCTTGCCGGTTCGCCGTTGCGCTGCGCCTCAAACACGAGCCACTCACCCTTGTCGGTGCTCTGGCGCTCGAGTTCCGCAACCGCAACGCCCGCCTTGGACGCAAACGCCTCGGCAGCGCGCGTCGGCTTACCGTCGTCGTCAAACGCGACCCGAACGGGCGGCCCCCGCATGAGCTCGGTTTCATCGGCCTGCTGGCGCTCGAGGTCCCGAATGAGCACAGCCAGCCGCCGCGGCGCCGCGAAGGACTCGATGTCTCCAAAACCCAGCCGCGCCGCACCCAGACGTTTGCGCATGCCGGCTTCGAACGCGGCTGACAACGGCTGCATCGCGAGCGGCGGCAGCTCTTCCATGCCAATCTCGATCAGGCAATCCGCGTGCGTGTTCATCTCGCGGTCCTCAGCTCGCCTTGGCCACAGACGCCACCATTGGGAACCCGATGGCCTCGCGTCGCGCGTAGTAGGCCTCTGCCACGGCGCGCGCCAGTGTGCGCACGCGCAGGATGTAGGCCTGGCGCTCCGTCACCGAAATTGCCTGACGCGCATCGAGCAGGTTGAATGTGTGCGAGGCGATCAACACCTGGTCGTATGCGGGCAGGGGCAGGTCGGCCTCGATCAGACGTTGGCAGTCTGCTTCGGCCTGATCAAACGCCGTAAACAACGCCGCGGTGTCCGCATGCTCGAAGTTGTACGTCGACTGCTCCACTTCATTCTGGTGGAACACGTCGCCGTAGGTGATTCGGCCCAGCGGTCCGTCCGTCCAGACGATATCGAAAATGCTCTCGACGTCCTGGAGGTACATGGCGATGCGCTCCAGCCCGTAGGTGATCTCACCCGTGACGGGGCGACACTCCAGACCACCGGCCTGCTGAAAGTAGGTGAACTGCGTAATTTCCATGCCGTTGAGCCAGACCTCCCAGCCCAGGCCCCAGGCACCCAGGGTGGGCGACTCCCAGTTGTCCTCGACAAAACGGATGTCGTGCACGGCCGGATCGATACCCAGCGCACGCAAGGAATCAACGTAGAGCTCCTGGATCTCGAGCGGCGAGGGCTTGATGACCACCTGGTACTGGTAGTAATGCTGCAGCCGAAACGGGTTGTCGCCGTAACGCCCGTCGGTCGGCCGGCGGCAGGGCTGCACGTAGGCGGCGCTCCAGGGCTCCGGCCCGATCGAGCGCAGGAACGTGGCCGGGTGGAACGTGCCCGCGCCAACGGGCAGGTCGATGGGCTGCTGGATCACGCAACCGCGTTCGGCCCAGTAATGCTGCAGCGTCAGGATCAGGTCCTGAAAGGTCTGCGGCACCGTCGTGGCGACGGCCGCGGGCTTGGTTGTTTCACTCATGTTGGTTGGCTCTTGGCAGCCTCAATGCGGGCCTCTGGCCGCCCGGCAGCCGCGCAGTATAGCCGGTTCGACCCCAACTGTTGACGCTCGCGAACACCGCTCGCCAGGCTGGCGCACCATTTTGGACAACACTGAATTTATGGCGCACTATTTAGGTGCAAATACATGCAAGTTGTCCGAGCCATATCCATGTAAATCAGTTAGTTGTGCGCTTCCAAGGCTGGCACGGTTTCTGCACTATTATTGCGCACACGGCAATCAAAACGGTTTTCGGGGGACAAGGCTGCGCTTGCCAAGGCATGCGGCGGTCGCCACGGCCGCTGATTTACCCGTAATGACACCAAGACCACTGCCGTCGCCAACGACGACACTCAATCCGGGAGGATCACCGCATGAGCAGCGCTGACGATGTAATCAGCACCATCAAGGAGCACGACGTCAAATTCGTCGATTTCCGCTTCACTGATACGAAAGGTAAAGAACAGCACGTCACGGTGCCGGCCCACACGGTCGACGACGACCTGTTCGAAGACGGCAAGATGTTTGACGGTTCATCGATCGCCGGCTGGAAGGGCATTAACGAGTCGGACATGATCCTCATGCCGGACGCGAGCTCTTCGGTCGTAGACGTCTTCTCGGAAGAAACCACGCTGAACCTGCGTTGCGATGTCATCGAGCCCGCAACCATGCAGGGCTACTCGCGTGACCCGCGCTCGCTCGCCAAGCGTGCCGAGGCCTACCTGAAATCGACGGGCATCGCCGACACCGCATACTTCGGCCCCGAAAACGAGTTCTTCGTCTTTGACGATGTTCGTTTCGACGACAGCATCGGTGGTGCGTTCTACAAGATCGACTCCGTCGAAGGCTGCTGGAACTCGGGCGCCGAAATGGACGGTGGCAACTACGCCCACCGCCCCGGTCAGAAAGGCGGCTACTTCCCCGTACCACCCGTCGACTCGCTCCACGACCTGCGCTCGGCCATGTGCCTCGCGCTCGAGGAAATGGGGATCGAGACCGAAGTCCACCACCACGAAGTGGCCACGGCCGGTCAGTGTGAAATCGGCGCCAAGTTCAACACGCTCGTGCGCAAAGCTGATGAGGTTCAGATCCTCAAGTACGTCGTGAAAACCGTCGCCCACAGTTACGGCAAGACGGCCGCGTTCATGCCCAAGCCGCTGGTCGGAGACAACGGTAACGGCATGCACGTTCACCAGTCGCTGTCCAAAGACGGCGAGAACCTGTTCACGGGTGACGGCTACGGCGGTCTCTCGGAAACGGCGCTCTACTACATCGGTGGCATCATCAAGCACGCGCGTGCGATCAATGCCTTCGCCAACCCGTCGACGAACAGTTACAAGCGTCTGATCCCGGGCTTCGAAGCACCGACGATCCTGGCCTACTCGGCCCGCAACCGCTCGGCGTCGATTCGTATCCCGTTCATCGCGAACCCCAAGGGTCGCCGTATCGAGGTACGTTTTCCAGACTCGATGGCCAACCCGTACTTCGCGTTCTCGGCCATGCTCATGGCCGGCCTCGACGGCATCAAGAACAAGATCCACCCCGGCGACGCCGCCGACAAGGATCTCTACGACCTGCCGCCCGAAGAGGAAGCCGAACTCAAGACGGTCTGCTTCTCGCTCGACCAGGCGATCGACGCCCTGGAAGCAGATCGCGAGTTCCTGAAGGCTGGCGACGTGTTCTCCGACGACCTCATCGATGGCTACATCGAGCTCAAGACCGAGGAAGTGCAGCGCCTGCGCCAGGCCACGCACCCCGTCGAGTTCGACATGTACTACAGCCTCTGATGATTATGTCCGGTGCCCCGCCCTTAGTGGCGGGGCACTGGTGCCCCTGGGGCCCAAGCGCTATGCTCGAACCATGCGACAAGCAAGCGTTTTCATCGTCTGCAGCCTCTTGTTGTGTGCCACCGCGGCAGCACAGCAGGTCTACCGCTGGGTCGATGAAAACGGTGTGGTCCATTATTCGGACCAGCCGCCGCCCAATGATGGGGCGGAAACCGTCGAGCTGGACGTGCCTGAAGGATTCTCGAATCCTGCCCGTCGCATTGCTCGCGGCGAATCGACACGTCGCGCCATCAATCGCGATGACGACGTGCTCGAGGCCGTGGGCAGCTACCGTAGCGCGGCCATCACAACGCCCGAACCGCAACAGGTCCTATGGAACATAGCGACCCAGTTGTCCGTCTCGATGACGCTGGAGCCGGCGTTGGCGGGCTCGCACCGGATTCAGTGGCTGCTGGACGGCCAGCCGATCGGCGAACCGGCGCTGGGCCTGCAGACCACACTGGCGCCGGTGTACCGGGGTACTCACACGCTCACGGCGAACGTGGTGGACAGCCGGGGCACGACGATCTTCTCGACGGCACCCGTGACGTTCTACGTCCAGCAGGCGACGATCCGCGGCCGCCGCTGAGCGGCGGCGACCAACCCGGGTACGCACATATTTTGGAGCACCTGGTCACGAGCGTCGTCCTGCTCGACCGGGACTTCAAGGTTTGCGAGCTCAATCCCGCAGCCGAAAACCTGCTGCAAATCAGCCGCGACCATTTGCGCGGCCAGCCGCTGACCCGTTACGTCCACGATGCGGACGCGCTGCGCGAGTTGCTCGACAGTGCACGGCATGCCTCGCGTGGTTACCTGAGCGAACTCGTCTTGCGTCGTGGTGAAGACGCCCGCGACCCCGTTTACATCGACTGCCGCGTGGCGCCCTACACGGGCAACGCTGATGGCTGGCTTATCGTCGAGTTTTCCGACGTCACGAAGCGCGTGCGCGTGTCACGTGACAACCAACTGCGATCACAGCATGACACGGGTCGGATGATCATTCGCCAGCTCGCGCACGAGATCAAAAACCCGTTGGGCGGATTGCGCGGCGCGGCGCAATTGCTCGGCCGCCACCTCGACGACCCAGAACTCACGGGATACACGGCCGTCATCATTAATGAAGTCGATCGCCTGGCCGCCCTGGTCGATTCCTTGCTCGGACCCGGCGGCAGCATCAACAAGAGCGACGTCAACCTGCACGATGTGCTCGAACATGTGATCCGCCTTGTCGACGCCGACCGCGTCGTCAACGTGCGCTGGCAGCGCGACTACGACCCCAGCCTGCCCACGCTCATGCTCGACCGCGACCAGATGATCCAGGCCGTGCTCAATATCGTGCGCAACGCCATCGCTGCCAGTGATGGTGCCGATGTCGAGCTGTCGCTGCGCACGCGCGCGCTGACCAACGACACCATCGGGGCGGTGCCGCACCGTGTGATCGCCAGCATCGAAATCGCTGACAACGGTCCCGGCATCGATCCCGAAATCCGGGATTCCATTTTCTACCCGCTGGTCACGGGGCGCCCCGACGGTACGGGGCTGGGTCTCCCGCTCTCGCAGGAGCTCATCCAGCGGCACGGCGGTCTCATCGAATTCACCAGCGAACCCGGACACACGGTGTTCCAGATTCGCCTGCCCATGGAGTCGTCTTCGTGACCGCATCGTCCACCGTCTGGGTCGTCGACGACGACCAGTCCGTTCGCTGGGTCCTTGAGCAGGCCCTGACACAGGCCGGTCTGGATGTGAAAACCTTCGAGACGGCGGAGTCACTGCTCGCCGTCATCGAGTCGGGTGCGCCCGACGTCGTGGTCACCGATGTGCGTATGCCGGGCATTGATGGCCTGGCACTCATGGACGCGCTGCAAAAACACCACCCGGGCCTGCCCGTGATCGTCATTACGGCGCACTCGGACCTCGACAGCGCCGTCGCGGCGTATCACGGCGGTGCCTTCGAGTACTTGCCCAAACCGTTCGATATCGACGATGCCGTCGCCCTGGTTCGCCGCGCCGTGGCCGCCAACGACAGTGACGCCGGCGGCGAGCCCGCGTCCGACGCACCCACGCCTGAGCTCATCGGCCAGGCGCCCGCCATGCAGGACGTGTTCCGGTCAATTGGCCGACTCGCCCGCTCGAGTATGACCGTCCTGATTACGGGTGAATCGGGCACGGGCAAGGAACTGGTTGCCCGCGCATTGCATCGCAACAGCCCGCGGCGCACGCAACCGTTTATCGCGCTGAACACCTCAGCCATCGCGTCCGAGCTGCTCGAGTCGGAGTTGTTCGGTCACGAGAAGGGCGCCTTTACGGGTGCCGAGTCCCGACGTATCGGTCGCTTCGAACAGGCGGACGGCGGCACGCTGTTCCTCGATGAAATCGGGGACATGTCGCCCGCGCTGCAAACGCGTTTGCTGCGCGTGCTGGCTGAGGGCGAGTTTTACCGCGTCGGTGGGCAGATGCCCATTAAGGTCGATGTTCGCGTGATTGCGGCCACGCATCAGGACCTCGCGACGGCGGTCACTGAGGGCCAGTTCCGCGAGGACCTGTTCCACCGCCTCAATGTGATTCGTATCGAAACACCGCCGTTGCGCCAGCGCCGCGACGACATTCCGCTGCTGCTTGAGCACTACCTCAAGGCAGCGGCTGATGAACTTGATGTCGATGCAAAGACGCTGGATACCGCGGCGCAAACCGTCTTGTACGCGTTTGACTGGCCCGGCAACGTGCGCCAGCTCGTGAACACGTGCCGACGCCTGACCGTGACCGCACCCGGTCGTGTCATTGGCGTGGACGATTTGCCCGAGGAGTTTGGTGCTTCCCGCGGCGGCGAGGCCGCGACGCAGTCCTGGACCATCAACCTGCAGCATTGGGCCGAACGAGAGCTCGACGTGTCGCGTGAGCGCCCGCTGCTCGATGATGCGATCCCGGCCTTCGAACGCACGCTGATTCGCGCAGCGCTTCGGATGGCCTCCGGTCAGCGCGGCGAAGCGGCGAAGTTGCTGGGTTGGGGGCGCAATACACTCACGCGCAAGATCGCGCAGCACAAACTCGACGTCTGACGCGCACACGGCATTCCCGACGCCGTTCAGCTATCGAATGTGCGCGAACCCTGACAGCATGACTCTCGGCCGTCGGAATCGCACTCCCGATGCTAGGGACGCGCGTATATTGCTCACCGAGTGCGTACAGCCCCGGATCAGTCCGATCTAGGTGGTGCGCCGCGAGCGGCCTGCATGTTCCATATCATCCTCTATCAACCCGAGATTCCACCGAATACAGGAAACGTGATTCGGCTCTGCGGCAATACGGGTACGCGACTCCACCTGATCGAACCGCTCGGCTTTTCGCTAGACGAGAAGAGCGTGCGCCGAGCGGGCATGGACTACGCCGAGTTGGCGGCGGTGCAGCGCTGGGCTGATCTCCAGAGCTGTCTTGCCGACATCCGCCCGGGCGCACTCTACACGTTGTCGAGCAAGTCGCAGACGCGTTACACCGACGCGCGGTTCCGACCTGGCGATGCGTTATTGTTTGGGCCAGAAACGCGGGGACTGCCACCCGGCGTGCGTGACCATGTGCCCGAGTCGCAACGCCTGACCTTGCCCATGGTTACGGGCAGCCGCAGCCTCAATCTCGGGAATTCGGTGTCTGTGGTGCTCTACGAGGCCTGGCGTCAAAACGGCTTCGATGGCGCGCGCTTCAGCCCGGACTGAACTCGGCGCCCGTGGCGCGCTGGAACAGTGCGCGCACCGCGTCATTCGGTGTCACACCTTCGTAGAGCACCCGGAAGATCTGTTCCGTGATGGGCATGTCTACGTCCATGTCCTGCGCCACCTTGTGCACGGCGCGTGCGGCGAGCACGCCTTCGACGACCTGCTGAATTTCCGCTTCGGCCTCAGCCACGGTCTTGCCGCTGGCAAGCGCCAGACCCATGCGCCGGTTACGCGACTGGTTGTCAGTGCAGGTCAGCACGAGATCGCCCATTCCGGCCAGACCCATGAAGGTCTCGGCGAGCGCGCCGCGCGCAAGACCGAAGCGCATCATTTCCGACAGGCCTCGCGTGACGAGCGCAACGCGCGCGTTGCTGCCGAAGCCCAGTCCGTCCGAAATGCCCGCGCCGATCGCCATGACGTTCTTGGTGGCACCACCGACCTCCACGCCGACGATGTCGCCACTCGTGTAGGCACGAAATGCGCCGTCGGTAATGCGCTCGGCAATCGAGGTCGCATAAGCCTCGTCGTCGGAGGCGACCGTCAGCGCCGTGGGCAGACCGCGCCCGAGCTCGGCCGCAAACGTCGGTCCCGAGAGCACCGCGTGCTGGCCGCCGTCGCCGAGCACTTCGCCCACGACCTCATGGGGCAGCTTGCCGGTCTCGAGCTCGAGACCCTTGGTGGCCCAACTCACGCGCTCGGGACAACGCCTTGTGACCTTCATGGCCTCCAGGGTTTGTCGTAAGGCATGGCTGGGCACGACGACGAGAGCCTCGTCGCAGCGCCCCAGCGCATCGGCAAGATCCGTCACGGGCTCGATGCCGTCGGGGAAGGTGGCGCCAGGCAGGTAGCACTCGTTCTCGCGGGCGCTGGCCATGGCCCCAATGGCCGTCGCATTGCGACCCCAGAGTAGAACCGGCGTGCCCGTGCGGGCGTACTGGATGGCCAACGACGTTCCGTAGGAACCGGCCCCCAGTACGGCGACGGGCGTGCGGGCGCGGTCGCTAATGCGTGTCACCCGCGGCTTGTTGTGCTGCCGCGGCCTGCTCGGCCTGGTTTCGGGCCCAGAGACCGTCGAAGTCGATGGGCTGCAGCAGGAACTCGGGGAAGCCGCCACGCTGCACAGCCGACGCTATGGCTTCGCGGGCGTACGGGAACAGTGTGTTCGGGCAGAATGTGCCCAGAATCTGAGCCGCCTCGGCCTCGTTGAAGCCCTCGATCTGGAATAAGCCAGCCTGGTGCAACTCAACGAGGAAGACTGTGTCATCACCGATCTTCGAGTCCAGCGTCAGCGTCAGGACCATCTCGTAGATGGGCTGGTCGTCGAGCTTGCGATGCGTCGTGCGCAGGTTGAGGTTGCTCGTCGGCTGAAGGTCAGCCGTCGTGAAAATCTGCGGCGCCATCGGCGACTCGAAGGACATGTCCTTCACGTAGATTTTGCGCAGTGCAACGGTGCGGCGCGGCTGCTCGGCCTGGCCGGCGGCAGCGGCGGCGATTTCGTCAGTCATGGTTTGGAGTCTCTGTGGAGTTGGAGTCGTTTAAGGCGTCCGCGAGCAGGCCATCGAGCTTGCCCGAGCGCTCCAGCGCCTCGAGCTCGTCGTAGCCGCCGATGTGCGTGTCGCCGATAAAAATCTGGGGCACCGTGCTGCGCCCGTTGGCGCGCGCGATCATCTCGTCCCGGCGCTCGGGTACCTGGCCGATGTCGATGAGCGTGAACTCGACGCCCTTGTGCTGCAGCAGTCCGCGCGCGGCATTGCAGTAGGGGCACCAGGTCTTGCTGTAAACGGTGATCTCAGCCATCAGTCAGCGCTGGCCTTGTTCTTGTCGGTCTTGTTTTTGCCACCCTTGCGCTTCTTGTCTTTCTTGCCGCCTTGCTTCTTCTTGCCCGATACGAGCGGCAAGCCGTCCTGCTGCCACTGGGCGATGCCGCCCTTGAGCGCGAAGACATCGCCGTAGCCCTTGCGGCGCAAGTCGGCAACGACCCGGCCGCACTGCAAACCGTTCTGGCAGGCGACAATGAGCTTGCTGCCCTTGAGCGCCTCGAGCCGGTCTTCGTTACTGCCGACCTGGTCCGCCGTTAGATTACGCGCGCCGGCGATGTGCCCGGCTGCAAAGGCTTCGGCGGGACGGATATCGATCACCTGCCCATCGTTATTGATGAGCTGGACCGCATCCGCCGTCGTCAGGTTGATGCCCGCGCCGGCCTGCAGCCGGAACTCGGTGAAAATCACAAGAAACAGGCTGCCGACCAGAGCGGCCGTCAGCCAGAGGTGATTGTTGGTGAATTCGACGACCTGTTCCATCGTATTCGGTGCACGTCCAAAGCCGGTTAGTATACCAACATGCCACTCCCACACGTGTGCCGCGGACGACGAATTGCAGGGACCGCGCCACACCCATCGTTTATGTCGAATCGACCGGCCCCCTCTACCTGGACTCGTTGGGTCGGGCCAGCCCTGATCCTGATCCTCGCGGTCTGCAGCGGTGCCCAGGCGCAGTCCCGCGTGGCAACTGAGGCCGAGCTCAAGGAGGTGCGCCAGCGCATCGAGCGCCTGACGGCTCAGGCCGCCGAGCGCACACGGCAACGAGATACCGTGACAGGGCAACTGACCGACACGGAGCGGGAGCTGGCCCGAGTGCAGACACGGCGGCGCGAATTGCGCCAGGAACAGGCGGAGGCCGGCCAGCGCCTTGCACTCGCGCAGGAGCGGGTGACCTTGCAGGAGGCCGCGCTGGCCAGTGAACGTGATGCCCTCGGGCAGCAACTCCGCGCGGCCTACAAGAGCGGGCGTCAGGAGCGCATCAAGCTGGTGCTCAACCAGGGCGACCCCGAGGCTGTCGGGCGAATGCTGACCTATTACCGCTACCTCAATGCCGCCCGGCTGACGAACATCACGGCGCTCAACGAAGGCCTGGCCACACTGGCGCGCCTTGTGGCCGAGGCCGATCGCGAACAGCGCGTGCTCGAGACGCTGGCGGCCGAGGCCGAGACGCTGATCGCCGAGCTGGGCCGACAGCGGGAAGCGCGCAAAAAGCTGGTCGCCGACATCGATCGTCGCCTCGCTGATGAGAGCCGTCAGCTCGAGGTTTTGACGGCGGAGGAAGCCGAGCTCAAACGCATCATCGACGAGCTGGCCAACATCCTCGCCGACTACCCGATCAATGCCGAGCAGCCCATCACGAGCTTGCGCGGCGAGCTGACCTGGCCCGTCGCCGGGCGGCTCGTTCGCAATTTCGGCCAGGCGCGCTCAGGCGCGTCGCTGCGCAGCAAGGGCATCGTGCTGGCCACGGAAGCGGGCACTGAGGTGCGCTCGATTTACCACGGTCGCGTGGCCTATGCCGACTGGCTGCCCGGACTCGGTCTGCTCATCATCGTGGACCACGGCAATGATCTCCTGTCCCTGTACGGTTACAACGAGACGTTGAACAAGTCCGTGGGCGAGTGGATCGCGCCCGGGGAAGTGATCGCCACCGTGGGCAACACCGGGGGCCAGTCGCAGCCCGGCCTCTACTTCGAATTGCGTCAGGGCACCCGGGCCGTGAATCCACGGCCCTGGTTCCGAAACCGTCCAGGCGCCGGCCGCCGCTAAGCCGTGAACTCGAGCACTGCGGCGCGGGTGGGCGCTGTGCTATGTTCGAGGGCCGAATCGGAGACCTGAATGTCTTTGGGAAGTCGCGCATTTATCGCCGTACTGGTTGGCGTTGCCCTTGGGTTGACGCTGACCACGGCCGGACGTGTCATGGCGCCCGAGTCGCCAGCCGACACGGCTCGTGACGCGCGGCTGTTGCACGAGGTGCTCGAGCGCGTGCGGCGCGAGTACGTCGACCCCATCGACGATGAACGCCTTATGGAGGCTGCCGTGCGTGGCATGGTCGCCGACCTCGATGCGCACTCGCAGTTTCTCGATGCCGACGAGTTTGAAGACATCCGAGTGGGCGCCACGGGCCGTTACTCGGGCGTTGGCCTTGAGGTGTCGCTGCAGGGTCGCGACGTTGTGGTCATCGCGCCCTTCGCCGATTCGCCCGCGGCCCGCGCCGGCATTCAGCCCGGCGACGTCATCATCGCCATTAACGAGCGCCCCGTGAGCGGCAGCGAGTTGTTCGAGACGGTGCAACGCATGCGCGGGCCGGCTGGCTCACCCGTGCACCTGACCGTCATGCGCCCGGACGTCACAGCGCCGCTGGAGTTTCGCGTCGAACGCGAGTCGCTGCAGATCGCAAGCGTTGAAGGCTCGTTGCTGGCACCGGGTATCGGCTATGCCCGCGTGAGCCAGTTTCACGAAGCTACGGCGCAGGAGCTGTCACGACTGTTGCGAAACCTCGAGCGTGAAAACCTGACGCCGCTGGCCGGGCTCGTCCTGGACCTGCGGAACAATCCCGGTGGTTTACTCGATGCGGCTGCGGACGTGGCCGACCTGTTTCTCGATGGCGGTGTCATTGTGAGAGCCCGCGGTCGCACTGAGGACGCTGCATTCGAGTTGCGTGCACAGCGCGGCAGCCTCGTCTCGGAAACGGAAATCCTCGTGCTCGTGAACGGCGCATCGGCCTCGGCGGCCGAGATCGTCGCGGGCGCCCTGCAGGACCACGAACGCGCCCGATTGCTCGGCACCTCGACCTTCGGCAAAGGGCTCGTGCAGACCGTGATGCCGCTGCGCGACGGCCAGGCCATCAAGCTCACGACGTCGCGCTACTACACGCCCGACGGGCACTACATCCAGGACCGAGGCATCACCCCCGATATCGTGGTGCGCAACGGCGACGCTGACGACGACCGCCAGCTGGCGCGTGCGCTGGCGACGCTGGGTCACCGGCGACTCGTCCAACACACCGCCTTGTGACGGCCCGGCGCTGCATCGGGGCGCTTGCCACACTGGCAGGCGCGGCGGCCCTCGCGGCGTTGTCCACCGCGCAGGCGGCAGACCCGGACCCGACCCCCAGCATCGCGATCATCATCGATGACCTCGGCTACCGCGCGGCACTCGATGCGCGCATCCTCGAGTTGCCCCCCGAAATCGCTGTCGCGGTGCTGCCCAATGCACCGAACACACGCCGCGTCGCCGAGACGGCAGCGCGTCAGTCGCGTGACGTTCTCGTGCACCTGCCGATGCAGGCGCTGGGGTCGGGAGGGCTCGCCGACTACGCGCCCGTGGCGTTGCGCGCGGACGTGACGCGGGATGAACTTGAGCGTGTCGTGGCGCACGCGCTCGCGGCTGTGCCCGAGGCGCGCGGCGTCAATAACCACATGGGCAGCCTGCTTACCCGACAGCACGAACCCATGCGCTGGCTCATGCAAACGCTGGCCTGCCACCGCGACCTCTACTTTATCGACAGCTACACGACCGCCGAGAGTGTCGCGCATCGGATGGCGCAGGAGGCGCACGTACCCACGGCGCGCAGAGATGTCTTTCTCGACGACAGTCACGATGCGGTGGAGATCCGCGCGCAGTTCAAACGCCTGGTGCGCCTGGCGCACGAACGTGGCGCCGCACTTGCGATCGGCCACCCGCAGCTAGAAACCCTCGCGGTACTGGAATCTGAGCTCGCGCTGCTCGAGCAGTACGGGGTGACACTGGTGCCCGCCACGGCCTTGCTTGAGGGTGTGAGCGCTCGCGAGCGCCCAGCAACGGTGCTGGCCGGAACACGCACGACACCGTGATAATCTAGCGCCGCGTTTAGAGCCCCCGTCACCATGCCTCAGTACCGCTACTGCCCCTCCTGTTCCGCGCCGCTTGTCTTCGCCCACCACGGCGGCCGAGAACGTCTGGCCTGCAGCAAGTCATGCGGATTTGTGCATTGGGGCAACCCGGTACCTGTCGTCGCGGCCGTCGCCGAACGTAACGATACGGTCATTCAGGTGCGCAGCCTCGGCTGGCCCGAAGGCTGGTACGGACTCATTACGGGGTTTCTGGAGGCCGGCGAGACGCCGGAACAGGCGGTTTTGCGTGAGGTCGAAGAGGAAGTCGGGCTCAAGGCCGAGCTGGGCGCCTTTCTGGGCCTGTATCCCTTCTACCGCATGAATCAACTGCTCATTTGCTACCACGTGACCGTTGGCGATGGCGACATTGTGCTCGACACGAGCGAGCTCGAGGGTTTCCGCGAGGTGCCCCTGGCCGAGGTACGGCCCTGGGCCAGCGGCACGGGCTACGCGTTGCGCGACTGGCTCGCGACGCGTGGTTACCATTTTGCGGATGACGAGTTATTGAGCCTGTCGCGACGGAGTGCGTCATGAGGGTGTTTGCAGCATTGTGTGCCTTGTGGGTGACCAGTTCCGTGTTGGCGCAGTCTGACCAGCCCGGCCTGTTGTGCCCGCAAGTCTGGAAGCCCGTGTGCGGCGTTGACGGCAAGACCTACGCCAACGAGTGCCAGAGCCGTGCAGCCAGCGTCCTGGTGGACCGGGACGGCGAGTGCGATGACGTCGAGGACCAGGTGTTGCCCGACGAGGGCGGCAACTGTCCCTCGCGCTTCGCGCCCGTGTGCGGCGATGACGGCAACACCTACGCCAACGCGTGTTTCGCAGCGCTCGCCGAGACCACGGTCGCATCTGCCGGCGCCTGCGCGGCTGGTGAATGTCCCGAAGAGGTGCTGCCTGTGTGCGGTCGCAACGGCCGGACCTTTCTCAACCGCTGCACGGCCAATCGTGCCCGCGTCGCCGTGGCCTATGACGGTGCCTGTAACGTCGATGCCTGCCCCGATGTGTACGCGCCCGTTTGCAGCGTTGATGGCGACACGTTTGGTAACGCCTGCGAAGCTGACAAGGCCGGTGCGGAGATCGCATCGACGGGCGCCTGCGGCGTGCGTCGCTGTCCGTCGGTTTTCGTGCCCGTCTGCGGTGCCGACAACCGGACTTACGGCAACGCCTGCGAAGCCGAGCGCGCCGGCGTGCGCATCGTCGCTCCCGGCGACTGCAGCAATACCAATTGCCGCAGCACCTACCAGCCTGTCTGCGGCAGCGATGGCCGCACCTATGACAACCGTTGTTTGCTCGATGCGGCGGGCGTCAACCTGCTCTACGCGGGGGCCTGCGCGAGGAGCCTTCGCCAGTGAGCGCCCACGTGACACTGCGCCGACGATTGTCTGACTGGCTCCGCGGGAATCGCTCGCGCACGTCGCTCAGCTATGAGGCCGGTGAGGACCCTGCTGACGATGACATTGCAGCGGTGCAACGCGGCCTTGCGAGCTACAACGAGCGCTTCATGGGTACCTCGCCACAGATTCGGCTTGGCGCGTTCGCGCGGGACGAAACAGGGCGCATCGTGGCCGGCGCACACGGCACCGTGACCTGGGGCTGGCTTTACGTCGAGCGACTCTGGGTCGACGAGACGCTACGCGGCGACGGGGTGGGCACGGAGGTGTTGGCGCGGCTGGAACGCGCGGCACTGGCGCGCGGCGTGTTCCGGTTTCGCGTGGATACAGCGTCGTTCCAGGCGCTCGATTTCTACATCAAGCAGGGCTACGAAGTTTTTGCCCAGCTCGAAGACAGCCCGCCCGGGCACACCGATTACTACCTGAAAAAGCGCATCGAGCTGAACCCCTGACCGCGCCGGGCTTTGACAGCCGTCGAAGTTGCGTCGAAACTGGAGCCGTTCCGGTAACGCGACGGGAGGCGCCGTGCAGGAAGCGACACGGAGCTCGGCCCCGCAGCCGCTACAGCGCGTGACGGCACTGCGCAGTGATTTGGTGTTGGTCGCTGTGCTGCTCGCGCTTCACGCGGTCTGCAGCTGGGGCGTGCTCTGGGTCTACACGCAAAGCAACGACGTGCCCGCCGTCTACATCGCCAGTGGGGTCACCTGGGCGGCCTTCCTGTTACTGGGCCGTCGCGAGCAACTCATCTTCGCGATCGGCGCCGCCGCCATCCAGCTCTTGGGCGAATTTCTCGTCTACAAAGCGTCCGCCTTGCTTGCGGTCACCTTTACTCTGGCAAAAATCCTCGGGCCGTTCATTGGGGCGCGGATCCTCGGTCGTGTTCTCGGACACCGTGGGCTGCGCGCGTCGCTTCGCGACCTGATCTGGTTTGGCATCATTGCCACGGTCGCCGTACCGGTGATCGCCATGTTGCCGCCGCACCTCGTGCGCGCGACGGAATTTGGCGTGGGCAGCTACTGGTACGTGTCACTGGTGCTGCTTGAAGCCATCGGTGTTGCCGTCATGGCACCGCTTATCGTGTTCTGGGCGCACCAGCCGCGGGCACAAATCTCCGGGGTTCGAGGCGAGCCTGTGCTGATTGCCCTTGCTGCGGTCGTGCTGCTGGCATCGGCCTATTTCGTGCTGCCGCTCTACGGTCACGGTCACACCGTGTTTTACGCTACGACGCCTGTCATGATCTGGTCGGCGGCGCGCTTTGGCATGCGTGGTGCGAGCCTCATCAACACCGTGCCCACACTGTTTATGTTAGGCACGGCATTGGCGCAGACGGGACCGTTCAGTCAGCCCGATGACATTGGTATTACGATCATCGAGTTGCAGCTATTCCTGCTGCTGGGCAGTGGTATGGCCTTGCTGCTCGGCGCTTACGCCGAGGCCCGTGAGGATGCGCAGCGCCAGCGTGCCATCGACAAACGCCGGCTGCAGGACCTGTCGCTCAAACTGCTCCAGAGCGAAGAACAGTACCGCGACAGCATTGCCACGCGCCTGCACGACGGCATCGGCCAGACGCTGTCGCTGGGCCGCATGCGACTGGACGACTTGTTTGTTCCGCCGCTGAGTCCCGAGGCGCTGGCGCAGCGGGTAGGACCCATTCAGGCGGCCTTCGACACGGCGATCAACGAAGTGCGGGTCATCACGCGCGACGTGGCCATGGGGTTGTACCGGGGCAACGATATTGCAGCGGTGGTTCAGGAACACCTGGCCAATGTATTCGCGGGCACCGACGTAGAGGCGGTCGTGCATTGCCAGGGGGCTCCCGAACTGGATCACGAGACTGCAATTGTCCTATCCCGCGCAGTCCGGGAGTGTCTCGTCAATATCGCCAAGCACGCGAATGCACAGAACGTCCGTGTTGATCTCATTGCCAAACCCGGCGCGTCACAGTTCGTTTCCGTGATTAGCGACGATGGCTCGGGCTTTGACGCCAGTAACCTGAACCTCGACCGCAAGGGCAGCAGCACCTTCGGTTTATCGAGCGTACGCAATTCGATGTTGGCGCTGGGAGGGCGGTTCGACATCCGGTCGGAGCGCGACACCGGCACCGAGATTACCCTGACCCTGCCGCTCGCCTAGCGGCGCCGGCGGCTTTTTTTGACAGCATAAGCCGACACGCGGACACTGAAGTCTGCGCCTTTCCCACAGGGAGCTCGTTTGCAGGACGCCCAAGGCACCGCTGCGCAACAGACCCTGGACGCGCCGCCCGCATTGCGGCGCGAGGGCGCGCTCGTGCTGGGCCTTATTGCAATCCACGCATTGCTGTCGTGGCCCACCCTGTTTCTGTATTACCTGACCGCCGACGTGCCCGCCGTGTACCTCGCGAGCGGCGTGACCGTGGCCGGCTTCATGTTGCTGGGCCGCCGCGGGCAAGTCCTGTTCGCAGCTGGCGTGTTTTCCTCCCAGTTCCTCGGCGAACTCGTGATCTACGGGTCACCCATCGTCGTGGGCGTTATCTTTAGCGCGTCCAAAACGCTTTCGGGTCTACTGAGCGCCTTGGCGATGCACCGCGCGCTGGGCCAAAGCGGTTTACCGCCAACCGTCCGCGCACTGACCTGGTTTGCCGCCATCGCTTGTGTAGCGGTGCCGCTGCTGATGGCGATTCCACCGCAGCTCACCAAAATGGTGTTCTTCGATCCACCGTTCGCGGCTTACTGGCGCTGGGCGTTGCTCGAAGCCTGTGGCGTCGCCATCATGGCGCCCGCTTTGTTGTTCTGGCTGCAGCCGCGTAGCGTCACCGTTTCCGATTCACGCGCCGAATTACTGCTCATTGTTGCGGTTTCGACGCTGGTGCTGATCGGCGTTTATGTGCTGCCCCCATTCGATCCGAATCAACACACGCCGTTCTACGCGGCGACACCCGTCATGATCTGGGCTGCGACTCGATTCGGATGCCGCGGCGCAGCCCTCTCTAATCTTGCGTTAACCCTGGTCATGATTGGGGCCGCGCTCTCGGGCCTGGGCCCCTTTCACGATCTCAGTGATGTCGAGCTTTCCGTCATCGAGTTGCAACTGTTCCTGATGATCGTCACCGCCATGACGCTGTTGCTCGGCGCCTACGCTGAGGCACGGGAGCTTGCGCAGCAGCAACGTGTGAACGACAAGCGGCGCCTTCAGAATCTCTCGATGCGGCTGCTCGAAAGTGAAGAGCGCTATCGCGACAGCATCGCGACTCGCCTGCATGACGGCATTGGTCAGACGTTGTCGCTGGGTCGCATGCGCCTGGAAGACGTGTTGTCGCCGCCCGTGAGCCCGGATGCACTTGCGCTGCGTCTGTCTCGAATCGAGACCGCCTTTGATACCGCGATTACCCAGGTTCGGGATATTACCCGGGACGTGGCTGCCGGACTCTACCGTGGTGAGGATATCGGTGCCGCTGTGGACCAGCATCTCGCGACGGTGTTCGGAGACACGGACGTTGAAACCTCGCGAAGCAGCGAGGGTATTCCCAAGCTGCCGCATGAAGTGGCCGTGGTCGTGTCACGCGCCGTGCGCGAGTGTCTCGTGAACACGGCCAAGCACGCGAACGCCAGCGAGGTGCGTGTCGACCTCGGCACCGAATCACGGCCCGACCGGGTCGTGGTGACCATCGCCGACAACGGCGCAGGCTTCGATCCCGCAGCACTCGACACCGAGATGGCGAGCGCGGACTCGTTCGGCCTCGCCAGCGTGCGCAATTCCATGCTCGCGCTGGGCGGCGGCTTCACCATTGAAGCCGCCGTTGGTCAGGGCACGCAGGTAACGCTCTCGCTACCGCGGAAGCAGCCGGTGCATTAGTCCTCATCCAGCGCAAACGCAGCACTAAGCCGGCCTTTGCTGTCGCGCGTGTAAGGCAACCAGGCGAGCGCGACGAAGTGAATCTGAATGTCGGTCGACTTGGGCTTGACCGTGATCTCTGTAAGGTCGTCTGACTGTGCGTCGTAGGCCTCGTCGAGGGCCTGGACGTCATCCTCAAACGTGCGTTCTAGCTCGGCGAGCTCCGCCTGAACCCGCGCCTCGGTTTCCCGTGCGCGCGCAACATCACCGGCTTCCTTGCTGATGCCGCCCGCGCTGCGCACGGCGCTGCCGATGGAGCGCGCTGACGTCGATGACACGCGCTTGCGCCCGAGCACGGCACCGAGGATGGCCGTACCGAAGGAGATGGCCGCATCAAGCTTCTTCTTGCGGGACTGCTGGCTCTCGCGCTCGATCGCCTGGCGTGCGCGCAGCAGTCTGGCTTCAAGGGTATTCATCTTCGACGAGTACCGCTTGCGTAGCTTGGCGACGGCCAGGTCACGCTTCTCGTTGCCGAGGACCTGTAATCGCGCGCGGAAGTCACCTTCTGTTTCGCCAGGCTCAGACACCGCTTTCATCGCGGCGCTGCGGTAGAGCGTGACCACCTGCGCCTTGCGCAGCCAGCGCTTGAAGCCCTTCTCCCAGCCGGAATAGGCCCGCGTCTTGGTGAGTGCAACCGGGACTTCGCTGTGGCCGGCGGCGTCTGATTCGGGTTCGTCGCCGAGATCATCGAGCGCCGCGTCGAGCGTCAGCGCTTCGTCCCAGTCGATGGCGACAGGGCCATCCTCGGGAAGCACGGCCGCGAGGCAGGCGCGTTCGGTGTCGACCTTGTAGCGGGCGGAGGTGAAGAGGAGCTCGGCGGCACCGATCACGGCGGGACGGTACACGCTCTCGTCATCGCCGCCCGCGATCCAGTACTGCGTGATACCCGCAGGGACACTCGGGGCCGCGGCGAGACTTGCGCGTTCCACGGCACGACTATCGCGTTGGGTGAGCGTGGTGGCGGCGGCGCGCTTTTCGGCGTGGCGGTCCATGGCGTCCTTGCGCGGCGACATGAGCCGTTTGATCTGATCGCGCGTCATGGGGCCCGCGAGATAAGACATGACCCAGCGCGTGCCAAAGACGACGGGTCCGCGTTCGTGCACGTTGTGCAACAGGAACTGACGCTTGCCGAGGCCCGCGATCGTTTGCGACATCGCGCCTCGATCAAACTCGCCGCCGCTGCCGGCGCCCGCAAGCCCGTCCATGACCCGCGCCTGATCGCGCTCGGTCTGCAGCCGACCGATCATCCAGGTGCCCGTGTTCGAGAGGCCCTTGTAGTCGAGGTCGACGGGGTTTTGTGTCGAGAGCACGAGACCGACACCGAAAGCGCGCGCCTGCTTGAGCAGGGTCAGCAACAGTTGCTTCGAGGGCGGGTTCGCAACAGGGGGCATGTAGCCGAAGATCTCGTCCATGTAGAGGATGGCGCGCAGGCTCGACGTGCCCGGCTGCGCCCGCATCCAGGCAATGAGGTCGTTGAGCAGCATGCACACGAAGAACATGCGTTCGGCGTCTGACAGGTGCGCGATCGACATGACGGAGATGCGCGGCTTGCCCTCGGGCGTGAACAACAGGCTCGCCGTCGACAGCGGTTCACCCGACATCCAGGCTTCGAAACCGGGTGCGGCCAGCAGGTTATTGAGCTGCATGGCCAGCGACAGGCGATCTTTGGCCGGGTAGAAGGTGTCGAGCTCCATCACGCCGATCTTCGTGATGGGCGGGTTTTGAATGAGCGCGATGAGCGTGGCGAGGTCGAGGCTTTGGCCTTGTTGCCAATGGTGGTCGAGCAGGTTGGCAATAAGGATGTGCTCGCGACTCGTCACGGGGTCCGCATCAATGCCCAGCAGCGCGAGGATGCTTGTCGCTGTGACCTGCACGCGTTCGCGGTAGAGGTCGCGGTCTTCAGTGAGTGCCTCACTGGGTGCATCGAACGAGCGCAGCACCGACACGGGCAAACCGGCATCCGAGCCCGGCGTGTAGATCGCCGTATCGACCTTGGAGCGGAAGGTCTTCACGCGCTTGGCGTCCTGGCCCCACTGGCCGATGCCTTTCTCCCAGAGGCCGGCCTGGCCTGCAGCAAACTGCGCCACGGTTTCACCGCGGTTGGCGGCCGC